>Ga0187864_10001706_pt1 | contig 20581 bp, 21 predicted proteins | sample June2016WEW_11_4_FD_132985 | JGI IMG/M metagenome (GOLD analysis project Ga0187864, IMG submission 132985) | Peatland microbial communities from SPRUCE experiment site at the Marcell Experimental Forest, Minnesota, USA - June2016WEW_11_40 | ecosystem: Environmental > Terrestrial > Soil >...
ACGTCGTTTTTCAGCCTCGTTCCACACGCTCTGCTCTACCCGATGGTCCTGCTCGCCACGATTGCCACGATCATAGCCTCGCAGGCCATCATCTCCGGGGTCTTCTCGCTGACCCGGCAGGCCATTCAACTGGGCTTCCTGCCGCGCATGAGGGTCGTGCACACATCGGGAATGGCTGAAGGGCAGGTCTATCTCCCAGATGTAAACGTTCTTATGATGGTGGCGGCCATCGCGATAACGCTTCACTTCAAGGCGTCCGACAACCTCGCCGACGCTTACGGCATAGCGGTCACCGGGACCATGCTCATCACTTCGGTGGTATTCTACTTTATTTGCAGGTGGGTCTGGGGATGGAGCGTCATTAGGGCCCTGCCGCTCTGTTTGCTTTTCGTGATAATGGACCTCACCTACTTCAGCGCATGCCTGCAAAAATTCACCACCGGCGGCTGGTTGCCTCTTTCCAGCGCTCTGCTGGTCATGGTTATCATGGTCGCCTGGTGGGACGGTTGGAAGAGGTTGGCGGTAATGGTGATGACCATCACCGTTCCAAAAGAAAAATTCATGGAAATGGTTGCCAGCGAGAACCTGATACGCCTGCCGGGCGTCGGCGTGTTCCTCTCCACTTTCCAGAGGGAAGTGCCGCCCATGCTCCTCCACTATGTCAACCAGACAAAGGCCATGTATGAGAAACTGGTGATCCTTTCGGTGCTCACCACCGACGCCCCCGAGGTGGCGGAAGCCGAGCGGATAGAAATCGAGAAGCTGGGTCACGGCGTCTGCCGGATCAGCGCCCGCTACGGGTTCATGGAATCGCCGGACATACCGCAGATAATGTCTTTGGCCAAGGCGAAGGGGCTGGACATCAATCTTAATGAGGTGACGTATTACCTGGGCCGCATAAGCCTCGTGCGCGAGAGCAGGAGGACCATGCCCAGGTGGCGCAGGTTCCTGTTTACATTCATGTTTCGCAATGCGCTCGGTGGATCGTCCTATCTGAACATACCGCCCTCGAAAGTCATGGAAATCGGAATCCAGATGCAGTACTGAGTTGCCTTCTGAGGTCGCCTGCCCATGAATTGCCGACCGATTGATATTGGTGAAAGGCGGCCCTGATTTTGTGAACGCCTATGGCGAACACTTTCATGCACTCACAGCTTAACAAGCGATAAAGTACATCGCTTATGAACTCCCGGTTGAAAAAGTAAAAGAGAAATATCAGGAGCAGTTCACATTTATCATGCATGACCTATCCAAGAGCAACGATCTGAGGGTCTTGGACTACAACGGGCATCCCCTAAAAAATGTCAAGCAAACTATTCTTTGCCTGGTTGACTCATAATTGCACGACAAGGAAATAATTATCCCCGTGCCTGCTTTGCGCCACTACGCGCTTTTAACGATGTTTCCACCTTACATACCCGCCCAGTCTCATACGTCACCAGTGTTTGGGCAAATACCCTGATATCTTCAGGATCATGCGTAATCATGATTACCGGCACTTTGAAACGGGCCTGAATCGCGAGGAGTTCATCGCGGAGCTTTACCCTGAGGAGGGTATCAAGGGCTGAAAAAGGTTCGTCCAGAAGCAGGAGTTCCGGGCTACGTATGAGTGCCCGAGCCAGGGCCACACGCTGCTTTTGGCCTCCGGACAGATCGAAGGGGAAGCTTGCTGCAAGATGTGTAATCTCAAAGATATCCAGGAACTCTTCAACCTTTAGTCTATGTGGTTGGGACAGGGGTTGCGGCCACCGCTTCCGTAAGCCGAACCCGACGTTTTCAAAAACCGTAAGATGCGGGAAAAGAGCGTAATCCTGAAAAACGTAGCCGATGTTGCGGTGTTGCGGATCTATATTGATTCCGCTCTTTGAATCGAAGAGCACGCTGTCCCTGAGCTCGATTCTGCCCGAGTCGGGGGTAAGAAGCCCTGCTATGGACTGGAGGGTAAGCGTCTTGCCGGCCCCGGAAGGTCCAAAAAGGACGACAAATCCCTCCACTGAGGAAAAAGCCGCTTTGAGGAAAAAGCGTCTCCCACGGGAAGACATCGTTTTCTCTATATCGACTCGGATGAGCATATCAGGGTTTTTTGAAGCCATACGTGAAAAGGACCTCCTGGCCCTCCTTGCTCAAAACGAAATCGACGAATCGTCTGGCCAGGTCGTTGTTCTTCGTCGAAGCAACAACCGAGATCGGGTAAGTTATCGGTTTATGCTTCGGGGCTTCCAGAGCCACGCTGACATGGTTTTTCGCCACCGCCGCATCGGTTACAAAAACAAACCCGGCGTCCACTTCGCCGCGACTGACGTAATCCAGCACCTGTCGCACCGACTCCCCGAAGATAAACCTGGGTTTAAGTTCTTCCCAAAGCCCTTCGTTGGTGAGGACCTCCTGAGCATAGCGACCGGCGGGAACGGTTTCCGGGTTTCCCAGGGCGATCTTCCCGATCTCTTTTGTGGTGAGGTCTTGCAGCGTCTTGACCGGGTTCCTGGCCACATGAGGGATGATGAGAACCAATTCATTGCTCACGAAATCCTTGCGGGTGCCGGAAATAATGAGACCTTTCTCGGCGGCCTGGTCCATTGTCTTTTGGTCGGCGGATGCGAAGACATCCACGGGCGCGCCCTTGTCGATTTGCTGAAAAAGAGCGCCCGATGCGCCGAAATTGAAGATTACCTTGGTCCCCGGATTGGCGCTTTCAAATTTTTTCCCGATCTCGCCGAAAGCATTGGTCAGACTCGCCGCAGCAGAAACGATCAGTTCCTGCTCAGCGGAAGCGACGACAACGAAAGAAAAGGGCAGAATAAGACTGCAAAGCAGCGAAACAAGACAGTAGATTGAGCGCTTCATCGGTTAATCTCCTTGAGATAACTGGTTTTGAGTATTCTGCCTGAAGAGACAAGAACGATAATGCAAACGAGCGATGTAATGAGCACCAGAGTTGCCGCAAGGCTGTCGTTTCCCGCCTGAACCGCATCATAGACGGCAAGTGAGAGGGTTTGCGTCTTGCCGGGCAAGTTGCCCGCAATCATCAGTGTTGCCCCGAATTCTCCCATCGCGCGGGCGAATGCGAGCATCGTTCCGGCAAGAATCCCCCGCCAGGCAAGAGGAAAGGACACACGGAAGAACACGTCCGCCTCGGATAGCCCGAGCGTTCGTGCCGCTTTTTCCAGATTTTGGTCCACGCTCTCGAAGGCGGTCGTGGCCGATTTCAAAACCAGCGGCAGCGAGACAATTGTGGCGGCCAGCGCGGCTCCCTGCCAAGTGAACATGAGCGTTATCCCGAAGGCTTCATAAAGCCAGCGTCCAATCCAGCCGTTTCTGCCCACAAGGACGATAAGATAGTACCCGAGCACGGTTGGCGGCAAAACAAGGGGCAAAGTCAGAAACGCATCCAGCCACTCTTTGCCCGGGAACCTGCCCTTTGCGAGCAGGAAAGCCAGTGCGACACCGGTCAGGAACGCAGAAAGCGTTGCAACTGAGGCCACCTTGATGGTTAGCCAAAGGGGCTGAAGTCCAGGAATTATGCTGAACATGCTCATCAGAAATAGAGTATGAATTTTTCTTTCATCCATGAGGCTTTGGTGAAATCAGGCGCGGGAAACCAAAAGGTTTCCCGCATCAAAGCTTGGTTGTCCTCTCGGATGCTACTCTTTCATTATCATGACGCTGCTCGCTTTGATCAGGGCGCATACCTCGTCACCTGCCTTGAGGGCGAGGTCCCGGACGGCATCAACCGTAATCGTTGACGTGATTATGTTTCCGCCTCCAATATCAACTCGGACCTTCGCCGCGACTGCGCCTTCTTTTACCTCGATGACCTTCCCTTTTATGACGTTTCTTGTGCTCAACTTCATGGCAAGATCTCCTCTCTTTTCCAGCAGGCATAACGATTCCTGACAGCCATTCAACTTATTTCTCATGCTATGTGGCGCAGGGCTACGGAGAAAAAACAACGCTGAAGAGGCGCAATACAGCCTTTCCTCCTGTAGCGAAATCTGGTTCAATGATACCTCTGTAGAAGATAATATATCTGCTTAAACACGTCAAACACGCAGGTTAAAACTCTCAATTCTATGAACCTGTTGATTCTAAAATTGATTTTGACACCGCTTCTGATTGCCATGGCAACGCTGGCCGTACGCCGGTGGGGATTTACGCTGGGAGGGGTATTCACTGGTCTGCCGCTTATTTCGGGCCCGGTTTCACTATTTCTGGCATTGGAGCAGGGACCGCGTTTTGCCGAACAAGGTTCCCGTGGAATGCTTCTGGGCACCATTGCTTTGGCGGCCTTTTGCGTTGCCTACGTCCGAACAGGCAAAGGGCTTAGTTGGCTGGCCCCGTTGATTGTGGGTTTTGCTTCCTATTGTTTCGCCGCGTGGAGCTTATCTTTTTTTTCGTTCAATCTGGGAGTGTTGACTCTCCTGGTGCTGTTTTTTCTTTCAGCCGCAGTGAAAGCGGCTGGTCTCCCCGTCTCGAGTGCTTCCAGGGTCGCTGCGCCCTCGTGGGATATTCCAATGAGAATGGTCACGGCAACCGCCATGGTTCTCTTGATTACTGGTTGGGCTGGGCACATCGGACCGAAATGGAGTGGTATCCTCGCGCCTTTTCCTGTTTTTACATGCATTATGGGGGTCTTTGCGCAGAAACAAAATGGTGCAGATGCAGCCCATGGGCTTATTAGCGGAATCATCATCGGCTGTTTCGGCGCTGTTTCCTTTTATCTTGTCGTTGGATTGGCAGTCGAGCGCACCAGCATTGCTGCTACTTACCTTCTGGCCACTGCCGCCGCGCTCGCGATTAACGGGCTTTGTCTGACGGCGCTGACCCTGAAAACAAGGAATTCTTAATCAGGCCGCGCGGCGCCACAACCAGGAGCTATCCTTACCACGAAAGACACCAGGAGCACGAAGAGGTTTTGAGAAATCAGCGCGATCTCTCTTCGTGGTCTTCGTTCGCAGCCCATAGGGCCGCGTCTCCAGCCTGTGGAAGTCCGGCTGCTAAAATTGGCTCTTTACGCTCCATGCGCTCGTGTTGCGCGGTCCGGGTTTTTTTATTCGATCAGGGTTGAAAAATTTCCCCCAACTGCAAAAAAAGGTTGTCATATCCGCATTGATGGCGTATTAAACCGGTGCTTGTTCTGTGATCGTTTGTCTTGTGAAAGTAAGTGCAAATCCCGAACGGCGAGTTATCGATCCACGGGCGATGTTACTCGGGGAAGTTCCGACAGCCTTACTGGTTTAAGGGGTGCAGGCGCGCCCGGGCTGGTCGAGTAGCGGATCAGGAGGTTTGGTTCTATGTTGTCTCAATATTTACCCGTTCTCTATATTATCATACTTGCCTTACTTTTTGGCGGCGGGACCGTGTTTCTTTCACATGTTCTCGGCCCCAGGCGGTCTTTTAAAGTCAAGGATGAAGCCTACGAGTGCGGCCTGCCCAGCGAGGGTACGCAGTATGCGCAAACCCCCATCAAGTTTTATGTCATTGCGCTGCTTTTCCTTGTCTTTGACCTCGAATGCGTATTTCTTTACCCATGGGCGGTTTACTACCAAAAGATGGGCATGTTCGGGTTTATCGAAATGATGATTTTTCTGCTGATACTTTTGGTCTGTTATGTGTACGTGTGGAAAAAGGGAGCGCTGGAATGGGACTAGAAAATCAACTGGCAGGCGACAACGTAGTGGTTACGAGCCTGACGAAGCTTGTGAACTGGGGCAGGAGCAATTCGGTATGGCCGTGTACCTTCGGCCTTGCCTGCTGCGCCCTTGAAATGATCGCCAGCACACTGGCCGATTTTGACATCTCCCGCTTCGGCTCCGAGGTTTTCCGCCCATCGCCCAGGCAGTCCGACCTGATCATCATTGCCGGTACCCTTACCAAGAAAATGTCTGTGATGGTCAAACGGATATATGACCAGATGGCGGACCCCAAATGGGTGATTGCAATGGGTGCATGCTCCTCATGCGGAGGGATATTTAAGAGCTATGCCGTGGTCCAGGGCGCTGACCAGATTATACCGGTCGATGTCTACATCCCTGGATGCCCGCCCCGCCCCGAAGCCGTGCTGGCCGGCCTGATGAAAGTCCAGGAAAAGATCAGAACCGAAAAATTAGACCAGCGCCCCGACTTCAAAAGAGGCATGCTGCGATAGTCGACAGGAAAACACAGATGGAGCTTAACACAATAGTTAATACGATCTGCGAAAAATGTCCCGGTTCAATCCTGCAAGAGACTGACCGTCATGGTATTAAGGAAATCACGGTTGCCGCGCAATCTTTCTATGAAGTGATGAAAACCCTGCACGGGGACGAGAAATTCGGATTTGATATGTTAACCGATGTTGTGGGCATCGACCGTACGCCGAGAGGGCCGCGTTTTGATCTGCTCTACCTGCTGTTATCCTCTAAGGATTTTACCCGCCTGATTATCAGACTGGAAACTGACGATGGGCAGGATGTGCCGAGTGTGAGCAGTATCTGGCATTCCGCCAATTGGGGGGAAAGGGAAGTGTTTGACCTTTTTGGGATCAATTTTTCAAATCACCCCGACCTCCGGCGGATTCTCACATGGGAAAACTTTGAGGGACACCCGCTGAGAAAGGATTTCCCGCTTGAGGGCAAAGATTTCAACAAGCCCTTTGATCCTACAACAATTAAAGATTACTGCTGATTGGGATGGAACAGCAAAACAGCCGGGCATAAGAAATCATGACTGAACGCAAAACCGTTACCCTGAACATGGGACCCCATCATCCGGCCACCCACGGTGTGCTCCGGGTGATACTGGAACTCGACGGGGAAACCATCGTAGATGCCACACCCGTTATCGGATATCTTCACAGGGGGATTGAAAAAATCTGCGAGAACCGCAACTACCAGCAGATCATTCCCCTTACCGACAGGCTCGACTACGCGGCCGCCTCGGCAAACAATATTGGATACTGTTTGGCCGTCGAAAAACTGATGGGCATCGAGGCCCCGAAAAGAGCGCAATATCTGAGAGTGATCATGGCCGAACTTGCCCGGATCATGGGGCACCATCTTTGGCTGGGCACCCATGCCCTGGACATCGGCGCCATGACCGTCATTTTCTACGCATTTCGGGACCGCGAAATGATCATGGGCATCAACGAAGAGATCGCCGGATATAGGCTCACTCCCTCTTTTATTCGTATCGGAGGCGTTGCCCAGGATGCGACCGATGAGTTTATCAAAAAGGTCCGCGATTTCGTTAAGTGGTTTCCCAAAGCGCTGGAAGGCTATCACACGCTTCTGACGGAAAATAAGATATGGACCACCCGGACCATGAATATCGGGAAGATTTCAGCCGAAGAAGCGCTTAACTACGGACTGACCGGCCCCTGTCTCAGGGGATCTGGCGTGGCCTATGATGTGCGAAAGGCGTTTCCTTACTCCAGTTACAACGACTTTGACTTTCAGATCCCGGTCGGGCAAAACGGCGATGTTTTTGACCGTTACCTTGTACGGATGGAAGAGTTCAAGCAATCGATCAACATCGTCGGCCAGGCGATTGAGAACCTTCCGGCTGGACCGGTTCAAACGGATAACCCCTGGGTCGCGAACCCCAGCTTGCCGGAGGTCCAAAATGACATCAGCGCGCTTATCCGTCGGTTCATGATCCATGCCAAAGGCCCGTCCGCACCGGTGGGAGAGGTGTATGCGGCCGTCGAAGGGGCCAAAGGGGAACTCGGATTCTATCTTGTCGGTAATGGGAGCGAGCATCCGTACCGGCTCAAAATACGTTCGACATGTTTCTACCTGGCAAGCGCTCTGCCCCGCTTGCTGGTGGGCCATATGGTCGCCGACGCGATCGCCATTATCGGGAGCCTGGATGTGGTGTTGGGGGAAATCGACCGGTAGGGCGCGTCGTAATGAATGATCTAATGAAGGAACAATGTAAGTATGGTCAATTTAAAGATTGATGGGAGTGAGTTGTCTGTCCCGGCAGGGACCACAATCATGGAAGCGGCCCGGAGCGCAGGGATCGACATCCCGAGTCTATGTTACCACAAGCGGCTCCCGCCCATCGGCTCATGCAACATGTGCATTGTTGGAATCGAGGGGCGGCCGGAGCCGGTGACATCCTGCAATACCCTGGTTGAAGAAGGGTTCGAAGTCACCACCGAATCAGAAGCCCTCCACGAGCAGAGGGTTGTCAATCTGAAAAAGATTCTGCGGCATCATGCCCTTGATTGCCCAATTTGCGACAAGGGGGGTGAATGCGATCTTCAGAATATCGTCTACCGGTTCGGCATTACCGATGTGTCGTTTGATCCCCGTGAGCAAAAACGGGATGACGGCTATGCCACCTCTCTGATCCGCTACTGGCCTGAGCGGTGCATTATGTGCCGCCGTTGCGTCACTGCATGCCAGAAGGTAAAGGGGATCGGCGCTATTGATATTCTGGGAGAAAACGAAGAGGCGAGATTGGTTCCGGTAGCCGCCGACAAGTGCAAATCGTGCGGTGAATGCATGTTTGTGTGCCCCACCGGCGCCTTGACCGAGAATCTAAGCCGGTACAAGGGGCGGCCCTGGCTTGGCCAACGGGTAAAAACGACCTGCGCCTATTGCGGCTGCGGGTGTCAGCTTGAACTCGACGTGCTGGAGAACCGGGTCATCGGTGTATACACGAAGACCGATGACGGCGTAAATCGGGGGAGTCTCTGTGTAAAAGGCCGATACGGCTATGAATTCATCGGGGACGACAATCGGTTGAAAACCCCTCTCATTAAGGAAAACGGCAAATTCCGGGAAGCAACCTGGGATGAGGCGTTGGACTTCATAGCCAAACGGCTCTCCGCAATAAAGAATGAATTCGGACCGGACAGCATCGCCGGCTTGTCCTCGGCCAGGTGTACCAACGAGGAAAATTTCCTGTTTCAAAAATTCATCCGCGCGGTGATCGGCACTAACAATGTGGATCACTGCGCCCGGCTCTGACATTCCTCGACGGTGGCAGGTCTTGCCGCCTCATTCGGAAGCGGGGCCATGACAAACCCCATCAGCGATGTTTTGAAATCGGAAGTGATCCTTGCCACCGGCACCAATACGGATGAAAACCATCCTATCATCGCCAATTACGTCAAGGAAGCGGTGATGAGAAAAGGCGTGAAGCTCCTGGTGATCGATCCCAGGCGAATTTCCCTGGTCGAGCACGCCGCCTTGTGGCTTCGTCCCAAACCGGGGACCGATGTCGCCTGGATCAACGGCCTCATGCACATCATCATCAAAGAAGGTTGGCATGCCAAAAAATATATCGATGAGCGGACGGAAGGTTTTGAAGATTTAAGGGCCCACCTGGAATCATACACGCCCGAGTATGTGTCCGTGATAACCGGCGTTTCCATTGTTGAACTCTACTCAGCGGCGCGCCTGTTTGGAAACGCCAGGCCGGGCTCCATCCTGTATGCCATGGGGATCACTCAGCATACCACCGGAACGGACAATGTCAAATCCCTGGCCAACCTGGCAATGCTCTGCGGCAATATCGGCGTTGACGGCGGCGGGGTAAACCCGTTGCGCGGACAGAACAATGTCCAGGGCGCCTGCGATATGGGGTGTCTGCCCAATGTTTTTTCAGGATATCAGCCGGTGGCGGATGAAAATAACATCAAGAAATTCGCCGCGTCCTGGGGGGAATTAAAGTTCTCCGCCAAGCCGGGCCTCACCGTCACCGAGATGTTTGGCGCCGCCGAATCCGGCCGGATCAAAGCTATCTATGTCATGGGTGAAAACCCGGTGCTAAGCGACCCGGACCAGCATCATATCGAGCACTGCATCCATTGTCTTGATTTTTTTGTCGTCCAGGACATCTTTCTGACCGAAACGGCGAAGTTTGCCGATGTGGTTCTGCCGGCCACATGCTTTGCGGAAAAGGAGGGCACTTTCACAAATACCGAGCGCCTGGTCCAAAGGGTGAGAAAAGCGGTGGAGCCGCCGGGTGAGGTAAGAGAGGATACGTGGATAATCAGCGAAATCTCGAAGAGAATGGGCTATACGATGCCGGCGGCCACCCCCGAGGAGATTATACGGGAGATCAACTCGCTGACGCCAAGTTACGGTGGGATAACATACGCAAGACTGGAACAGACAGGACTTGTCTGGCCATGTCCGGACAAGAATCATCCCGGGACCCCCGTTCTTCACAGAGGGAAATTTACCAGGGGAAAAGGGCAGTTTTTTTCAATCCCGTTTAAACCCCCGTTTGAATCAGCCGACAGGGACTATCCTTTCCTGCTGAGCACCGGCAGGGTTTTGGAGCATTATCATACGGGGACCATGACAAGGCGCGGCACCGCCCTTAATCGCCTCTATCCGGAGCTTTTGGCCGAGATCAATCCGAGCGATGCGGAGAAACTTGCAATTTCGGAAGGAGACTATATCAGGATTACATCCAAACGGGGCAGTATCAGGGTAAAAGCCCATCTCAGCGAGCGCTCGCAGCGGGGGATGGTTTTTGTGCCGTTCCATTTTCACGAGGCTGCGGTCAACCTCCTGACCCATGCCGAGGTGGATCCCGTGTCCAAAATCCCTGAGTACAAAGTCAGCGCCGTCAGGATCGCAAAAGCTGCATAACGGAGTATACCTGATGAATGATTTGCTCATCATTCCTGTTATCAAACTGCTTGTTGTTTTTGGAGTATGCCTCTTTTTCATTACCTATACCACATGGCTTGAAAGAAAAGCCTTAGGCCATTTCCAGCTCAGATACGGGCCGATGAGGGTAGGGTGGCACGGGCTCCTTCAGCCCATTGCCGACGGGATCAAGAATATTTTCAAGGAGGAAGTGATACCGGAAAATGCCGATAAAGCGGTTTTTGTTATGGCGCCGATCATCAGCATTTCCATGGCCGTTATGCTCCTGGTCGTAATTCCTTTTGGAGACCCCATTACGATCTTAGGCAAAAAAATCAATCTTTACCTGGCAGACCCGACCATCGGGATCCTTTTTATCCTGGGATTTGCGACCATCGGCTCATACGGGACCATACTGGGCGGATGGTCGTCGGGAAACAAATACGGATACATGGGAGGTCTGAGGGCATCGGCCATGATCATCAGCTATGAACTCTCCATGGCCTTTGCCGTTATCAGCATCATAATGGTGAGCGGGTCCTTCAGCCTGGTGGACATGGTTGCCGCCCAACACAACCTGTGGAACATCGTACGGGAGCCGGTCGCCTTTGTTGTGTTTTTCATCAGCGGGGTCGCCGAGTTGAACCGCATCCCTTTTGACATGCCGGAGGCGGAATCCGAGCTTTGCTGCGGATACAATATTGAATACAGCAGCATGAAATTCGCCCTTTTCTTTCTGGCCGAATATACCCACATGTTTGTCTTTGCCTCCCTTGTGACCACCCTGTTTCTGGGCGGGTGGCATGGGCCGTTTCTGCCGGGCGTTGTCTGGTTTTTCTTAAAGACATTTACCATCATTTTCATATGCATATGGGTGAGGGCCACGATTCCCCGTCTGCGCTACGACAAAGTGATGAAGCTCGAGTGGAAATTCCTGTTGCCGGTGGCCATTGCAAATGTCATCGCAACCGGCGCGGTAATGGCTCTTTTGGGCTGATATGTTCATGGCGGCCTTCCACGCCACAGGCAGATTGGAAGGACGGTACGCTTGAAGACAGGAGCAGGAATGGAAAAATCCGAAATTATTGATGTCAGCAGAGACAGGGCTGAAAAAGGGCACTATGTAAAGCCTATTTTGAAAGGGCTTGGGTATACGCTTGGCAATTTTTTCAGGAAACCGATCACCCTTCAGTACCCTGATGAGAAAACGCAAAGAAGCGCGCGCTGGCGGGGTCTTCACAGGCTGAATCTGGACGAAAGTGGGGATCTCAAATGCGTCGCCTGCGGACTTTGCGCGGCCATTTGCCCGTCACAGGCAATTGTCCTGGTTCCCTATGAAGAGGAAGGAAAAACGCGGTACCCTATAAAATTCGTTGTCGATGAGCTTCGATGCGTTTTCTGCGGATTCTGCCAGGAGGCATGCCCGAAGGGGGCCATCAGTTTGACGGAAGTATATGATTATGTAGATTACAACCGTAAAGATTTTCTGTTCGACATCGAGAAATTAAAAACCACCGGGAGATCCTGAATTTAAAAGAGAGCCGGTTCTTCGACTGCATATCCGATGGGAATCGGGCGGCTTTATACGATGGAAAAGCAAAAGGGCAAACTGAAATGGAACTGACAGCGACAATAATCTGCGGTATTGCAGCGGTGGGGACCGCGCTGTTTGTCATTTTTTCGAAAAATACCGTGCACAGCGCGCTCTGGATGGTCGGAAACTGCCTGGCGCTGGCAGTGCTCTTTTTATTGTTAAACAGTCAGTTTATAGCCATCCTCCAGGTGATCGTCTATGCCGGCGCCATTATGATGTTCATTCTCTATGCCATCATGATGCTGAACCTTAGGGCAGGCGGTGAGGAAGGAGACCTTAAGAAAAACCTTTTCACCGGTCGCTTTGTGATTCTTTTCCTTTTCTTTATCAGCCTTTTGATCCTTGGCGTGGGACTGAGCCCGATGGCGTTGAAGGGAGCTATGGGGCCCCATGCTCTATCCGCATTCGGCGAGGTAAATCTGATTGCAAATTATATCTTTGTCGAAGGGCTTTGCCCTTTTGAGCTGGTTTCGGTTCTCTTGACCGTCGGAGTGGTCGGCGCGGTTTATCTGGCAAGAAGGGACTGATTCAATGAACGATTATCAAAGCATTTATCTTGCGCTGTCCGCTATACTCTTTGCCATCGGCACACTTGGAGTGATCACCCGCAAAGACGCCATTGTCATTTTCTTGAGCATAGAGATCATGCTTGGAGCTGCGAATCTGGCGTTTGTCGCCTTTTCACGCGCCAATCAATCGGCTGAAGGGATATTCATGGTCATGTGCGTCATGGCCGTAGCCGGAGCTGAGGCTGCAATCGGACTTGCAATCTTTGTCCTTCTATACCGGAAAACCGGCAGCATCAATATTGATAAATACAACCTGCTGAAATGGTAAATCGAGGCTTACGATGATGTTTGATCTAGTGTGGCTTATACCGACATTACCCCTCGCAGGCGTGTTGATAAACGGCCTGTTCGGCCGCAGAATCGAGGAAAAAAGCAAAAGCCTCGTGCACTGGATCGCCTGCGGCGCAGTTGGGCTCTCCTTTGTGATCACGCTGATCCTGCTCCTCCAGTTGCTGGGGCTTCCCTCGGACAAGCGTTTGTATGATTTCACCTGGTTTACCTGGATTGCCGCAGGGGACTTTAACGTGAGCGTGGGATATCAGATCGATCCGCTCTCGATGTTCATGTGCATGTTCGTGACCGGGGTCGGGTTTTTGATTCATGTTTATTCAATCGGATACATGTGGCATGACGAAGGCAGGTATTACCGGTATTTCACCTATCTCAACCTGTTTATGTTTTCTATGATCACGCTGGTTCTGGCCGATAATTTTCTGTTAATGTTTCTAGGATGGGAAGGGGTGGGAGTTTGTTCATACCTGCTGATATCTTTCTGGTTTTCCGACCTGGCAAATGCAATTGCCGGCAAGAAGGCGTTTATCACCAACCGGGTGGGCGATTTTTTCTTCGCGGTGGGCATGCTCCTGCTGATCACATATTTGGGGGGGCACGGGTTATGGTCGTTGAAATTTTCCGATGTGTTTTCAAACGCATACCTGCTCTCACCCAATCTTATTACCCTCATCTGCCTGTTATTTTTTCTGGGTTGCACCGCCAAATCGGCCCAGATACCCCTCTACATCTGGCTCCCTGACGCCATGGCCGGCCCGACCCCTGTGAGCGCCCTTATCCATGCGGCCACCATGGTAACCGCCGGCGTCTACTTTGTGGCGCGCTGCAATGTCCTTTATTCAATGTCTACGCTGGCCATGGGTGTGGTTGCCGTTGTCGGCGCATTAACGGCTTTGTTAGCCGCCACCATTGCTCTGACTCAAAATGACATCAAGAAGGTCCTGGCCTACTCCACGGTGAGCCAGCTCGGCTACATGTTCATGGGCCTGGGTGTCGGGGCATTTGCCGCCGGCCTTTTCCATGTACTGACTCACTCCTTTTTCAAGGCGCTTCTCTTCATGTGTTCGGGTTGCGTCATCCACGCCTTGAGCGGGGAACAGGACATGAGGAACATGGGAGGGTTGAGAAAACAAATGCCCATCACCTTTTGCACCATGGTGATCGGCACCCTTGCCATCGTCGGGTTTCCGGGACTTTCGGGTTTTTTCAGCAAGGACGAAATCCTGTGGAAGGCTTTCAGCGGGGAGCAGGGGCATTTCCTCCTGTGGCTTATCGGTGTTCTCGCTGCGGCCATGACCGCTTTTTACATGTTCCGCCTGATCTTCATGACATTTTTCAATGAATGCCGGGCCTCTGAGGAAGTGAAAAAACATATCCACGAAGCCCCCAAAACAATGACCGTTCCGTTGCTCATTCTTGCGGTTCTGTCCATTTTCGGTGGTTACATCGGCGTCCCCGCATCCCTCGGGGGGAGCAATCTTGTCGAGCATTTCCTCGACCCGGCGATTGGACTCGGAAAAGACAAACTCTTTCAATCCGCCGGCGGGCCGGCATTGATGCACCATGTATCCGAAACTGTAGCCCACCACTCGTTCGAACTCGAGTATTCGCTTATGCTCCTTACCGTCATTATCGTGTTCGGAGGAATTCTTTTTGCCTACACAATGTATATGAAAAAAAGATCGATGCCTGAAACTCTGGCGGCCGCAAATCCGTCGTTCTACCGTCTGTTGCTGAACAAGTGGTATGTGGACGAGCTCTATGAAAAAACGGTCCTCAACCCTTTACATTCGATCAGTCTATTTCTGTGGAAAGGCATAGACGTGGTGGTCATTGACGGACTTGTCAATTCTACTGCCGCATTTTTCATGAAGTGCGGGGTTATATGGAAATTGTCTGAGACCGGTAATGTCCAACGGTACGCGGTATCCTTTTTGGTGGGAGCGTTCATTCTAGTGGCATATTATATGTACATGCGCTAAGCGATAATTTATAGATTTTGGATGTATCTTCGGGAGTAAATCAATGAATCAATTTAGTTTTCCGATCCTGAGCACCCTCATTTTCTTCCCGCTGTTATGTGCGTTTTTGCTGATATTCATCAGGAGCGAAGGCGGTAAGAACGATGAATTATTACGGAAAATCGCCCTTGCCGGTTCTGTCATTGAATTTTTGATTTCGCTTTTGCTCCTGGTCCGCTTTGATGCGGCCGTTGCCGAAATGCAGTTTGTGGAGTTCGTCCCCTGGGTTAAGAGCTTTTCGCTGAACTATTATGTCGGGTTGGATGGGATCAGCCTGTGGCTCGTTATTTTGACCACTTTTTTCGTACCGTTATGCGTGCTGTGTTCATGGACCTATATAAAGGACAAAACCAGGTATTTTCTGATCTCCATGCTCTTTCTCGAAACCGCCATGATAGGCACCTTTGTTTCCCTTGATCTTATTGTCTTTTATATTTTCTGGGAGTTCATGCTGATCCCCATGTTTCTTCTCATCGGCGTCTGGGGGGGTGAGCGCCGTATCTATTCCGCTGTCAAGTTCTTTCTATATACGGCGGGTGGTAGCATATTCATGCTGGTCGCCATTATTTACCTGTATTATTACAGTTATAAGACTACGGGAGCAGGCACCTTCAGCCTGCTTCACCTCTATAATCTGCATATCCCGATATCGACCCAGTTCTGGCTGTGCGCCGCCTTCACCCTGGCATTCGCCATCAAGGTGCCGATTTTTCCGCTGCACACCTGGCTTCCGGACGCTCATGTCGAGGCCCCCACCGCAGGCAGTGTCCTGCTTGCCGCCATCCTTCTTAAAATGGGGACATACGGCTTTCTGAGATTTTCAATGCCCCTTTTTCCGTATGCCACCCATCAGTTTCTCCCGGTGATCGCTTTTCTGGCCATTGCAGGAATCATCTATGCGGCACTGGTGGCATGGGTGCAGCCGGACATGAAAAAACTCGTGGCCTACTCCAGCGTCAGCCACCTGGGATACGTGATGCTCGGATTGTTTGCACTCAATATCCAGGGGATAGAAGGCGGCATCTATCAGATGTTGAACCACGGGGTGAACACCGGCGCCCTCTTTCTTCTCGTTGGGATGATTTACGAAAGACGCCATACACGGCTCATGGAAGATTTCGGCGGTCTTGCCAAGATAATGCCGGTGTTTGCCACCTTTCTCATGATCGCAACCCTTGCATCCGTGGCGGTCCCAGGGACAAACGGTTTTGTAGGCGAGATAATGATACTGGTGGGTGTGTTTAGAACCTATCCCGCATTCGGCGTATTTGCCGTTTCCGGAATGGTATTTGGTGTCGTCTATATGCTCTGGATGTACCAGAGGGTTATGTTCGGGCCCGTTACCGAAGAAGCCAACAGCAAACTGAAGGACTTGAACGCAAGAGAGATTGTGGTAATGGTTCCCATCGCGGTGCTGGTGTTCGTGATGGGGGTCTTTCCCGGCCCGTTTTTGCGCAAAATGGATGCATCGGTCAATTACTTTATTCAACAATATCAATACAGGTATGAAACGTATGCGGCTGAAAGAAACGGCAATCCTGTCGCAGCGGCCCTGCAAAAGGATAAAGTTGCCGTCAATTCCGGCGAAGCCTCTCGATGCGGGCTGCTTTCACTCAGTCGATGATCGAAAAATATCGAACGTGCTGCGCCGGGTACGCTGCTTTAGATCTGGAGGAACCGAATGGAGACGTTGAAATTTGCCCTGCCGGTAATGGACTACCTGGCTGTCTTACCGCAGATGATTCTTGTTGCAACGGCGCTGATCATACTTGTAATCGGTGTTTTCAAAGAATGGGCAAAGGGCGCCTTCATCGGTCATGTGTCCCTTTTGGGATCCGTTCTTGCCCTCGTTAGTGTGGTTTTTACCCGCCCCGCAGGGCCTCCATTCTCCTCATTCAGCGGGATGGTCTTAACCGACGGGTTTTCGTTTTTCCTTACACTTGTTATCTGCCTGATTATTGTCCTGACCATACTGGTCTCGTTAAGCTATCAGAATTTCTTTGCAAACGTCAACTGCGGCGAATATTACGCACTGGTTCTTTTTGCCGGTGTGGGCATGATCTTCATGGCGACAGCAGGGAACCTGATTCTTCTGTTTGTGGCCCTTGAAACGATGTCCATTGCAATCTATGCCCTGACCGGATTTCATAAGAATCAGTTGAAATCCGGGGAAGCAGCCTTGAAATATTTTCTGTTGGGCGCCTTTGGCTCCGCGTTTCTTCTCTACGGCTTCGCCTTCGTTTACGGAACCACCGGAAGCCTGGACATTATTAAAATAGCCAATTTTATTCGAACCCATCCGCAAATCATTCAATTCAAATTCCTGGTCGTCGGGCTGGTCTTGATGACTGCCGGGTTTGGATTCAAAATATCGATGGTGCCCTTTCACATGTGGACACCCGATGCGTACGAAGGCGCCCCCACATCCATCACGGGATTCATGGCGACCGGCGTTAAGGCCGCAGCCTTTGCGACTCTTATCCGGGCAATCCTCGTTCCCCTGGCCCCCATGCAGGGAAGCTGGATGACGATCATGTGGGTCGCCGCTTTTTTAACCATGACCGTCGGAAATATAATCGCCCTTGCCCAGGATAACGTGAAAAGGATGCTCGCCTATTCCAGTATCGCCCATGCAGGGTACATCCTCCTGGGGTTTGTGGCCGGCACAAAATTTGCCCAGGCGGGCATGCTTTTTTATCTCATGGCGTATGCCTTCATGAACATAGGGGCGTTTGCCGTTGTCGCGCTGCTCTGCAGGAAGGGAGAAGAATTCAACAGCATCTCGGATTTTTCCGGTCTTGGTTTCAAGTATCCCGCACTGGGGTTTGTCATGTCGGTATTTTTGTTCTCCCTGGCCGGCATTCCGCCCACAGGGGGATTTATGGGAAAACTTTATATCTTCACCGAGGCGCTGCGATCCGGGTATGTCTGGCTGGTCATAGCAGCGGGTGTAAACAGCGTGGTATCGATTTACTACTACCTGCGCGTGGTCGTAGTGATGTATTTTCAGCCGCAGCCATCTGAGAATCCGTTAATGCTTGCGGCGATTTCACCCGAAGCTGTAGTCGCATTGGCGGCCACGGCCACGGCTGTCCTGTTTATGGGGATATTCCCCTCCTACTTCTGGTCGCTTGCCAGCAATTCCATTTTCAGGCTTATGTAACGCCTGGTCTTGGACCAAGCCGGCTGTTCTTCTTCGCGACTTTCCTTGACCCGTCCATGATCGGGCTTCGCGTGCAAACTGTTCGTGAGGGCAAAGGGCAAGAAACCGGGTCCCAAATGGATTTGTTGAGTCAGTAATTTCAGATACTTACCGCGCACGAGTTTTTGAGTATTTCTATAGCGACAAGTGCTTGGCTTGGTCAGACCCAATGGCGGCGAATCAGGAGTGCCTATGTTTTCCCCGTGCTGTTTCAAAAGTCGAAGGTTCAAAAATACTTGTCTATTTCTTACCTTTTTCCTGGCAATACTGGCTTGTGGCAGTTTCGAAACGCTTGCGCACCCTGGCGGCGGACAACTCCTCTACAACCAGGACATCATTGATTCTATCGACCGGGAAATCGCCCAATGCACTGACGAACGCTATCTGGCCACATTGCGCGGGCTTCGCTGGTGTGTAGCGTTTTGCGATGATGATTCAAAGTTCGACTTCACATTCAGCAACTACGTTACTATGCTGGACGAGTTGACGCTCCATGGACCCGGCCAAGCGTTGGCAGGCATTGTTCATACTCTTATCGTAAGGGAGTTCGAACGCGCCCTGCCTCGATTCCCTACAAACTTCCCCTCCAGTGCAGACGGATACGAAGACTTCATTTCCATCCTGCCGGTCGCATATCATCATCAGGTGCCAGTCAAACCACTTAAAGACTTTGCCTGTGACCATTTTGGCGCAGTCACCCCAATTGACCGATTGCATGAGTTTCGACAGGCTGCAAAAGAGCGCGATTACGACCGCCTGACCGATCTATTGGTCTGGGCAACGTTTTTGAACATGGCTTATTGCTGCCAAGCCGACAGGGACTTCACTCTGCCACCCGATAACTACCGGACCATTATGACCGAATGCGCGTCTATCCCGTTCACGGCCCGTTTCAACCAGGACGCCTACCAGGATCAGAACTACTATGCCACCCACCTGCTGCTCGCATTAAACCATTACGGGCAGGACCCTCTGATTGCTTCCGTCACCGCTGACAAGGTCTTTTTTTATCTCGCCGGCAACTACAATACCGTTCGCCATCGTGTTGGCGATCTCGACCTGCTGTGTGAATACCTCTATTGTTTTCGGCAATTTGGACCTGAGGGAGTTCAGTTCATCTCAGAAGGAGAACAATACATTATGTCCCAACAGCGAGACGATGGTTCTTGGGGTACACTGAAAGATTTCACAGGCGACCCCTACGACCAGTTCCATCCGACGTGGACGGCTATTACTCTGTTGATCCAGGGAACCCGCTGATTGTGCCTTCTAAGACTGACTTGAAACAATACATTACAGAGGGTGAATCGGCAATTTACAGGAAAGACTTTAAATCCCTCCGGACCCTGTGAGCGACGGTCTCAGGTCAAGCCATAGTTGAGGCAACATTTCCATGTTCTCGACTACTCAATTCCCAAAAGACCGGCAGGAATATCGCAGAAAGAACCGAGGAGTGCAGACAAAGCGCAGTCCGGGGCGCAAACCCAAGAGCAAGGCGGCAACCCCACTTAAACCGCAATCCGAAACTCGTAAGGAGCTGAAAGGACAGCTATTTATCTTAAGTTAATGGCATTAGGTCAGACCCAATGCACACAACTATTAGTGTAAAACGGGAAGCGGGTGGATGATTTTTCTGCTCGATATTGACTGTTCACTGCCTTTGTCACTGGCACTTGAAAAGGGCAGGGGACTGCGATAAATTGAAATCTGCCAAATGTTTTGACATGTAACCCACTTTCCAGGAGTAAGCCGATGGACCCGGTGAACAGGATCGAGTTGAATCCAAGGGTATGCAATGGAAGGCCGGTCATCAGAGGGACTCGAATACCGGTATCGGTAATCCTGGAACAGATTGCAGAAGGGCAATCCTGGGATACTCTGCTGGAAGGCTATCCGGAGCTAACGAGGGAAGATATCCAGGCTGCCATTTTCTATGCCAGGTCGTGTCTTGACCATTCGGAGATAAGAGCAGTTGGCGCCTGAATCTTACAGACTTATTCCTCAATAAAGATCTATTCCCTATTTAGGAATTGAGGAATTTAGGAATTAAAATCCAATCCCTCAATCCGCTTTTGCCCTCGATCCTTCAATCCCTCAACCCCTCAATCCCTCAATCCCTCAATCCCTCAATCCCTCAATCCCTGTACGACTTTTTGAGTATTTCTATAATGACAAGTACTGAGCTTGGTCAGATATTGGCGCCGGTCAAGAAACCAGCCAAAATGGCCGGCTTGAAACCAAGCCGCTATTGGCTTAGGGCATAGGTGTGTGTCATTGTCTCCGGAATGGAGACAAGCGAAGCCGGGGAGTCCCTA
>Ga0187864_10001715_pt1 | contig 20512 bp, 20 predicted proteins | sample June2016WEW_11_4_FD_132985 | JGI IMG/M metagenome (GOLD analysis project Ga0187864, IMG submission 132985) | Peatland microbial communities from SPRUCE experiment site at the Marcell Experimental Forest, Minnesota, USA - June2016WEW_11_40 | ecosystem: Environmental > Terrestrial > Soil >...
ATCGACTTGGGCTGCGCTTCGTGGCAAACCGCGTTTGCCAGGCAGGCTTCCACGCACTGGTAGCATTCGGAACACACGCCGCAGCTTAGACAGCGCGCCGCTTCGGCCCTCACCTGCTCTTCGGTGAACCCGAGCTGCACTTCTTCGAAATTGAGGGTGCGGATTTCCGGAGAAAGAACAGGCATACGCCCGCGCGGCATTGTGTCATAGCCTTCGGTCGAGACTTCCTTAACTGCTTGCCATTCCTTTTTACGCCCGGCGCTTAGATCTTCCCCTCGTATATATCGGCCAATCGAAATTGCCGCCTGCTTGGCAGCAGCAATTGCTTTGATCACTGTCTTGGGGCCGGTCACTGCATCCCCGCCTGCAAAAATGTCGGGGTCGTCGGTCTGATAGGTGAGCGGGTCAACTGTCATCGTGCCCCAATCGGTAAGCCGGCAGGCGCACTCTTCGGTAAGACACGCCCAGTCGGATTCCTGGCCGAGGGCCGGAACGACAGCGTCCACTTCTATGGTGAACTCGGACCCCGCAACGGCCATCGGCCGCCTTCGTCCGCTTGCATCCAGCTCTCCGAGCTCCATCCTCTCGCATTCAATAGCCTTTACCCGCCCATTTTCCCCGATAATTCGCTTAGGGTTGGCGAGGGTCATGATCTCGATGCCTTCGTCGCGGCACTCGTGGATCTCTTCCCAGTGGGCGGGCATTTCCTTCTCGCTCCTGCGATATAAAATAAAAGGCTTGCTCGATCCGTTGCGAAGGGCCGTTCGCACGGTGTCCATCGCAACGTTTCCACCGCCTATGACCGCAACGCGATCGCCCAGGGGGACCTTTTTGCCCAGATTTATGGCTCTTAAGTAATCAACACCCGGGACCACCCCTTCGAACTCTTCGCCCGGGATGCCCAGCGCCTTGCATTCCTGGGCGCCTATGCCCATGAAGAATGCCTTGTATCCCTGGTCTCTGAGTTGAGAGATGGTAAAGTCCGTGCCGATCTCCACCCCCGTTTTGAACTCTACGCCCATATCCCGTATGACCTGGATTTCGGCTTCGATTACGTTTTTGGGGAGCCTGTAGGAAGGAATACCAACGGTCAGCATGCCTCCCAGCACCGGGAGCTTTTCAAAAACCGTTACCCGGTAACCTTCGATTGCCAGGTAATAGGCGCACGATAGGCCTGCCGGACCCGAACCGATGATTGCGACCTTCTCGTCGCGTTTCTGCTTTATCTGCGGGACGAACCTGGTTTCGGAACTCAAATCCAGATCGGCCAGAAAGCGCTTGATCGAATCGATCGCCACCGGCTCGTCGATCTCGCCCCGCATGCAGTCGGTCTCGCAGGGATGGTCGCAGATACGGCCGCAGATGGCAGGCAGGGGGTTTTCTTCCTTGATAAGCTTCAGGGCCTCCTGATATTTGCCCTGAGCAGTCAAAGCCACGTAACCCTGGACCGAAATGTGCGCCGGGCATGTGGCTTTACACGGAGAGGTGCCGCGCTTCTCGATCGTGAAGGTGCCCGGCACCGCCTGGGCGTACTTGCGGAATGCCGCCCGGCGGATATCGAGACCCTCGTTGTATTCATTCTTGCATTCGATGGGACAGACTTTGGCGCATTCTCCGCAACCCGTGCACTTGGAGGGATCCACAAAACGAGGCTTTTGCAAAAGCTCTACCGTGAAATTTCCCGGCTCACCGGTAACTTGCTGAATTTCAGATAGGGTCAGAAGCTCGATGTTTAGGTGCCGGCCGACCTCGACCAGCTTGGGCGAGATAACTCACATCGCGCAGTCGTTTGTGGGGAAGGTCTTGTCGAGTTGCGACATCACTCCGCCGACAGCGGAGGATTTTTCGACCAGGTAAACATAAAAACCACTGTTGGCAAGATCGAGCGCCGACTGCATGCCGGCGATTCCGCCGCCAACGACCATAACGGAACCAACAGGTCCATCTTTCTTGGTATCCATGAATCTACACCTCTGAAATTTTTGATTATTTACAGAAATAACGACAAAAACGCTTCAAGGGCAAACGAATACTTCTCAGTCGACAACCTGGCGGGGATTGGAGCCATGCAAACCTGAGCAGGAATTAAAGACTAGCGTTGAGAAGATCCCGAGGCACTCCCTTTTCGGCTTACCTATTTAACATAATTCAAAATTGTTTTTTAGGAAAGAAAAAAACGTATCTCATGCCGAAATAGTCGCCCACAGGAATCTTTGCTCAAATATGCCTCACATCTTGACAGGTCTACCCTGAGATGGGAAAAAGAAAATTATTTACTATTTCGCATTTTTATGTGCAAATTATTGAACAGATTTCCCATGTGGGGATTGTAAAATGAAAGAACCTGTCAGATTCGTCGGTGCAGGTCCCGGCGATCCTGAGCTTATTACGGTAAAGGGGATGCGCTTTCTTCAGGAGGCCGACCGTGTGGTGTATACCGGCTCTCTAGTTCCCCAAACCCTCCTCCATTATTGCAGAAAAGACGTTAAGACCTATAACAGCGCCTCTTTGACGCTCGCACAGACACACGCGCTTCTCAAGGAGGGCTATGAGGCCGGAGAACACGTCGTTCGGCTTCATACCGGGGACCCGAGCCTATATGGCGCGATCCATGAACAAATGACTCTTCTGGACCGTGACAAGATTGCTCATGAGGTGGTGCCCGGGGTCTCGGCGGCTTTTGCTGCCGCTGCGGCAATGAAACAGGAACTTACCATTCCGGAGATCTGTCAAACTGTGATCCTGACACGGCTCGGCGGCAGGACTTCTGTGCCTGGCAAGGAGCAATTGGAAGCCCTTGCCTCACACCGCGCCTCTATGGTCATTTACCTTAGCGTTCAGCGTATCGAAGAGGTTGTTGCGGAACTTAAGGTGCATTATCCGGTTGATACGCCTGCGATAGTCGCCTACAGAGTAGGCTGGCCGGACCAGAAACTGATCCGGGGGACCCTGGAGAATATAGCCGGGAAGGTGCGGACCGCAAAAATCGAACGCCAGGCGATCATTCTCATTGGCGAGGTCTTCAAGATAAAGGGTCTGGCCGGCAAAAAGAACAAAAGGTCCAAGCTCTATGACGAAACGTTCGATCATAAATTCAGGGATGCCGCAAAACCCGAGTAATCAGAAGACGGCGATTTTCGCCCTGACAATGAAGGGTGCTGAACTCGCGGCCCGGATAAGCGCGCAAATCCCCGGCAGCGCTTGTCTTTGCAACTATCGTTACGCTTTGCCGGGCATGACTCTTTTCGGGCAGATATCCGAGGTTTTCCCATCAGCCTGGCGGGAGTGCGACTCGATCATCTGCATAATGGGTTGCGGAATAGCGGTCCGAATGGTTTCTCCTCTGCTTGAAGACAAGACGGTAGACCCGGCGATTGTCGTTCTGGACCAGGATGGCCGCTTTGCGGTAAGCCTCGTTTCGGGTCATATCGGCGGGGCCAACGATCTGGCGAGAAAGGTTGCTTCGATCACCGGCGGCCAGGCCGTCATAACTACGGCTTCCGATCTCCAGGACAAGCCCGCCATCGACTTGGCCGCACAGAGCGCGGGCCTGCGGATAGAAAACAGAGGAATACTGAGCAGAATCCAGGCTGCCATTTTGGATGGTGAGCCTCTCTGGATATTCGATCCCGATGGGCTCCTGTTAAAGCATCTACCGGCGGATCACGGTTTGCGGGTAATCGGCGCCGCCGGGGATCCCGGCGCTCTTCGGGCAAGTCTGGGGATATGGGTTTCGGAATCACTCTCCCCCCGAAATGTAAGATGCCTCAATCTTCGGCCTGCCAACCTCGTGGTCGGAGTCGGCTGCAACAGGGGAACCACAGCGGAGGAAATCGTTGGATTTATCGGGAAAAAGCTTAAGGAGAACAGGCTTGCGCCTCTTTCGATAAAGCATTTCGCAACCCTGGATATTAAGTCGAACGAGCGCGGGCTTCTGGATGCGGCAAGAGCATTCGACAGGCCGATTCACTTTTGCGCTCGCAAAGAGATCGAGGGCATTGTCGTTCCGAACCCGTCGGAAACGGTTGCCCGGCATGTAGGAGCGAGAAGCGTATGCGAAGCAAGCGCCCTTTGGAGCGCAGGGACGCAGGAATTGCTGGTGCCCAAACGGAAAGCGCGAAACTGCACCCTGGCGGTCGCCAGGGTAAGCTCTCCATAATCAGCCTTGGACCGGGATACAGTTCCTACATGGCCCGGGAAGCGCTCGACGCGCTTCAGTCTGCGGAAATCGCGCTGGGGTATAAGACCTACCTGGACCTCATTTCCGACCTTTTGCAGGACAAGACCGTCATTTCCAGCGGAATGCGAAAAGAGGTGGAACGTTGCCAGGCAGCGATAGGGCATGCTTTGTGCGGCCGAAATGTCGCCCTGATCTCCAGCGGCGACGCCGGGATTTATGGCATGGCCGGGCTGGTTTTGGATATCTGCAGACAGAAACGGCTCAATGTTTTGGAGTGGGATGGAAAGGACTTGAATGCGTCCCCTGGTTTTTTTCTGCGAGTAATTCCAGGGATCCCTGCTTTCAACGCGGCGGCTTCCCTTTTAGGCGCACCCCTCATGCACGATTTTGCTGCGGTGAGCCTTAGCGATCATCTGACTCCATGGGAGGTCATTGAAAAAAGACTCTCCGCCGCAGCCGAGGCTGATTTCGTCCTCGCCATATACAATCCTCGGAGCAAGAGCAGGCCGGATTCGCTTGAAAAAGCCCGGCAGATCATCCTTCGCTATCGTTCCCCCGAAGCTCCAGCGGCAATTGTGCGCCGGGCAATGCGCGAAGGACAGTGGAAATGCGTGACCACTCTCGGGGGCCTCCCGGTTGACGAGGTGGACATGCAGTCGGTTGTAATCGTTGGAAACAGCCGGACCTATGTATGGAACGGCTGGATGGTTACCCCAAGGGGCTACTTGGACAAATATTCCATTGCAATCGAGGATAGTGACGTTTAAGAAGTGGCTATGGCAATCACTTTGCAGGCTGTGCCCGACCCTCAAATTTCCTCACTTTGCCCGTTTCTTTGCCCGGAACAGAGTTCAGATGAGTAGGGTTTTGACTCATTTAATAGCGCCTGACGATCATTCGGAATTTCACCTCTGTCGAGCATTGCCCTGAACACCCTGTACACATCTGATGTCCCACCCTTTTCCCGCAAAGTTGACTCATCATTCAACCACGCAAAGAAGATCTCTCCGAACGAATCGAAAAACCTGAAGAATAACCTATACCTTTCGAACATCTTCACTCGGCGCCAAGCAGTGTACTCCCTCCCCATGGTTTTACCCAGCCTGTATTCCTTGCGGGAAGGATCATCAGAGACATTAGTGATGTTATCATGAATTCGCTTGAGCAATTTGGACTTGAAGCGGTTTGCGTAATGATCGGGGTCTGACTTCTTTAGTAATTCTACGTCCAGTATGAGCCTAAGGCATAGCCTGAGAAAATCCCTGAAAAGGTGGCCGTCCATTGACGGGACGCCATATTTAATCCCTCACGTCCCTAATAAGCTCTTCCACTTTCTTGATTAGCGGGGACTGCACAGTTACGTCATCAGCGGACCCTGCGTCAGGCTTTCCCGTCAAACCGACCTCTAAGTCGATAAGGGGGTGGGGCTTGCCCGTCAGTTGCAACCACTGATCAGTGTAGAAAAAGAATTCTTCGACTTTCCCGAGTTGGTCGGTCAGATCAATAACCAAAAGAAGAGCGTCCAGTCTCCGCCCAAGATCGGTCTGGCTCTTCTCATAGGCTGTCTTCGCGAATTTGAGAGCTTCCTCCTGGAACCCGCATGCGTTGAGGGAAACGGCATAGTTGAGCAAATGTAATGGAGCCTCGCTCGAATGAGCCAAGGCATTCTTATGAAACCTGTGCATGTCGGAGAGTTTCTCTTCGAAGCATGCAATGATCCCCAAAGTCGTGAAAGCAGCCGCCGGATCGACCGTTTTGAGCGTCTCAGCCTCTCTTTTGATTCTCTTGACTTCAAGCTCCAGACTGGAGCCACCCTGCAACTTCAACTTGTTCAGGCGTTCAATTAGTGTATCAAATTTGGTTTGCGGCGCGGGTCTTGGCATGCGAGCCTCGATTCTAAGACGAAGGGAATCCTTATGGGGAGTGCATCTAGACCCACAATAATCATGGTGTCAACCGAAAACCACCATGAAGGTAAATCGGTAACACACAGGAAAACGTTTAAATTTATCTTATGAAGTCTGAATCGTCCTGCTGCTCCCGAACTGCTTCGCTTACCGCAAAGAGGATTTTTTCAATCGAGGCCGGGCTCAGTCCAAGCGTTTTGGCGCTTTCCCGGTCATTGAGGTCCAGGTCGGGCTTTCGTGTGGGACCCACCGACAGTTTATGGCAAATCGAGTTAGCGAGGTTCACGATTTGAGTAAGCTCCTGGGCCGACCGGGCCTGGTCGGGCTGGTGGTGGTTTGCGATGGCGTCCTCAATAGCGGTAGTAAAACGCCATTTATCAGCAATTATCCCGCCCACATCGGCGTGTGTGAAACCGAGTTTTCGCTCCTCGATATCCAGGAAGTCTGCGCCGTCGTTATAGACTTCCTGCATAATTTCCTGCATTACTGCGGGGGATCGCAAAAAGAGCGCTGTCTTGCCAATGTCGTGCATAAGCCCGGCCAGGTAAGCCTCCTCTCTGGACTGGAAGTCGATCTCGTCTCCTATGGTTCGGGCCGCCAGGCCGCAGCCGACCGCATGTTCCCAAAGGAGCTTTTCAGAAAGACCCACATTCAAAAACATGCCTTTCAGGACCGCCGTCATAACGAGAGATCTGATGGAGTCGAATCCCATGAACATAACGGCGTCACGCAGAGTGGAGATAGACCGCGACGCCCCGTAATATGGCGAATTTGCCACCTTGAGGACGCGGGCGGCAAGCGCCTGGTCTTTTATGATAAGCTGGTGAATCTCCCTCGGTGTCGAATCGTCGTCTGAGAGCTTCTCCATTACCCGAGCAGCAATATGGGGCATCGAGGGGAGATCTCCGGTCACCTCAACGATCCTGGCAGCCCTGAGGGATTGAGAGCGTGAGCAGGTGGTTCTTTCTTCCGGGGTAACATGCGAACCTGTTGTCTGTTCAGGCTTCATCTTAATTCCCCCATTTCAGGTGAGTATTTCTTGCGGATCAGACATATCACGTTAATCATTCGGCATGATGGGGGATAAAGTTCAGTAAAAACAGGACGCCATGCATTTATTGAAACACTTTCACTTTTCTTTTCCGCTTTCCGCCCCCTGACCTGTATGGCCGGCCGGGTTGGATACCTCGGCATGAGATTCAGCTCGGGCCTGCCTGAGTGTGAACTCCTCTTGTGCCTGTTTTTTCTCCTGCCGTTCGCGCTTGAGCAGGCGGCGAGTCTTGAAATAAGGCTTTAACAGGAACGCTATGCCGACAATAAATCCGCACAGAGCCGAAAGCAAAATGACCGCATACAGGTCGAAACCGGGCGCGGTCTGATAGACGTAAAGATTAAGCTTGAAGCTGACAGGTTGTGTCCACGTCTGCATGTTCTGATAAATGAAAATGGCAATCAGACAAAGTATGAGCAGAGTTACGAGCAGCTTAAAGGACCTCATCAGCGCTCTCCTTCCTGAAATAGGGTAAAAGTTTGGAATATGATTGCTGTATGTGTTCGGGTATACTGCGGATTTCGGCTAGAGCAGCCATGAAATTCGTATCGCCTCGCCACCTGGGTACGATATGAAAGTGCAGATGTTCCTCGTAGCCTGCCCCGGCTTCACGGCCGAGATTCATGCCAATATTGAACCCATCCGGGCGCATTACCCTTTGCAGCGCGCGCGTGGACCTTTTGATCCAATCCATGAGGTCACGATCCTCATCGGCGGTTAGTTCGTCCAGACTTGAAATGTGGCGCCCTGGAAAAACGAGCAGGTGCCCGTTGTTGTAAGGGAACCTGTTCATCATCACCATTACGGGGTTGCCCCGGTAAAGGATAAGAAGTTGCTCGTCGGACTGACCTTGGTTTTCAGGACAGAAAATACAGCCCGGAGGCTTCTTGCCAAGAATATACTCAATACGCCATGGCGCCCAGAGATTGCGCACCCCGACCACTCCTGAATCTGGAAACCGCTACATCTGAAATATTTCGGCCTCGATCTTATCCTGAATTCTCAGTACGCCGATGCTTTTCCCGGAAGATCCCCGCCCCAGGAATAGGGACCCCGGATTGAACCAGAGCAACCCGTTTTCCCGTAAAATCAGTGGTTGATGAGTGTGTCCGAAAATAATGGCATCAACACCGGTGAACTCCTGCTTGAGCCTCTGACGGATTCCAACGGGTGATCCCCACCCGTGAGTGATCCCCAGGCGAAAGCGCCCGGCACTCACGATCTTCCGGGCCGGGAGCCGCTGATGAATCGAATAATCATCCATATTTCCGGCGACGGCATCAAGCGGATACTGCTCGAGGTAGTCCAATATCTCGACTCTCTCCCAGTCCCCCAGATGAATCACCGTGTCGGCGTCATCGCAGAATTCGGAGCACAAGGCTTTGAATTCGTCTGTCGCTTTGCTGAGGTGGGTGTCGGACATTACGACAATTTTTATCGGGCCTGGCATGCCATCCTCGATAATTTCCAGGGTTAAAGCGCAAGACGCCAAGAGCATGGCGCGGTCTCGACCCTGCCTGGATTGAAAATAATACTATAGCAATAAGCACTGAAAAAACAAGTATTTTCAGCTTTTCTTCGCAGAGGACGCTACGGGTCTTTTCATAGTTTCGGGTGTCCCGCCGGGACATGATGAACTGCAATGAACTCTAAATCTGAACTATTTCTACATTCCCCCAGATCCCCATTTTGTCTTTAATCAGGATCAAAACCGCTTCGATCGATGGAATCCGGGGAGCAAGCTCCAGGGCTTTGTCAATATCGGCCCGGGTTTTCACCATGTTGCCAAGCCGGGTTGCAGCGGCGTCCGCGATAGCGGCGTCAGGCGCAATTATGGTTACCGCATCCGCTTTGCCAAAGCTCAAAGAGTGGCCGATTGTTCCCGATGAAGTACAGATTCCGATTGGGAAGCGCTCGGGGCCGAGTTTTATGGCTATTTTACCGGTGAACGGCGAATCCGGTCCGGCGAAAATCCCTACGGTGGTTTCGTGCTGCAGGTGAAGGTAGCAGTCCCCGCCGTTTTCAACTATTACCGAATCGGAAAACGGTTCAAGGGAGACCCCGACCGCCTGGGCAATAGCGCCGGCCACGCTCGCCATCGGCCCCACCCCGGCGGTAACGGCCGCCTTGAGCATCCGGCGGACCAGCGAAGGTGCGAGAGGGTCGTCGGGGAGAGGCGCAAGGGATCGCAGGAAGTCTCCATGTGAGGCGATATACTGCTCCAGTTGAAGACGACAGCTTAGAACTGCCTGCATCGCTTCCCGCTCGAGGTTTAGCCTCGCCCGGATCCAAAGATCGGTTTCCCGGTATTTTACCGGGAAGCTTTCCCAGCCTTTTGGGGCCTTATGTTGATAGCGGTAGAAGCGGTGGGTTTCGGTGTACATTGCAGCCCCCCTCGCGGGGTGTGGAGACTGGTGCGTCCCGGGGCCTTGGTGTATCAGGTTTTCTTTATTCCCATTCAATCGTGCTCGGCGGCTTTGATGAAATGTCGTAGACCACGCGGTTTACGCCTTTTACTTCGTTTATGATCCGGTTTGAAATCCGTCCCAGCACCTCGTAAGGAAGTCTTGCCCAGTCCGCAGTCATGGCGTCCACGCTTTCCACCGCCCGCAGGACGATTACCTGCTCGTAGGTGCGCTCATCGCCCATGACCCCCACCGACCTGATCGGAAGCAGCACGGCGAAGGACTGCCATACACGCTCGTACCAGCCGGAGGCCTCGATTTCCTCCTGGATCACGGCGTCTGCCTCGCGCAGAATCGCCAGGTTTGCCGGGGTCAGCTCTCCAATGATCCTGATCGCCAGGCCCGGACCGGGAAAAGGATGCCGCATGATGATCCTCTCGGGAAGGGCGAGTTCTCTTCCAACCAGCCGCACTTCGTCCTTGAAAAGCTCCCGCAGCGGTTCGATCAGCTCCAGCTTCATCCCCTCGGGCAAGCCTCCGACATTGTGGTGGGTCTTTATGGTGGCTGAGGGTCCCTTGAATGAGACGCTTTCGATCACGTCCGGGTAGAGTGTCCCTTGCGCCAAATAGCGGGCGTCCCTGATTCGCGCGGCCTCCCGCTCGAAGACCGCGATAAAAAGATTGCCGATTATCTTTCGTTTGCGCTCCGGGTCTGAGACTCCTCGCAAACAATCGAGAAACTCAGCAGACGCGTCGATGTAAATGAGATTTATTTCGAAATGATCGCGGAATACTCTTTGAACGGTCTCGGCCTCGCCTTTTCGCAGAAGCCCGTTATCGACGAAAATACAGTGAAGCCGCTCACCTATGGCCTTGTGAAGAAGGACCGCCACCACCGAGGAGTCCACGCCGCCGCTCAAAGCGCAGATTACCTGGTCGTTGCCGACTTTTTGGCGAATCGAGCCAATGGTAGATTCTACGAAAGATTTCATAGTCCAGGACGGGCGGCACCGGCAGATGCGGAAGAGAAAATTCTCCAGAATGTCCTTGCCGCAGGGCGTGTGCGCTACTTCCGGATGAAACTGCACCCCGTAGAGATGACGCTTCGAGTCGCCCATCGCAGCGGCAGGAGAATTATCGCTGTGAGCCATTGTCTTGAAAGAAGGCGGGAGCTTGAGGATTCGGTCTCCGTGACTCATCCAGACCCGCACCCCCTCTTTTTCAATGCCGTAGAAAATATCTCCAGGCGTGTCTATGTCTATCGTAGCGGGGCCGTATTCACGCCTTTGCGCCTTTTCGACGGCCCCTGAAAGCTGGTGGGCCAACAGTTGCATGCCGTAGCAAATGCCAAGCATCGGAATTCCAAGATCGAATATTTCCGGATCGGCCAAAGGAGCACCTTCGTCGTGCACGCTCGATGGCCCTCCAGAGAGGATAATTCCCTTGGGCTTGAAGTTTTTGATCGCCTCCAGCCCCATATTGAAGGGATGGATCTCACAGAAAACGTGGCTTTCCCTAACTCGGCGGGCAATCAACTGCGTGGTCTGGGAGCCGAAATCGAGGATCAGTACCCGTTCCTGGTGTAAATGGTCGAACATGCCTGGCTCCCCCTGCGGGCTTATTTTAAATCCACCTGGTAGTTGGGCGCTTCTTTGGTGATGATGACGTCATGCACATGGCTTTCACGGAGTCCGGCGCTCGTGATCCGAACCATTTTCGTCTTGATGCGAAGCTCGCCCAGGGTGGCGCACCCCAGATAGCCCATGCCGGCGCGAAGCCCTCCGATCAGTTGGTGCACGATATCGGAAATCGGCCCACGGTAGGGCACCCTTCCTTCGATTCCTTCCGGCACCAGCTTTTTGGGCTCGAACACGTCATCCTGAAAATAGCGGTCCTTGCTTCCTTCGCGCATGGCGCCAAGAGACCCCATTCCGCGGTAAACCTTGTAGCTGCGGCCCTGGTAAAGAATAGTTTCACCGGGACTTTCGTCGGTCCCGGCAAACAGGCTGCCGATCATTACGCTGTCACCTCCGGTGGCCAGGGCCTTAACGACGTCGCCGCTGTACTTGACTCCACCGTCGGCAATGATCGGTATCCCTTTTGCCCGAGCCACCCTGGCGCACTCGATGATGGCGCTTACCTGCGGAACACCGACTCCCGCCACGATTCTCGTCGTGCAGATTGAACCGGGCCCAACACCTACCTTGATACCATCCGCACCGGCTTTGATAAGGGCTTCTGCGCCTTCAGCCGTACCTACATTGCCCGCTACCACCTGAAGGCCGGCCAACTCGGCCCTGATTGTTTTCACCGTCTCCACAACGTTGTGGGAGTGACCGTGCGCACTGTCCACAACAATCACATCAACGCCGGCGCTCCGTAAAGCGGTCGCCCTCACAAGCATATCTTTGCCGGTCCCGACGGCGGCGCCGACCCGAAGCCTGCCCAGATGATCTTTGCTGGCGTTCGGATACTTCGTTATCTTCATTATATCCTTTATCGTGATAAGCCCTTTGAGCCGGCCGGCCTCATCGACCACCAGCAGTTTTTCGATCCGGTTTTTCTGGAGCAGCTTTTTCGAATCCTCGAGTGAAATGCCCAAAGGGGCGGTAATAAGATTGTCTTTGGTCATTATATCCGCGACCCTGATTGTTCTGTCGGTTTCAAACCTGAGGTCCCTGTTGGTTATGATCCCAACGAGCTGGTCTCCCCTTACCACCGGTACGCCGGAAATACGGTATCTGGACATCAGGTCGAAAACATCGCCGATCTGCTGGTCTGGGTTCACCGTGACCGGATCGACTATCATGCCGCTCTCTGATTTCTTGACCTTGTTTACCTCCTGTGCCTGGGCGGCGATGCTCATATTGCGGTGAATTATTCCGATTCCTCCTTCGCGGGCGATACTGATCGCAGTCTCGGATTCGGTTACCGTATCCATGGCGGCGCTCACCAGAGGGATTCGCATTTTGATCTCCCTGGTCAGCATAGTCCCTACGTCGGTCTCAAGCGGCAAAACTTCCGAGTAGTTGGGCAGAAAAATGATATCATCGAATGTCAGCGCTTCGGGTACCTCAAAACTCGTCTTGTGCTCCATCTATTTTCTCCGAGTCTTATATCTTCGGATTAAGTCAATATTGTGGGCCTTTATCCCTTTTGCAGCCGCCATGTCAAGCCCGTTCTTAGTCCGGCGGCCTCGACGCCGGGAAGCTCCGATTCTTTCTCTACAAGTTCGATGAGAAGGCCTTCGAGCAGGCCAGCATCGCTCACAACAAACCGTTCCTGGCCAAAGCAGGAAAGAATCTCTGAAACTATAACGGTCCCGCCAAGGATTATGTCTTCCCGTCCGGGCTCCAGGCCCGCAATCAGCCGTCTTTGAGCCACAGGCATTCGCCCCAGGGATTCTATCGTGTGGGAAAGCCACTCTTTGGTCAGGACCACTCCGTTCACCCGGTAAGGGACATAGCGCTCCATTTTTATATACATGCCCGCCAGAGTGGTAACCGTTCCAGCGGTCCCGATAAGCCGCAACCCCAAAAAAGATATTATACCGGTTTTATTAAGATTTTCATATAGCTGCTCTTTAGCTGAAATGATTTCACTTCTGGCCCCGAGCGCCGCCCGTTCGACAGCCCCGGCGCCCGGCGGGTCGGCTTTAAGGTATGCCTCGGTTAGCGTTGCCGCTCCAATGGGTCGGCTTGCGTTCCTGATAGCAGTCCCTATTCCCATCAGCACAAATTCGGTGCTTGCCCCGCCAACATCAAAGGTGAGCAGATCGCTCCCAGTTTCGGGAAGTGCGCTCAGAATGCCCTTTGCGGAAAGTACCGCCTCGGTTTCCTCCGAAAGGATCTTGCACTCGATTCCCGTCTCGGCTGCAATTCCGTCAAGTACGGCGCGGGAGTTTTTCGCGCGCCTGACAACCCCGGTAGCGCCGCAGGAGATCGTTCCGACCCGAAATTCCCTTAAAATGGATATGTATTCCTTTATGGCCGAAATGTTTCTGCGCTGCGCTTCCTCCGTGATCTCATCAGCTTTCTGAAAATCCTGAGCGAGCCGTGTTACCCTTCTTTCCGTGCGAACCGGCGCCAGTTGAGTCCCGTTCCTTCGCGCAATCAGCATACGTGTGGTATGAGATCCAATATCCAAGCCCGCGAAACAGTTCTCAGAAACTGATTGGCCCAACTCTGTGTCTTTCCTTACTTGACATTGCCTTTGAGCCGCCATTATTCTCTGCTTCAGTTGAGGAGACGATTGCGAATGATCCAAGAGATAAATCCGAAGCATCCGGAGCCGAGAAAAATCAAGAAAGTTGTCGAGGTTCTGGCAAACGGGGGGATAATAGCCTATCCCACGGATACATTTTACGGTATCGGCTGTGACCTCTTCAATAAAGCTTCCATAGAGAAAATTTATCAGATGAAACGCCGTTCACAGCACCAGCCTTTCAGTTTCATTTGCAGCAACCTGAAGAACATAAGCGAGTACGCCCAGGTCACAAATTACGCCTATAAAAACATGAAGCGGCTTTTGCCCGGGCCTTATACTTTCGTGCTGGAAGGCTCCCGCATGGTGCCCCGTATCATGCTGACCAAAAGGCAAACCGTTGGAATCCGCGTCCCCGACCACCCGATCTGCCTGGCCATTGTTGAAGCGCTGGGGCACCCCATAATCAGCACAAGCGCTACGGACCCCGAAACCCGAGGGATTCTGTCCACCCCGAGGGAAATTCAAGATAAGATCGGCCACGCCATCGACCTGATCGTGGACGGGGGAGTTGTGCCCGGTGTGCCCTCCAGCGTCATTTCACTCATAGACGATACACCGGAAATCCTGCGGGAGGGCGCAGGAGACCTTTCCCCTTTCAGAACATAAGAGATATGACTGTTGCATAACCTCGAGAACTTGACAGGCGCAACACTATCGGTCGAAATCCGGGAGCTGGTACCTCACGAACGCCGATGAACCATATATAATATCACTCATCCTCTCGCTCGCATCGCCTCCCAGGACAAAATCCAAAACAGAGAATTTGGCCTTTTTGACCTTTACCACTTCAGGCTCGCCCTCAATCTTTGCAAGCTCACCTGCTTTGGCTACAGCGTCTTCAAAGTTGCCGAGCTGATCCACCAGCTTTAGCGCAAGAGCTTTTTCGCCCATGATTATCCTGCCGTCTGCGACCTCGCGTACGCGGTCTTCAGACAGATTGCGCGCCAGCGCTACGTCACGGACGAATTGATGGTAGGTCTCATCAATCGTCGCCTGGAGCAGTTCTTTCTCTTCCGGCGTCATTTCGCGGGCCGGGTTTCCAATGTCTTTGAATTGCCCGCTCTTGATCGTGACCATCTGGTAGCCGATTTTGCCGAAAAGCTCCCGCAGGTTGGGGAAATGGATGATCACGCCTATGCTTCCCGTGATTGTCCCGGGATTGGCTACGATATAGTTTGCAGCCGATGCGATGTAGTAGCCCCCGGAGGCCGCGACACTTCCCATCGAGACGACTACTGGCTTAGTGCCAATAGTGCGCCGGATTTCCCTGTATATTTCCTGTGAAGGTCCCACAGCCCCGCCGGGGGAGTCGATTCTGATCACGATCGCCTTAATTGAAGGATCTTTTCTCCAGTCCTTGATCTGCTTCACGGTGTCCTGGGAGCTGATAATCGCCCCTTTTACTTCAATTAACCCCACCCGGTTGCCCTTTATCGAGAATTCAACGCCGGAAACCAACCAGACAATCACTCCGGTCAATACGACCCCGATCACTACTCCAAGAAGACAGCCGCGCATTTTCATAGCTTGATATTCATCCGGATAGGTTAAAAAAAACCGGTCAGGCACTCGACGCGCCTGACCGGGGGATTCATGCAGAAGCAGAAAAGTGCAATCGAGTTAAGCTTTGTCACTGTTTAAAGCGTTATTGGCCGAACTTTGCGCCTTGGCTTCAAGCTCTTCTTTGAGCAGTTCGCCAAGGTTTGACGTAGCGGCTTTGCTGGTGCTCATGTACTCGTCATAATTGGACCGGTCGTCTTGTTCCTCGACCTTCTTGACTGAAAGACCGATCTTTCTGTCTTTCGGAGAGATGTTGATCACCTTGGCGGTGATTTTGTCTCCGGGTTTGAACTGGCCGACGGGGGACTTGATCTTTTCCTTGCTGATTTCCGAGACATGGACGAGGCCTTCGATTCCTTCCTCAAGCTCTACAAAGAGACCGAAATCGGTGACGTTTGTGATCGGACCAGACACAATGCTGCCCATCGGGTAACGCTGCGGAATGCTTTCCCATGGATCGGATTCAAGCTGCTTGATCCCGAGCGAGAACCGTTCGTTGTCCTTGTCGATGTTAAGCACGATTGCCTGGACCTCCTGGTTCTTGCGGAAAATCTCGGACGGATGCTTGACCCGCTTTGTCCACGAGATATCCGAAATATGAACGAGGCCGTCAATGCCTTCATCGATCCCGATAAAAATGCCGAAATCGGTTATGTTCTTTATCTTACCGGCAATTGTGGTCCCCACCGGGTATTTCTGCGCTATAACGTCCCAGGGATTTGATTCAAGCTGTTTCATGCCCAGCGAAATGCGCTTGCTCTCGGGATTGATGCTGAGCACGACCGCTTCGACTTCGTCGCCGACTGAAAGAATCTTTGAGGGATGTCGTATCTTCTTTGTCCAGGACATCTCGGAGACATGAATGAGTCCCTCGACGCCTTCCTCGATTTCAACGAATGCGCCGTAATCGGTCAGGCTGACAACCTTGCCCCGCACCTTCGTCTCAACCGGGTACTTGTCCTCGGCCTGGGTCCACGGATCATCCACAAGCTGCTTGAGGCCAAGGGATACTCTCTCGCTGTCACGGTCGAAGCTAAGGATCTTTACCTTTATCTTGTCGCCGATCTGAAACATTTCCGAAGGATGTCCCACCCGGCCCCAGCTCATGTCGGTAATGTGCAACAACCCGTCGATCCCGCCAAGGTCCACGAAAACACCGTAATCGGTGATATTCTTTACGATACCGTCAACCACCTTGTTGTCTTCGAGGGTAGCAAGGGTATAGGATTTCATCTGCTCGCGCTCTTTTTCAAGCAGAGCGCGGCGAGAAAGCACGACGTTTCTTCTTTTCTTGTTATATTTGAGAACTTTGAAGGGAAAGGTATGCCCGATAAGCGATTCGAGATTCCTGACCGGCCGCAGATCAACCTGAGATCCGGGCAAAAAGGCCTGTACTCCAATGTCGACGGCCAGACCGCCCTTGACCTTTGCCATGATCTTTCCCTCGATCATGCCGTCTTCGCTGTAGATTCGGCTTATATCGTCCCATACCTTGATTTTGGCGGCCTTCTCCTTTGACAGATGAATAGTGCCGTCATCGTCATCATGGAACTCGAGCAGAACGTCGATTTCATCACCAATGCCGGCCTGCACTTTGCCCAGTTCATCCTTGAATTCGTGAATCGAGATTTGGCCTTCCGATTTGTACCCGATGTCAACCATGACAAAATCATCACTGACCTGGACGATCCGTCCGCGGATTACCTCGCCCTCTTGGATATTCCGGAAGCTTTGCTCATAAAGGTCGTGCATGGAATCCGTTTCCTCCTCAGGCTCATGTTCGTCCGAAGAAGAAAGGGTCTCCAGTTCAAGGGTTTGTTCTTTTTGTTCATCTTTTACGGTCATCGATCCTATCTGGCCCCCTTACCTGATTTTTGGCTCTTTGCCATATCAAAACCTGACTCTAGCAAACACCGGATAAATAAGCAATCTTAAAGTTATTCCCGATATTTTGGAGAACCGGTTTCGATCAGCTCTTGGGCCTGCTCGCAAAGCCGATCAACTGCTTGCTCAACGCTGAGGTGCGACGTATCCAGCAAAATGGCCCCTTCGGCGGGCCGCATGGGAGAATGGTCGCGGTTCGAGTCCGCCTCGTCGCGCTCTCGAATGCTCTCCTGCATTTCTTCCAAAGATAGGCTTATCCCCTTCTCAGTATATTCTGTAAACCGTCTTTTGGCTCGTGCCTGCAAATCCGCTGTGAGAAATACCTTCACATCGGCCTTCGGAAAGACGGCTGTCGCCGTGTCGCGCCCCTCCGCGACGATACTAACTCCCTGCTCGGCCAGCTTTCTTTGCCACGCCACTAGAAACTCTCTTACCACAGGCAATTGAGAAATCCTGGAGGCCGCCTCGCTGATCTCCGGGCTGCGAAGCTCCTCCGAGAGAAGCCTTTCGCCGTAGCAAATCTCCAGCCTGTTCTGTTTTATGAAAAATAAAAGCGGTATTCGCTCCAGCAGCTCACGGGTTAGATTCTCGTCCGGATCTGCTTTCGATTGCCGGCTGGGCCAGGCAGAACCAGTATTTAATGCCCATGCCAGGGCCCGATACATGGCCCCGGTATCCAGATATACAAAGCCAAGTCTTTTTGCCAGGAGTTTGCAAACAGTGCTCTTTCCGGCGCCAGCCGGGCCGTCTACAGCGATTATCACTGGTTCTACGCTCCGATGGAGCCTGCCTCTGACCCCGGATCAAGTCCGGGGTAGGCTCCGGTCCGGGGCAGGCCTTATTCGCGATTCGAATCAGTCAGGTCCATTTCTGCCAATAAGTGGCTCAGGGTGCGGACGAACCGCCTGTTCTCCTCCGGAAGCCCCGCATTCACTCGAATGAATCGTTCCATGCCGTAGGAAGCCATGGACCTGATGATCACTCCCTGGCGCAACATGGCTTCGAATAATCTTTTCGCCTCGCAGGCAACCTCAATCAGAAAGAAATTGGCCTCTGAAGGGATGTATTTCAGGCCCATTTTCTCAACCTCATTGTAGAGGTATTGGAGCCCGCCCCATATGGTTTCCTGCGTGCGGCGCAGAAACTCCTCGTCATCGAGGGCAGCTAAAGCGGCAGCCTGTGCAACAGACCCCGTATTGAAAGGCTGCCTCACGCGATTCAAAAAACTTGCAATATCGGGATCCATCGCGCCGAAGCCGATTCGCAGGCCGGCCAATCCGTAGGCCTTGGAAAATGTCCTCAGAACGACAACGCTCGGTCCGTTCTCGCAGATATAATCAAAGCCCGACGGGGTATCCGGGTCTGTGTTGAATTCTATGTAAGCCTCATCAAGAACGACTACCACCTCGAGGGGGACATTTGAAAGCAAGGCATCAAAATCGCTTTTGCTAATGACTGTACCCGTGGGGTTATTCGGATTGGTGAGGAAAATTACCCTCGTTTTCGCCGTTACCGCTTCCGCAATCTTTTCCAGGTCGATTCCCAGATTTGTCTTCAGGGGTACGGGAATTGGTTCCCCACCCATCCACTGAACCACCAGCCTGTAGAGAAGGAAAGAAGGCGCAGGCATTATCACTTCGTCACCCGGGGTCAAAAAGGCCCGGATAACCAATTCTATAATTTCATTTGAACCGTTGCCCAGCACAATGCCATCGAAAGGAATGCAATATTTTTCGGAAAGCTTTTTTCGCAGATAAAAACCGCTTCCATCCGGATAACGATTCAGTTTAGGCAACGTGGCCAGAACAGCCTCGATCGCCTTGGGCGAGGGGCCAAGAGGATTCTCGTTGCTTGCGAGCTTTATGGAACCGCTTATTCCGTATTCACGTTCCAGTTCTTCGATTGGTTTGCCGGGAGGATAGGGAATGATGCTCGCGATATGTTTCGGTGCGCAGGGTTTCATCTCTGGTTGTCAGGTCAACAGTCCCTTCTCAATTTTTATCCACCGACATATAATAGAAGGGTACGGAAAAATCAAGCATTCCGGGGAAAAAATTGCTTCCCTTTCAGTGCGAGTATATTAATATGAATTAGACTCAGCAAATAGCTTCCAGTGCAGGCAGCGGCCGCACATACGTCAGAAAATTCTCTGTGTGCCCACGGCAAGGGATAACCGATACATGCTTAAGAACGCAAAAATAAAGAAGGTTTCAGCCGCTGAGCGGCAAGCTTCCCAGGAAGCCCCGGAAAACGAAGAAGCTCGATCCACGAACATTGAGGACAGGCATCAGCCGGTTTCCTTCGATCCATTCCGCCTATACCTCGACGAGATCAAGCGGTATCCGCTCCTCAGCAGGGAGGATGAAACGGACCTGGCTATCCGCTATCGTGAAAAAGACGATATAGAGGCCGCCTACAAGCTGATCACCGCAAATCTCAGGCTTGTTGTCAAGATTGCCATGGATTTTCAGCGATACTGGATGCAAAACCTGATGGACCTCATCCAGGAGGGCAATGTCGGATTGATGCAGGCCGTAAAGAAATTCGATCCCTACAGGGGATACAAGTTTTCCTACTATGCCTCGTTCTGGATCAAGGCCTACATAATCAAGTTCATCATGGACAACTGGAAACTGGTCAAGATCGGTACGACCCAGGCACAGCGAAAACTCTTCTTCAACTTGCGCAAGGAAAAAGAGAGACTGGAAGCCCAGGGCATCGAGGCTTCCCCCAAGCTGCTCAGTCACCGGCTCGATGTGAAGGAGTCGGAGGTCATTGAAATGGACCAGAGGCTCAATAGCTGGGAGATCTCTCTTGACAGCCCGCTGAAGGAAGACTCCGAGGATACACACAAATCTTTTCTGCCCTCGGACGATCTGCCCGTTGACGATCAGATAGCAGACCAGGAAGCCAAGGCTATTCTCCATGACAAGCTGATGCTCTTCAAAGAGCAGCTCAAAGGCAAGGAAGCCGTAATATTCGATAAGAGGCTTCTGACCGAAGATCCCATGACCCTGCAGGAAATCGGAGACAAGTTCGGAATCAGCCGCGAGCGAGTGCGCCAGATCGAAAGCCGGCTCAAAAAGAAGCTGAAGGCTTACCTCGAAGAGGAAATCGAAGACATTGACCTGCTCCAGGAGAGCATGATCGAGATTTAACGGCAAGGTTAACTTGCAACAAACCGCCGGCAAGGCATCCCGCGAACACCCAACTCGGACGATAGATACGCCCAGCGCTCGTCGCTCTTATCATGTCAGGCG
>Ga0187864_10001716_pt1 | contig 20512 bp, 19 predicted proteins | sample June2016WEW_11_4_FD_132985 | JGI IMG/M metagenome (GOLD analysis project Ga0187864, IMG submission 132985) | Peatland microbial communities from SPRUCE experiment site at the Marcell Experimental Forest, Minnesota, USA - June2016WEW_11_40 | ecosystem: Environmental > Terrestrial > Soil >...
CTGGATGTCAATTATCCGTCTGTAAACACCGATCTCAGGCAGGAAATAGCCCGGGCCGGGGCCTTGCTGACTGAATTTCTATCCGGCGTCCCTCCCTCTTCCGGCAATTTCCCATCGAGAAACCGCATAATCAGCGGCCTTTCTCTTGGCGTTGTCGTAGTGGAAGCCGCCGAAAGAAGCGGTTCGCTTATAACCGCTCGTTTCGCTCTGGAGCAAGGCCGGGAAGTTTTTGCCGTCCCGGGGATCGCCCAAAGCTTGCGCAGCAAGGGCGCGCATCGGCTTATCAGGCAGGGCGCCAAGCTGGTTGAATGCGTCGAAGACGTGCTTGAAGAGATCAGGCCTCTTATCCGTCCGGCACGATCCGGCCAGTCCCCTGCTGCTGCTTCTCCCCCCTTTTCTAAAGGGGGACAAGGGGGATTTGAAAAGCCTGCCAGCCCCGAGGAAACAATTCTATTGAGAGTTTTAGATAAAGTTCCGAAACATATTGATGAAATAGCTAAGGAGAGCAATATCCCCGTTCAGAGGACCGCGGCCCTGCTGCTCGAACTTGAACTGAGAGGGTTTGTCTCTCAGTTGCCGGGAAAGTATTTTATTTCTGGACTATAATATAATAAGTTTTAATGAGGTAATCTGGGAATGTCAAAATCGCTCCTTATTGCCTGAAACCTCCTCAGACAATCCGTCACGCCTTTGGCAACTCCGCAATGAGTTTGTTCACGTGCTCCAGTTCCCACGAAATATTGCTGGCTGACCACTGGGCAGCGGCTTTTTCAAAATGCTCACGGGCAGTATCCGTATTCCCTCGATCACGGCAGATGATCCCCCAGTGCATCCGCATGCGGGCAGCATGAAGGCGGGCTTCACCCAGTTCAAAAAGGCGAAGGCTTTCAGCCATCTGTCCTTCAGCTTCGTCCCACCTTGGCGGGCTGAACATGGCAAGCGATCTTCCCCATACCTGATGCGCCATGCCTTCACCCCAGATGCCGGCCTCTCCGCTTACTACGACCGTTTGCCCTCGCCCAGCCTTTAGTCCGGCAAAGATATCCTTAAGCTGAACCATATCATGGTCGCGGCCCACAAAAGCATAAGACAGATCACGCAATCCGCGCGACTTTCCCGGAGCAATCCTTGAGTGATGCAGCTCATAGACCGTCAAAGGGTCACGCTTGCCCTTGACCCGGATCGACTCTGCGGCAAAAAAAGTAAAGGCTTCACGCGCCAGCCGGTAAGTATCCCGGCTGACCAGGATCCGGCCTCCTTCCGATGCGCCCTCCAGCCGTGAAGCTGTATTTACCGTATCTCCTTTAGCTGTGTAGTCCATACGCAGATCGTCACCGATGGAGCCGACCACAACAGGGCCGGAGTTAAGGCCGATGCGCATATTGAAATCAATCCCATACCGGTTCTGAAGACTCTCGCCGTATGTCTCCAGAGCTTTCCGAATGGCCAACGCAGCCTGGCAGGCCCGCTGTGCATGGTCTTCGTGGGCAATGGGCGCACCGAAAAGAGCCATCACACCGTCGCCCAGGAACTGGTTGATTGTCCCCTCGTACCTGTGGATCTCGTCCATGAGAAGGCTGAAGCACCTGTCCATGATCTCGTGAACCACCTCGGGATCGAGCTTTTCGAACATAGCGGTGGAATTCGCCACATCCGCGAACATAACGGTAACGATTTTGTTTTCACCTTCGATGGAACTGCGCGTGGTAAGGATTTTGTCGGCAAGATATTTGGGGGTGTAGGAATGAGGCCGGTCGTAGTCAAAAGGTTTGGTCTCTTGGGCCTGCTGCTGATCACGGAGGGCATTCAATTGTGCCTGCAAGACGGCAAGGGTTGCATCGACTACGGCATCACCCAAGGTCGGTCGTAATGCTTCCTGAGCCGCAATGCCAGCCTCAAGTTGAGAAATTTGTTCTGTTAAATCGGGCATGGTCTGACCTCTCAGAGTGATTATCTCACCGCTTCTTTTTCGCCGCAATGCATATTCAGCTATGTATTCGTAGTATGGGAGGTTTCTGTGAAAGCAAAGATTAAAATAAACTCTCCTCCGCCTTTAGAAATGGGACGCCACCGGGCCTGCTCAAGTAAGGCAACCAGACACCGACACTCGTTCGCGCGTTTGACGGAGGTTCGGCGCCTGTGAGCGGGTATAATGGACTCCTTGACATTTCTGCGGAATACCTGTACATTATTCGTGCACATGTCACAGGAGATTACCCGGATGGCAATCCAAACTACCTATACAACCGCAAGGGCTACTTTGGCGAAACTCCTGAATGAAGTGACTGAAAATCAGGAGGTTGTTATTATAACTCGCCGCGGATCGGAAGATGTGGCGATGATTGCAGCAGCGGAGCTTTCCAGTCTGACAGAGACTGCGCATCTTCTCCGCTCGCCGAAGAATGCCGAGCGCCTGCTTAAAGCGCTGACCCGGGCGCTTGCCGGGACTGAGAAGCCTCAAACAGTTGAGGAATTGCGCCAAGAGGTTGGTCTTGACGAAGAGGCGTGACGCGATATTTCAGCCGGAGTTCCGTGAGGATTTACGGTACTGGGTGGAAACGGATCGTCGTACTGCTTTACGGGTATTCGATCTCATCGAGGCTATTCTCAGGAATCCATTTTCGGGTATCGGAAAACCTGAACCTTTGAAATACCTTGCTCCCGGCGCCTGGTCGCGCCGCCTTACCCAAGAACATCGCTTAGTCTATCTCGTCAAGGATGACCGGATAGACTTTTTGCAAGCACGCTTTCATTATTGATCGTTTGCCCCGGCCCGGATCTTGCGGTCCTCCTTCTGCCAGAAGAGCCTCAACTGCCCTTGCGATGATGTTATTTTAAAAGATTAGCTGTAAATAACAGGTTGTTTTGGAGCATTACGTTTTGATAAAAAAATGCATCCTTCAGATATGCCAATAAATGGTAGTAGTGGTCTGGAGCAGGGCCGGGAAGTTTTTGCCGTCCCGGGGATCGCCCAAAGCATGCGCAGCAAGGGTGCGCACAAACTTATCAGGCAGGGCGCCAAGCTGGTTGAATGCGTCGAAGACGTTCTGGAAGAAATCCGGCCTCTTATCCGTCCGGAACAATCCGCAGGAAGCGGGAAGCAAGAAGCAGGAAGCAAGGAGCAGTCCTTACCCTCCCCAATTGCCATTTCTCCGGAAGAGAAGGAGGAATTCCTCTCACCCCCCTTTTCTAAAGGGGACGCTCTTTTCCCCCCCTTTTCTAAAGGGGGGCGGGGGGGATTTGAAAAACCTGCCGGCCCGGAAGAGACAATGCTTTTGAGAATTATGGATAAAGTACCGAAACATATAGATGAAATAGCCCAGGAGGCAAATATGCCGGTCCAGCGTGTTGCGGGTATTCTGCTCGAATTGGAGCTCAGAGGGCTTGTCTCCCAGTTGCCGGGAAAGTATTTTATTTCTGGACTATAATTAAAATTAAATCGAATTAAAGTGTTCAGAAGTCAAAGTCACTGCTGATAGAGGTATGAAAGGGGTAAGACCGGATTGCGCAGCATGATTGCCTGACTCTTGAACCGTGATAAAAGCTGCTTTGATATCGTGTTTCACGTGAAACCGCTTCACCATGCCTTATGTCAAGAGGTCCTTTTCGGTTGCTTGTCCGCCTTCTTTTTGTCCTTCTTATGTTGTTTTTCGGTGTTCTGCTTCTGCCCCTTTTCCTTATCCTTCTTGCCCTTATCTCCCATCGTGTTCCTCTCCTCCCGTTATCCCCCGGTTTCTTACGGTGGGCTCACACTGCGTCGTAGGTTCAAGCTTTGGCTGCTCATATGAATACTCGTATCAAGCCAACAATTGCGACAACGGGTGCGGGCCACGAGGGGGCGGCGTTCTGTACGACTGGGATGGTGAGTCGTCCAGGACCGTTGCCGATATCCACCACGTTCATTCCGGACCGAAGGCGCATGTGGCGGATGATCTCGCCAGGCCGATTGGCCTGAGTTAAGGGATTGTCCAGTTTAACGGGCCTACGCGACCACACTGCGCATGGAAGCGAAGTACGCCTCGACGCCAGCCGCCACGCCCACTGTCACCAAGATGGCCAGCGACGCCAGAAACACGCACTGCCAACCAGGCCTCCCGCGAACGCCCAACACGCCAGATAGACGTGTCGCGCGGTCGGCCTGCCCGCTACGCGCTCGCACGACGCAGAGTGGTTATTTTTTTTCGGTGGGGTACTATATAAGTCTATCATACGAGGCAAAAGGGACTCCCTGGTTTCTGCGGTTGTTACGGGTCTCCTGCTCCCGCCTGCACCTGCTTAGCTTGACAGTCGAAGAAGCTGATGCTCAGTTGGCCCTCTCGTCTGATGCAGGGAACAACTTACCAAGATTATTCGGTCCCGGTTCATTCAGAAGATGTTTGCTGGAGCTTCACAAGCTCGTCGATCAAAAAGATGTCGGTCAGCAGTGAACGAAGATGCATGGATGCGTTCAGATTATCGATCAACTGGGAGCTGAGCTTTGGTTGAGCTAACACCAGTTGGACAACGGCAAGCGCGTTCTCGCTATCCCGCTCAAGCACCGTCAGAAAGGCATGGTATCGTTCGGCCGGCTCAAGCCGAAGCTCCCGCACTATCCCGGCATAGGCCTCGGCCAAGCCTGACGCCGCGTGGACGGCGCGAGACAACAAGTCACGAAGCTGTGTCCCCGACCGGCTGCCCTGGTCACCCGGAAGGCCCTGGGCCGCGTAAGCGAGCATGAACTCATAGCATTCTTCAATCGCGTCGCAGCGATCGACAATATCCTTGAGCATCGTCGTCATGTCGTTCCCTTTTGCTTACTGAGACTCCGGCGTGCCGCAGGCCCACTGCCGTGGATCGTAGTGTTTGAGATAATACTCGCGGTTCATTGCGCCAAAGACCATGGCCTTGGTGATCGGCAGCTTCTCGGGTCGCAGCGCGAAGTACACATGGATCGTCACGAGCGCGATCAATGTCACCCCGGCAAACCCGTGCAGCAGGTACACCATGCCCCATGTCATGTCGTCAAAGAGGTAAGGGTTGCGTGTAAAAAACGGCGTGCGCACCCGGGACATCATGAGCATGCCGGTTAACGCCATACACAATCCGCAGGCCACGATAGCCAGATGGTACAGCTTGTTGCCAAACTGGTATTTCCCCGGTTTCCCAAGGGCCGGGCCAACGTTGCCGAAGGCGCGCAGGATGCCGTTCCAGGCGTTTCCCATGTCAGCCTTGTCGGGCCATATAGACCAGAAGTCCATGAAGAAGACGGCATGGAGGATGTGGAAGACAATGGAAAGGGTCAAAACGACGCCGGCGGCCCAATGGAGGTTTACCCAGGCAAACCGCAGGCCTATCTTCGGCAGGAAGGCCGAAACGAGCAGCGTCAGCATGGCGGCGGCCATGACCCAATGGAATATCCTGGCCGGCAGGGAGTGCCGTGGCACGTTTTCCGGTACGCAGGACGCCATTTCCGGCGGGATAACTTCCGGCAAGGCTTCGGTCTTGGCGCGGAAGCGAATCCAGATGGCATGAACAACCAGGAACGCCAGCCCGGCAAACAGCGACACCCAGAGCAAATACCAGGCTATATGGAAGGGAACGTCCTGGCCCCACGGATTTTGGGCCCACGTAATTACGCCCATGGTTCCTCCTTGCCGCGAACGGCTCGCTTCACGAGGTTGCGGACGAGCGTCACCTTGTAGCCGTTGTGCCTAAGCGGCTGCGCGCCCGCGACGGCAAGCCTTCCGGCCATGTCGGCGGTCGTCTCGTTTTGGGGATTGCCACGGACCGCGTCTTCGACCTGGGTCAGACGTACGGGGTGCGCCGCCACGGCATTGACGACCAGGCGCATGCGGTCAATCCGGTCGCCGGAGAAAACCGCTGCGGACGCGATGTTGACCAACGGGAAATCCCACACCTTGCGATCCCGAACCTTTTCGAAATAGAAACGTGCGCCGGCCCAGGTCGCCGGGATCCGGATCGCGATCAGCAGGTCGCCTGGGCCAAGTACGGTCATTCGGGTGATGTCGTAGCCCGGACCGATGAAATAGTCCTGGGCCTTAACCTCACGCGTCTCCCGCGCGCTGCGAATGACCATCTGCGCCTCAATGGCGACAAGAGCCGGGGCCGTGTCCGACGGATTGACCGCAACGCAACGGTCGGCGTCGAAAATGGCGTGCTCCCGATTCATGCCGGTCGGCGTGTCGGCGTAGCAGATGTTGCCGCCGGCGCGGTAGCACGTCCAGCCATTGCGATAATACCAGCAACGGGCGTCCTGGGACACATTGCCGCCGATCGTTCCCTGGTTGCGGATCTGGGGGGAGGCCGCCGATTCCGCAGCCTGCGACAGGATGGTGAACTTCTCACGTATGGCCGGATAACGTACCACCTCGGTCAAGGTCGTCATGGCCCCTATCTCGAGCCATCCATTGATTTCGCGTACACCCCGCAGTTCCTTGACCCCGCTCAAATCGACCACCACCCTGGGCCGTTTGATCCGATCCTTGAACCATTCGAGGCTGTCGAGTCCGCCCGCCAGCACCCAGGCCTCGGTCCCGTACCGGGCAAGCAATTCCAGCGCATCCTCGTCGGTCGCCGGTCGAAAGAGCTCGAATTGCGACATGATGTCGCGAACTATCGCCATGTCCGGTCTCCTGCCGCTGCATCGACTATGCGGCGTTCCGGTGTTAAACGTTGGCCGCAAGGCCATCCTGGATCGGCCTGCCTGCTTCCAGAGAAGCCAAAATGACATCGGGGGTCACGGGCGCACGCCGGAACACATCGTCGCCAAGGGCGTCCATGAGGGCAGTAAGAACTGCCGCGCATGCGGCCCCGGTCGGCGGTTCGCCGATGCCGCGCGCGCCTACCGGCGTCTCGGGGTCCGGGATGCCCAGGGCGTCCCATCGCATCCTGGCAGGCACATCGAGCATCGTCGGCGGCTTGGTGTGGTAAAAGCGTTTGGCCAGCGGCAGGCCGTAGTGTTGGTCGTACACCCATTTCTGGCCGGTGGCGTGGCCGATGCCGAGCATGGAGCGGCCAACCAACTGCCCGCCCATGGCGCGCGGGTGCACCACGACGCCCGCGTCGGCGACCGCGAGAAAATCCAGAATCTTGTACATGCCGGTCTCGACATCGACTTCGACCTCGGCAAAACTTGTCACATAGGAAAAGGTCTGGCCGTCTCGAAGGAAGGCGTCGCGGGCGACGGCCAGCAGGCCCTGGCCGGCCAGGGCGGTAACGGAGACCTTGGTGAGCCTGTTGATGTTGTCGGGAAATTCGTGTCCATCGTAAACGCCGCCAAGGACGATAGCCTGACCGGCCGCCTCGCCAAGGCTCATGCCCGGTCCGCCGCCGGGGCGAAAAACGCGTTCACCGGCGACTTCGTATTCTTCGGGTTTGCCGCCAAGGGTTCGCGCAGCGATTTCCCGCAATTTCTTCCTGGCGTCCAAAGCTGCGGCAAAGGCCGCCCGCGACATGGCATGTATGGTTTGGCTGCCGCCTGAAACGCAACTCCACGGCAGATGCCTGGCGGTATTCCCCCAAACGATCTCGAACCGTTCCCATGGTACACCCAGCGCCTCCGCCGCCACGCGGTGAACGTCGCTCATCGATTCCGTCCCGAGGTTGCCGACGCCGCAGTGAAAGCGGATGCCTCCGTCAGGTTTTATGATAATAAGCCCGTCGAACCCGATGCTGCCGGCGACGAAGCAACCCATGCCCACACCGAGCCCCCGGACTTTGGCCCCGTTGCGCTGTGCGCCGCCGGCTTTGCGCCGTTCCCAGTCAAAAAGCGCCGCCCCGCGATCAAGGGCTTCCCTGACGAAGGCGCTCGTGGTATGGGAACGCGTCCCATCCGCCCCCGCCGCTCCGAACGAAGCCTTGCCCTCGGGGGCGTTGAGCCGCCGGATGGCCACCTGGTCGATCCCCAGTTTGCGCGCCGCCTTTGCCAGCACCGGTTCCATTAGGGCAACGGCCTGCAGGCCGCCGGGTGAGGTCTGAGCAGAACGGGTAGGCGTGTTGGTCAGGACGGCGATCCCGCGCCAGCGCATGGCGATCGGCTGGTAAAGAAGCGAGACGACCCGGCCGGCCATGGCGGCATCGCCATTTTCCTCGTACGGACCATTGTCCTGGAGGACAAACATATCGAGGGCAAGGATACGGCCCTCCCTGGAGAAACCGACCTTCATGCGTCCGTGGATGCTCGGGCGCGCGCGGCCGATATAAAACTCCTCCTCGCGGCTTATGCGCATCATGACCGGGGCGTTCGTCTTGCGTGAAAGGATGGCGGGGATGATCAGGGAAATGGCGCCCGTGATCTTGCTGCCGAATCCACCGCCGGTATATTCGCTGACAAAAACGATCTTGTCGGCATCAACCCCCAGCCACCGCGATATGGCGGGAACGGTTTGAATCGTGCTTTGCGTGCCGGTGTGGATGAACACCTTGCCGTTTTGCCAGTAGGCCAGAGTCGAGCGGGTCTCCAGGGTCTGATGGCTCGTGTTCGAGGTCGCAAGGGTTTCGTCAAGCACGAGCGCCGCATTTGCAAACCCTGCTTCGATATCGCCGTACGACCATTGAGCCGCCGCCTCGCCCATGGGCAGCCGGCCGTCTTTGGCCTCGGCGAAGTCGTTCGCCGTCCATTTGATTTGCCGCACCTCGGGGGCCGGCGGCGACTCTGTCCCCTTGCCCGCCTGGGGTTCGGGCCGCACCCAGACGTTGCCGTCCGTCCTGGCATTGGGCCCGCCGGGCCGCAGGCTGGCCAGGGGATCAATCACGAACGGCAGCGGCTCGTACTCGATTTCAATTTTTTCAATGGCTTCGACGGCCGTCAATTCGTCGACCGCCGCCACGGCGAGAATCGGGTTGCCCTGGTACAACGGCTCCATGGTGAGTGCGCGTTCCGCCCACTTGCTGGCCTTGATAACGGCGCCGGTATCGGTCACGAAATCAGCCGGGGCAGGCAGATCGTCGGCGGTGATGACAGCCTTGACGCCCGGCATGGCCAGCGCGGCGCCGGCATCGATCCGCTTCACGCGTGCATGGGGCATGGGGCTGAGCAACAGCTTGCAATAGAGCATGCCCTCGGCGCGAAAGTCCTCGGTGAACCTGGCCGTGCCGGTCAGCTTCGCCCGCAGATCCGGGGTAATGTAGTTCTTGCCAACCAGCTTTTGCGCAGAAAACTTTTCTTCGTTGGGCATGGTTACGCCTCCCTGAGGTGTTGGGCGCCACGCATGAGGGAGTCAAGGATTTTCTCATAGTCCTGGCAGCGGCACAGATTTCCAGAGACACCATGCGCAAGCTCCTGGCGCGTAGGGTTCGGATTTATCTTCAAAAAACCGGCCGCCGCCATGAGAAACCCGGGTGCGCAGTAGCCGCACTGGAAACCTTGCTCGTCAAGAACACCCTGTTGCAGCGGATGGAGCGTTCCGTCGGCCCTGGTCAGCCCTTCAACGGTCACAATCTTCTTGTCCCTTACGGAATGCGTAAGGATCGAGCAGGAGTATTGGGGGACATCGTCGATAAGTACGGTGCAGGCGCCGCACTCCGCGCGGTCGCAGCCGATCTTAGTTCCGGTAAGGCCCAGCTTGTTGCGCAGCGTCATGGCCAAGGTCTCCTGCTGCATCACGTCGACGTGGCGCTGCTGCCCGTTGACGCTCAGCGTGATCAGCCGTTCGACCGAGCCGGAAGACGCCTTTTGGCTTGCCATAGTTGTGCTTTTAAACATGTAACCGGACCAGGACACCGCTCCGGCGGCGATAACGCCTTTGATGAAGGCCCGTCTCGTGATCCTGTTCGACGTGCTTTCCCTATTTTCGACATCATCCATTGTGCGAATCACCTCGTCCGGGATGTACAAAACAGGCTTTCTTGATCCAAACATCGTTTTCGCGGAAGAGCAAAAGTGGTTTACTCTCAGGGAATGCGCCACTCTTAGTGCCCGATATCTCCCAGAAAGGGAGAAAAACATTGAATAGAATCCTTTGCCTATTCAATATTTTCTAATTTAACTTTCCCGCAACTCACAGTCAACACGGAAACGGGGCTTGTCTTGTGCAGATTTCATTAATGATTTCGGGCGAGTGACTTGTTTTCCCCGCACTTGTAGCATGCTATGGAGCCGTGGATTTTCGTTCCCGCAAGTTGCACGAGTTCCGTTTCAATGACCTCGTCTCTAAGTTCAGAGAGCACGTAGTTGATGAGAATTGCGGTATTGCCGTCCGGACGTCTGATGCCAAATGCTGCCCATAGGCGGTTTGAGAGGGTTTGCAAGGGGAGCTTTTCAGCACCGTCCAATTCCCCTTCAACTTCATAGAGTCCAAACCCGTCGAAGAACTCCATCCGGCCGCCAGGCAAGAGCAAATGGTTATTCTCGCCATGAAACCGTTCGGTGGGGGTGTACTGGACAACGGAGAGCTGTGCTTCAAGTTCCTTCGCCAGTTCACTGACGTCATCCCGCTGCCGGGGTTCGATGCCGTGGTATGATCACAGCGGCGATGAACTACCCGATAATTGCTCGCAGGATGTCCGGTTCCCTTGACACGCCACTTGCGTTTTTTACCCGTATATGGGAAGGTTCTATGGCTTTGAAGGTGTCCCGGGAGGTTTTTAGGGTGTTGACGAACCCAAAATGCCCTTCGAGATCCTTTGGCGGTCAGGTTGAGGCATTATACGGAGACAGGAAAGCGGAAAACACTATCTGCGAATATGTAAGACAAATCGGCTATTCTTTGTCGGAGGTGCGCCGGTGTTCGCGCAGTGATGAACAGGCGCATGAGGATGCAGCATTTGGCCAGTGCGTTAAAGCAAACTGAATCAGCGTCGCACAAAGGAAACCCGGGAGGCTGGGATGATCGAAAGAACCAGATTTGGAAAGACTGACCTGCAAATATCGCCACTTGTGCTCGGTACTTGGGTTACCGGGGGATGGGCCTGGGGAGGGTCCGATGAAAAGGAATCTCTCACTGCCATCCTGCGGGCGCTCGACCTGGGAATAAGTTTCATCGATACCGCGCCTGTATACGGTTTCGGGAAATCCGAGCAGATAGTCGGGCGGGCACTTAAGCAATGGGGGCGGGACAATGTCGTCGTCGCTACCAAGTGTGGCCTGGAGTGGGATGAGAAGGAGAGAATCCGCCGCAACTCCAGTCCTGAGCGCATATTGCAGGAAGTCGACGATAGTTTGAAGCGGCTCGGGGTTGATTGCATCGATCTTTACCAGATCCACTGGCCCGATCCTGCCACTGCTTTCGAAGATTCGATGAAAACTTTGCTTAAAGTTCAGGAACTGGGCAAGATTCGGTACATCGGAGTGAGTAATTTCGGCCGCGACCAGCTCTATGAAATTATGCAGCATGGAACCATCTACAGCGTTCAGCCGCCATACAATATGTTTGAGCGTGAAGCCGAGAAGGAATTGCTTCCGTTTTGCCTGGAAAACGGCATTGCCACTCTTGCTTACGGAGGCTTATGCCGCGGACTTCTGACGGGTAAATTCAAGGGTGACGAGCATTTCCCCAGAGGCGACCTGCGACGCGACGATCCCAAATTCAAGCCTGACCAGTTCAAAAAGTATGTGAGCGCCGTGGACGAAATAAAGCCCATCGCCGCATCATACGGTAAATCGCCCGCCCAGTTCGCCCTCAGATGGGCGCTCCACCAGCCGGGGATAACCTGTGTCATCGCAGGGGCGAGGATGCCAAAGCAGGCCGAAGATAACGCGGGGGCCTGCGGCTGGACGATTAAGCCAGAAGACCTTCAAAAGGTTGATGAAATCCTGGCGGCAAAGATACAAGAATCGCTAAGCCCGGGTTTCATGGCCCCCCCAGAGGAGTAGGCCGGCATAATTCATCGAACTCGATTCCGCGATCCGCCTTGGCTGCCCGCAGTTCGATAATCGAGGTCATCCCGCCCTCAATCTCAAAAACTTTCACCTGCTCGGGAGCGTCCACCAAAACCGTCACCATGGTCTCAATCAGTTCCTTCAGCATGATGGGACCGATTATGCGTGAGGATAGAAAGGCCGGAAGAATGAAAGTGCTGACTTACACGAATTTTTTCGACTTCACCTCCACTTCCACCAACCAATCCGGGCAGATACGGAGCCAAGAACTCCACTAGCGTTTAAGTGTCTACAATTACAACATATTTTCGATTTGGATTTGTAAATTATGCAATAGTGATGTTATTCTGAAAAATTAACTGTAAATAGTAGGCTAGGTCTGGAGCAGGGCCGGGAAGTTTTTGCCGTCCCGGGGATCGCCCAAAGCTTGCGCAGCAAGGGCGCGCATCGGCTTATCAGGCAGGGCGCAAAGCTGGTTGAAGACGTCGAAGACGTTCTGGAAGAAATCCGGCCTCTTATCCGTCCGGCGCAATCCTCCCGGTCTCCCTCTGGAAAAGCACACTCCGGGGTGGAAAAGCCGGACAGCCCTGCGGAAACAATTTCGTCCTCCCCATTCATCGAGGAGTCGAACAGCCCGGAGGGAAGAATTCTATTGAGAATTGTGGATAAAGTTCCGAAACATATTGATGAAATAGCTCAGCAGGCAAATATGCCGGTCCAGCATACCGCAGCGATACTGCTCGAACTGGAACTCAGAGGGCTTGTCTCTCAGTTGCCGGGAAAGTATTTTATTTCTGGACTATAATATAATAAATTTTAGTGAGGTAATCTTCGAATGTCAAAATCGCTCCTGATTGTTGAATCTCCCACCAAGGCGAGGACCCTTGAGCGCTATCTGGGCAAGGACTTCATCGTTAAAGCCAGCGTCGGCCATGTCAAGGACCTGCCCGGCAATAAGCTGGGGATCGACCTCGATGGGGAATTCAAGCCGCAATACCAGGTTTTGCGAGGGAAGAAAAAAATAATAGAGGAACTCAGAAAGGCCGCATCCAGGGCCGATGCCGTCTATCTTGGCCCTGATCCGGACAGGGAGGGAGAGGCAATCGCCTGGCATATCGCCGAAGAGATCGGCGCGACAGAAAAACCGATTCGAAGAGTTCTTTTTTACGAGCTTACGCGCAAGGCGATCAAGGAAGCCCTTGAAAAACCGAGCGAACTTAATCGAAAACTTTATGAGGCGCAGCAGGCAAGGCGAATCCTCGACCGGCTCGTCGGGTACATGATCTCGCCCCTTTTGTGGGAGAAAGTGAGAGCGGGTCTCAGCGCAGGACGGGTGCAGTCTGTTGCCCTGAGGCTGATCTGCGAGCGGGAAGAAGAAATCCACGCTTTCGAAAAGAAGGAATACTGGACAATCGATGTCCGGTTGATCCCTCGCCCCGATTCTTCTTCCGGGCCAATGCCCTTTTCTGTCCAGCTTATCCGGTATAAAAAGAAAAAGTGCGCCATCGGCTCGCATGCCGAAGCCGAGCGGCATGTGCAAGCGCTCAATTCCGCCGCCTATCGCGTGAGCGCGGTCGAAAAGAAGCAGAGGCAAAGAAGCTCATCTCCTCCCTTTATTACCAGCACTCTCCAGCAGGACGCCGCCCGGAAATTTCACTATTCGGCCAAACAGACGATGAGCATAGCGCAGAGGCTCTATGAAGGGATCGAAATTGGGCAGGACGGCGCTGTGGGCCTCATCACCTATATGCGTACCGATTCGACCCGGCTTTCCCAGGATGCGGTGCAGGAGGCAAGAGAGTTTATCTCGAACAGGTGGGGAGACAAATACCTGCCTCCAAAACCGATTTTCTACAAATCCAGCCAGACGGCCCAGGGAGCGCACGAAGCGATTCGGCCTACGGATGTAGCCCGCACTCCGGAAAGCGTATCAAAGTATCTCACCAAAGACCAGTTGAACCTCTATTCCCTTATCTGGAAAAGGTTTGTAGCCTGCCAGATGGCCCCTGCCCTGATAGATCAAACTACTATAGACGTTTCGGCGGGCGATTATACCCTGAGAGCGATCGGCTCGGTGATCGTTTTCCAGGGGTTTCTGGCCCTCTACGAGGAGGGCAAAGATGAGCCGGAAAACGGCAAATCCGATGAGAGACTACCGGACCTCTCTCAGGGGCAGCCCCTCAACCTTCTGGGAATCGAACCGAAGCAGCATTTTACGCAGCCTCCGCCAAGATACACGGAAGCTGCTCTGATAAAAACCCTGGAAGACCTTGGAATCGGAAGGCCCAGCACTTACGCGACGATAATATCCACTGTCCTGGAGAGGGAGTATGTTTTGCGCCAGAAACAGCGGCTGCTCCCGACCGAGTTGGGAGTGATGATCAACGGGCTCGTTTCGGCGAATTTTCCGAACATAGTGGACGTGAAGTTTACCGCCAATCTGGAAAAAGACCTCGACGAGATAGAACATGGCGGACGCCGCCCTCAGCACCTACTGAGCGATTTTTACGGACCTTTTTCAAAGACCCTGGAGTCCGCCCGCAAAGGGATGGCCAACGTGAAGAGCTCAGGCTGGCCCACTGAGCTCAACTGTCCGCGCTGCTCCAAGCCCCTGGCCATCCGTTTGAGCCGCAGCAACGGCCCCTTTCTGGCCTGCAGCGGATATCCGAAATGTTCCTTCACTTCGGATTACGAAAGGGATGAAAAGGGACATATTCATCCCGTCGAGCAAAAGCAGCCCGCCCTTTCCGGGGAGGTCTGCGAAAAATGCGGCAAACCCATGGCGCTCAAGCGCGGCCGCTACGGCGCTTTTCTAGCATGCACAGGATATCCGGGATGCCGGAACACCCGGCCCGTTTCTACCGGCATCCGCTGCCCGCGCGAAGGGTGCGGCGGCGAGCTGGTGGAGCGTACAGGCAGGCGGGGCCGCTTTTACGGCTGCAATAAATATCCGGCGTGCAAAATGCTCTTTCAAGGCGAGCCGGTTCAGGAAAGCTGCCCGTCATGCAATGCCCCGGTTCTTTTCCGCAGACAGGCCAAAACGGGTGACGGGACCCTGTTTTGCATAAATCCGTCCTGTAAGTTCAAAAGGAAAGAAGAACCGGAACAGGAACTGGTGAAAAATGGGTGAGTGAGAAATGGGTGAGGTCCTGGTTGAATCGATCCCGTTAATTGGCGGCCGGATTATTGCCTTCATAGTCGGGTGCATCCTTGGCAGCTTTTACAATGTTGTCATTCACCGGTTACCATTACGTCAGTCGATTGTACGGCCGGCTTCGAGGTGTCCTGCCTGCGGAAATGCGATTGCGGCCTATGATAATATACCGCTGGTGAGCTATCTTTTGCTGGGCGGCAGGTGCCGCCACTGCAAGGTCTCGATATCTCTAAGATATCCGTTCGTCGAAGGGCTGAGCGGCCTTTTGGCGCTGCTCCTCTTTCGCCGGTATGGACTTCATCCTCAACTGGCGATCGAGTTCATCTTCTGTTCGCTCCTGCTCATAATCACCATGATCGACCTCGATACTTTTCTGATTCCCGATATTCTGTCACTGCCCGGCATCGTGCTGGGGCTGGCGCTCTCCTTGTTTACCCCCAGGCTTTTGTGGTGGGAGTCGCTCATGGGGATAATCCTGGGCGGAGGGATTTTCTACCTGATCGCGGCGGGGTATGCGCTTGTGAGGCATAAGGAAGGGCTTGGCGGGGGCGATATAAAGTTGCTTGGGATGATTGGAGCTTTCATCGGGTGGAAGGGGGTCGCATTTACCATCCTGGTCTCGTCGGTTTCGGGCACTATTATTGCCCTGCCTCTGATGTGGAGATCCGGAAAAGGCCTCGGCTCAACTTTGCCCTTCGGCCCCTTTCTCGCTTTTGGCGCAATATCATATATCTTTTGGGGCGAGCTTTTCTACCATTGGTACTTTTCCGATCTGCTCGGGATGTAGAAAAAAATGACGCGCAGATGCTTCTTTGTGCCGGAAGTTGACTCGGACACGCGGGTTTTCGATCTCCCGCCTCGCCTTTCGCGCCAGTTGGAAGGCGTGTTGCGTGCTAGAGTGGGAGAATCAATAGAATTGCTTGACGGCCAAGGCTCGGCTTGGGCATGCGTGATCACTGGAATTCGCCGCGGAATTGTCAGCGTATCCCTGACAGGGAAGCTGGAGCGCCCGGCGTGCGAATCGCCGCTGGCCATCGTACTTGGCGTCGGAATTGTCCGGTCGGATACGATGGACCTTGTTGTAAGACAGGCGGTCGAGATGGGCGTTTTGCGCCTGGCTTTTTTCCGGGCCCTGAGAAGCCAATACGGTCTTCGCGGCAAACCCGCCGAAAAGAAAAAAGAGCGCTGGTCCAAAATAGCGAGCGAGGCTAATTGCCAGTGCGGCCGGACAAGAAGGCTTGAAATTGAGATTTTCGAGGACCTGGGCCATTTTCTAACCTCCTTCGAAGGTGAAGAAAGGACGACGGAACACACTCTGAAGATATTTGCGCTGGAGCATGAGCCGGGCGGCGGGCTGAAGAATTTACAGAGTGAAACGGGACCGGATATTCACCGGGTTTTGGCCGTTTTGGGCCCTGAAGGCGGCTGGGACAAGGTGGAGAGTTCTGCGTTGATTGGCGCCGGGTTTAAGCCTGTGAGCCTTGGGCCAAGGACATTACGCCTGGAGACGGCTGCTGTCGCTCTCCTGTCCTCCATCCAGCTTCTGTGGGGCGATATGGAGGACGGTCTGTTTTATGGCTCACGTGAAGACGTACCGGAGGCGCGAACAGAATGCAAAATTTAGCGCAAATGTCATGGAGGATGGCAGACTTTTTGTATCCGTTCACCGCAGTCCAGTCCTTGTCGGCGGCTTGAGAACGCGGAGAGAACCAAAATTCAACAAGCTCGACATGGGTCTGTTGACGGCTATGACGCTTGGATGAGGTAAGGGGGTACTTACAATGAAATGCGCTAAATGCGGCTTCGTTAGTTTCGATTACCTTTCCGAATGTAAAAAATGCCGAACCAGCATGACGGCCACCAGAACAGATTTCGGATTTTTTGCCGGAAAACCGGCGGTCCCGTCTCTGCTTGGATCTCTTCTCAGCGGCTATGAATCTCCCACGCACATGGACAGCACGGTCGTTGAGACTGAACTGTCTACCCCGTTCCGCTTCGGAGAGGAGATTGGCCACGGATTCCGGCGGGAAGAGCCCGAAAGCCGAGCGGTAGAAACAGCTTCGGCAGTCGTTAACCCCGATGAGTCAGGGGAGGATTTCAGCTTGCTCGACCTGTCCGACGCTGAACTTGAACTGCTCGTCGACAAAGAATCCCTCGAAAGCCAAAGCGATGGGGGCGGTACGGGTAATCGCGTATCTGAACCGCTTTTAGCCGATGAACCTGCGCCCTCGGCCTTTGGAATTTCACTGCCGGAGGGCGAAACACCATCAACGGCGGGAGCGGCGCCCGACGAACTGGCCCAGGAATTTGATGATTATCCTCAGGCCTTCAAGAGGGAACCGGAAATAACCCCCACCCTAGAGTCGTTTCCTGAACTCGTTGGAGATCCGACGGGACTTGAGGAAGGCGCCGAAAGTCCTGCCGAATTCAAAGCGGGACCTGAGCAGGCCTGGCCGCTGCCCGACAATTCAATTGACGATTTTGTAATCGAGCTTACGGATAACGACTTTGATGCCCTTCTCGAGGAACTGAGCAGCACTCCAAAAGGCGCAGCATGAAGGGTGACTTTAGTGAAGAGTCAAGGGTGAAGAGTGAAGGGTGAAGAGTGAAAATTTCGCCCTTAGAACCTCTGGGTACGCCTCCGCGCCAAAATCCCCCTTGCCCTTGAGGAAAGGGGGGATCTCGGTTTCCTGTCAGACCCTGCCCCGGACCCGATCCGGGGACGAAAAACGGCCTTTTTCCAGGTCGAAAAATCCGAACAGAAACCTCGTGGGGCCTGGGGTTCTGATAAGGTGAAATTCTCCTACGTTCATGCGGTGTTTCCGGACAGAGATAAGTTTACGGCGCGCTTCGGGGGATTGATCCCTTCAACCTTGACCCTTCACTATTCACCATTCACTATTAAAGGATTGACACTCAACGCCAATTCCGCTAGCATCCGCAGGCTGTGGCGAGGTAGCTCAGTCGGTAGAGCAGTGGACTGAAAATCCTCGTGTCCTCAGTTCGATTCTGAGCCTCGCCACCAGGAATTCGAAGGGGTTACGGTTAGTTAGCCGTAGCCCTTTTCGCTTTATGGTGGGATAGGTCAGAGATTGTGCCCCTTTTTGTGCCTGTTGGCTGAGAGGCGAGAAGTTCATGTTGCCTCTGTGAGGGCAATTTAAGGTCGCGGTTGCTCACGATATTGTAGCGTTCGAAAACTGATCTGGTTCTAACGCCTAAAAACTTCATGGCTACAGGTCAGGCGATTGCATCCCGGACAATAGCTCGCGATCTCTTGCCGGATGTAGTCAGTCCGGCCGCTCGGATAAGCTGGGAACAGGTCAATCGGCGAACTTGGAAGATGAAAGATGCAGAATAACAGGTTCGCTCAGTCCGAAAATGTTATATAAGGGCAATGAAGGGCCAAAACAATTTTGGGAGGTGGAAGGCATGTCCGAAAAGACCCTTAACCCACAGTATGTGTTGGACAAATCGGGGAAAAAGGCTTTCGTTGTTCTTCCTGTTGACGAATATGACTCTCTTCTAGAAGACCTTCAAGACCTTGCTGTAATTGCTGAGCGGCGCGACGAACCGAAGCTCAGTCTTGACGAATTCGAGCGCGGTCTCAAAGCCGATGGCCTCTTATAAAGTCCTTAATCCCTCAATCCCTCAATCCTCCACCCGTTTCATATAACTGGCCTTCGGGCAGGAAATTATCACGATTCGGGCAGGCAAAAAAGGGAACAGCGGGTAGAACTCCACCTTCATATATACTGTATCAGTAATTGAAAAATACACTCTTGAGCTGATTTTCAAAACGGGAAAATGTGCTATTTTTCCATCATAGGGATTGTCCCTCCCTTTTAAGTTTTGGTTTTTTGAACCACGTGGTCATCTGCCCCGGAAAGCCAGGAACCCTCGCACCTGGCTTTCTCCTTTTTTGCCCCCTGTTTATTGCGTCACTTTGTCCCTCGATGTTCGCTCCGATCTGTATCTACGCCTCTGTTTCCCTGTTCCCCATGGCTCTCATCCGGCATTGGCCGCCTGCATCAGCAGGAATCCATTCGTCGCGATAAATGTGACAGTTGCCAACACCGCTGCCCACAAGTCCACCTGTCGCAGCCGGTGATCGCTGAACCCCCGGGTGAGCAAGGCCCGAGCAAGCACTGTAACCAGAGCTCCCAACAATATGTAGAACAGGACAACTATATGCACTTTGTCAACCAGAGTTATCCTCTGCTCTGATCCCAGCGCACGACTGGCCGAGTTCATGTTTATGACCGTGGCAAACAGCGCTCCAGCCTGGAGAGTTATCCTTGAGTCCAAAAAGCGAAGACCCCTGTCCACATGGAGCAAGAAGCTCACCAACATGAGGAAGAATGCGATATAGGCCACAGCAGTCAGCTTTATGTAGCTCATCACCTCTTTTCGCGCAACGGCTATGCGGAGAATGATGCCGGCATACTCGCTACTACAGCCCGGCTGCAATGCCGGATCGCCAAAATTGCACGAATGAGTGACGGGATTATTAATGATCCGGAAATCTGTGATTTTCCATCCATCAGGCTGAATGTCTTTGCGATAGGCGGAATTCCGCGTGTCAGCTTCATAGGTCAAGGCTGTGGTATCATCTATTGCTTCTTCAATGCGGATTTCGAGTTTGTGATGGTCGAACGGAAAGTTCCGCAAATCCCACTTCTGTCTAAATGTACCGCATATCTTACGTTGTCCCCAATGTATTCCATTTTTGACTATGTCACTGCCCAAGGACGAAGAAATGCTCTTCGCATTGGTAAATTCCATCGTTTCCAGTGGCTTACGCCCACTTTCCGAAGATGCATGGGTCCAGAACCAGATGTCGGCCCCGAATGTTTGATCTGCGAGGTTGAGGTCGTGTATGGATGTCAGATACGAGCCGACCACGCACTCCTCAGCTTTGCCTTTCTCCGAAGTGGATGCATGCGGTGGCGGCAGCTCCCCAGCCGAACAGATGATAGCCCCGGACAATACGGCAATGAACATCACAACAACGGTCAGCAAAGCCATATTTCCGGGTAGATAGTGCGGTGATTCCTTTTTTTCCATTTCAATATAATCGGGAAGTATGGGAAAAAGATTAGCGCAAAGATGTAATCGATTCCCAAATGCCAGGGCATACCGGTTTCCATTTCATGCATTGAACGCGTGTTTATGGAATTGAGTTTTAAGATGCTCTCCAGTAAAATATTTTTGCGTTTAGTAGACAAAAGTGACAGGCAATACGTCTTTAGCCTGAAGAAAGAGGAATTTAGCGCCTGAACCTGGTGAGCAGTCCCCGCGACGGAGTTCAAACCTCATAGGGGCCCAGGGCTTGACACAGGCGGTATTGAATATACGTTGAGATGATAAGGGCAACGTTTGGGGGCTTTCCTCCCGTTGCCGTGTTGGTACCGAACCGTAAGGCATTTATGCTCGAATGCCGAAAAAGGGCCAGTTTCCCGGTTTCAAGGAGAAAAACCATGAAGCGCTTATTTAAGATCTTTTCGGTGGTCCTGGTGGTAGTTGCCGCCCTGATGCTTGCA
>Ga0187864_10001719_pt1 | contig 20487 bp, 18 predicted proteins | sample June2016WEW_11_4_FD_132985 | JGI IMG/M metagenome (GOLD analysis project Ga0187864, IMG submission 132985) | Peatland microbial communities from SPRUCE experiment site at the Marcell Experimental Forest, Minnesota, USA - June2016WEW_11_40 | ecosystem: Environmental > Terrestrial > Soil >...
AGGCTCCATCGGTGTGATGGCTAATCTCACACGCTTACTTGGCTCGCCTTAGCATGAGCACGACATGTCCGCTTCCGGTTGGCGCTGTTGGGTTCTCATACGTCATCTCGTCGCCCTTGATCCGAACGCGGCGTTTTTGTTCAGCACCATCCCAATTAGGGAAGCTACTGCCGATAATGTGAAGCGTCTGCCAGCCGTCAGAATTCATCGTGTACGTGCCAAAAAGGCTGAGAGTTCCGGCCATCGCCTCTTTGTTCTCCTCGACGGTGCCAGCCGTGCTGTTGTTGGAGACAAACTTTGTTCGACCGGAGCGAATTATGTTGATGGAGAAATAACCATCAGAAGTAAAGATGAACTGCCCTCGCGGATTTTGGCCGAAAAGGTCAACCTTTTTACCATGGACTTCGTTCACTACCGACAAAACTAACCACGTTCCGGCGATGTCCTTCGAGTTCATGTTGCCTCCCCCAAGATCGGTAACCAAAATGAAGGCGCTTTCGAAGCGGCGGTTACTCCCGTCAACGCCAATCATCAATCAGGTAAACGCCTTCGTGGTTGTACCCGGCCTCGTTGCCCCGTTCCATCACCAAGCCCAGCAACTCCGCTCGGAAGCGTTGGCTCAGCATCAAGCGATACGCTTGTGAGCGACCGGTGTTCACTCCCGCAAGCAGCCGGGTAGCTTTCCTCTCCACTGCAAACTGTTCGCACCCACGAAGCAACATCAAGAAATCCCGTTCGGCAGTTCGCCCGGAACGAGCCGCCGCGAATTTGACGTAGCAGACGCCGCTACCCGCTTCCGATCCTGCACCGGAGTGGCAAACCGCAAACGCCGCCAATCCCGACTCATTCATGATTAGAACCGTGTCACCCAAATGCTGGTCATCAACTGCACGGATTTCCCTTTCAACATCGAGACCCGGATAGATTGAATCGGTCAACTCACGGCATTGTTGCAGGGTTTCCGCCTTCTGCGCATCGCCGAGTTGCGAGAACCGAATGGGATGCACAGAGGCTTCTCCATGGGGCACAAGCTTTGCCATCACCATCGTCAGAAAGCGTGGATGGAATCCGAAACTTCCCTTCCCGCTCATCCTTCAGATACAAGGTGCCGTCAGCACGGAGCCTCGGAATCGACACTGCAAGGTCAGTCCACTTGCCGTGAACTTGTACTCGCTCGTAGATTTTGGCAGTTTTGTTCGCCACCGAAGCTCGCTCCGAGACTTAGATACCAAGGGCCGCAGCGACTTCGAGAATTCGCTAAAAGTAGTCACCACGGTAGTCCAACGCATCGGAGAGAGATTGTAAGTAGCTGACAATAAAGGACTTGCTGAAGGCTGGTAGCGCTACCGGGAATCCCCGTCAAGTAGCTTTCGTTATCCCAGTTTTGATGGAAAAACCTCCTGCTCTCAATAACTTGCGGAAAATAGAGAATTTCGGAATATCCAGCAACAAAGGCAAAAAAGCGAGGTCAAAATTGGCGAAAAGGGATACAAATGGATACAAGAATCGCAGAGGCGGCAACCCTGCGCCCCCACTTTGCACCCAGAGGCGATTACAGCCGCCCCGCCGACCGCCGATGAACATATCCCCGCTCTGGTGGCCCAAAATGTTGCAGACGGCTCTCTGAACACCTGAACCAGCCTTCGCAGCAGGGGGTCACATCCCCGGTCGAGTTCGAAAGTCCCGTTTTACCCGCCAATGACTGCCCCGAGAGCGGCAGCGCCCCGCCAGAGCCGTCATTCCGCCCGTTGATCTGTGGCATGATTTCCCGTTGGCGAATAAAAAGCGAGACTTTGATCTGCAACTTTGCGCCTCCCACTTGAGCACGACGGTTCTCACACAGCTTCATAACGCGTCTTCTGGGCTTGTGCGAAATCGTGACACAATTCGCCCGAGCGTAACCGAAGGGTGAGTTCTCCTTTAGTCTGGCGATCTGTCCAATACTCGCCGTCCAATTGATGAACGGGAGTCCCTCTAACATACAAAAGCATCCCGCCGTGCCCAATCGGGCTGCGCTCACGAAGCAGTGCTCTTGGAGTATTTCGGTACACGACCGCCACGGTATTCATTCCCTCACCGTCTGCAACGACGTTCGCTGACAGACTGACGGAGCCTGATTCGGCTGTAAGCAGCCGCACGTCTATTGTGGAATAGGTCTGCCGGATCACGAGGTACGTCTCGATCTGGCCGCGACCTTCTTTTGTGTGCGGGTCAACCCAATTGCTGATGAGATGCCCCTTCCACGTACCGCGTAGGTCGGGTCTCGTTGTCAGCCAAGGCCGAAACCCTTTCCACGACCAAAGCCATCGCTCCCACAGGAGCAAAGCAAAAGAAACACCAGTGACTACATAGGAGAACGCTTTCAGATAGTCGAGTGGCACAGGATGACCCTGTACCAGCAACACCACGACCCAGATACCGACGACCAGCCCGACTAGCACCTTTATTTGCGTGCTCGTCATCTAGTTGTTCTCCACATAGCTCCACGCTGCGAGAACGAAGTCGTATGCCTGCTGCCGAGTCCACGGCTGTGTCGGGTGAAACAGGTACTTTATTTCGTTCACTTCGAGCCAAGCTTTGCATGCCTCATCAGTCTGTGTTGCACTGAAACATGTAAGCAACGCATTCTGCACGTTGTCCTTGTACGAATCGCCCCCAAACACCGTATCAGGCACGTTGTACAGAAGGCATTCAATCAGATAGGACGGGACAGGCTCAGCCGCAGTTACTTTCTTGGTAACGAGGTAGAGCCTTAATCGCTTCACGGCCCGCACAACGAACTTGAATCTTCCGCCCGTCCTCTTATTCTTTTCGACGCCGTTTGCGTAATGTTGCTCTGGCCAGTTAATGATCACCTTGCCACTGTCGGTAATGAACTTCGTCCCCGGTGGTTGGAGATAGGGCGTCTGGTAGTTTTCAGACAGAAAACTATATTCTTTCTTCGTGTACAGCCGATACGCTAATGCTGCAACTACGTCCGCGTCAACTCGGTATGTGTTGGCATGAACGTCGAAGGCTTTGTCGCCCCTCTTGACTCCCTGCTTCCCGAACTTGGCTTCGAGAGCAGCCTGCACTTCATTTTTGAATTGCGCATTGGTGTACGCGGAATCCACAAGGCGAGCTTCTGATTGCCCGTAATCAGCGAAAGTATAGTCGGTAAAGAACGTGTCCATGCAGCAGACGCAGATGTCTACGTCGCTTTCCTGACGAACATTTGTATTGTTGCGGTAGGAACCCTGCGGGATGATCTTAATGTCTCGTGGTTGCAACGGCTCGTAGGACCGTATGGCATCGCCGATCATGCGCTCCGCATTTTCCTGCTTCTCGCACTCACTATCGCTCGACGGCTTACTCCAGTCGCGAAATGTTGGTTCCCAGTCGGCTGCCAACTGCGCACTCTCCTTCCGGGTTGTTGACCCGAATCGGACAGCTACACTGTGCACCCTGAGTGTACCGGAATTGCCTAGCGAATAAAAGGCGAAAGTGTTAGACTCGGTCCCCAGCGGGTCTCCAGATGTCGAATTTCATGGACGAAGGCCGAAAGCGAGTTTTGCTGATCGCCGCCGCCATCCTCGCCGCCCGGAAACTGGCGCAGTACGAGGGAGGGGCTCGGGTGCCTGCCACCATTTGCGCCATTTCCGACTCGATCCGGTGGGCGGAGGAGATTTTGGCGGAGATTGACCGGCGGTGGGCGACAGGCTCAAAATCAAGGCAATGAGAAATGAAAACTCGCATTAAACTTCAGATAGCGACCCTGCCCCATCGGGCGACTCTCATTCCGCGACCTGCTCTTTCTCTGACTCTGGCCCGCATTCATGGGGTCACATCCTCTCGGCGAATTACCTGTTCTCGGACTTCACAAATGTGACTATACTGCTGCAATCCAAACAGCTACGTAGCTGCTTCAGAGAGGGGAGTCGATGGCCAGATACAGACTGCGCAAGGGCGTTGAACTCGGAAAACTCGCTGCTGAGAACGATAAGGTTCTTTTGGAAAGAGCGTTTGTTGACCAAGGTCATTTGGATGGTCTCCTCGACCCTGAGAATCCGAAGTTCCTAATCTTGGGTAGGACTGGTAGCGGAAAGACCGCTTTAATCGAACGAGTCAAAGCGTCGGTCGAACACGCTACGTCCTTGAATCCCGAAGAACTCTCGATGCAGTACCTCCACAATTCTCAGATACTCAAGCAGCTGACACAATGGGGCGTAAATCTTGAAATTTTCTATAAGTTTCTCTGGCGACACGTCTGCATCCTGCAACTGATACGAATGCGATATGAGGGTGCCGAAGATACATCCGGCATTTTGGCGCAGATTCATCGACTTGTGAGTAGTTCAAAACGCGACGCAGAACGGTCGAGAGCAGAAGCGCAACGATACCTTGAGGAATATGGCGATGAGTTTTGGCAAACAACCGACACGCGAATCAAGAAGCTGGTGGATGAGGTCGAGTCGAAGCTGACCAGCGATGCAAAAATCGATGCTTCCTTAAAGGCTGGTTTTGCAAAAGTTGGAATATCAGCGGGACAAGCTACCGATTCTACCCATAAGCAAGTGGTAGAAACGGAGGTAATCGAACGAGCACAAAGAATTGTTTCCGATTATCTAATTGCCGACCTCAGGAAAATTATTGAATTGCTGGCGAAAGCCGGATTCGATGATCCGCAACGTCGCTACTATATAGTCATTGACGATCTCGACAAAAACTGGATGCCGGATGACGACCTTTATCTGTCCCTCCTGAAATCTCTGTTATTTACTGTCTACGAACTAAATCGAACGTCCCCACTGCGCGGAATCAAGGTGATAGTGAGCATACGCGAAAACATTTACCTCCGGGTTTTCCATAAAGCCGGAATCCATGAGCCGCAGCGAGAAAAATGGCTGGATGTGCAAGCGAAGCTCCTTTGGTCAAAAGATGAGCTTGTGGAACTTGTAGATAAACGATTCGCTGAAGTCCTTCGGACGGAATATACGCAAGCGGCACCGACGTTGAAAGACATACTGCCGCCACCGAAAAAGAAAAATGACAAGGATGCGCTCGACTACATTTTCGAACGCACGTTTATGCGCCCTCGTGACATCCTCGACTACCTGAACACATGCCTTAGGCACGTCGTTGAGAAGTCGTCGGTGCTGACATGGAGCACGCTTACACAGGCGGAAGTGGAGTTTTCACAGCGTAGATTGGACTCGGTTATCGACGAGTGGAAGGATAGCTTTTTTGGGTTGCCAGCAATTTTCTCTATCATCCGTAGGTTAGGGACGTCTTTCATGCTTTCGGACATCAGCGACGAAGATATGGAAGGTATGTTAATCAGCGACAGGTGCAACTCATGTCCATGGTTGAGAGGACTGCGAGAGGCATATCTCTCGAACTTCTTATCGATGGACACCCTGAAATTAGAACTACTGAAAGCTGTGTATCTAGTCGGACTTGTCGGGTACAAACATTCTGACAGTATGCGGATCATCTTCGCTTTTGACAAACCCATCGGGAATAGCCCAGACTTTTTTGACTCTACGACATTTCATGTTCACCGAATGTTTTGGAGTGCCTTTAATTTCCCAATATCGGCACGGGCATCTGCTGGGGAATGAAATTAGAGTTGTAAGTCGGGTCACTCGTCTTTGATAATCAGTGGAACTGCTCCAAAATCAGCCTCGGTCGCCATGAATGCCTACCTCGAAAGCGGCGATGATCTCATCGACTGGTGCTGACGCCGTGACCGTGCAGGAACAGCATAATCTCCCGAACCTGCTTCGCCTCGTTCCACGCTCGTTTGATCCGTTCCCGGCGCTTGGGGCCGATACCGTCAACCCTTTGTAATTCGGGGCTTCGGTATTCGATTACGCTCAGCACATCTGTTCCGAATTTTTCAACCAGTTTGCTCGCCAGAACCGGGCCAATGCCTTTGACCAAGCCGCTGCCGAGGTATCGCTCGATCCCTTCGACCGTGGTCGGCGGCACGGTTTTAAGGGTGCTGGCTTTGAATTGCAGCCCGTGCTCTTTGTCCCTAACCCACCAGCCGTCCGCAACCAGCCATTCCCCAGCGGTCACGGAAGGCAGCGAACCGACAACCGTGACTTCTTCTGGGTATTCCGGTGAAGCTGAACGCTGATTCCGGAGGGAAGCCGAACGGCGTTCCGGAGCGAAGGTGAACAGCAGTCGGAGCGAAGCGACGCTGGCATGGTGATTGTGGAGTAAGTGTTCGGAATCGTCAAGCGCGATGATCCGGAGCGAAGCGAAGGAAACTTTTCAAGCGGGGATTTGGGGTGCAGAAGAAAGGGGCAGCAGCCCCTTTGCCCCTGCTTCATTAATGTCGAAGAAGCGATTCATTCTTGCTTCTCATCCGGCGGTAGGTTTCGTTTTTTACGCATGGATTCTCCGCGCATTTCGATGCGATGGGCGTTGTGAACCAGACGGTCCAGGATGCCATCGGCGATGGTAGGATCGCCGATCTGCTCGTGCCAGCGCGAGACCGGCAGTTGAGAGGTGAGGATGGTGGAACGGGTTTGGTAGCGATCCTCACAGATCTCCCAGATTTCGCGACGCTCGGTATCATTCAGCGGTGCCATGGCCCAGTCATCAATGACCAGAACGTCGATGCGACTCAGCCGTGCCAGCAGGTTGCGCAAGCTTCCATCCGCTCGGGCCAGGGCTAGATCACGCAGCAAGGCTGCCGCCCGCAGATAGAGGGCTGAGTGGCCATCGCGACAGGCTTTCTGCGCCAGCGCCAAAGCGATAAAGCTCTTGCCCACGCCGGTCGGTCCCAACACGAAAACGTTCTCGTGATTGCGAACCCAGGCTGAGTCTTTTGCCAGAGCACGCATCCCCGACTTGTCCAGTCCACGTACGGCGCGATAGTCGATGTCTTCCACGCACGCCGGCCCCCGCAGCTTGGCCGCTTTTAGTCTTCGCGCCAGCGCCCGATTCTCGCGCCAGTTCCATTGTTGATCGACCAGCAGAGAGAGCCGTTCCAGGAAACTTAGCTCGTTGACCGCTCGATCTTGCTCCTGCGCCTTCAGGGCGTCGACCATGCCCTGCAACCGCATAGCCAGCAGTTTCTCCATCATCGGTTGGTTCAGCATGAGGCTGGCCCTCCTTGCTCGAAGTACTCGGCACCGCGGATGTTGTCATGCGTCAAGGGCGGAGGGCTGGATGGTGGCGGAGACAAGGGAAGGGCGTCGAGCGAGTTCTTCAAGATCGATTTAACGCTCTGATACCGGCAGGCCCCGGCGAGCAGCGCCCGTTCCGCAGCGGCTTCCACCCGCTGCGCAGAGTACTGCTGCGCCAAACGAATGATGCCGAGACAGGAACGATAGCCCATCTCCGGGTGGGGCTTCTCGTTGAGGATTCGCTCGAACAACTGCGCCGTGTTCGGACCGATGCTGCGCGCCCAGCTCACCATGCGCGAAGGCGGCCATTCCAGATGGGCCTGATGACTCCTGGGGCGGTGCGCGTTCTGGGTGATGGCTTTCCCACGCTCGCGACTGCGTATGTGAGAGGCAATCCGATTGCCCTTGTGAAAGATCTCTACGGTGGTCGGAGTGGAGCGAACCTCCACGATTTGCTGCACCAAGGTGTACGGCGCACTGTAGAAGTTGCCGTCAAAGGCGACGTGATAGTCGATGTTGACGCTGGCCCGCAACCACTGGCTCATGTCGAAGCGCTCGCCCGGCAACGGTGCCAGAGCCGCCTTCTCTAAGCTGTGAAACAGACTGGCCCGCGATCCGTCTCGTTTGCGGAAGGGGCGCTCGTTCAGTCGCACCAGCAGCTCGCGAATCGCCTGGTTGAGCTCTGGCAAGCTAAAGAACTTCCGGTTTCGTAATGCCGCTACGATCCAGCGTTCAACGACTTGTACTCCGCTTTCGGCTTTGGCCTTGTCCCGCGGCTTGTACGGCCGGGCCGGCACCACTCCCATCCCATAGTGCACCGCAAACTCTTGGTAGGTGGGATTCAGATCAGGGTCGTAGCGGCAAGCTCGGCTGACGGCTGTCTTGGTGTTATCCGGCACCGTTAGCGTCGGCACTCCGCCGAAAAACTCCAGCGCGTGGATATGCGCCTGAATCCAGGCTTCCAGTTGCTGGTCACGAGTCGCCTCTACGTAGGTATAGGAACTGGCTCCCAACACGGAAACAAACAACGAAGCCGGCCACGCCTGCCCGCTCGTGGCGTCATACACCGGGATCGTGGGCCCTGCCCAGTCGACGAACATCTTTTCGCCGGCTTTGTGTTCCTGGCGCAGCACCACATCCAAGTGCCGCCGCCAGTGCTGATAGCGCTCGCAAAACCAACTGTAGCGATACCCCTCGGGATTCCCTTGCCGGTATTCTTCCCACACCAACTGCAGCGTCAGATGGCGGTGTTGCTGGAGCTGCTGATGAATGGCATTCCAGTCCGGTTGTGGCCGCTGCCGCACCACCATTGCTGGCACCGATGGGTTCCCAAACAGCTTGGCTTCCAGGTCTTCTTCGCCCAAGCCTTCCGGCAATGGCCAACCGATCCCAGCCGCCGTCGCCCGTTCCAGATACTCGTGGACCGTGCCCACGCCGACCCCACAACAACGTGCGATCTGGCGCTGCCCGAGACCCAACTCAAACCGTAACCGCAGGACTTCCTTCATTTTCCGCATGGACAATCTCCTGGCCGGCACCCTGATCTCCTTATTCGTGGAGTTTTCAATGCCGGAACATTGTCCAGTGCCGCTGCCGCTCCTGCGGTTCACCTGTGGAAAACATTCCGCTCCAAGCCGAACACCATTCCGGCAGGCGACAAAAACTGTTCGCCTTCCCACCGGAATCGGCGTTCACCTTCAGACCGGAATACTGTTCGGATTCACAACGGAATGGTGTTCGGCTTCAGACCGGAATCGCGTTCATCTTCGACCGGATTCCCCATCTTCCCGCTGGCCTTTGACTTTTACTCGCAGTACGCAAAACCCGCTCTCGTCGCTGTGAAAGGTGACGCGCTCAATCAGCCCGGAAATCTGTTCCGTTGTGGTTTGGCGTTCAGGGATTGCGGCATTCATGCGTGGGATCATTTTCCCATGTCACGGACGAGATTGCTTTGGTTGCTGCCCGACGACTCGCAAACTGGGGCGGTCGTCCGTCCACTGCACGCAAATCTGCCATTGAGCGGGATTGGATCGACTTCCGTGTGCGGCACTCCCATAGACTCGATCATGTCCTTCACAGACGCGGGCAGTTCAAACCTGTGCTCGAAGGGCACGAGACGGCGGGCTGGCGGGAGAAAATCGTTCAGTTCTGCGTAAAACCGAAATGCGGCGTTTCGCACAGCTGGAGGAATTGTGCTGCACCGCTGGTTGTTCGGCTATTGGGCGGAGTGGGCGGGTTTACTAGTTCCTTCGATTCTTTCCCTCTGCAAGCCAACAAGTTCTAACGGTTGACAACTAGTGTTCGACCAGCGCGATACAATCCGGCCTCCCCCAAATGGTACGCCCATTGATTTCTCCCACGCGGTGCAGGACGGCGACCGGGTCAGCGTCTATTGTGGTTTACCGGGAGCCAACGAAGCAACTATGTCTAATACTTTCTGAACTTCTGCATGTGGATTTGCCCACCAATCGGAGGACCATATCCTGTGAATTCGCCAACCTCTTGATCGCAGAATCCGCTCCCTCCAAATGTCACGTGCACGAGCCGTAAAACTAGAATGGAATGCCTTGCCGTCGCACTCAATCCCGAGTAAGTAACCTCTTGTCGAGTCGGGGTGCTTTACAGCTAGATCGATATAAAAGCCCGCTGCACCGACTTGCGTGTCGAGCGCAACGTCGTGCTTTGCCAGCGCTTCATAAACGGCCACCTCGAATTCGGAGTCAAATTGCGGTGACGAGGAAGCCTCATTCCCATCGCGGGAAAAACTGAGTTGCCTCGCTCGCTTTAATACCTCGCTAGCACGGCCCGGATTCATCTCTGAAATCGCTTTTGCATAGAGAAGGTACCCCTGTAAAAACTCACGGCCAGTGATCTTGCGTCCACCGCTATCATCTATCGAACTAAATACATCGGATATCTCGAATACTGGCATTGACGTAAGCACGTAGACACTCTGCTTTGCACGTGTAATTGCTACGTTAAGCCGCCGCTCTCCGCCCTCCAGATTGAGCGGGCCGAAGAACCGCTTGAAAACTCCGGTGGAGTCTTTTCCGAATGTTGTAGAGAAGATGATTACATCCCGTTCGTCACCCTGAACGGTTTCCAGATTCTTTACGAAAAAGCCAACTTGTTGCTGTCCGTCCTCACGGGCCGTTTCAGTTTCGAAATCTGCCCGGAAAAGGGGGTCCCGAATTGCTTCCTCTTGGATCAGGTTTTCAATCAATTCCTGCTGCTTGCTATTGAAGGTTATTACGCCGACCGTGGGGCGCGACTCCGCTGCCCAAACTTCCCGAAGAACCTTGATAACTGCCGCTGCTTCTTCTTGGTTTTGATTGTTTTCGTATATCCCTGAAATCTCACGATAAAAAATTGGAGAGGCTTGTCCCGCGCCTGCTTTGGCTGGAGGATATTGCAAACGGCCTCCATAAAATGCGTTATTGGAAAATTCAATTAGAGCAGGGTGTTGGGAGCGGTAGTGCATGTTTAAGAATGAATTCCGCAGGAGCGGCTGAGAAGCAGCCAGCAAATCTTTGGAGTTCAATATTTGTGTTTCGAGTGCTCTCTCCGCAAGTTCCTCATCCGTTAAGTCATCTTGAACTTCTTGATGCTGCTCTACCGATAATCCCGAAAAACTCAAGAAAAACGAAGTCGGTGGTAGCTGCTTCTCATCGCCAGACACGACAATGCGTTTGGCCCGTTGGATAATTGGAACTGCTTGCTCAACGGGGCACTGCGATGCCTCATCAAAAATCACGATATCAAAGAGACCGGGGGTCAGCCCGAACAACTGGCACGCGGTGTTTGGATTCGTCAACCAGCAGGGACGAAGAGTAAATATTCCGTACTCTGCCCCAACCGCTATGGCTTCGCGTAGGCGTTTGCTGTTCGGCCCACGGGTCACGAGCTGAGCTTTGAGGAAACTGAATGGCGATGGGCGTTGTTCTTTCAAAGACAACTGCCGTTGATTCCAAAGGTCAAGTATAGAGCGGCTTTCAAGCTGACGCTTTTCCTGAAGCGCTCGGGCAAGCGATTCCTTCTTGGCTTGATACATCGACGCACTCATGAGTGTAAGCTCGGGGGATGACTGACGGCACTTCTCTCCCCACTCCGTTAGCGCCGAGTGCAAAATGACGGGCTCCCACAATTTCGAATCACAGTTTTTGGAGAGCAAGCAGTCCAGCAACCCTCTTTCAAATCTGTCGAGGCTGTTCTTCGCAGCCTCAAAGGCTATGAAATCGCGATATCGGGGCAGGTAATTTACAAAGCTCTGTAGGTCACCGATTATCGTCTCTCCAGCACAAGTTCGTTTCGATAAACTGTCGAGATATTGCTGTCTGATCCAACTCTGAAGTCGCAAGATAACTTCTTCCATTTTGACTAGAAGCTGTGCTCGGTCTCTTGCAACGTTCATACGAGAACGAACAGCAGCTAGCGCGTCTGCGCCTTTGGGAATTGCGGACACCAACGCTGACCGCAACTCGGGCGACAGCTCCGATACGTCATCAACAATCGATAATTCGACCAAGGTTTCCGCAAGCTTTGATTTGAGCGAGACATCATCGTGCTTTACTTGCAAGAGTAAGGCGAGTTTTGTCTCAATTTCTCTCGTCTTTAGTTCCGTGCGGCAAGCGTCCCGGACCGCTAACACTAGATCAGGTGTTATGGAGCCCAACATTCGCCGTGTCAGGTTTTCAAATCTCGTTTTCGCATCCCGAAACGCAGGGCGGAGTCGCTGCCACCAGCTTCCCTGCAACCCGTTCAACGTCATAATAGAGGCACCTAAAAGCAGCTCAATCTCGTCCGACGTTCGCTCGTTGAGGGGGATGACATAAGGTGTTGGATTGTGCGTATCCAGTTTTTCTAGCTCTGCCTGTAGTGCGAAAAGCTCTTTAAAAAGGTACTTCGAATTCTCAGGTGCCTTTAGATAGTTGCCAACATTCGATAAGTTTCTGAGTTGAGAAAGCTTCTCCAAGGTGCGTTCTGCCCCATTTAGCTCTTCTCCGAACCCTCGGAGCTTACCTATCAAAAAACCTATTCCGTTCTGGGTGACAAATTCGTCGTGACACGTAGCCGCTGTTATACAGGATAAAATCGCATTCGTGATTTGCTGTTGCTCTGTCGCTGTGAGAAAGAAGTCGGTTCGCCTTTCACGCCATGGGTTGCTCTGCCATTCAGCCCGGTCGCACAACCCGGACAACAGCGTGAGATTGGCAATTGCACTCCTAACGCTTCCGTCTGGAACATCTTTCACTAACTGCCCGATATCCTTATCTGGGGATGTCGCTCCCTTCGCTAGTGCGAAAGACCCGAGTCGGCTCGCGATAGTTCGATAGGAGAGTCCGATTTCCGAGCGCGGCTGCTGAACGGCCTTGTTGTAGGCGTCCAATTCTGATTCTCGTCTTTCGATCTCTTGCGCGAGGGCTCCTCTTCGTTGGGAAACCCCGGCACTAGCACGCAGACCTAACGAACCGATCTGCTCCTTCAACTCCATCATTACCATACGGCGGTCACCCTCAGAATCGTGAACGACCATGCTCAGGTCACTAAGTCCCGAGGAGTGTATTCGCTGCGCGACTACGTCAATGGCCGCCCGTTTTTGGCAGACGACGAGAACCCTTTGTCCGTGGGCCAAAGCATCTGCCACGATGTTCACAATGGTCTGGGACTTCCCAGTTCCGGGAGGTCCGTGAACGACTGTGCCGGGGGCGAATCGGGAATCCCAAACGGCCACTTCTTGGAATGGGTCGCTGTCGGTTACAAGGTAACGGTCATGTTCCGGTGGTATCGATACAGGCTGATGCTGCTCAGGTGTTCCCGATAATAAGCTTTCCAACGGTTCTGACATTGCCTGTACAGATTTGAGGGATTCAAGATTATTGATCAGAGCTTGATTCTCGGAAACAAATAGACCGATCACTGCACTGTTGATGATTGCAGGCGATGAGAGACTTTCAGCCTCCTTCCGAGACGGAAGCTTCGTAAGCCCTTCCACAAGCGGTTGGACGGTGACATGCTGAAGACCTGCCGTTATCTCGGTTACAGCGGCGTGGAGCTGTTCTCGTGTTAGTCCATCGGTGCCATTTCGATCGAGTTTGACTTCTTTTAGTTCAACGTGAAGATTTGTTTTTATCCATTGCTGCAACACCCTGTTCAAAAAAGGAGCGCCCGTTTTCGGATCACGAGACAACTTAACTTGGCCCTGACGGCTGAGCGATATTTCGATATCTATTGCCCACAGCAGCAGGGGGGCGAGGACAACATTAGGGTTCTCGGGATCGGTGAGGTCATGCGCTAGGAATAGCGGATATCCAAGCCAAAGGCTCCTGATACCCGCCTCCTTCCGTATTAAGTCGGCTGTCCTCGAAATCTTCTGTCCAAGTGCACGATAAAGAGCGAGATTGTGGTCTCGAATGCGTGTGTCAATCGCAGCGATATCTAATTGAAAAGAAATGCTTGTTGTTTCCTTTTCAATTAACTTGTCAATGATTTGCGAACTTAAAGGAAGCTCCTTTTCGTCGTCTACCGCCGAATATGGCTCACCCGCGATTCGACCGGCCAGTCGCCTCCTCAGCTCTGCCCACACATCGGCAAGGTAAGGCTTTACCCATTCCCCCCAGTCGCGAACCATTCCATTCGACCATGATTTCAGACTGCTTGCTGATTCGAATAGTCGCTCACCGTATTGAAGAACAATGGCTGCTCTTTCGGGATCAAGAGTGGGCTTATCGGTGTCGAACCTCGCGATATCTACGCGACTACTGGACGATTTGGTCAAAAAACATTTCAAAAGCGGGCCGCGATTAACTGTGTCATAGAGACGTTCGACAAGAATCTCCAAAGTCGGCCCAAACTTGCTTGTGTTTGGCATTTGCAAAATTCTTAATTACTAACTTCTTGATGTCAATGCCTGATCGCACAACAGGCGATCCCTCAGCAGATTGCCTTAGCGGTTTGTCTATGACGCTACCGGAAATCCCCCGGCGTCATCTTCCCAATCGTATCGTTCAACAGCTTTGCCAGTCTGAGCCCCGCCAAAGCCATTTGCCTATCCACGACCCTGATTTCCTGCTGGTAATAGCCTTGATCCAGATTCGCTCCGTCCCGAACCCACGCCGCCTGAGCAAGCCGCACTGATTCATTCGCCCATTGCTCCGGCGTTCCGCCATCTTGCCCCGCCAGATGGTCGGACTTGATCAGTTCTTCGAGCCGTTCGGCATAATCGCCCGGTTTCAACCCGGCATGCAGAATCAAGCTGGTGTCCCAGACCCCGTGCAAGTTGCAATCGTAAGGGCCGCAGCGGTCACTGCTCAGAAACCTGACGTGAACGTCGTTACCACCTTCCGCTTCTTTGGCTGCGTGCATCGGTTGATGAATGTCCCCGACGAAGTGCACGACGAATTTCAATGCCTCTGCCCGTTGTTTTCGGGACGCCTTATTGTCCGTGAGCACTTTTATAAAGTCGTCGATTTTTTCGACCACGCAACTCCTTGGCGGCGGACAATCCCGGCTGGCGTTGTAGGTGCCGCCGAGCGGGATATTCACGTAATGCCAAGGTGCAGTCTCCCGGCGCTCTTTACGGATGTCATCCGCCCAAGACGCAATCGAGTACAAGTGATTGTTGCCGATCAGCGATTGGATCATGACCTTGGTGGTCTCGTTCAGGTGATCTTCGGCGACCGTGGCAATGATACGGTGCCCCTCACGACCCCAGCCGAGGCTAAGGCTAGAAATGAGGGAGACGATGGTGAGTACCAGCAGAGTCTTTCGCATCGGAACCTTAACGGAATTGTCGCAGAGTTTACGGCGGAACGGAACCTCACGACAGGGATGTCGTGGGGTGGAACAGCATCCAGTGATTCAACATCACGCAACTGCGTCAGGTTACCATCTGGCTACCTGAGTGATGTACCCTCTGGTCACACACTCGCACATCGCAACCGAGATGCCCGGCTTTTACCAGTAGTGTCCGGAATTGTTTGCCGGGGGTCGCACCCAATTCTTCCTGATAGCGGATCAATCGATTAGCGAACGGCACCACCCTCCGAAAACGCCATCCCAGTAACCGTTCCCGGCTCTTCCGGCTAAACTCAATCGACTACCTGTTTTTCAGCTACTTTTGTGGGCCAACACGTTGTAAAATCCGCTACTTGAGCTACTTACAACTCCCGTTTGCCGACGCAAGTGCCCATAGGCACGATCTGTGAGGCAAGTTTCCATGACCTACGAAGAACTCGTCGATTTCCTCGAACGCAAGATGGTTATGAGCCATGTCTACCAGCCATTGTTAGTGAGGGCTTTGGTCGATGCTGGCGGCGTGGCTACGGTTCGTCAACTCGCACAGATTTTTCTTGCACAGGACGAAAGCCAACTTCTCTACTACGAAAAGCGGATCAAGCAGATGCCGCTCAAGGTGCTCAAACGGCACGACGTAGTGTCGTCGGACGGTCAGATTGTTTCGCTCAGCACGAAAGGGCTGACGCTCGAACAGAAGGCACATATCCGCATGATCTGCGAACAGAGGCTCCAGTCCTTCGTCAGAAAGCGTGGGATCGGGACTTGGGATTACCGATTGTTGGACGACAATCCCGTTCCCGACAGCCTGCGCTTTTTGGTGCTGAAGGCCGCTGGTGGGAGATGCCAGTTGTGCGGTATTTCTGCCAAAGAGTGCCCCCTTGATGTTGATCACATCATCCCTCGTTCACGGGACGGCAAGACCGAACTGGCGAATTTGCAAGCCCTGTGCAGCAAGTGCAACCGTTCGAAACGGAATCAAGACGCGACTGATTTCAGATCATGGCCTCACCCCAGTGCCGACCCCGATTGCGTTTTTTGCCAGCCCGATGTTCTGTCCAACGCGATTGAGAAAAATGGGTCGGTATTTGCGATTGAGGACAGGTACCCAGTCACTCCGGGGCACTTGCTGGTGATCCCGGCGAGGCATACTCCTGACTGGTTCTCAATGACCGAGGGGGAGAGGTTGGATGCCGACCAGTTAATGTGTGTGTTGCAAGTGAGGATTAGGAGCGGGGACAAGAAGGTGGCAGGCTTCAACATTGGCTCCAACTGCGGCGTTACGGCTGGGCAGACGGTTGGACATGCTCACATTCATCTCGTTCCTCGGCGAAACGGCGATATTGCCGATCCAAGAGGAGGAGTGCGAGGTGTAATTCCAGAGAAGCGGATATATTGAGTCGCAAACCTTGGATATAGGATTCCAACCCGGCGATGTCGTCTCCTACATGGAGATGTGCTCGACAATCGGCGTCAACCTCCAACGAGGGATGAACTTCCGCTTGCGGGATACCGAGAGCGTCATTCTGATGAGCCTCCGTCCGGGAGCACCATATGCCGACCGAGTAGAGGATGAAGGGCGAACACTGATTTATGAGGGTCACGATGTTGCCCGAACTATTGACACTCCTTTCCCAAAGCGGATAGACCAACCGGAACGAAATCCGGGCGGCTCCCTGACTCAGAATGGACTTTTCGCCGAAGCCGCATGCAAATACAAACAGGGTGTCGCACCGCCAGAAAGAGTCCGGGTCTATGAAAAAATCCGATCTGGTATTTGGGCATACAACGGGCTGTTCGAGCTAATTGATTGCTGGACTGAGCAATCAGACGGGCGCAAGGTCTTCAAGTTCAAACTTCAGTTCACGGGTACCGAGTCGAGCGACCGTCCCGCCGTGGTTCCAGCCACCTTGGAAGATGATCGCCTCATCCCAAGCTGGGTAAAGCTCGAAGTGTGGAAGCGTGATCAAGGACGCTGTGCGTATCCTTTGTGTGGAGCGACTTCTGGGCTCCACTTTGACCACATAATCCCTTACTCGAAAGGCGGTTCTTCGAAAGACCCGGCAAACATTCAGATATTGTGTGGACGCCACAATCTGGCGAAGCGGGACAATATCGAATAGAACGAACCAGCAGCTATGATTGTAAGCAGGAGAGCACATGGATACTCGCACGATTCTCGCCGACTTGAAGGCGGAACTAAACCGCATCAACCAAGCCATCGCTGCCCTTGAGTCATTGGGTGGTACTGCAACAGCAATCACTTCCGCCACCAAATCCGCCCCGATGCGTGGTGGTCGCCGCCGTATCAGTGCCGCTGGTCGCAAGCGGATTTCCGAAGCGGCGAAGGCTCGGTGGGCTGCGAGGAGCAAGACGGCACGAAAATCCACCACAGACCAAAGTCGTGTAAAGGCTAGGAGGGGAGGAGGTCGCAAAAAAAGACGCAACGGGGCATAGGCACGGCACAACTGTAAATGCGATTGCGCTGTGGTTCATCTCCTCAGGAGGGAATGTGGAAGTATGCTGGGAAGCCGTTACTGCAATCGGAACAAGTGTCCTAGCTCTTACAGGAGTGGTTGCAATTGTCTATACCCGCTCTCAGCTACGGCAGAACCGAGAACTTGTTCGTGTCCAACATCTGAGAGATTTATTTCGAGAATTTGACCTCGCCCCTATGAGTGACCGTAGGCGGGAACTTGCCGAACTGCGGCTTGATAAAGATGGAGTATCTCCACTGGACGAAGATACTGCACCCCAATGTCTGTTCGATGTTTTGGACTTTTTCGAGCATATAGGTTTGCTTGTTAAGCGCGGCTATCTCAGCAGGGATGACGTATGGGACACCTTCTCCTATTGGATGTTTAACATATTTGCCGACGCTCGGTCGTTGATCGAGCAGAAGCGAAAAGAAGACCCCACTGTATACAGCAACTTAGTCAAACTGATTGAGCAAATGCGGAAAATAGAGAAAGCAAAAGGAGGGGAGGCTGACACCCCGTCAAAGGAAGACATCGAAGGATTTTACGCATACGAAAAAGATCGCCAGCCGGGTGTTTTTCTGCCGACGCAAAGGCGGCCGTAGAAAACTTTGATTGTGTTAGTCGTCCGGGTCAGTGTCCTCGGGAAGCTTCCACATTGTTCAATAACGTTTGTTATCTGGGCCGCTGCGAGCCCGAGCGGACTGCCCTTGGAGCGTCCTACTCGCATTCGGTTTGCTATCTCGGCAGGTCGGAACAGTCATTTTACTTAATTGCACCAAAGATATAGCAGTGGTTATGATTGCGAACAGGAGGGAGCATGTATACAAAACAGATTCTGACCGACCTTCGTGCCGAACTCAACCGCCTTAACCAAGCCATCGCCGCCCTTGAATCACTGGATGGAACCGCACCAGCGACCACGCCCATCGCCAAAGCCGCCCCGAAGCGTGGCGGTCGCCGCCGTATCAGTGCCGCTGGCCGCAAGCGTATTTCCGAAGCAGCGAAAGCACGGTGGGCGGCGAGGCGCAAGCAGGTAGCAAAATCCGCACCCAACAAAACAGGCGCTCACAAGCCGATGTCCGCAGCGACGAAGAAGCGACTGTCTCTGCTTGCCAAGCGTCGTTGGGCTGCACGAAAGAAGGCGGCGAAGACGTAAAAATCCATAGGAAAATATCGAGTAACGCAGTGGGGCGGCATTGGCTGCCCTCGTTTCCTTCGCAGAACGGTACGGGGCTATAAGATGGGCAAAGCACTCGCAGTTGTATCAGCACTTCAACCACTGTTCATAGCGGCTCTTACGGCTGTTGCTGCTTGGGATTGCGTACCGCCAGTCAATGATCAACCGAGAAAAGCTGCGCTCCGTGAAATTATGTTGCCGTGTTCATCTGCTATGCTCCGTTTCATTCGGAAATTACGCGGTTTCTAAAGACTCGTCGCTTAAGTAATCCGCAATAACTCAGAACGGCTCTTTCTCATTTTCCTTGCCTGCCGCAGAGTTCGGTAGCATGGGTGATCGCCTTCTGCATGTGTTCAGCATCGGTGCCATTGCGGAAGTAAAATCGAAAAAAGGGGTCCTTCTTGTCGGGTGCGGAATCGGCTTGGACTTTGACAACATAGAGTTCGGGTGTGACCCGGGATATTCCCGCTCCCCCTCCGCTGGCAGCGAGCATCCTCTCGTTCGCCGCATCTCTTTCCGTCACGACTGTAACGTTGCGGACATCAGCCAGACGAAGCGTATAGGAGTCGAAACTGGCAGGTTGGGCCTTTCCATCAATTACGCGTCGAGCGCGACGATCGTATCTTAGGGTGCAGTTCTGTGAGGAAACCTCGGTGACGTCGGTGGAGACGGAATTCTTTATTGTGCTGTCTAAGTAGTTCCCAGCCAGAGGGTGTACCACGTAGGTTATATTGGTTTCCCCTTGCGAATGGATCATATCGCGGATGTACTGCAAGGTCGCCTCCAGTTCATCTGGACCTTGTAAGGCAACTGTCCAAGTGGGGGAAGCGCCGTCTCCAATATTGATTTTGTCTTCGTGTGCCACTACCTTGTCGCCGTCTCTCGCCTCCAAATTATGGGGACCAGCCGTGATGCTGGACGTGCAGAACAAGCCGGGACTGTTCGTGAAACGACCGATGGGGCCCACGGGACCACAGCCGAAGTTTCCGTCAATGTAAAGCGTCAACGTCGCCTGCGACTTGTTGACCATCGTGATCTGTGCCGTCGCTTGCGCCTTTGCTTCCTCAGCGCCGACCGTCCACGTCGGAGAAGTTCCATCCCCGATTTCGACCACATCTTCCGCTATGACCTTCTCGCCGTCTCTCGCTTGCAGCCGATGCTTACCAGCCATGACGCTAGATGTGCAGGACAAGCCGGGACTGTTCGTAAACTGACCGATGCCCAGCACTGGGCCGCAAGCAAAATTGCCATCAATGTAAAGGTTCACCTTTACCTGAGACTTGTTGACCATCGTGATCTGCGCAGCCGCCTGTGCTTTGGGAGTAAAGGTCAGCAAAAGAATAAACAGCATCATTCCGGCAACGCTGACGGTACTTTGCTTCATTGGTTCGTCTCCAGTGTTCCGAATTCTGGACTTGTCGTTGGAACCCAAATGTACTCCGGATATGTGCCGCTGTGAAGATTTTTATTAAGGTTTCCGGGCAGGAGCTTTTCCTCGTAGCCGCCGTAGTAGCCTCATTTGTCTAAGGGCGCAGGCGAGCGCAGTCGATGCGCCGCCCTTTGGGCGAGATGATCAATCCTCGCATCTTTGCTGTACGAGCAATGAAAACTGCGATAGTGGCTGTCGGTCCGTGACTGGGCAAGTCTCCGATTCAGCGCAGCGATTGTCCTTCAGGCTGTCCGAGCAGCGGCAACCTTCCCCCTCAGCCACTCGAAAACCGCCCACGTCGCCGCTAGGTCTTCCTCGTTGTACCGGAGGATTTCCGCCATGCGGGCGTTGCGCTCGGCTTCGTCGGCGGTCTCGGTCGCCAGAATGAACTGCGCCATCGCCCAAGTTCCGCCGTACTCGTCCTGCGTCCGCTTGTATCCGACGTATTCCTCGACGACTTTGAGACTGTAACTGGGCAGTGGTAGAGCGATC
>Ga0187864_10001720_pt1 | contig 20486 bp, 15 predicted proteins | sample June2016WEW_11_4_FD_132985 | JGI IMG/M metagenome (GOLD analysis project Ga0187864, IMG submission 132985) | Peatland microbial communities from SPRUCE experiment site at the Marcell Experimental Forest, Minnesota, USA - June2016WEW_11_40 | ecosystem: Environmental > Terrestrial > Soil >...
ATTCCCACATTCCCACCGCCTCGACGACTGCTAGACTGTTTCTTAAATTCAAACCCTGAAAGGAGCTTTCCTCGGCCACCCGCTCAGGCTTCCTTCAGGCTCATTCTTCGATTAGAAAAGACTGGTTCCCGGCCTTCAGCCGCTTGGCGCCGAAATGAGCCAGCCCGGCAACCGCCTGGATGCCGTCTGACTCCACTCGCTGGCGGAAATTCCCCGAACAAAGGCAAGCGCTTTCCAAGCCCCATGTCGGATGTGGTGTAATGGAACGAGTTTAGTATGCCGAAATCGTCATCAGGGGTGCGGCGGCGCGTGCTTGCCTTCAAGCGCCGGCTTCGCGAATTAAAGATGATCGCCAAAGGGTTGGTCTCAACCGACCACCCGGTGTTGGCACATATCATCCCAATTCGCCGCTGCAATCTCGCCTGTGAATATTGCAACGAGTACGACGATTTTTCCAAGCCCGTTGCTCTGGACATCATGAAGCATCGCGTCGATCAACTGGCGCGCCTGGGAACCACCATTGTCACGCTCAGCGGGGGCGAGCCTTTGCTGCACCCGCAACTCGACGAGATCATCGCGCACATCCGCACTTATCCCATACTTTCGGGCTTGATCACCAACGGTTATCTGCTCACCGCGGACCGCATTCAGCGCCTGAATCGCGCCGGCCTTGACCATCTGCAGATCAGCATTGACAACGTGGTGCCGGATGATGTCTCCAAGAAGTCGCTGAAGGTACTGGATAAGAAGTTGCAACTGCTCGCCGAACATGCCGACTTTCACGTCAACATCAACTCGGTGGTGGGCGCGGGCACGCACAATCCACACGATGCGCTGGTCGTGGGCAGGCGCGCCGTGCAGCTCGGCTTCACTTCCACCATCGGCATCATCCACGACGGCGACGGACAGCTTCAGCCGCTCAATGAGGTCGAGCGCGAAGTATTCCTGAAGATGAAGGGACTTGAGAAGCACCACTACGCGCGCTTCAACTGGTTCCAGAACAACATCGCCAACGGCAAGCCGAACCAGTGGCGCTGCCGCGCCGGAGCGCGCTATCTCTACATTTGCGAGGACGGTTTGGTGCACTACTGTTCGCAGCAGCGCGGCTATCCCGCCGTCCCGCTGGAGCACTATTCGGTTGCCGATATCCGGCGCGAGTTCCTCACGGAGAAGAGTTGCGCCCCGCACTGCACCGTCTCCTGCGTGCATCAGGTGTCGTATATGGATTTCTGGCGGGCCCCCCAGACCCTCCAGACTCCGCAGTCGTCGGTGGATACCGGCCCGTTGGTGCAAATCGAATAGCTCCCCTTGGCCAGATGATTGCGTGGAAGACTGTTTCAGCCTCCCCGCGCTTCCCTTTCCAAAAATGTCATTTCCACCTACTTTTTGTTTGGCGAAAGCGCTATTCTGTGAAGCTTGTTCCGGACGAAGGATCCCGCATAGGCGAAAGGGTTTGTGAGGGTACGAGTCTTCTACCACGATAAATGTTTTGACGGCGCTTGTTCGGCGGCGCTGTTTTCGCGTTTCTACCGCGAGCGCATCCGCGACGCCGAATTCGAATATGTTGGGCTGGTCCATCGCGCGGGCGCGCTGTTCAACGAAGACGATTTCACCGGCGACGAAAACGCCATTGTCGATTTCAAATACTCCTCGTCGCCCCGCATCACCTGGTGGTTCGACCATCACCAGAGTGCCTTCCTGACGCCGGAGGATGCCTCCCATTTCGAGCAGGAACTGAGCAACACCAAGTTCTACGATCCCGATTTTCGCTCCTGCACAAAGTTCATCGCTTCCGTGACCGAGAATCGCTTCGGCTTTGATCCGGCGCCGGTGGCGGAGTTGATTGAGTGGGCCGACATTATCGATGGCGCCCTCTACAGCGATCCGCAGGCGGCCGTCGAGATGAAGGAGCCGGCGATGAAGCTGACCATGGTGATCGAGGCGAACCAGGACCCACAGTTCATCCCCACCCTAATCCCGATGCTGGCTTACCGGTCGCTGGCGGAAATCGTCGCCCAGCCGATGATCGCCGAGCGCATTCCGGCGCTGACGGAACGGCACCTCCAGTCGATCGACATTTTGCGCGAACGTGCCCAGTGCAAGGACGGCACCATCTTTTTCGACGTAACCGACCATGAGCTTGAGGGCTACAGTAAATTCGTGCCCTATTATTTGCACCCCGACTGTGTTTACAGCGTGGGCCTGAGCAAGAGCAGCTTCCGAACCAAGGTGTCCGTGGGTTCCAATCCGTGGTCGAAGGTCGAGCCCATGGAGAACCTGGCCAGGATTTGCGAGCGCTACGGCGGGGGCGGGCACGCGCGCGTGGGGGCGGTCTCGTTTCCGCCGGGGAAGCTGGACGAGGCGCGCCGGGCGGCGCAGGAGATTGTCGCAGAACTACGGGCCAGTTACCGGAAGCATTCGTAAATGATGGTGTGAGGCCTGGACAACACATGGGTCCAAGTTGAGACGGGGCGCTCGCGCATTGATGACACCGACATGGCGCTCGGTGATCGAAAAGCTACAGAATGTTTACATCTTGTTGACAACCTCGAAAATCTGCACGCATAACCTTTCTCAGCAGAACACGATGGGCGGATGGGGGTTCGACAAACGCATCTGTCGGGGCAATTCAGAGGGGTTTGTCCATCCGCCCAACTTCTTGGAGTCGGAGGTGATGTTCCCCAGCCGTTACGACGAGCTGGGGATTTTTTGCGCTAACTGCCAGTCACTCCGATGCGCCGCAGTTCTTCTTCCCCTCACTTGCCTTTCCGAATCGCAGCCCGAAATTGGTTGTAATAAAATACATCAACCCTGTGAGCGCATGCTCTGGAACAGGCATTGAACCCGGCGGCGCGAATGTGCCATCCAGGTGCCGCCGACGCGTGTCCATTGTTCGCGAGAAAGGGAATATCGTATGGCGCCAGAGTTCGTCCCGCACAGTACGAACGATGCCGACTCGCTTCCCGCGTTGCCCTTCGAAAGCTGGAAAGACACTCTGGCGACCTTGCACATGTGGACGCAGATCGTCGGCAAGGTCCGGTTGAAACTTTGCCCCCTGGTGAACCACTGGTGGAATGTGACGTTTTATGTCACCGGCCGCGGCATGACGACCTTGGTGATGCCGTATCAGGACCGAGGGGTGGAGATACGGTTTGACTTTCTGGACCACAAGCTGATCATCGAAACCTCGGACGGCAGAACGCGAGTCCTGGACTTAAAACCGCAGAGCGTCGCCGAGTTTTATGGAAGGTTCACGGCAGCGCTCGCCGAACTCGGATTGAATGTAAAGATTTGGACCACCCCGGTCGAAATCCCCGAGCCAATTCCGTTTGAGCAAGACCACACGCACGCCTCCTATGACGCCGAGGCGGTGCATCGCTTTTGGCTCATCCTCGCGTGGGTGGACGAAGTGTTCAAGGAATTCAGGGCGCGCTTCATAGGCAAAGTCAGCCCGGTGCATTTCTGGTGGGGAAGCTTCGATCATGCGGTTACGCGCTTCTCGGGGAGAGTGGCGCCGGAGCGGCCTGGCGCCGATCGCATCACCCGGGAAGCCTACTCCCACGAGGTCAGCAGTGCCGGGTTCTGGCCCGGCGGAGGCGACATCAAGGGGCCAGCCTTCTACTCCTACGCCGCGCCCGAGCCGCCCGGTTTTGCGGAGCAGCGTGTTGGGCCAGCAGCGGCTTTCTACCATGCGCAGATGAAAGAGTACCTGCTGATGTACAACGACGTGCGCACGGCTGCCTCGCCCAAGGCTGCACTGATGGACTTTCTGCAAACCACCTACGACGCCGCGGCCACGCTGGCGAAATGGGACCGTAAAGCCTTAGAGCGTTGAGGTGGACCGGGAGGAACAAGATGGCGAACGCGTGCACTCATCTCGACCAGATCAAGATCACGCACACCAAAATTCACGTTTGTGAGGACTGCGTCAAAATCGGAGACAGGTGGGTACATCTGAGGCTGTGCCTGGAATGCGGACACGTGGGCTGCTGCGATTCCTCCAAGAACAAACATGCCACCAAGCACTACCATAAAACGCAGCATCCGCTAATGCGCTCCATCGAACCGGGAGAAGCCTGGATGTGGTGCTATGTCGATAACATCTCTCCTGGCGAACTGCCTGACTGACTACGGCAGGCAAACCGCTAGCGGCCAGTGGTCTCTACCCATCACTAAAGTGGCATCTCGTCGCTAGAAACTGCTTAACCCTTAAATGCAAACCCCTGCGCACTAGGCACTTGCTCACATTTATCGTACTTGGCATATTTTCGTCGGTTGCAGCAAATATTACAAATTACGCGCGATTTAGCCTCGGTCGAATGCTGCATAAAGAGCAATGGATTCGGCCTTTTCGCCCAGGTATATGACAACTTCACGCTGGGCGGCAATTCCACCATTACGGAAGTGCAGTTCACCGGCGAATACTTCAACCCGCCGTCGCAGGGTCCAATCACGGGTTGGACTGTTAACCTGTACGGCGACAGTTCCGGCCAGCCCGGCGGCCTGATCGATACCTTCCATGTCGCGGGTACCGGGGGCGAGACTTTCCTCGGCACCTACGGTGGTTTCCCGACTTACACCTATGACATCACTGGCCTGAACTTCGCGGTTACCGGCCACACTCAGTACTGGCTGGACGTGTACCCGGACCTCGGCTTCCCGCCGCAGTGGGGCTGGTCAAGCGGTACGGGTGGCGATGGCATCGCCTACCAGGACTTTAACCAAGTACGTTCACAATTGGCCGCTGACATGGCGTTCACTCTGATCGGCAACAGTAGTGGCACAACCCCGGAGCCAGGCACGATGATCCTGCTCGGCACAGGTCTTCTGGGTGCGCTTGGCGTGATGCGGCGCAAGATGAATCTCTAGGTCCTACCCTCCTCCGTGGTTAAGCGGTAGAGTCCAATAGCCGGAGCGATAACGCTCCGGCTTTCTTATGTTTGCCGGGCGTTCTGGACAGCTTGGAGTTGAAAACACCTCTGCCCAATGCGCCACAATGTCGCAGAGAATCAGCCCCGCGAAATGCATGCGTGATTTGAATCACATACGCGTGCAATGCTACCGTGATAGAAAGAGACATTCGCAAATTCTGGGAACCCGCGGGGACGCCAGCTCGCCTGGAGACGGCGGCCGAATCCGAGAGGGTTTCGGAGAGCGGAGCCAGGAGGAAATCATGAACCAGCGCATTTATATCGCCGCCTACAGCCAGTCCAAGTTTGGCAAGCTCATGGATATGACCGTGCCTCAGATTTTGGCTAATGCGGTCAGCGGCGTTTGTCAGGAGATCAAAGTTGAGCCTTCGGTCATAGACACCGGGTCGGTCGGCTCGGCTTGCAACTTTACCTTGAACCAGCAAGGCCTGCTCTCGGGCCTGATGGCCACAGTTCCCGGATTGGAGGGCAAACCGATCGAGTCGGTCGAGAACGCCTGTGCTTCCGGTGGTCAGGCGGTGCTGTCGGTGATTTACAAACTGCTAGGCGGCGTGGGCGACGTGGGAGTTGCGATCGGCTACGAGAAAATGCGCAACCAGGAAGGCAAGATGGACGGCAAGCTCATCGGCGAGGTCCTGGGATACTATTCGCATCCCGACGAGCGGCCCGGCAAAGTTTTTATCTTCCCGCATCTGTTTGCAGAGATCATGCAGTGCTACATACAGGTGTATGGCGCCAGCGAAAGCGACCTGGCGCAGATTGCAGTCAACGAATATCAGAATGCGAAATACAATCCCTTGGCCCAGATGAACAAAGTGCAGATCACGCTGGAACAGGCCATGAAGATCGAGGGCATCAATCGTTACGTGGTGGATGGTCTGCCTCTCAAAACCTACGACTGCTCGCAGATTACCGATGGCTATGCCGCGCTCATCCTGGCCACGGAAGAAGGGCTGCGGAAACTCGGCATCGCGAAATCGGAGTGCGTCGAGATCGCGGGCTATGCGCAAGCCACCGACCCTCTGCAGAAGGAAGGACGCAACACGCTGGTTCCTACGGGCGCCTACCGCGCAATGAGGAAGGCATACGAAATGGCGGATGCTCTGCCCGCCGATGTGAATGTGGCGGAGATCCACGACTGTTTCACCGTGGCCGCGGCCATTGGAACGGAAGTCCTCGGCAAAACCTCACCCGGCAAGGGAGCACGATACTGGGTGGAAGGCAAAGCCAATGTCGATGGAGACTGCGCCATCAACATGTCCGGCGGCTTGATCGCGAAAGGACACCCCGTGGGCGCGACGGGTGTCGCGATGCTGGGTTCGTGTTTCCGGCAACTGCAAGGGAAAGCGGCAAAGGAAGTTCAAAGGAAAGATCCCAAACTGGCGGCGACCTTCAACATCGGTGGCGCGCTGTGCGCTTCGGTGTGCACCGTGTTGCGCAACCCGGCATGATTGAGCAGGCTTATGGTCGGGATGCCGCGGGCATATGAGCTGTGCTCTGCAGCCGCTTCCCTGCCGTGTCACGTCTGTGGTGCAGCAGCGCTAAGCCACAGCATCAGGCTCTCGACAATCAAGGGTAGTGCGCTACTTTGACAAGTAGCGCACTACCCAATCAAGCACTTGATCTTCGACTATCCCCGTACTAATCTCCTACTGGGCCGACCGCAACCTTCCCGCTGCAAGTTTTTGGACAGTGCTGTCGGCCCCAGTGGAGATCTTTGCGGAGCACAGGAGGAAGATGGAAAACGCGCTCGGCTTAGCGATGACAGGAGGCGGCGCTCGCGGGGCTTATCAAGCCGGTGTTCTGAAGCGCATTGGCGAGATAGAACGGGTCCAAACCCACGGCAATCCTTTTCCTATAATAGGAGGTGCTTCCGCCGGAGCGATTAATGGTTCTGCCCTGGCCGTCGGTAGCGACGATTTTGCTTTGGCCACCAGGGTTCTCGCCCACCTTTGGTCCTGCCTTCGGCCTACCGATGTCTTTCGCTGTGATGTTTTGTCACAGGCCCGTAATTCGATTACCTGGATATTTGATCTCTCTTTTGGGGCAGTGCTTGGAGGAGGTAACGCCCGGTCCTTCTTGGATGCCAGTCCTTTGCAGCACTATCTCCGCGCACGCCTCGATTGCGACCGAATCCAGGACAACATCCGGCGTGAGCATCTCTACGCACTTGCTATTTCCGCGACCAACTACAACTCAGGCAAGAGTTACCTCTTCATTCAAGGCGCCAAAGGCCACCCGATGTGGAACCGAAGCCGCCGGGTGACCCTGGCGACAAAGATCACCGTCGATCATATTTGCGCGTCGGCCGCCATTCCTTTGGTGTTTCAGCCGGTAAGACTCAAGACCGCTAAAGGAGCGGCCTTTTTTGGCGACGGGTGTTTGCGCCTGCAACAACCTCTCAGCCCGATCATACGGCTGGGAGCAAGAAAGATTTTTGCCATTGGTGTTCGCTGTGAAAATAAGGAACATCAGAGCGAAGCCGCTGATCCAAAGGACCCTTCGCTGGCGCAAGTGATGGGAGTCCTTTTTAACGTGATGTTTCTGGACCATCTCGCTACCGATGTCGAACACCTGGAGCGGCTGAACCAACTGCTCAGAGAGGGCCACATCAGCCAGAATGGCCTTGAGGGATGTGAAAAAATGCGGCCTTTGCTTCCCCTTCTCATCACCCCCTCCGTAGATTTGTCAGAACTGGCAGCGCAACACCAGCGGGACATGCCGTATCTGATTCAGTACTTTGTAAATGGTTTGGGACGAGATGCAGCGTCGTGCTCGGACCTGATGAGTTATCTGTTGTTCACACCAAAGTACACCAAGGATCTGATTGACATTGGCTACAGCGACGCCAGCAAGCGGATCGATGAGATCGAGAATTTTCTATACTCGTCTGATAACGAGGACAGCGAACTCCCAAGCCGGCCAATCGGAGCAGGCAAGTCGCGACAAGTGGCCTCTTTCGCGAAACCGGCGCCCAACTTGATCAAGTCCCGCTGGTGATTCTCCATCGCTGACTCGCTATCGCGTGGACCGATTTCCCTTTGCGTGTTTCTTGTTCACCACTCGCACGCCATGGCGCCAGCGCTCATCCACTTGCACCAGCGTCCACTCGATACGCGGCGAGAGGTAGCGCAGCAGAACGTCGCTGGCGGGATGCACCCGCAGCGCCGGGGCAACCAGGAACAACAGCGGCGGGGCGCTGGACAGTTCGCGTCCAGCGAAGTATCCGTGGCGCGCGAATTCGCCGTGCTGCTGATGCCAGCGCACCCGCGCCCAGTAGTCGAGCCCTTGCAGCGGCAGGTGAATGTCCTCATTAGCTTTCAGCTCCAGGACGGCGAGCCTGCCGTCGAGCGTGCAGGTGAGCACGTCGAGCATGGCGCGATCGGAGGCCGCAAACGCGGGCACTTGCGAGTACACGAAGCGGCCATCGAGCCTCTCGTCGATCGTGCGGACCTCGCGCGTGATCAGGGTTTCCAGCCAGCGCTCGGGGGCCAGACGGAAGAACAGGTTGGTAGGCGAGCCGTCGGGCTGGCGCTGCTCGAGGATGCCCTGCACCAGTTCCCGGAACAGCGCTTCGCTGTTTTCGTCGAGGACATACTCCGCCGAGCCGATGCCGAAGAGGATCGTCTCGGCATTGCGCAATGATCCTGAAACCGGAGTCAGACGAGCGCGAGCAAATTCCAGGCCGAAGAGCCGAAAGACGATTTCCGAGGCGGACTCGACCGTAATCTCCGCCGCAGGCGCCAGCGCACGAATGCGCGCAATGGAGGCAGCGAAGCGCACTCGCGCGCCCTCCACATCCACCGCGGGGGTCAGACGGGTGACGATGTTGCCGGTATCGGGAACATCGAGAGGCGCGCAGATCTCGGAGCGTTCGTCGAGTTCGTAGAGCTGCCACTTGGCTGCCTCGGGATGAAGATGGGCCGCGCGCTGGCGCACGATTTCCGCTCGTCCCGGCGGCAGAAACAGCTTCAGCCCTTCCACGTGAGCTCGTCCGGCAAGCTGCTGGCGCTGGTAATCCATCCAGAGAATGCCGAAGGTGAGCACTGCATCCACCGACGATTGCGTCTCCTCGGCATTGACGCCGAGCACAGCAAACGCCGACCGACCGGCCCGCAGCACGGCGCGCGTGTACACCGGGCTGAAAGAATGTTCCAGATCGGGGCTGCTGCTGAGGTGCTCGACTTTCATCCTGGGATATTCGCGCAGCAAGATCCGCTCCAGCAAGTGTTGATACTGAGTGCGAGCCGCATGCTTGGCGGCGCCCTTGCGCCGGTCAGGGTTGGCGCAGATCTCCAGCGTCCGCGGCTGCGCCTGCCCAAAGCGCATCACGCTAAGGCGCAGGGTGTGGCCCTTCAGTTCCGCGTCGAGCACCCGCCGCACGGCGTTGCGCTCCTCTGACCACAAATGCAGAATGCACTTGCCTTCGCCGGAGACGGAATACTTTGCGGTGGCAAGTTCGAAAAGCAATTCGCCGTCTTCAATGGCCACCGCCTGGGGTGCGTCCGCCAGGAATTGCTGCAGGATCTTAGCCAGATACTTGGGAGTGATGGCGCTGTTTTGCATGGAAGGGCGCACCTTCAGGTGCGCCGGCAAGTCCTTCTCTCTCGTCATTCCGAGTCAGCGACTGCGGTCCCCAACGAGCGCCGTTGTTGCGCTTGTTTGGGTAAAGTTCAGCCGGGCAAGGGATCTGCTATTCAATTTCTTAGCAACCCGTAAAACCTTACCCAGACTTGTTCTTCACGGAAAGAGTAATCCAACCCTGAGAAGTCCGCATCCTCCCTTAGCACAGCCCTATGTGATAATCGAAGATTGGGTCCCGCCGGTCAGCCGCGTCTTCTCCGGCAGCCGGACATCCAATGAGTGTGACTATGGACAAGAAGTTCTTTTTCGACCGCTACGGTCTGGCGCAAGCCGACGTGGAACGCTATCTTTCCGCGGCGCTCTCCGCGGGGGGCGACTTCGCCGACCTCTATTTCGAATACCAAACTTCCACCTCGGTTTCGCTTGACGAGAGCATGGTGAAGTCGGCCACGCAGGGCATCTCGGCGGGCTGCGGGGTGCGGGTGTTGGCGGGGGAGCGCACCGGTTACGCCTACACCGACGACCTCTCGCCGGAGCGGCTCCTGCACGCCGCCAGGACCGCGGCGCTGATCGCCAGTGGTCCGGCGAAGCAGCCGGTGGTGGGACTGACCAACAAGCAGGCGCACAATCTTTATCCGGTGCCGCTGCCCTCGGTGGAAGCCGAAGTGCTGGCCAAGGTTGACCTGGTGCAACGTGCCGACAAAGCGGCGCGCGCCTACGATCCGCGCATTCATGAAGTACGCGTGAGTTACGCCGACGAGCTGCGCCACATTCTGGTGATTGGTTCCGACGGCAGCTTCGCCGAGGATGCCCAACCCCTGGCGCGCATGAGCGTTTTCTGCATCGCCAAGGACCAAATTGCGGGCTCGGCGCGCGGCACGGCTGGCGGCGGCGGCCGCGTCGCTTTGGATTATTTCCAAGCGGACGCGTCGCCTGAGCACTTCGCCAAGGAAGCGGCGCGGCAGGCCATCATTCAGCTCGATGCGCGCGAGGCGCCGGCTGGCGAAATGGAGGTGGTGCTCGGCCCCGGATGGCCGGGGATCCTGCTGCACGAAGCCATCGGACATGGGTTGGAAGCCGACTTTAATCGCAAGAAGACTTCGGCGTTCTCGGGAATGCTGGGCCGGCGCGTGGCCAGCGACAAATGCACCGTGGTGGACAACGGCACCATGCCCGGCCGCCGCGGCTCGCTCAACGTGGACGACGAAGGCAATCCGACCGAGAACACGGTGCTCATCGAGAACGGCATTCTCAAGGGCTATCTCTCCGACAAGTTGTCGTCGCGGCTGATGGGCATTCCCAACACCGGCAACGGGCGGCGCGAGAGTTATCAGCACATCCCCATGCCGCGCATGACCAACACCTACATGCTGGCCGGTCAGGACTCCCCGGAAGACATCATCAAGTCGGTGAAGTACGGTATTTACGCGGCGAACTTCGGCGGCGGACAGGTGGACATCACCAACGGCAAGTTCGTCTTCTCCGCTTCGGAAGCTTACCTGATCGAGAACGGCATCATTACTTCGCCGCTGAAAAACGCGACGCTCATTGGCAACGGGCCGGACGTGCTGACCAAGGTCTCGATGGTGGGCAGCGACCTGCAACTCGACGAGGGGGTTGGGACCTGCGGCAAGGATGGACAGTCGGTGCCCGTCGGCGTGGGCATTCCCACGCTGAAGGTGGACCGGCTGACCGTCGGCGGGACCGGCGGATAAAGCGTCTCTGGAGATTCCGATCTCGTTTCGGTTTGCTAGCGTGGCAGGAAGCACACAGAAAACAGCCCCGAAGGGGCGAAAGAGCTTAGCCCAGCGCTTCAGCGCTGGGTGAAGTGGGAAGTAAACTGAGCCCCGTAGGGACGGCAGAGAGACCTGCTCTTCAACCTTTGATAATCCGCTTCGGATCTGTACGACATTGTGACACTCTGACAACGTAGGACTAATACATGACTGTTTCTACTGAAGAAAGCCCCGGCGCCGCGCCAACCGCATCCACCGATCTGAAGGAAATTGCCGCCGATGTGGTCCGCCGCGCCATGCAGGGCGGAGCCACTGCCGCCGAGGCCGTCGCCATGGACGGCAGCGAATTCTCCACCGTCGTACGTCTCGGCGAAGTGGAGACGTTGAAGGAGTCCGGCTCCAAGGCCATCGGAGTCCGCGTCTTTTTCGGACAGCGCGCCGCCAGCACCTACTCCAGCGACCTGACGCCGGAAGGGGTGAAGCAGTTGGTGGACTCGGCGCTGGCGCTGGCGAAGGTCACCAGCGAAGATCCCTTCGCCGGAATACCCGAGCCGGCGCAACTGGGGAAACTCGAAGGCGACCTCGACCTCTATTACGAGGACGTGTACTCCCTTTCCACCGCCGATCGCATCGACTATGCGCGCCGTGCCGAGAAAGCCGCGCTGGACGCCGATCCGCGCATTATCAACTCCGAAGGCGGCACCTTCGACGCGGCCATCGGCTACAAGGTGCTGGCCAATTCGCACGGATTCGTCGGCGACTACCAGCGCTCCTATTGCTCGATTTCGGCGGTGCCTATCGCGCAGGTGGAAGGTTCGTCGATGCAGCGCGACTACTGGTATTCGGTCGCGATGACGCTGAAGAAACTGGAATCGCCGGAAGAAGTCGGCAAGATCGCCGCCCAGCGCACCTTGCGGCGCATCGGCGCGCGCAAGGTCAAGACGGCAAAAGTTCCCATCGTGTTCGAGCACACCGTCGCCGGATCTCTCGTCGGCCACATCTTCGAGGCGGTCAACGGCGACTCGATCTATCGCGGCGCGTCGTTCCTTACCGGCAAGCTGAACCAGAAGATTGCGGGCGACAACATCAACGTGGTGGACGACGGCACCATGCGCGGCGGCTTCGGCACCAGCCCATTCGATTCGGAGGGCGTGCCCAGCCGCAAGACCGTCGTGCTCGAAAACGGCGTGCTCAAATCGTACCTGCTGAATACCTACACCGCGAAAAAGCTGAACATGCAGACCACCGGCAACGCCTCGCGCGGTCTGGCGGGAACGCCGGGCATCGGGCCGGGCAACTTCTTTCTCCAGCCCGGAGCCAAGAGCCTGCAAGAGATCATTGGCGACATCAAGGAAGGTCTGTTCGTCACCGAGTTCCTCGGCTTCGGCGTGAACCTCGTGACCGGCGACTTCTCGCGCGGGGCCAGCGGCCTGTGGATCGAGAACGGCGAACTTACCTATCCGGTGGAAGAGATCACCGTCGCCGGCAACTTGAAGGACATGTTCTTCAACATCGCGGAGATCGGCAACGACCTGGAATTCCGCGGCGCCATCGCGTCCCCCACGCTGAGAATTGATGGCATGACGGTGGCGGGGGAATAAGCCGCCGTTCAAATGCAAGGGCCGGCACCGCGGCAGCTGTGGATCGGCATCGGCGCGCAAATCCTGTCGGACTTGAACGTCAAGCGCATTCGCCTGCTCACCAACCATCCGCGTAAGGTGTCCACCTTTCGCTATTCGCTTCTCGCTCTTCGCCTTTCGCTTCTCGCTTTTCGCAACTAACCCCTAATCGCTAACCCCTATCCCCTGGGGTACCCCCCTCCCCCTCTTCTCCGCAAAATATTGAAAACAAAGAGCTGCCGCAATAAAATCCTCGCAAAATATTGCATTCATGGGGTTTACAGGCAAAATATTGAGCCGCAAAGACTTACGCGGCTTGGACACTCGTTTTGGGTTGGCTCGATGGAACGAACTGCGCAAAAAGCGAGCCCTGCAGCCGGGGTCCCCAGTTCGCGCCGCTACTGCGCGAAGTGGGGCGGAGATAGGCGCGGCATAGTTTGCTATAGCCCGGGAGAGTCTGCGTGAGAAGCGCGTTTGGCACTTGCCAATATCGTCAGCGTCATCAGAGTCCAGCGCCGCAGGCGCGGCAGAGTTTAGCCCAGCACGGAGCCACAGGCGGAGTGCTGGGTTAGGCGAAAAATAGGTCAGAGTCCCGTCAGGGACGGCACAGTTTTCGCACAAATTCTTACGGGCTGCTAAGGAAGGGTGGGAGAGCCCTGGGGAAACGCGGTTTGGCAGTTGGAGGGTCGTCACGGTGACGTACCAAACTCACTAGCCGGGGTCCCCAACGAGCGCTGATTTTGCGCTTGTTGGGGGGGAAGTACAGACACAAAAGGGCAGGAGCGCCAGGCTAGGCGGATCCTGCCCTACAAGCAGAGTATGGGTCGGCTCGGCAACGCGGTCAAGTTTCGAAAGTAGCAATTGGCGGGCCTATTTTGCTTCGCTTCCCAGAATGGGAATGAGGGCAATTGGACCGCGCCGTCTGTGATGCAAGATAGTCGACGGTGTGAGTTCGGTTTTCCCACTCATTCGAAAACCGCGAATGAGTGGGGCAGCCGGCGCGGAAGATGATAGCCCACCGTTTCAACGGTGGGTGGGCAGACAATTCGAGGTCGAGTCCCCCGGGGACGGCACAAGATTTTGTTCTGGAATTTGGCCCGGCCCTAGCCAAAAGAAGGCTAGAACGAGGCACCCCAGATTTGGGATTTGCGTGTATCTCCGCTTGGCCGGGGCACCCGGCCAGTCACACATAGGGAGCAAGGTCAAGAATCACACTGTAAACCTCGTTGCGAATGAATTCCAGAAACAGGTGAAGTGGGGCGTTCTCCACAACCCCAGGCTCGTGAATCGCTACACCGATGAGGAACTTCACATCCTCATTCGCTTCCGATGCGGGGAGGGTAAGGAGTTTGCTGCCTGCCTGCAAGGGTTCTTTGGGGAACTCAAAATTGACGAAGACGCCCAGACCCTGAGGATTTGGCGTACCGGAAGTGATGGCTCCCTGCGCCGCCGCCTTCGCGCGCTGGCTTGGCGTCATAGTATTCGCGAGGCTCGCAAACCCCAAGGTAAGCAGCAGTTTGTGCTTGTCGATAATGTCAAGTCGGTGGAGCTGCCAGAGAAGGTTATTTCCACCCTTGTATGGGTGGAGACGGTCGAGGCGCTGTATCGCAAGCTTCCTCATGCCCTTTACTTTAGCGGGAGCCTCGGTCCTGTACTTGTTGGCGGTGTCACAGATTGGGAAACAGCTTATGCTCGTTGGCTCATTTCCAGCAGCTTCGATCATTCGACAGGCGATGTGGTCAAGAGTGGTCCTGAGATTGTGGATTGCGTCCCCGGCGATGGTGGAGAAGTCGAAGGGGATGCGAGGAACTTCGATGGCATAAAAGCTGACATCTCCCGTTTTCGGATCGACCTCGCGTCTGATTTTGTGTGGATCGAAATTCCCGAATTCTGTGAGTCTGGAGTCCAACTCCTTGATGTGCTCATTGGCCCGCTCATACTTGGCTAAAACCTGATCGTAGGCGTTCGGGTTGCGTTTTGGGTTTGGCATATTACACCAGAGGAGGCTCACCGCTTTCCGGCAGCATCCTCAGCTAGGAATTGAGCCATGAGATTGTGCCTATCTATAAAGTTCTTGTAGCGCCCACTCAATTCAGTTGTATACGCGGCCACCAATACAAAGTAGTTGTGGCTGTCCTCTGAATCTACGGCAAAGCAATCGCAAATTCCAAGACAGAATTCTGTGCCGTCCCCGGGGGACTCGACTCTCCTTCTCACGCCCACCCACGGTTGAAACCGTGGGCTATCCTCTTTCGCGCCCGAGGCGCTGGGGTTCAGCTCAGTCGGGACCAAAGGCAGTGGTTCAGTGGTCAGTGGATAGTGAACCGTGCGTTCGTGCTGGTATAGGGGTCCTTCGACTCGCTCCGCTCGCTCAGGATGACAAGCAGGGGCTAGGGATTAGGGGTCAGTTGAAGCGCGGTTTCGCTGGCTGACGGCTAACAGCTAATTGCTAAGTGTCACCCCTCACAGCGGTATGTTCCCGTGCTTCTTGGGCGGGTTCTTGGCGCGCTTGTTCTCCAGCATATCGAGCGCCTGAATCAGCTTGCGCCGCGTATCGCGCGGACGAATCACTGCATCGAGGTAGCCGCGCTCGGCCGCTACATAAGGATTGGCGAAGCGGTCGCGGAACTCCTCGATCTTCGCAGCGCGGTCGGTCTCGGGGTTCGCCGACTTCTCCAGCTCACGCCGGTACACGATGTTCACCGCGCCTTCAGGCCCCATCACCGCGATCTCGGCAGTCGGCCACGCGTAGTTCACGTCGGTGCGAATGTGCTTGGACGCCATGACGCAATAGGCCCCGCCATAAGCTTTGCGGGTAATCACGGTAATCTTCGGCACGGTCGCCTCGGAGAACGCATATAGCAACTTGGCGCCGTGGGTGATGATGCCGCCGTACTCCTGCTGGGTGCCGGGCAGAAATCCTGGAACATCTTCGAAGGTGATGAGCGGGATGTTGAAGCAGTCGCAGAAGCGCACAAAGCGTGCGCCCTTGATGCTGGCGCTGATGTCGAGCACGCCCGCCAGAAACGCGGGCTGGTTGGCGACGATGCCCACCGGCTTGCCGTTCAGGCGGGCGAAGCCGATCACGATGTTTTTCGCGTAATGCTCCTGCACCTCGAAGAAGTAACTGTCGTCGACCACGGCGTTGACTACATCCTTGATGTCGTAAGGCAGGTTCGATTCGGTGGGAACGATGGTGTCGAGATGCTCGTCGGCGCGGTCGATGGGATCGGTGCAAGCCTTGCGCGGCGGATCGTCGAGATTGTTCGAGGGGATGAAGCTGAGCATCTCGCGAATCATGCTGAGGCACTCGGCGTCGTCGTGCGCCATGAAGTGCGCCACGCCGGACTTCTCGTTGTGCGTCATCGCGCCGCCGAGTTCATCCTTGGTGACTTCTTCGTGGGTCACGGCCCGGATGACGTCGGGCCCGGTGATGAACATGTACGAGGTGTTGTTCACCATCAGGATGAAGTCGGTCATCGCCGGGGAATAGACAGCGCCACCGGCGCACGGCCCCATGATCGCCGAGATCTGCGGCACCACGCCGGAAGCCAGCACGTTGCGCAGGAAGATGTCGGCGTAGCCCGCCAGCGACATCACGCCTTCCTGAATGCGCGCGCCGCCGGAATCGTTCAGGCCGATGACCGGCGCGCCCACCCGCATGGCCATGTCCATGATCTTGACGATCTTGGCCGCGTTGCTCTCCGACAGCGAGCCGCCGAAGACGGTGAAGTCCTGCGCGAAAACGAACACCAGGCGGCCTTCGATGCGGCCGTAGCCGGTGAGGAAGCCGTCGCCGAAATACTTCTGCTCTTCCATGCCAAAGTCGGTGCAGCGATGAGTGACCAGTTTGTCGGTCTCCTCGAAGGTGCCCTCGTCGAGCAGAAACTCGATGCGCTCGCGCGCCGACATCTTGCCCTGCTTGTGTAAGCGGGCCCGGCGCTCTTCGCCTCCGCCGGCTTCGGCAAGCGAGTCACGGCGCTTCAGTTCGGTCAATTTCTGTTCCAGGTCCATGGGAGGGATTATAACCAGCGAGCGGCCGTGGAGTGCGAGAGTTTGCGATTAGAGGCTCACCGAACGGTGCGACCAACGTACTTGCCGAAGGTTCGGCGAGACTGTCCCGCCGTACAACTCATCTGAAGTGCTCCCATCCGGCGGGCTGCAGGGGCTGCGTTTTGCCATCGGCGGTGGCTAGTCTCATCTGCTTGCCGCTCAGGATCTCGCCAATGCGCGTGACCGGCACGCCGGCGATCTGTTTCGGAATGCGGCGCTCAGGACGAGCGGTAAAGAGCAGCTCGTATTCGTCGCCGCCATGCAGTGCCAGCGCCAGCCCATCCTTGCCGCTGGCGGCACGCAGAGCTGCGGCGTAAACGACTGCGCCAGTGCCACTCTCTTCGCAGATGTGGCCGAGGTCGGTGGAAAGCCCGTCGCTGATGTCGATCATGGCGGAGGCCAGCTTCTTCTCGCGCAGGAACCGCCCGACCGCAACCCGCGGCTCAGGATAGAAGTGCTTCGGGTGCGACCTCGGCCGCAATTTTTTCCCGTCGCGAAGTTGGTTGAGCGCAGCGACTGCCGAGCCGAGCGTGCCGGTGACGTAGAGGAAATCTCCCGGCCGCGCGCCCGAGCGCAAGATGGCTTGTCCCGCCGGAACGCTGCCGAGCACCACAATATCGGCCAGGATGCCTGCAGGCGACTGCGCCGTGTCGCCTCCCGCGAGTGAAACTGAGAACTGCGCTGCGAGCTTTAATAGCCCTGCAATGAACTTGTCGACCCAGCTTTGCGGCAGCTCAGCCGGAAGCGCCAGGGAGAGAAACGCCGCGCGCGGGATTCCTCCCATGGCGGCAATGTCGCTGAGCCCACGCGCCAGGCAGCGATGCCCCACCGAATCGGGCGGATGCCACTCGCGCCGGAAATGTACGTCCTCCAGGCTGAAGTCCGTGGTGATCAGGGCTTCGTGTCCCCGAGGAAGCGGCAGCACCGCACAATCGTCCCCGATGCCTCGGCTGGCGCGCTGTCCATGCAGGGTTGCCGCGCGACGGATCCGTTCGATGAGCAGCTTTTCGTTCAGCGGCACAGCTCTCCTTCGTACGACAGCCAACCCAATATACCCGAGGCCAGGTGATGCGGCTATCTGGCATCTACTACTTTAGTATCAGCTACTTGTCCAATATTCATTGACATGCTTACGACGGCTCTGTTACGGTTTGGTGTCATTTACACCAGCCAGGCGCCCAGTTCGTTAGCCAATTGGCTGACGGTTGGGAGGAGAGCCGTTAACCCACGGTTGTCCAGGTACCCGTAAGCGGACAGTTCGGACCGGCAAAGGCCTTAGTTCCGGATTTTCATAATTTGTTTGTTCCACGTTCCGGAACCATTTTTTAATAGAGGGTTGTAGTTTTGCGAAAACGCTTTTATATTCTTTTCGTAGCGCGCGATGCAGAAGGCCAGCTCCGAAAGATCCCCATCCCCATTCATTACCTCTACGTCTTCATGGCCGGCGCCCTGATCGGCATGTTCAGCATCACAGGCATGGCTGGCTCTTACACGCGCATGCTGTGGAAGGTGGCCAGCTTCAACCAGTTACGCTCCGAGAAGAATTCGCTGCAGACCCGCTACAAGCAGTTGGAGCAGGTCAATCACGAGAAGGACATTCAAGTAGCATCGCTGGGCACACTGGCCAACGAAGTCTCCTTGATTTACGGCCTGAAGCCGAATCCCAAACTGTTGAATGAGAATGACGGGGCGTTGAAGCCAGAGCAGGTGACTTCTTCCCTGGATCAGCTTTATGCCTTGCGCAACTCAGCCCTGACGGGCGCAGCGACGGCGGGATTGGGGTTGGGCCTGACTCACCAGGCCTCTCTGACCGACTGGGTCAGGGCGACCACTGCACCCACTTTGTGGCCGGTGATGGGCCCGATCACGGGCGCCTTCGGCGAGCGCATTGATCCGTTCAACGGTGAAGGCGCGTTCCACTCCGGGATCGACATCTCCTGCCACTACGGGCAGCCAGTGCTGGCGCCCTCAGACGGCGTGGTGACCTACGCCGGACCCTACAACGGCTATGGCCGCATGATTCAGGTTGACCACGGCAATGGCATCACCACTCGCTATGGACACTTGTCAGGCTTCACGGTGGCGGGCGGCCAGACGGTGCGCCGGGGACAGGTGATCGGCTACGTCGGCCTCAGCGGACGCAGCACCGGGCCGCACTTGCACTATGAAGTGCGCATCCACGACACACCGGTGAATCCCCACAAATTCCTGCGCAGCACCACCATCAGGCCGGGAGGAATTCCCGCCGGTTAGCCGGAATCACTTGTGAGGTTTTTTGGCCGCCGGAGCGTTCTGCTGGGGCGGCTTTTGTGTTTCCGGTCCCAGCTCCACCGGCGGCTCGCTGAGCACCTTCTTGAAGAAAGCATACGGAACCTTGGCGGTCAGTACGGCCTGGTCTTTGTCCTGATGGATTTCCAGGCTGTCAAAGGCGGCCTTCACGTCCGGGTCGGGTCCGCCTGCGTCCATCGAGATATTGAGCGACTTGAAGAGCGCGATGAAGGTGTTCACGCGATCGGCGAAACTGCGCGCCTCGGCTTCGCTGTGAGTGAGGACTTGCGCCCGCAGGTGGACCTCGTTGAGCGGGCGTGCCGACGCAATCACCGTGCTGTCCCGCGGCAGCAGTCCGCTCCAGCCTCCGGGCAAGAGCAGTTCGGCATGATCTTCCGAGGAACTGGCGGCTGGCGGGCGCGCAATCGTCCAAATAATGCTGCCCAGCGGCACCAGCCGGTAATATTCGCTCACCAGCGGCGGCCCGGCGAAGGGCAGGGCCGCATGCCGGTAACGATCGATCATGCCGTGGATGGCGTCGGGGCCTTCGGTATTCGACGCGGCGGCAACGTCCACTCCGAGTAGCGCCACACGAACGGTCCGGCCTTCCAGGGGAATGATGTAGATATCGAAATTGCCGTAGTGCTCCACGCTGGCTGCCAGCTTGCGCAGGTATTCTTCTACCCGTCCGCTGTCAAAATGTCCCTGCAGAATTTCGCTGTAGCGGGTCTCGGTGGATTTGCCGCGGATCGAAGAACCATAGTGAATGCCCAGGGCCGTTTTATACAGATCGCGCTCGAACTCGAAGCCGGTCTGGCGAACGAAGTCTTCGTATTGCGGATCGCGGTCTTTGACGGGATGCTTGCCGAGATCGGTGAACAGGCGAATGGGCTCGAGGTTGATGTAGAGGACGGCGTCGGAATCAGGCAGCAAGCGGACGGCATCCGGGGCAGCGCGCTTTCGCAGCAGAACCGCGGTAACGATGCCACCGGCGATGACCAGGACAACCGCTAAGGCAACCCACAACTGCTTTCGTCGTGTTCGCATGGATGGAGATTTCATGATACGGGAAAAGGCGCGGCGGAGTCTTTTCTAATCGAAGAATGAGCCTGAAGGAAGCCTGAGCGGGTGGCCGAGGAAAGCTCCTTTCAGGGTTTGAATTTAAAAAACAGTCTAGTATCTAGTTGCATAAGTTAGCGTACTGCGTATACTGTGCCCATGAAGGCACACACGGTTACGCTGACACCGGAAGAGCAGGCTCATCTGCAAGCTGTAGCGCGCCGGCCCACCAGCGC
>Ga0187864_10001722_pt1 | contig 20473 bp, 13 predicted proteins | sample June2016WEW_11_4_FD_132985 | JGI IMG/M metagenome (GOLD analysis project Ga0187864, IMG submission 132985) | Peatland microbial communities from SPRUCE experiment site at the Marcell Experimental Forest, Minnesota, USA - June2016WEW_11_40 | ecosystem: Environmental > Terrestrial > Soil >...
AGTGGCGGCCGGTGGCGCGCGCCACGGCCGCGCATTCGACGGTCACGTTCAACGACGCTTCCTCGGCCCAATTCGTCGAAACGCCGGTATTCCGCCGGGTGCTGGGCGGCTCGCCGATGCTGGGCGGACCGAGCCACGTCTCGGTAACGCGCGAGGAGCGGCCCGATTCGATCAGGGTGCGCGCCGGCCACGACGGCTACGCCGCCCGTTACGGCGTGCTGCATGAGCGCACCGTGACGCTGGCGACCGACGGCACGCGGTTCGAAGGTGAGGATTTATTCCTCGCGGTCGACGGCAGCCCGCAGCTGCGTAGCAATCAAGACCGGTACACAGTGCGTTTCCATCTGCACCCCTCGATCAAGGCGACGCGGCTTACCGACGGCCACGGCGTTTTGTTGATGATGCCGAACAAGGAGGTATGGACCTTCAGCGCCGGCGATGATCGCGTGCAGCTCGAAGACAGCGTCTATCTCGCGGGAAACGATGGCCCGCGCCGCACGGTGCAAATGGTCATTCACGGACAAGCGCGCTCGGCGCCGAGTGTGATCTGGAGTTTTCAACAAGCCAATCCCGGCGCTCTCGCCGCCGCCGGCACGACACGCCGCACGCGCGAGAAGGAACCGAGGCTGCCGCTCTGATATCCATTCTCCACTCCCATGCAGGCGGCGGAGTCAGTAGAAAGAGGCCATGACCGAGCATCTGCGCCGCGCATCGCGCGCCCTCATTTCCGTCTCCGATAAATCCGGGATCGTCGAATTCGCCCGGGCGCTGGCCGGCTACGGCATCGAGCTGGTCTCGACCGGCGGCACGCGCAGGACACTGAGCGACGCCGGCCTCGACGTGCTCGATGTGTCCGATCTTACCGGCTTTCCGGAAATGATGGACGGCCGCGTCAAGACCTTGCACCCGGCCGTGCATGGCGGCCTGCTCGGCATCCGCAGCAATGCCGCGCACGCCGAAGCGATGCGCGACCATCGCATCCGCCCCATCGATCTTCTGGTCGTCAATCTCTACCCGTTCGAGGAAACCATGGCGCGCGGCGCCGGCTTCGACGATTGCATCGAGCATATCGATATCGGCGGGCCGGCCATGATTCGCGCCGCGGCGAAGAATCACGGCGATGTCGCCGTTGTGGTCGAGCTGACCGATTACGCCGCTTTGCTGGGAGAGTTCGCCCAGCACGGCGGAATGACGACGCTGGAACTGCGCCGGCGGCTCGCGGCCAAAGCCTATGCGCGCACAGCCGCCTATGATTCGGCGATCGCCAATTGGTTCGCCGCCGAGCTCGGAAACCTGGCGCCGGATTACCGCTCCTTCGGCGGCCGGCTGATCGAGGAATTGCGTTACGGCGAAAACCCGCACCAATCGGCGGCTTTCTACCGCACGCCGGAAATGCGCTGCGGCGTCGCGACCGCGCGGCAGGCGCAGGGCAAGCAGCTCTCCTACAACAACATCAACGATACCGACGCCGCCTACGAATGCGGCGCCGAGTTCGATCCGGCGCGCATTGCGGCCTGCGCCATCATCAAACACGCCAATCCGTGCGGTGTCGCCGAAGGCAATAGCCTGCTCGATGCCTACCGAAAGGCGCTCGCCTGCGATCCGGTCTCGGCGTTCGGCGGCATTGTCGCGCTCAATCGCACGCTCGACGCCGCCGCGGCGCGAGCCATCACCGAAATCTTTACCGAGGTCATCATCGCGCCGCACGCCACCGAAGACGCCATCGCCATCGTTGGCGCCAAGAAGAATCTTCGCCTCCTGATCGCCGGCGGTTTGCCCAATCCGCGCGCCAAGGGACTGACGGCAAAGACCGTCGCCAGCGGCCTCCTCGTGCAATCGCGCGACAATGCCGTCGTCGACGATATGGAGTTGAAGCCGGTGACCAAGCGCGCGCCAAGCAACGCCGAATTGCGCGACCTGCGCTTTGCCTTTCGCGTCGCCAAGCACGTCAAGTCGAATACGATCGTCTATGCCAAGGATTCCGCGACCGTCGGCATCGGCGCCGGGCAGATGAGCCGCGTCGATGCCGCGCGCATCGCCGCGCGCAAGGCGGAGGACGCTGCGAAGGAGGCCGGTCTTAAGGAGCCTGCGACCAAGGGATCGGTGGTCGCGTCCGACGCGTTCTTCCCGTTCGCCGACGGCCTTCTCGTCGCCATCGAGGCCGGCGCGACAGCGGTGATCCAGCCCGGCGGGTCAGTCCGCGACGACGAGGTGATCAAAGCCGCCGACGACCACGGCATCGCCATGGTGTTTACGGGCACGCGGCATTTTCGGCACTAAGGGAGCGTCGGCTTTTCGAGCTGTCACACCCGCTCATGCAGGCACAGTGCTTTCTTAACGAGATGGCCGGGACAGGCCCGGCCATGACGACGTGAGGAAAGTCGCAACCGCAGCTCACACCGAAGCGGTGATCCACTGCTCGAGCTTCTGCCTGGGCGCCGCGCCGACCTGGCGGGAGGCGAGCTGGCCGCCCTTGAACAACATCAGCGTCGGGATCGACATGATGCCGTATTTCGCCGCGGTGCCTGGATTCTCGTCGACGTTGAGCTTGACGATCTTCACCTTGCCATTGAGCGAATTGGAAATTTCCTCGAGTGCGGGACCGATCATCCGGCAAGGGCCGCACCACTCCGCCCAGAAGTCGACCACAACCGGCCCGCTGGCCTTGAGCACGTCCTGATCGAAGCTTGCGTCCGTGACCTTGTCGACCATGGGGAGACCTCGTTGTTCCGGGAGAAATAAAGCAGGACGATGAACCTATGAATGGCGTCCGTCAGCGTCAAGATAGCTTCACCGCAGCGTGATTTTGCGCACGATTTCGGCCAAAGCTGCGTCCATCGCCGCGCCGGGAACCTCGATGACGTTCGGACCCTCGGTGAACACAAGTGCGGCGCGAATCGTTTTTTCCGGGTAAATGCGCCCAAGCACCGCGCGGTAGAGCGCGAGTTGGCCGATATAGGCCTTCGGCACCTCCGCAAGGCTCGCCGGTGCGGCCTGGTCGGTCTTGTAATCGGCGATCAGGACTGCGTCGCCTGTTACCGCCAGTCTGTCCACCTGTCCCGAGACCGCGATCGGAGCCGCGCCGGCACAAGCGATTCGGCCGACGATCGGCACTTCAGCGCGGCTTCCCGGCGCAAATACTTCGGCAAAGATCAAATCGTTGAGGATGGTGAAGACGTGTTGCGCAATCGCCGTCTGCTCCGCGGCAAGAAAATCCGTGGCGGCGCTCTTCAGATAGCGCTCGATGGCATCCTTGCGGCCAGCCGGTGGGATGTCGGGCAACGACTGCATCAGCCGATGGACGATGCGCCCCCGCGCCAGCGCCTTGCGGCGCTCGACAACAGAGCCCGCGGCATGCGCAAACACCCGCCCAATCTCCTCGTCGAACGCTGAGGAGGGCGAGAGCGGCACTGAACGCGGCGTTTCGATCGGAGCCGGCTGACGCAGCCACGACGGCATTTCGCGTTGTTCGACGTTTGCAGCTTCCGCCGAAGAGGCCACAGGCTCGGCGACAACAGCCGGCGTCGTAGGCTTTCGGTAGCGCCAGACTTTCTCCCCGTTTTCTTCTTCCTCGATCAGAAGCGGTCGCAGCGGCTCACACACAAGATCGTACCAGCAGCCTTCCGGCCGCTTGTTTTTGCCGTCGGCGCCGCAGACGATCAGCCGGTCGGCGGCGCGCGTCATGGCGACATAGAGCAGCCGGCGATATTCGTTCTCGGCCTCCGCCAGCGCGGCCTGACGGGCCGCCGCCACCGGCGGCACGTCGTCGTCCTTGCGTCCCACCCAGATCACGGCGCCGCCGGCAAGCTCGAGGAGCCGCGGCGGCCGCGGGCCGGAAGGCGGCGTCATCGTATCGGCGAGGATCACGATCGGCGCTTCGAGGCCCTTGGCGCCATGCACCGTCATCACCCGCACCTCGTTGCGCGCAATCTCCATGTCGCGCTTCACCTCGGCGCGCGCCTCGCGCAGCCAGGCAATAAAGCCTTGCAGGGAGGGCGTCTCCCGCCGTTCGTAGTCGAGCGCGAGATTGAGAAATTCGTCGAGCGCATCATTTGCTTCGGTGCCGAGCCGCGCGAGGAAGCGCCGCCGGCCGCCGCCGGCGCCGAGAACGCGGGCATAGAAGCCAAACGGCGATGCATGCCGCGCGGCTTCCGCAAGTTCTTCAAGGTGCGCGGCGGCGTTGGTGAATTTGTCCTCCTCGACGGACTTGCGCACGAGAGCCGCACGCAACGAGGACCGGCCACGGTCATGAGCAATCGCAAACAAATCTTCGTCGGAAAAGCCGAACAGCGGGCTGCGCAGCACGGTGGCGAGCGCAAGATCGTCTTGCGGCAATAGCAGCGCGTCGGCGAGCGCCATGAGATCCATGACCGCGATGTGCTCGGTGAGCACGAGACGGTCGGCGCCGGCCACCTCGACGCTCTCGTTCTTCAGCGCGCGGATGATCGCCTCGAACAGCGGCCCGCGCTGACGCACCAAAATGAGCACGTCGCCGTAACGCGCCGCGCGGCGCTCGATACCGACCGGGATGCGGCCGTCGACAAGTCCCCGCACATTACGCGCGATCCTTTGCGCGAGCTTTACCCGCGGGCTGGTCTCGCTCACCGTGTCGAACGGCGCGTCCCAGCCTTCGATCGCAATGCGTTCGTCGGGCTGTTCCGGCTCCCAGATTTCGACCAGGCTCGGCGGCGCATCCGGCAAGGCGATGTGCGGCGGAAAGCCGTCGCTATCCTCGGTGACACTCGCCGCGATGCCCTGTGCCTTGAAAACTTCGTCCACAGCGGCAAGCACGCTCTCCCCCGATCGAAACGAGTGCTCGAACTTATGGACGATAAATTCGAGGTCCGCGTCTTTATGCGCGCGTTCGAAATAGCGCCGCATCAGGGCGAATTGCTTGGGCGCGGCGTCCTGGAAAGAAAAGATCGACTGCTTTTCGTCGCCGACCGCGAAGATCGTGCGCTTGAGATCGCGCGCGCCTTTGCCGGCGGTAAATTCCGCAACCAGGCGGCGGACGATCTCCCATTGCTTGTCGCTGGTGTCCTGCGCCTCGTCGATCAGGACATGATCGATGCCGAGATCGAGCTTGTAGTGCACCCAGGCCGCATCGACGTCGGTCAAGAGCGCCAGCGTCTTGTCGATCAGGCCATCATAGTCGAGCAGGCCGCGGCGTTCCTTTTCGGCGGCATAGCGGGTCAGAACGGCATCGGCGACGATCAGCAACGCGGCACTGCGATCGCGGCAGATGACGGCATTGCGCCGATCGAGAATGGCGCAGACCCGCGTCTGTTCCGCGCCGAGACGCTTGACCAGGTCCGCGTCCTTGATCGCCTTGGTCACGATGGATTTGCGCGGATTGCCTTCGTCCGTGCAGAAGATTTCAAGGTAGAGCTCAAGGCGATTGGCGCCGGCAAGCGTTGTCAGCGTCGCGAACCGCCGCGCTTGCTCGCTGTCGGTCTTGTTGCCTTCCATCAATGCCGCCGCAATCGCAGGCCACTCGGAAGATGGAATCAACAAGTCCGTAAACAACTCGGCCTCAATGCTTTCGAGATTCTCCTGCGGCTCCACGCCAAGGGCGAGTGACAGATCGGCGATCGCCGTCTCTACGCTGCCTGCCTTCTCACGCCAGCCGATGATGGCGTCACGCCGGTTAATGGCTTCGCGCACCACGTCGCGAAACGTCTGATCGGCGCCCGCCGTCATGGCGATGCCGAGCGCGCGGCCAAGCGCGCTGTCGAATGCGGAAGCCCCCTCGAGCAGCGCATTGAGCGTCAATTGCTCAAGGAGCTGGGCTTGTGCGGTTTCGTCGAGCACGGTGAAGCGAGCGGCGACGCTTGCTTCGAACGGAAACTGATGCAGAAGCTGCGTGCAGAAGGCGTGGATGGTCTGCACCTTGAGACCCCCCGGCGTATCCAGCGCGCGCGCGAACAGCCGCCGTGCCGAAGCCCGCCGGACCCCGAGCGCCCTGCCCGGCCCCTCGCCGATGGCGGCATCGAGCGCGTCATCGTCGAGCGTGGTCCAGCGCCCGAGCGTGTCGAACACGCGCTTCGCCATGTTGGCGGCGGCCGCCTTGGTGAAGGTGAGGCAAAGGATTTTTTCCGGCGCGACGCCGGCAAGCAGAAGATTGATCACGCGCTGCGCCAGCACGTGCGTCTTGCCCGATCCCGCATTGGCGGCGACCCAAGCCGAAACGGTGGGATCGGAGACTTCGCCCTGTAGCCGCAGCACGTCGGCTGGAATGATGCTCGGCGATCTCATCGGCGTTTTCATGGTGCACCCGGAATATCGTCTTCGGGGCCGCCGGTGCTCGACCATTCCTTGACACGCGCGAGGTGGTCGTAATCGCCGTAACGCGCCTTCCACATCGGGTGCACCAGCGAACGATAGGGCTCGTTCTCGTCGTCGAAGCGCCGCACCAGCGCCGAAAGTTTTTCCAGCGCACGATCGGCCTGAAGATCCGGCGTACTGTCCTTGAAATCGATCGGGAGGAATTCGCCAGCCCGCGCGCCGCCTTTGAGCGCCACGTAAGCCAGCGCGGCGACTGAGCTACCGGCTGGGATATCCTTAAATCCGCCCTCTCGGAGCATGGCCGCTTCAAGCGTGAGCTGCGGCGCGAGTCCGGTCCGCACCTGCTTTTCGGTTCGTACCGAGCCGGTCTTGTAGTCGAGGATGACAAGGCCGCCGTCGGCGGTGCGCTCGATGCGGTCGGCAATGCCGCTCAGCTTGAACGTGCCATCGCCCAGCGAAATCTCGAGCTCGCCGCGGATTTCGGCAGCGATCAGATTGAAATTCGCGCGGCGGCCGGCCTCCCAACCACCGAGCCATTGCGCGATCCGCTGGAATCGCGGCCACCAGAAAGCGCGGGCTTCGGGGAAGTTTTCGAGCCTCGCGAAATGCTTTCTCCCCATCTCGATAAGTTCGGCCGCCGGATCGGAAGGCAGATTGTTCGCAAAGCGCTCGCTGAAGTCGCGGAGCACCGCATGGATAAGATTGCCGCGCTCGGCGGCGCCCGGCGCGGCGTCGACCTCATCGAGTGGCGCCAGGCGCAAGACGTGCTTGGCATAAATCGTATACGGATCGCGCAACCAGTGTTCGATCTCGGTCACCGAGAGGCGCTTTGGCCGCACCGAACGCGGCGGTTGCGGTGCAGGCCGCGACGCCGGCGTCACGCTGTCGGGCCGGTCGAGCGCGCGCCCCCAGGCGAGATAAACGTTTCCCCGATCGATCGCCGCCTGCCACGGCCGCTCGCCGGCAACGGCGGCGAGGCGCTGGATGAAACGCGAGGGAGCGGTCGGAGCGCCACCCATCTTGGCGGCGCGAGTCAGGATCACTTCGCGGGCGCCGAGCATTTGTGCGAAATCGTGCGCCGAAAGGCCGATGCGGCGCTCCGGCAGGTCGAGACCGAGCTGCTGGCGCATCGGCCGGCTGAGCCACGCGTCGGTTCGGCTCTCCGGCGGCCAGGTGCCCTCGACCAGCCCGCCGAGCACCACGCGGTCGCTGGCGGTGAGCCGCGCTTCAAGGAGGCCGAGGATGCGCACCCGCGCGCCGGGTCGTGGCGACGGGCGCACCACCCGGTCGGCAAGCATAGCGGAAAACAGCTCGGCATAATCGGATGGAGCGATGCTCAGCGCCGCTGCAGCTTCACTTGTCGCCAGTTCGTCGAACGCGTCAGCGAGCTTTGCGCCGTCGGGACCGGTGAAGGCGTGCTCGCGCTTGCCGTCCCGCGACAACGCCCCCACGACGTCACGATGACATGCCACGATATCGCTGAGAGCTCGCTTTTGTTTGCCCATGCTTTCCAGTGGGGCCAGCGCCTTTGCAAGCCCGGCAACGAGATCGGCGGCGGCGGCAAGTTCGCTGTCGGTCAGAGCGGTGCGCGGATCGGAAGGGTGTAGATCGGACGGTTCCTTGCGCCGAAATTTTTCGAGCTGCGCGCGAATAGCGTCGAGCGCGCGGGAAAGCCCAGCGCTGCCGGGACGCGGGCGCGGTCCGCGCAGGATTGCACGCTCAAGCGTCGCAACGGCGCGCGCGGGATCGCGCCACCCGATCCGCAGCAGCGGATGTTTGAGCAAGGCGAGCAAAGTCACCGGAGCAAGCTCGCCGAGCGCCGCGTCGGCCGCGAGTCGGGCAAAGATGCCGGCCGGCGTGTCGGTAAGCGCATCACCGCCCGAATCCTCCGCCGCAATGCTCCAACGTTCGAGCGCGGCGTTGACGCGGCGCGCCAGGGTGCGGTCCGGCGTCACCAGCGCGGTGGTCTTTCCTTCCTCCACCGCTTCGCGCAGCGTGACCGCGATCGCGAGCGCCTCGTCTTCGGCGTTGACCGCTTCGATCATGGTGACGGTGCGGAGCGCCGCTTCTGCGGCCGCCTCGAAGCTCGCATCCGCGGCGCGTTGGCGCCACAGATCGGTCGCCGCCGCTGGCCGCAATACTTCCGAAACCAGCCGCTCGCGTCCGCACGGCTCGGCCAGGCGTTCCACCGCGTCGCGCGCGATCCCGATGCGGGCGAGCAGCGCGTGCATGGCGAATTGCGGATGCCCGGGCACGGGCAAAATGTCGGCGCGCTCGTCGCCCCCGATCATGCTCCAGGTTTCTTCGTCGAGATCGGTATCGAGACCGGGTAACACCACGGCGCCGTGCGGCAAGCGCGCGATCGTTGCGATCAGTTCGGCGGTTGCCGGAATCGAGCCGGTCGAACCTGCGGCGATGACCGGCGCATCGGTCTTGCGCGCAAGCCGCGCAGCCTCCGCCTTGATCAACGCGTCGCGGCGCGCGGCCGGTTCGATCCAGCCGCGCTCGTCCACCAGTGCCGGCCAGGCCTCACGCGCGATCTGCAAGAATTCCAAGGTCAACTGCCAGTACGGATCGAGGAAGTCCGGGACCAGACCGTCGAGCTTTTCCCACGGCACGCTGCGCATCGTCATGTCGTCCATAAGCCGCGCGAGGTCGTCGGCGAGCGCACAAGCCGCCGCCGGCGTCTGCGCGACGAGCGGAATGCCGCTCGCGCCGCGAACTTTTGGCGCAGTAGCCCATTTGCCGACCAATCGCGCCAATAACAGACGCCGTTCGAGACCGCCGAGCGCTGGCGGAAGCGCCAGTGCATCCGCGGCGATGGCGCCCGATGCCGCCTCGGCGAATGCAATTTCGTCCTCGTCGATATCGCCGATCGCGACAATCCGCGGGAGAATCGCGGCGTCGATATTCAACACGTCGAGAAAAGCATCGCGCGCGAGCCGGCAGGCCCGCCGCGTCGGCAGATAAAGCGTGACGGCGGCGAGCGCGAGCGGATCGTCAGCAAGCTGAAAGCCGAGCTTGCCGCCGGTCAATGCCTTGATCAGCGTCGGCAGAAACGGCGCCGACGGCGGAACGGTGAAGACGTGAGTGCGCATAGCGGCGATCAAATACTCCGTCACTCTGAGGTGCGAGCCAACGGGTCCGGCCCAAAGTGGCCGGCCCGATGACAGGCTCCGCGAGCCTCGAAGGGGACGGCCCAGGTACCTCGGCCGCTCATCCTTCGAGGCCCGCGCTGCGCGCGTGCACCTCAGGATGACAGTTAGGGGCTATCAGACTTTAATGCGTGGCAGCGAGCGCCGCTTCCGCGGCCGCAACCGCCTCCGGCGTGCCCACATGCATCCAAACGCCTTCCAGGCGCAAGCCGAACAGGCGGTCTTTGGCGCCGGCGCGATCGAACAGGCGCGTGAGCGGAAAGGCCCCCGTGGGCGCATCGGCGAACAACGCTGGGGACAGGACGGCCGCGCCGGCATAGACGAACGGCACCACTTCATTTTCACCGCGCCGGCGCAGGCGGCCGTCCGGCAGCATGGTAAAATCACCGCGGCCGACGTAACCGATGCTGTCCGTGGTCGGCGCCAGCAGCAGCAGGGCATCCATCGCTTGCGGATCGAAGGCCTCGGCTAAACGCGTGAAGTTGGGCTTGACGCCGTCGAGCCACACCGTGTCGGAATTGACCAGAAAGAATGGCTCCGCCCCAAGCTGCGGCAGCGCCTTGGCGATACCGCCGCCGGTGCCGAGCAAGGCGCCGCGCTCGTCCGAGATGACGATTTGCGGGCGCTGGCGCGAGGCCAAGTGGCGCTCCAGCGCGTCGGCGAGATGGTGCACATTGACCACGACGCGTTGGACGCCCGCATCGGCGAGACGGTCAAGCGAGTAATCGATCAAGGACTTGCCGCCGATTTCCACCAGCGGTTTCGGGATGTGGCCGTTATACGGCCGCATGCGCGTGCCGAGTCCGGCCGCCAATACGATCGCGCGGTTCGGCATCATGATATCCCCCGACCGACCATCAACATCCGCCGATTCGGCCAATCATAACCCATCTTGCGGCGGGACGTGGGCAGAGTACCAGTCCTTGAGCGCGGCAAGATCAGGATGGGCCAGCGACCGCTGCAAATAGCGCAATAAGCGGGGGATGTGACGCAGATATTGCGGCTTGCCGTCGCGCCGGTCGAGGCGGGCAAAGATGCCGAGGATCTTGGTCGCCCGCTGGGCCGCGAGCGTTGCATAGAGCCTCGCGAACACGGCCGCGTCAAAACGCTGATCGTAGAGGCGGGCGCGCGCATACCGGCTCAGCAGCGCGACCTCCAGCGATTCCGGCACGTCGACGCGTGCGTCCTGCAACAGCGAGGCCACATCATAAGCCCCAGGACCCATCAGCGCGTCCTGAAAGTCCAGAAGCCCGATCCGCGCCACGTTTTCGCGGTCGGGCAGCCATAACAAGTTCGGCGAATGATAATCGCGCAAAACCCAGGTCGCCGGCGCTTCGATCGCCGGCTCGAGCGCTTCGCGCCACAGCGCAATAAACTCTTCGCGCACGCTGCCCCTCGCCGGTGCGTCGACGCTCACCAAATACCAGTCGAGCAGAAGCTCGGCCTCGATCAGGAAGGCCTCCATGTCGTAACGCGGCAGCCGGTACTCGACATGCGGCGCCACCGGCAGCCTTTCCGGCAATTTCCGCCGATGCAACGACACCAGAAGATCGACGGCGGCTTCGTAGCGGGCCTCGATCGGAGCCGGCGGATCGCCTTCGACGATCCGATCGTTGCCGAGATCCTCCATGACGAGCAAGCCGCGATCGAGATCGGCGTGCAGGATTGTCGGCGCCGAGAGGTTGCGATCGCGCAGACCCTGCGCGATCGCGACATATGGAAGGATGTCTTCGGCGAGATGGGCGATGGCGCTATAGGGCTTGCCGTCGCGTACCGGCGGACCGTCGGGACGGCGCGGCGCGTTCATCAGCACGGTCGTCTGACCGTCAGACGTGAGCCGCTCGAAGATACGTGTCGAGGCGTCGCCGACCATGCGCCGGCGCGGGACGTCACCAAATCCGGATTCGTCAAGGAAGGCGCGCACCTGCGTCATCCGTTCCACGCGTGCGCTAAAGGCGCCATAGCCGACGACGCGCGCATTGCGCGACTCGGGGCTAATTTGCGGCGCCAGCGTGAAGGTAATATCGACCCGATCGGACGGCAGAAAACCGGCCGCGCGATCGGGCCATTCCAGCAGTACCACCGTGTCTTCGGGCAGATCCTCGAACCCAAGTTCGGCGAGTTCGGCCGTGCCCGACAGCCGGTAGAAATCAGCGTGGACGAGCAAAAACCGCGGCAGTTCGTAGCTCTGGATCAACGTAAAGGTCGGACTCGGCACTTCGATGGTGTCGTCGCCGGCGAGATAGCGGATCAGCGCGCGCGCGAATGTCGTCTTGCCGGCGCCGAGGTCGCCCGACAGCGTTACCAGATCGCCGGGCTCGAGGGCCGCGCCGATGTCCATGGCGAAACGCGCCGTCGCCTGCTCGTTCGGCAATGTCACGGTGAAGCTCGCCCCGCCCGAGGCAGTCGGAAACATCGCGCGCTCCGCTGTGCTCAGTAAGTTACCGAGGTTCGCATTGTTGTCCGCTCAGCCGTGAATGGCGACCACGATGCAGCAAATCGCCCAGAACAAGCAGTACTCATAGCCACCAATGTTCCAAAGCCACTTCCCCCCGCTGTAGCGCCACACTGACCAGGCCGCGACGGACAGAAACACCGCCTCGAGCAGCGCGACATAGCGTGTGTAAATCGCCAGCACCATGCCGGTCGCGCAAATGATCTCGATCACAATACAGGAAAAAACCCACCCTCTCGGAGGATACAGCCTGAAATCGCGGTAGAGCTTATAGGTGAATTCGAGATTGCTCGCTTTGGCATAGAGATGTGGCAGTAGGAACAAGCCGCAAATAAGCCGCAAGATGTTGAACTCGTTGGTCAGATCGAAATTCTGATAGAGGCTCATCTTAACAACCGCGGCACTACGCTGCCGTCAGCTTGGCGACCCCGCCGAACGGGAATGTGCAGGTCACGGTCGTGCCCTCGCCGACCACGGAGGAAATTTCGACCGTGCCGCCGTGCAGCTCGACGAACGAGCGGACCAGCGAGAGGCCGATTCCCGTGCCGCGATGATGCGAGCCGAGCGAATGGGTCTCGAACCAGTCGAATACCTTTTCCAGGACCTCGGACGGAATGCCCGGCCCGTGATCCGTCACCGCGAAAACCAAAGCGTCGGCGCGCCGCTCCGCCAGGAGCATAACGGTTCCGCCGGGAGGCGAGAAGCTCACGGCGTTGGCCAGCAGGTTGAACAGGATCTGCCGCACGCGCCGCTCGTCGGCGATGAAGCTGCCGACGTCGTTTGCGGTTTGCATTTCGAGGACGAGGCCTGAGCTCACCAGCCGGTCCTGTACGCCTTCGGCAGCCGACGCCATGGTCTGCCGGATGTCGACAGGTCCGAGATTGAGCTGCATGCGGCCGGCGTCGATGGTCGCGAGATCGAGAATGTTGTTGATCAGCGCAAGCAGCGTGTTGGTCGAGACCGTGATGTAGTCGAGATATTCGCGTTGCTTCGGCGCCAGCGGACCCGTGCTCGGGTCGCCGAGCAGGTGGACAAAGCCGATGATGTTAGTGAGCGGAGAGCGCAACTCGTAGGACACGTGATGGACGAAATCGATCTTGATCTTGTCGGCATCCTCGAGCGCCTCGTTGCGTTCACGCAGCGCGCGCTCGACATTCACCGAGTCGGTGACATCGTGGAATGTCACCAATGTGGCGCCGTCGGGAAGCGGCACGGTCGTGCAATCGACCACGCTGCCGTCGCGCCGCTCCAGCCGTCCCGATATCGCCGTGCGGCTGTCGATCGCAGTCACGACTTGCCGCAGCGCCTGCCAAGTGGCGTTGTCACCATGAAGCGGCTGGCACAAAGCGGAAATCGTTTCGATGTGCGGCCGCTCAGCCAGGGTCTGCGGCGATAACCCCCACATGCGGGCGAAAGCGGAATTGGACAATCGGACGCGGCCGTCGCTGGCGAACACGGCAACCCCTTCGGCGAGGTTGTCGAGCGTTTCGCCTTGAACGCGGATCAGCTCCTGGAAACGCCGCTCGAGATCGAGACGCTCGGTGACGTCGTTGAACAGATAGGTAACGCCGCCGTCAGGGTTGGGAGTGGTGACGACGCGCAATGTTCGCCCGTCGGGCAGATGCCAGGTGTGTTCCTGCGCTTCCATGGCGCGATAGGCGGCATGGAGCTGCGCCTTCCATTGCCGGAAGTCCTGCTCCTCGGGCAGCTTGCGGGCGGCGCGCAATTCCTCGAGCACCGCCGAATCCGTCGGCACCTGATCGAGATAGAACGCATCGAGGTTCCACAGCGCGCGATAGGCGGCATTGTAGAATGTCAGTTTTTGATTGGCGTCGAACATGGCGACGCCGGTTGAAAGCGCATCGAGGATGCGACGGTGTGCATCGACCATCCGGGCGAGCGCGCTGCGCATGGTTTCCGCTTCGGTGGCATCGATGCCGATCCCGGCAGTGCCGGGATCGGTCCGAAAATCGAGCACATCGAAGCTGCGCCGCGCTCCAGCGACGATGGCGGGCAGGCGGCCCGCATAGGCCCCCGCAAGGGTGCGTTCACGCGCGATGTTGTCCCGCGCGGTGCTGTCGAGGAGTTCGAGGCTTCGTTCGACGGCGTCGGCTGTATCGCGGGCTTCGACCGCCCGCGCATAGGCAGCATTGACGAAGGTCAGCCGCCCGGCCGCGTCGCGGGTCCACACCGGCGACGGCAGCCACTCGACCAGCGCGCGTAGCGAGGCGACTTCGTTCAGCAACGCTTCGTGACGCCCGGCGAGGTCCAGGAGGTCGCGCTTGACGCCGCTGGCGTCCTTGAGACGAAGCACCGCGCGCCCGGCAATGGCGCGGCCTTGCGCCTCGATCGGCCGGCCGCCGAGCGTCGTGAACGCCATCGAAAAGGCTTCGCCGCGCGTTCGCAGCGCCTCGACGGCCCGCTCCATGGCCGTCGCCTTGGCGCCGTCGAGCCAACTGCCGAAGGCAAGCACGCGATACGGCGCGGAAGCGCCGACGACCGCAGGATCGCCCTCGATGGTGGGTTCATCGGATGCCGCCGGCCAATCCACCATCACCTGCGGCTCCGACAGCAGCAAGGCGTTGGCGCGGTCGAGGCCGGCGCGAAGCGCTGCGATCTCGTCGTGCGATGAAGCCTCCAGTCGCGCCGATCGCACCCGCGCCCGCAGCAGCATGATGGCCGTGACCACCGCGAATAATAATAGGCCAACGAGCAGCACCAGCACGGCGATCTCATGGCTGTCGATGCTGCGCGAGGCGCCGAGGACAAGTTCATGCAACACGAGCCCTGGCTGCTCCTCTGCGTGGGCCGGCAAGGGCGAGACGAAGCCAATGGCTACCGGGAATCCGCCAAGCCACGGACGAGCATAGCCCCCGCTCCTCCGGATCGTGTCCGGCATGCCCTTTTTGCCTCTGCTGGCAGCCACCGCCGACGCCAGCGGGTCCATCGCAAGCGCGCCCGCGAATCGCTCGACTTTACTCTCAAGCGGAATCGCGCCGAAAGAGTCCAGATCGTGAACGGCGTGACACCACCGCGGCGACAGGGAAGAACGTCGCTCACGGCGAATGGTTCGTCGCGGGAACAAGAGATTAGTCGCGATCACCCTTTGTTTTCGAAGCTATTCCAGTAGAACCAAACCCACCCGTTGCCCGTTCAGTCGAGTCCAGGTCGTTCGACTCGACAAGGACCGCGTGCTTGACCGGCGCGATCACGATCTGCGCGATCCGCATGCCGCGCTGAACGACGAACGGCTCGGTTCCCAAATTTACAAGAATAACCTGTAATTCGCCGCGGTAGTCGGCATCGATCGTGCCTGGAGAGTTGAGGACGGTAACGCCATGGCGGATGGCGAGTCCTGACCGCGGCCGGACTTGGCCTTCATGGCCAAGCGGCAGCGAAATGGCGATGCCGGTGGAGATCAATGCTCGCGCCCCCGGCGCGATCTCAACCGGCGCATCCGCGGCCACGGCGGCGAGGAGATCGAGACCGGCGGCTGCCCCACTTTGGTATTCCGGAAGCGGCAGATCCGCGCCATGCGGCAACCGCATGATGCGCACCTCGATGCGACCGTCGGCGCTCACCGCTTTGCTTCCTCAAGTGCGGCAGCGATCCGCACGACCAGCGCACGCGCCACCTCGTCCTTCGACTGCGGCGGCCAGGATTCGACGACGTCCGCCGTAACAACGTGAATGGTGTTGCTGTCGCCGCCCATGATTCCGGTCTCGGGAGAGACGTCATTGGCGAGGATCCAGTCGCAGCCTTTCTTCAGGAGCTTCGCCTTTGCGTTAGCGACGACGTGATCGGTCTCGGCAGCAAAACCGACGACGAGGCGCGGACGGCCGGACTTGCGGTGGGCGATGGTGGAAAGGATATCGGGATTTTCCACCAGCTCGATCGTCGGCGGCCGACCGTGCTTCTTGATCTTGCTTTGACTCATCTGCTGCGGGCGCCAGTCGGCGACGGCTGCGTTGAACACGGCGACATCGGCCGGCAGCGCCTTCTCGACCGCCGCCAGCATCTGCCGCGCGGTTTCAACGTGAACAGCCGAAACGCCGGGCGGATCGGGCAGGTTCACCGGGCCGCTGACGAGCACGACTTCGGCGCCCGCCGCAGCGGCTGCGGCGGCAATGGCGTGGCCCTGCTTGCCAGACGAACGGTTGGCGAGAACGCGCACCGGATCGATCGGCTCGCTGGTCGGCCCGGAGGTGACCAGCACGCGCTTGCCGGCGAGCGCTCCGGCGCCCCGGATGATCGCCAACGCCGCAGACGCGATTTCGAGCGGCTCGGCCATGCGGCCGATCCCGGCTTCGCCGCGCTCGGCCATTTCGCCGGCATTCGGACCGACGACGCGAACGCCGTCCGCTGTCAATTGCGCCAGATTGCGCTGTGTCGCTTTGGCGGCCCACATATACGGATTCATCGCCGGCGCGATCAGCACGGGCTTGTCGGTCGCGAGCAAGACGGCGGTCGCTAGATCGCTCGCATGACCATGTGCGACGCGCGCGATCAAGTCGGCCGTCGCTGGGGCGACGACGACGAGGTCGGTGTCGCGCGCCATGCGAATGTGGCCGACATCAAACTCGCTCGTGGGATCGAACAGATCGGTATAGGCGCGCTCGCCTGCCAGTGCCCCTACGGAAAGCGGTGTCACGAAATGCTGCGCGGCGGCGGTGAGAATGCAGCGCACCTGCGCGCCGCGCTCCTGCAAGCGCCGGATGAGATCGAGCGATTTATACGCGGCAATGCCGCCGCCGATGATGAGGAGAATGCGCTTCGTCTCCGCCGTGACCGCGCGTGCCTTCTGCCATCCCGGCTGAGTAGGCGGATTGATCAGATCCAAGGTTTCGAGGCCGTTTTCCTCCGCCGCCTGGCGTAGGATGACACGCACCTCGTCTTCCATCGACCGGCTGTGCCGCGCCGCGCGCAGCCGCAACAGCCGCTTGAGCTTGTCGTCGAGCTGCCGGACGGTAAGACTGGCCATCGGCATTTCCCAAATGGATGAGGATGTTAGCGCACATCCGAGTGCATTGCAATCAGTGCAATCACCGGATCAGCAGGAGGACGATCCAGAGCAGCAGCCCCGCGATCGCCCACAGCGCGATGACGCCCCAGCGATTACCGCGCGCTTCGGACTTACCGATCTCCCCAATAGTGTGTGGCGACAGCACGAGGCCGTCGCGCGTCATCTCGTCGAGGTGGTCGAGCAGGCGGGCGCCGCGCGTCAGTAGTCCCGGCGCGTTGCTGATAAAGCGTCCGATCTCGCCAGCGCCTTGCACCGCGCCTTCGAGCTTGCCGGCGGGGCCGAGATTGCGCGTCATCCATTCGCGCACGACAGGCTCGGCCGTCGACCACATGTCGAGCTTGGGATCGAATGAGCGGGCCACGCCCTCGACCACCACCATGGTCTTTTGCAACAGCAGCAATTCCGGCCGCGTGCGCATGTCGAACAGGCTGGTGACCTCAAACAGCAACGTGAGCAGCTTTGCCATCGAAATGTCTTCGGCGGTGCGGCTATGGATCGGCTCACCGATGGCGCGGATCGCCTGCGCAAAGCTTTCGACCGAATGGGTCGGCGGTACATAGCCGGCCTCGAAATGAACCTCGGCCGTTCTGTGGTAGTCGCGGGTGATGAACCCGTGCAGGATTTCGGCAAGAAACAAGCGTTCCTTCGCGCCGAGCCGGCCCATGATGCCGAAATCGACGGCAATGAGCCGCCCGTCATCGTCGACGAACAGATTTCCCGGGTGCATGTCGGCGTGAAAGAAGCCGTCGCGCAGCGCGTGGCGGAGAAACGTCTGGATCAGCGAACGCGCGAGCTGCGGCAGGTCGAAGCCTTTGGCGATTAGACGCGCGCGATCCGACAGCGGCGTCGCGTCGATCCATTCCAGCGTCAGGACTTCTTTGGTGGTGCGATCCCAGTCGACCGTGGGAACGCGGAAATCCGGATCGTCTTTAGTGTTCTCCGCCATTTCCGACAGCGCGGCCGCCTCCAGGCGGAAATCCATCTCGAGCGTGACCGAACGCCGCAACGTATCGACGACCTCGACCAGCCGCAGCCGCCGCGCCTCGGCGGAAAACTCCTCGGCGTGATGCGCGACGTAGTCGAAGGCGCGCAAATCGGCGTGGAAACGGCGTTCGACACCGGGCCGCAGCACTTTGACGGCGACCGCGTGCGTGCCGGTGCTCGTCGCGACCTCGGCCCGATGCACCTGCGCAATCGAGGCGGCGGCGACCGGCGGACCGAAGCTGGCAAACACCGAATTGAGGGGCTTGCCGAACGAAGCGGCCACCGCCGCTTCCGCCTGCTGCTGCGGGAACGGCGGCATCTGGTCCTGCAGCCGCTCCAGATCGTGGGCGAGCGCCGCCCCCACGACGTCCGGGCGCGTCGCCAGAAACTGGCCGAGCTTGACGTAGCTCGGGCCGAGCCGCGTGAGCGCCGCGGACAAGCGCGTCTCGACCGCGCCGCTCGACGGCCGTTCGATCAAGCGCAGGATTCGAATGAGCGGACGCGCCGCCGGCGGCACGACTGAAGGATCGATCGCGCCGAACACGCCTTCGCGGGCGAAGATAAAGCCGGCGCGGCCGAGGCGGAGAAGATGCGCGGGAGCGGAGATCACAAACGCCAGCCGGAATGCAAAGCCACGACGCCGCCGGTCATGATGTGATGCGAGACGCGCGCAAAACCCGCCGCGCGCATCATGGCGGCGAAATCCGGCGGCTTCGGAAAGCGGCGGATCGATTCCACCAGATAGCGATAGGAGTCCGCATCGCCGGCAACCACACGGCCGAGCGCGGGAATGACATTGAACGAATAGAGGTCGTAGAGCCTGTCGAGGCCAGGAACATTCACCGCGGAAAATTCAAGGCAAAGAAATCGGCCGCCGATCTTGAGCACGCGATACGCCTCGGCCAGCGCGGCGTCGATACGCGGCACGTTGCGGATACCGAAGGCGATGGTTGCGCCGTCAAAGCTGCGATCCTTGAACGGCAGCGCCTCGGCGTTGGCTTCCGTGAACGCGACACGGTCGCCGAGCCCACGCGTCGCGGCACGCTCGGCTCCGACGGCGAGCATGTCCGGATTGATGTCGCAGACTGTTGCGCGGGTCTCTTTGCCACCGGCGGCGATGACGCGAAATGCGACGTCGCCGGTGCCGCCGGCGATGTCGATGAGCGTGAACGGCCGGCTCTTGGGCGGATTGACGGCGGTGACCAACGCGTCCTTCCAGGCGCGATGCAGCCCGAACGACATCAAGTCGTTCATCAGATCGTAGCGGCGCGCGACGCTGCGGAATACGTCGTCGACCAGCGCCTGCTTGTCCGTGAGCGGCACCTGGCGCGAGCCGAACGGGGCGGTGTCAGCCATCCTTGGTTTCCTTTTCAGCGAAACCATAGCGCGGCGGCGCAAGCGACGCTATGTCTGGCAAATTAGCCCTGTCGCGGCGATCCAAGCTGGTTGAACGATGCCCGAACTTCCCGAAGTCGAGACGGTACGCCGCGGTCTTGCGCCGGCGATGGAGGGCGCGCGCTTCACCAAAATCGAGGTGCATCGCGGCGATCTGCGCTGGCCGCTGCCAAAGGATTTCGCGCAGCGCCTGCAGGGCAAGACCGTGAGCGGCTTGGGCCGGCGGGCAAAATATCTGCTCGCCGATCTTTCGTCCGGCGACGTGCTGCTCATGCATCTCGGCATGTCCGGTTCGTTTCATGTGTTCCGCAAATCCGGCGACAAGGAGCTCGGCCGCTATTACCACGAGCGCGCGAAACACGCGGCGCACGACCACGTCGTGTTTCATATGTCCTCCGGCGCCATCGTGACGTTCAACGATCCGCGCCGCTTCGGCTCGATGAAAATCGTCGCGCGCGAAAAGCTCGACGCGGAACCGCTGCTCAACAGGCTCGGCCCCGAACCGCTCGGCAACGCCTTCGATGCCGCCATGCTGGCGGCGGCCTGCAAGGGCAAGAAAACAAGCCTCAAGGCGGCGCTGCTGGACCAGCGCGTGGTCGCGGGCCTCGGCAACATCTATGTCTGCGAGGCGCTGCACCGCGCGCGGCTTTCGCCCACACGCCTGGCCTCGACCATCGCGACCAAAACCGGCGCGGCCAACGAACGCGCCGTGCGTTTGGTCGAGGGCATCAAGGCGGTGCTCAACGATGCGATCAAGGCTGGCGGCTCGTCGCTGCGCGATCACAAACGCCCTGACGGCGATCTGGGCCTGTTCCAGCACCATTTCCGCGTCTACGACCGCGAGGGCGAAAAATGCCCGACGCCCGGCTGCCGCGGCACCGTCAAGCGCATCGTGCAGAATGGGCGCTCGACGTTTTATTGTCCGGTGTGCCAGAAGTGAAACCAGCGAAGACAAATCCGGGATAGGCCATGAGTTACGAGAACATCATCGTAGAGACCCGCGGCAAAGTCGGATTGATCCGGCTCAATCGTCCGCAGGCGCTGAACGCGCTCAACAAAGCGCTGGTCGGCGAGGTGACGAAAGCAATCGAGGCGTTCGAGGCCGACGCCAATATCGGCTGCATGGTGATCACCGGCTCGGACAAGGCGTTCGCCGCCGGCGCCGATATCAAGGAG
>Ga0187864_10001732_pt1 | contig 20421 bp, 16 predicted proteins | sample June2016WEW_11_4_FD_132985 | JGI IMG/M metagenome (GOLD analysis project Ga0187864, IMG submission 132985) | Peatland microbial communities from SPRUCE experiment site at the Marcell Experimental Forest, Minnesota, USA - June2016WEW_11_40 | ecosystem: Environmental > Terrestrial > Soil >...
AGTTGGACGAGATCGCAAAGGCCGGCAAGGCCCTCGAGCACAGGGACTACCTCAAGTCCATCGGCCTTTTTGAAATCGGCAAAATCCTCTTTGTCGGACCGCCCGGCACCGGAAAAACTTCCTCTGCCCGCGCGCTTTCCCGGTGGTTCGCCCTGCCCCTCCTCGAGGTGAGGCTCTCAATGGTCATCAGCGCCTATCTCGGAGAAACCTCCAAAAATTTAGATAACGTCTTTATGCTCGCCAAGAAACTGAATCCCTGTATCCTTTTCATCGATGAATTCGATTTCGTGGCCAAATCGCGGGCCGCAGACGATCACGGGGCCATAAAACGGGCGGTCAACACGCTTTTGAAGGCGGTGGACGATATCAGCCTTGTTGAGGACGGAGTACTGCTGATCGCTGCGACCAACTATCCCCAACTCCTTGATCATGCCGCCTGGAGGCGATTTGACAAGGTGATGAGCTTTGTCGTACCCGACGAGGAGATGAGGCGCAGGATTTTCGAGAAGATTTTGAAAAAGGTTGACGCCACGCTCGACCTCGCCGAGCTTGCAAGACTCACTGACCGATATACCGGCTCAGACCTCCGCCTGGTTGTCCGCGAGGCCGTCTTGAACGCTCTTCTTGAGGACAGAAAAAAAATCACGCAGGCGGACCTCATTCGGGCTATCGAACAATTCGGGCGAAGAAACTCGGACCACCAGGGCGCAGGGGCGGGTCCTTCCAGGACTGATCCGACAATATCTGATTACCAATAAATGTTAGCAGCGTTGATATAAAGAAGGGCCGAATATCATCTATCCTTATTACATTTGTGATAAGTTGCGCACATGTCTCAATAATCTAGACACATTACCGATCCCCCGGCACAGATGAACGCATAACAAAATTATTGCATTCCACATTAACATAATCTAAAAGACTTTAATTACGTGGCGCAGGTTTGTGGGAATCATGGCCACCAGGTCGGGCATTGTGAAAGGCATCACAATAACTGGCGCTTGCCCAATACTTTTTTTGTTGATGGCCTGCAGGAGGAGCTAATGAGTCAAGGAAAAGGTCTGTTGGAAAGATTAGAGCGGAAGGGGATCTCGCGAAGAGATTTCATGAAGTACTGCACCGCCCTTACCGCAACGATGGGACTGTCCTCAGCTTACGTATCGAAAGTGGCCGCTGCATTGGCGAGCGCTCCCCGCCCGCCCGTTATCTGGTTAGCACTGGCAGAATGCACGGGTTGCGCTGAAAGCACTCTTCGAACGATGTATCCATGGATCGACGAGTTAGTGCTCGACATTATCTCGCTCGACTATCATGAAACGATTATGGCGCCGTCTGGCGAGGCAGCGGAAAAATCGCTGCATGACTCCGTTACCAAAAATGCCGGGAAATTCATCCTGATCGTGGACGGCGCGGTCCCGACCGGCGATGACGGCAATTTCGGAACAATTGCCGGCAAAACCATGCTGGAGACAGTAAAAGAGATCGGCCCCAAGGCAATGGCTACTATCTGTATAGGCACCTGCGCCTCGTACGGCGGACTTCCCGCAGCCGCTCCGAACCCCACTCAGGCCAAAAGCGTGAGCGAAGTTACCGGGCTCACGACCGTCAATATCCCTGGGTGTCCGCCAAACCCGATAAACCTGGTGGGAACGGTGGTAAATTTCCTGCTGTTTGGCAAGCTGCCCTCGCTCGACGACAAGGGGCGGCCCCTTTTCGCCTACGGACAGCTCATTCATGACCAGTGCCCCAGACGGTCTCATTTCGAGGCAGGCGAATTCGTGACCAACTTCAACTCGGAGGAAGCCAGAAAAGGTTTTTGCCTCTACCAGATGGGGTGCAAAGGCCCCGAAACCTACAACAACTGCCCCATAGTCAAGTGGAACGATGGGACGAGCTGGCCCGTTCAGGCCGGACATCCCTGCATAGGGTGCAGCGAACCCAATTTCTGGGATAAATTCACTCCTTTCTATAAATCATCCTGATCGATTGGGACATTTTGGCGACAAGAAAATAATGATTCGTTTTTTAAATAAGGAGAAACCATTATGGCACGAGTGGTAATAGACCCGATCACCAGGATTGAGGGTCACCTCAAAATAGAAGTGGAAGTGCAGAATGGGAAGGTGACAAACGCATGGAGCAGTTCGACTCTTTTCCGCGGACTCGAGATAATGCTCCAGGGCAGGGACCCCAGGGACGCATATCTTTTTACGCAGCGCGCCTGCGGCGTTTGCACCTATGTTCACGGCCTGGCCTCTATCCGCTCGGTGGACGACGCTCTTGGGGCAAAAGTGCCCGATAACGGGCGGTTGATCCGCAACCTGCTCCACGGCGCCCAGTACGTGCACGACCACCCGGTGCATTTCTATCACCTGCATGCGCTCGACTGGGTGGACATTGTGAGCGCCCTGAAAGCCGACCCGAAGAAGACGGCGGACCTGACGGCAAAGGTCTCCCCCAACTGCCCCGGCAGCGGGGTAAACGATTTCAAGGCCGTGCAGGACCGTGTTAAGAAATTTGTCGATAGCGGTCAACTCGGGCCTTTCGCCAACGGCTACTGGGGCCACCCGGCATACAAGCTGCCGCCCGAAGCCAATCTGATGGCGGTTGCCCACTATCTGACGGCTTTGCGGCAACAAGCCCGCACGGCCAGGCTGATGGCCATATTCGGAGGCAAGAACCCGCATATCCAAAGCATGACAGTGGGCGGCGTAACCTGCGCCACCGACCTCACCCCTGACAGGATCGCCGAGTTCAAGTACCTGTGGAAGGAAACAATGGATTTCATCAACAATGTCTATATCCCCGACGTCCTTGCGGTCGCCTCCTTCTACAAGGATTGGGGCAAGATCGGCGGCACGAAGAACTTTCTGGCCTACGGCGATTTCCCAATGGGACCCAAGGAACCCGACAGCTTCCTGTTGCCGCGTGGAGCGATTTTCAACCGCAATTTGGCCAGGGTCGAGCCGGTCGATGTCAGCCTGATCACCGAACAGATCAAGCATAGCTGGTACGAAGGCGATCCCAAGGGACTAAACCCGGCCAAGGGCGAAACCAAGCCCAAGTTCGACAAGTATGACACCGCCGCCCGGTATAGCTGGATGAAGGCGCCGCGCTACAAAAACGAGCCGATGGAAGTTGGGCCGCTCGCGCGCGTTCTGGTTGCCTACGGCAAGGGCGTTCCGGCGGTGAAGGAAAACGTTGACGCGGTGCTGAAAAAACTTGCCATACCTGCTGACGCGCTTTTCTCCACTTTGGGCAGAGTTGCGGCCAGGGCGGTTGAGACCAAGGTTATCGGCGAGGCGATGGGGACTATGCTTGGCCAGTTGGTGGAAAACATCAAGAAAGGCGACCTGAACATCTGCGACGAGAGGACATGGGACCAGATGCCAGCCGAAGGCATGGGCGCGGGGCTGAACGATCCGCCCCGAGGCGCGCTGGGGCACTGGATCGACGTCAAAGACAAAAAAATCGCCAATTACCAGTTGGTGGTGCCGTCCACCTGGAATATCGGCCCGCGCGACGCGGACGATAAGAGAGGTCCTTTGGAAGAGGCGCTCATGGGTACCCCGGTTGTCGATCCCAAAAGGCCCGTGGAGATCCTTCGCACCATCCACTCTTACGACCCCTGCATCGCCTGCGGCGTGCATGTGATCGACACCCGCAGCAACGAAGTCTATAAATTTGAAGTTGTCTAAGACAGGTTTATTGGATAAGTATAGGGAGTCCGACCGCGCGCTGTGTGCGGCCGGGTTCCCTTTTTTGCAGCCGGACGGTTTCAGGCAGGCGTTTATGTATGTTTGATAAACACATACTGGTGCTGGGGGTTGGAAACATCTTGCTGGGCGACGAAGGGACCGGGGTTAGGCTAATCCAGAAACTCGAAGAGGAATACGTCTTTTCACAAAACGTAGAACTCTACGACGGAGGGACCCTGGGGCTCAAGCTCCTCGAACCCATCTGCCGGTCCGACTTTGCGATAGTGGTGGATATAGTCCGCGCCGGTGGCCCCCCAGGCGCCATATACCGCATCGCGGAAAAGGATTTGTCCAGGAAAATCCCTTACAAGAGCTCTCTCCACGAACTAAATATCGTAGAAACCCTTATTTATGCCGAAGAGCTTGGAAACAAGCCCGAGACGGTTGTGATCGGAATCGAGCCTGGAGACTGGACATCATGGAGCACCGAACTTACCGGAGCTGTCCGAAACCGGATGGAGGATTTTGTAGCGGTGGTCCTGGGGGAGATTGAAAAAGCGGGAGGCTCCTGGAAAAAAGCTGAACAACCTGTTAAAATCGGGCGAGTGGTGTGAGCATCCATTCGCAGGGACCTTATTCCCGTCCGCTGACCACAGTTCGCTGATCACTCAAAAGCGAATACTCGATGAATCTCTAGAGAAGGGAAGTGCAAATGTGTCTGGCCATTCCGGGTGAAATCGTAGAGATAGACGATGGAGTTGCAACTGTGCGGATTGCAGGGTCGATCAGAAAGGCGTCCCTTCTGCTTCTGTCCGAAGAACCCAAACCGGGAGATTATGTCATAGTCCATGCGGGCTTCGCGCTTCACGTGGTTGACCCCGACGAAGCCATGGAATCACTTCGTCTCATTCGCGAACTGGCTTCCTTCGCGGACGAAGAAGTTGTATGAAAAAAATAATCATTTCCGTCCTTGGCCACGACAGGCCCGGTATAATAGCCGCAGTTTCAGAGGTTCTTTTCCGCAACGGATGCAATATAGAAGACGTTAGCCAGAGCATACTCCAGACCGAGTTCGCCGGCGTATTCATCGCCTCCCGTCCGGACACGCTGACGGTCGGCGAACTCAGTGGCCGCCTGCGCGAGAAGCTCGATCCTATGAGGCTTTCGGTCCTCCTTCGCGAAGTGGATGCCGCCGGAGTTTGGGAGGCCCCGCCCAGCGAGCCTTTCGTCATAACTACAATGGGACCCGACCGCCCCGGCCTCGTCGCAGGCATAACCGAACTGCTGGCGCGGTTTGGCGTTAATATCTCCAATCTAAAAGCGGTTTTCAGGGGTGGAGACAATCCGCACGAAAACACGATGATATACGAAGTGGACATTCCCCTCGCGGTGGACCAGAACCTTTTTCGCGAAGCGCTCTATGAACGCGGCAGGGAACTGGGCCTCGATGTAAGTCATCAGCACAGAGAAATTTTCGAAGCCATCCATAGGGTCTGACCGGCGGACAATCCCATGCTTACTCACATGGAAGTGCTTTCCACACTCGAAATGCTCAAAAACGAGCATCTCGACGTCCGAACCGTTACTTTGGGCATAAGCCTGTTAGATTGCGCGAGCGATGAGCCGGCGAGGTTCATCGACAGGATGAACTATAAAATTGGCGCCCTTGCCCGGGACCTGGTAAAGGTTTGCGACCAGATGGCGGTTCGCTATGGTATCCCGATTGTGAACAAGCGGATTGCGGTAAGTCCCATTGCGGTCGCCGCATGTTCTTGCGCGCCGGATCGGATGATCGAGGTTGCCAGGGCGATGGACCGCGCTGCAAAGGGAGTCGGGGTGGATTTCATCGGCGGGTTCAGCGCTCTTGTCGAAAAAGGTTTCACCAGGGGGGACCACGCCCTCATCGAGGCCATCCCGGAGGCGCTTGCGGCAACTGAGCGTGTCTGTTCCTCGGTAAATGTGGCGTCCACCCGTGCAGGCATCAATATGGATGCGGTCTACCTCATGGGGAAAACTGTAAAGAGGACCGCCGAGCTTACCAGGGAGCGCGACGGAATCGGGTGCGCAAAGTTGTGCGTGTTTGCAAACATCCCCGAAGACGTTCCTTTCATGGCCGGCGCCTTTCTCGGTGTGGGCGAGCCGGACTCCGTCATAAACGTCGGCGTGAGCGGTCCCGGCGTGGTCAAGAAAGCTTTAGACCGCGCGCGTCAGGCAAATCCCCGGCTTGATCTGGGTCAAATATCGGAAATCATTAAACATACTGCCTTCAAAGTGACAAAAGTCGGTGAACTGATCGGCAGGCGTGTGGCCGGTGATCTTGGGGTTCCATTCGGAGTGGTTGACCTCTCGCTTGCTCCGACCCCCAACGTCGGAGACAGTGTTGGGGAGATCTTTCAGAGTCTGGGGCTTGGCAGCATCGGCGTTCCGGGCACGACCGCCGCCCTGGCGCTCATAAGCGACGCGGTAAAAAAAGGAGGGGCGTTCGCAAGCTCTTACGTGGGCGGTCTGAGCGGCGCCTTTATTCCGGTGAGCGAAGACCTCAATATTGCGGAATCGGCTCGGCAGGGATTTCTTTCAATCGAAAAGCTCGAGGCGATGACAAGCGTATGCTCGGTCGGATTGGATATGATCGCCCTGGCGGGAGATACTTCAGCCGAAACCCTCGCCGCGATAATAGCCGATGAGATGGCAATAGGGGTGATAAATAAGAAAACAACGGCCGCAAGGCTTATTCCGGTTCCGGGTAAAAAAGTGGGAGACAAAGCCCATTTCGGCGGCCTGCTCGGAGAGGCGCCAATTATACCGATATCGGGAATGGACAGCTCCGGAGAGTTCATCTCCCTTGGGGGCCGCATCCCCGCCCCGACGCAGAGCCTTACTAACTAAGGCATGAATAATACGCATGACTTTTAAAGATTTAAACCACGGATGGGGAGCGTAGCGGGGTGGATGAGCACGGATAAAATGGCTTCAATCACAAAGATCTGCGCTGGAAGCGTGTGGTGCTCTGATTAGGACAAAAGCCCAATCCGTGGTATCCGTGAAATCCGTGGTTTCCCGCCTCAGCTTTTCTGCGGAAGATGCCGCGCTGCGAGCCATCCGGCCGCGAAGGCGAAAAGAACCATGATCCCCAGCAGTACCGCTGCGTTTTGCAGCATATCCTCGGATAACCAGTTGAAAGGCTTTTCAGGGAAACCGGCTGCTATGTGGAGTTGTCGCGACGATCCGTGTGTTACGCTGGTAAAGGCAAAGTTTCGCACGACTCCATCCATGCCTTTTTCTCCCACAAATCCTTCCTCCTGGCTTAGCATCGCCTTTATTACGGGCGCATCCGGCACAGAGCGCCCAATCCACTCATCGACGTTTGGGTAGCTGGCCAGAATGGTCCCTTTCGAGTCAACAATCAAAACCTCGCTGTTTTCGGGCAATGACTTTTCAGGAATCTGAACCAGCGTCTTCAGGTCCAGGGAGGCAAAAATTACGCCTTTCGGCTGACCGGTTTCACTGAAACACGGGTAAACGAGACCGATTGAATGCTTGCCGGTGGTGAGGGCAGGCGCATAATCGCTGAAAACGAACTGACGGGTTCGAACGGCCTGCTGAAAATACTCCCTGTCTGCGATATTGGTCCCGGCCGAACTTGCCCCATTGCAGAAAACGTCCCCGTTCAGGTCAGCCGCCTCAATGTTGCTGAAAAATGGCTCATCCTTCAGAATATCCGAAAACAGGCTGCTGCATGATTCCGAATCTTCCCGAATTACATGTGGGGATTTCGATAGAACTGCCAAAAGAAGCCGGGTCTGCTCCATCAGTTGCCTGTTAGATGCGGCCACATATTGAACCAGTCTGCGGGCCGTATTCCGGCTTTCGGCCTTTTCATTATTCCATTGCTGGTAGGCCGGATGAATGATTACATCGGCGGCGGGTAAAAAGAAAAGCGGAACAAAAATCAAAATTTGAAGCTGGAGCATTTTTGCATGAGACATTTGCCATCCTTTATCGAATGGGAAAAAATCCACGTCCAATTCTGCAAAATGCACTATACATATTTTGCTTGTCAATAACACCGAAGGTATTATTTTATCCTGAGTCAACTCCCTCATCTTGGCGGTTGTCGAGCCATGATCTACACGGACTCAGGCTGGATGAAGAAGACTTTTGAAAGTTGCAAGCCCTCTGTCCGCCGGCGCTGGCTTGTTTTCGCTGCTGGAGTGGTATGGTTCACGGTGGGTTGCGGGCTGATGGCGGTGGCCTGTTTTTGGCTTTACCGTTCAGCGTGGCCTTTGAGCCTCGTGCTTGGCGCGCTAAGCCTTGCCCTGGGTCTGATCGTCCATTCTTTTGGGTTTTCCCGAATCGTTAGGAAAAACCTTGAGCGGATCGGCGGCAAACCCGAAGTGGTTTGTCTTTTCGCGTTTCAGGGCTGGAGGAGCTATTTTCTCATTTTGACTATGATGCTCATGGGGTACGCACTTCGGCACCTTCCCATCCCGAAGGATGTTGACGCGATGATCTATTTTACAGTTGGATCGGCCCTGATCTGCGGCAGTTCACTGTATTTTCGGCAATTTTCCGCCGAAAATGCCGGCTAGACCTGCTCCCGGACCGGCGTATCCGGGTATGCGCTTTGATTTGAGACAAGGAAATGCAACATGCATTTTGTAGTTATCGGCACAGGCGGGATTGGGGGCTATTATGGGGCGCGTCTACAAGCCAGTGGCCAGTTAGTTACCTTTATTGCCAGGGGAACTCACCTGCAAGTGCTACAAACCCGATCGTTGCGCGTTAACCATCCCCAATGGCGGTTTGATGCCCCGGTAAGAGCTTGCTCGCTGGAGCAATTTCTCCAAAGCTCCTTACCACCCGAAGTGGACTTGATCATTCTCTGTGTCAAAGCGATTGACACAGAGACCATCGCCCGTCAGCTTGCAGACTGGCTCGGGGAGTTCTCTACGCCGGTGCTGTCGTTACAAAACGGAGTGGACAACGAAGCCGTGCTGACCAGACACTTGGGCGCGGAGCGGGTTCTGGGAGGGCTGGCCGTGCGGATCGGCTCGCACCTGACTTCGCCGGGCATCATCGACGCCGTTGGGCCGGCGCAGGTAGTGCTGGGCCAATGGCCGACGGCTGCGGCGGCTTCTAACTCGACAGAACTGCTCAAGCGGTTGGACGCTGTTTTCAACCAGGCTGGCATTCCCACCCGATTGGTCGACAACATTCAACTTGAACTGTGGCGCAAGCTGGTCATCAACAACGGCGTGAACCCTTTATCCGCCCTCACCCGCCTGGATACCGGCACGCTCATGCACGACTCCGGGCTGTCGGAGGTTGTCTACGGACTGATGGCCGAAGCCGCGGCGGCCGCAGCTGCCGATGGGGTGTCGCTGACCGAAACCGACTGCAAGGAAATGTTTGAGTTGGTCCGCCACTTTGACCCGATAAAAACCTCGATGCTGGTGGATTTTGAGCACCACCGCCCATTGGAGTTGGAAGCAATCTGTGGCGCGGTGCTATCCCGGTCGCGGCAGTTGCAGCGCGAGGCGCCCTATACGTTTACCATCTACCAACTGCTGCGGTTGGCCTCCTCACCCATGTCCTATGAAATCGGCCTGCGGCAAAGGCGGGCTTGATGCCCGCCCCAGTGAATCCGGTGAAGCAGCTTTTTCGCCGGTTATGCTCCTCCCAGCCAATGGGAGTTAAACTATTTCCCGGCAGGTTGCCTGCAGGAAACAAAATTCGCCCCTGGGCGGTATCAACTCGACAACCTCGACTACCTCGAAAGCCCCATCTATCTCAGTAGGCTTCCTCTACCGCATCCGGCAGGTTCGGGTAACGGTGAGGATTCTTTCGGTGAAGCGCTCTCCGGCGCAGGACTGATTACCGAAGCGGATTTTACGCCATTGAACGGTGGGCCGGATAGCCCGCTCAGCCGCATTATTGGTTGGCTCGATTCCCTCACATGGTCATTGCCGGCAACATCAAAAAACGTCTCCTGCCTCGGCTCCACGCTCGATTGCAGCGTGCATGTTTCCGCTAAGTCCGGCCCTTTCTTTGAATGCCTGTGGCCAGGCCACGGCCTGGATCACTTGACTTTCGGCGAACCATTCATAAGAGATACAGTGGGAGCAGCGGGCAAGTCGCCCCGCATGCCGGGGATATGTCATATGCCAGGGAGGACAAATGGTAGTGGAGGACGTGCAGGGGGCTTTGGCCCTGATAAAAGGGGAAGGAGAGGCTGAAGGGCCGCACCGCCGCTGTGATGTCAGTGTTGAAGGCCGGCGGGATGTCGAGCTTCTCGATGCCTATTCACAGGCTGTAATAACGGTAGTTGAAACCGTAGGGCCTGCGGTTGTCGGCATCTCGGCAAAGAGGATACAGCCGGTGGGAAGAGCGGAGCAGGTCGCGTCGGGTTCCGGGGTGCTCATCACCCCGGATGGCTACATCCTCACCAACGATCATGTCGTTCAGGGTGCAAACCGCTTGACCGCGACTCTCCAGGATGGAACAAGCCTTGATGCGGCGTTGATCGGCACGGACCCCGCCACGGACCTCGCGCTGATCAGGGCAGGCGGATCGAGCCTTCCTTACGTTGCGATGGGAGACTCGTCGGTCCTGCGCGTAGGGCAGCTCGTGATCGCCATAGGCAACCCATTCGGGTTTCAGTCAACCGTTTCGACAGGTGTGGTGAGCGCCTTGGGCCGTGCCCTCAGAAGCAGAGATGGAAGGCTCATCGAGAACATCATCCAGCATACGGCGCCTCTTAACCCCGGAAATTCCGGGGGACCGCTCGTTGATTCCAGAGGACGGGTCGTTGGCCTCAACACGGCCATCATTGCCATGGCACAAGGGATAGGTTTCTCCATCCCTTCCGATACGGCGAAGTGGGTGGTGTCTCAACTACTGACGCTGGGAAGAGTGAGACGCGGTCACCTGGGGATAACCGCCCAGCAGCGGCCGCTTGCACGACGTCTGGTGCGCTTTTATCAACTGGCAGCAGAATATGGTGTCGAAGTCATGGCGGTAGCGCCGCAGAGCCCTGCCTCTATCGGCGGTATTAAAGAAGGCGATCTCATCGTAGCAATAGACGGGCATGAGGTGACCAGTGTGGATCACATCCACAGGTTCCTCGCAGAGTGGCCCGTCGGGAATCCGGTGAGGCTCAACATCATTCGTGGACAGGATCGCATGGAGGTGGATGTTGTCCCAGTTGAGGCAATATCCCCGGGTTAGGGCGCTTCTCTCACTTTAATAGCGCGGCCGGGCAGGGCTGCCAGGGTCAGGCCCAATGCCGCTAACTTAGATAAACATCAGATTGGGTCCCTTCTCTTTAGTTTTGGTTTTTGGACCCATTAACCATACACCCCGGAAGCCAGGAATCCCCCACTCCTGGCTTTCTCCTCGTATGACAGGCTTATATAGTACCCTACCGAAAAAATAACCACTCTGCGTCGTGCGAGCGTGTAGCGGGCAGGCCGACCGCCGCCATTCTCGACGCTCTCCATTCCTGACCTGTCTATGATCACTGTCCATGACCAGAGACGGGGCGTTTGCGGGAGGCCTGGTACTTGAGATCCGTATCACCGGAGTCCATCATGCCGTTATCCAACTGGGCGCTGGTCTTCATCTGTCAGTGGCAGCTTTCAGTGCCTCTGACCTGTCACTATCGCATCATTTTCGCCTGATGGGCATCCAACACACTGGGGTGGAAACAAGGCTGTCAACTGCGGGGATGGTGGAGTGTCCTGAAACTGCCCCGAAATCGGTCCCGTTTACCTTGCTGTTGCGTTTTTGATTCGTATATGGGAAGATTCTATTCGAGAGGGGTGAGTCGCTTCAAAAACCGGCTTGAGGAGGAGGATCTAAATGGCTAAATGTGTGAAAATTTGGGCCTTTCTGTTGATTTCAGGCATTGTGCTATTGCAGATTTCAACAATCACTGCTTTGGCAAACGAGCTATGGGTGGCGCCCTCGGAAGCCGAGACGACTTATGGATACTGGGGCGTCACGAGCACCGGTGCCGCCCATTTTACTTTTACCATACCTGAAGACATGACAACTTTCTCCGATGCAAAAATTGTAATAATATCGACAGCGACTTTAAATCTTCAATATACTGTAACAATTACAGTTGCAACTGATGGACAAAGCTATACGAATTACATTAAGTCTGAGGTTGGTCCCACGGATACTCTGCTTGGAAAGGAACTTCAAGAAATCGATATATCCGGCATGATTCCCACAACAGTTGTTCCGGGTCAGGATCACATTTCAATTTTCTTTAGCGCTAATGCTCCATATAAACCATACATCAAAGTCATGGGGCTTCGTTTTATCTATGTTGGTACATCCGGGGCAGAAGGACCGACCGGACCGACAGGACCGACAGGACCGGCCGGCGGTCCGCCGGGACCGACCGGCGCGACAGGACCAGCCGGAGCGACAGGACCGGCCGGACCGGCCGGAGCGACAGGATCAGCCGGACCGGCCGGTACGACAGGACCGGTGGGGTTAACAGGCAATACCGGACCGACTGGACCGACCGGCGCGAAAGGACCGTCCGGCGGACCGCCAGGACCGACCGGTCCGACAGGACCGGTGGGGTTAACAGGCAATACCGGACCGGCAGGACCGACCGGGGCGCAAGGCAATGCCGGACCAACCGGACCGACGGGACCGACCGGATTAACAGGCAATACCGGACCGGCAGGACCGACTGGGGCGCAAGGCAATGCCGGACCAACCGGACTGACGGGACCGACCGGATTAACAGGCAATAGCGGACCGGCCGGACCGGCCGGACCGGCCGGGGCACAAGGCAATGCCGGCGCGACAGGACCGACGGGGGCAACGGGGGCAACGGGGACAACGGGGACATCGGGCATCAACTCTTTTACATACTACTCTAGTGTGGAGCTGGTAAACAACATGCTCTCGGGAGGTTCAACTCAGGTGCAAGCGTCTTGTCCCAGTGGGTACAAGGCAATTGGTGGAGGTTATTCTTCCAACTCCTCAACTGTGGTGGCCTATGCCGCCTCGGTCAATTTCGCGAGCAACCTGTACGAGGTAACCTTCGTAAACCTGGGCACAACAACAACCTCGCCGACTTTAGAGGCTGATGTATACTGCGCCCAATTCACGCAGTAATCAATAAAGCACTTATTTCATGTTATGCAGGATATTGTTTATCCTGCATAACATGGATCACCTGCGCGCGCGTCCATGCTCTCCTGCCAATTACTGGAGAGCTGCTTAATCGCCCATCCGGAGGCAGGACACGGGCGGAAGCCGCTTCCAATTCGGGAATCGGCAAATTTTCGCAGGATGAAGATGAATATCGCCATACTCATACCGGCATACAATCCCTCCGAGGAACTTGCTTCTTTTGTGGAACGGCTTGCTTCCGCAAATGTCAGGGCCGTCATTGTGGTAAATGACGGCAGCGGCCATGGTTGCGGTCCCACTTTTCAGAAGCTGCGAAGGACTGGGCGCGCCGTGCTGCTCGAACACGCAGCTAATCTCGGTAAAGGGGCGGCCCTGAAGACGGGGCTGCATTACGCATGCTCGAACTTTGACGGCCTCATTGGCGTTGTAACCGCAGACGCCGATGGTCAGCACCTGGTGGAGGACGTCCTGAAAGTGGCCCGGTGGCTGGAAAGCCGGCCCGAAAGCCTGGTCATCGGGACCAGGACTTTTGAGAGTGACGTACCGCTCAGGAGCATAATTGGAAACAGTTGTACAAAAGTGCTCTTCCGTTTGCTCACCGGCAAAAGGGTCTCAGACACCCAAAGCGGCTTGCGGGGCATACCCATGCAATTTGTTCCCAAGCTCCTCGGGATAGAGGCCAACGGGTATGAATTCGAACTCGAAATGCTGCTCGCCGCCAAACACGGCAACCGCAGCATTGTGGAGCAGGAGGTCCGGACCGTTTACATAGACGGAAACAGGTCATCCCACTTCAATGTGCTTCGCGATTCGATGAAGATCTACTTCGTGCTTTTCCGCTTCATGCTGGCATCTCTCATGACGGCGGCTGTCGATTACACTGTTTTCATGATAGCATTCAGCATTGCGTCGAACATCTTCCTCAGCCTGTACCTGGCCCGCGCCATCGCTCTTGCCATCAACTACACGGCAGTTAAAAACCTCGTATTTTTTTCAGATCAGAAACACCGGGTAGTCTTTCCCAGGTACGTGTGCCTTGTGATCGTCAACGGGCTGATCGCTTACGGCATGATCAACTTCCTTGTCGCATCCTTCGCGTTAAAAGTGGTAGTGGCCAAAATAATATCCGAGCTGATCATTTATTTTGCCAATTTTGCGATTCAACGGGACTTCATTTTTTCAAGCAGAACTAAAAAGACAGGGGCTGGGACGGGTTTAATACATTACAACGCCGCCGTGGAAGGCGACGCTACCGTCCAGCTTTGAATCAGCGCCGTTTTTCGTATCACGACGGTAGCGCCGCCTTCCACGGCGGCGTTGTCCGTATCACGATGGGCAGATCCCGTGCCGTTATGGCCCTGGCAACTGGCAACGGTGCGCCGCCAATCTTGCATAACTCGGACGTCCTGGACTTTGAGCCGCCATTAGGTGAATCTCGCCTTTAGCGCCGGTTTAATACCACGTTCCATTCAAGTTAGTCCCAAAAGAAGCTGAAAAGCTCGGGGGTTGGGGGGACATTTGCCCCCCGAACCCCCGAGCAGCTCTCCATGCCCGGACCATGATCCTGCTCTATATGGCGCTGCGGCGGGGCCCTGCAAGTGCTGGGCAACCGCCGCCAGCGCCGAGCGCTTGGTCGCGCGCAGACGCGCGCGGCCAAATCTTGCGGGGGCTGGGGGGGCCAGGGGAAGTCACTTCCCCGCTCTTTTCGATTGCTTCAACTTGAGCGCAACTTAGTATCACTTGTGCGCTGCCGGCGGCCGGGTGTTCACTGCTCGCCGTCCAGGGCCTGGGCCAATGCGAGATTATTTCTGGCCAGCTCGAAATGGGGGTCGATGGCCAGGGCGCTCTCGCAGGCTTCGATTGCCGGCGCCCTTTTCCCAAGCCGCACATAGGCGATGCAGATGTTGTTGTATGCCTGAACGCAGGTTGGCCTCAACTTGAGCGTCTGCCTCGACGCCTCGATGCACTTATCGAACTGATTGCCCTCGTAATAAGCCAGGCTCAGCCATAGGTAGTTATCAGGCGTTGGGTCGATTTTTGTGGCGAGTTCCTGTACCCGTACCGGATCGGCGGAATTGAGAACCACCTCTCGGTAGGTCCTGGCCGTGGAATCTTCGGGGGAGAGCTTCAAGGTCTGGTCAACGGCCGCACCAAGGGCCTTCCAGTCACGCTGCTGCGCATAGATGCGCATAAGAAGGTATCTCGCTTCGGAAAAGCCCGGGCTCAATTCCACGGCTTTGGCGAGAAGCGGCAGGGTTTCCGCCGGCCGGTTGTGCTCGTGGAGAAACCGGGCATAGTAAAAGTAGCATCCGAAGTAGCGGGGATCGCACTTAAGGGCCTTCCTGAAATGCTCTTCGGCAGCGGCCCCCTGGCCCAGTGCGTTCTGTGCGATAGCTATGTTTATGTGCAGATAGACGTAGTCCGGAGACAGCGCCAGCCCCCGCTCGAAGTAGCCGAGCGCTCCCCGGACGTCGCCTCCGGACATCAAAGCGAGGCCGTAGTTCATTAGCCCTCGGGCATTGCCAGGGCTCTTCAACGTCACGTCACGCCAGAGGGTTTTCTCATTTTTCCAGACCTTGTTTCGCTGGAAAGTCCCATAGGCATGTCCGCAGAAGAGCGCAAAAATGAGCACCGCGAAGCCCGCTCTCAGTGCCGGGCTGCGGTGCAAAATCCCCTCGAGCCTCTGTGCCGCCGACGCGATGCCCCAGGACACCGCAATTGTGAGGCCGATAAAAGGGAGGAACATCCTGTGGTCGTTCATGACTTCCGCCAGTGGGACGACACCGCTCGATGAGGGCAGCACACCGATCAGAAACCACATGATCCCGAAAGCAATGGGCCTCGTGCGGTCCTTTCGGGAGGCCCAAACCGCGATTGCGGCCATCAGAACGATGAAGACCGCTCCCACCGCGACGCGGTCGTCAAAGACGTTGGCAATGGGCGCCCAGTCGGTGTCGGCGCTGAGATTGAACGGCAAAAAGAAACTGTTGAAGTAGTGCACGACAGCGAACGGCTGCGCCAGAACATACGAGAGCCGCGAGAGCGTGCTTGGCGTGTATGTCCCTGGGAGCATCCGGGAGCAGAGGCCGATAAGGCCGCCGCAAACCAGGATTGAAGGAGTAACCATGAGGATCGATCGGCCGAACTCCTCGCTTTTACCCGCCTTGAAAAGGTCTGTCAGGGGGAGTTTTTTCTCGATGAGGACGTAGGCCAGCAGGAAAAGCGGGAAAATAACCGAAACCTCTTTCGTGAGCACGGCCAGGGCCGCGGGAAAAAGGTACAAACCGAACCTTCGCCATGCGGGCCGGGCGGCGTAGATGAGCAGCGAGGCAACCATGAGCAGCGTGGAGAGAAGGTCCGAGCCTGCGCTGACATAATTTACCGTTTCGGCGTTGGCGGTATGGAGAGTGTAGAAACCCGCAGCAAGGAGGGCGACGGCATCACTCCCGCCATCGGGATTAGACAGTGCAAATATCCTCCGAAAAAGGAAGAAGAGCAGCGCCCCCAGGACTATGAACAGGGAAAAGGCGGCAATGTGGAACCAGACGGGAACGCCGCCTCCCGCCCGGTAAGCCATGGCGAAGAGGGTAGTGAGGACCGGCCTGTACGACTGATTGGCCGGCAGGGCGCTGAAGGTGGTTGCGTCGGTAAAAAATTTCGGGATGTTCCCGAGGCTCCTGATATTGAGGTTTTGCTCTATAACGTGGCTGTCGTCGAAGTGGAAACTATTTCCGAAGTGGTTGGAGTAGGCGATGGCGATGCCGGCCGCCAAGATCGCCGCCAGGAGCCAAAAGAAACCTTTTTGTCTCACCGTGCTCTCTCCCGGAGATACAATGAAGCCCTACGCCTTCAAAGCCGTTTTTCACACGAAGAGTTCGAAGCAGTCGTTGTATATCAAAAGTCCTCTCTTGCGGACAAGTGAGAATGGAAACAATTAACAGCGAACTGTGAACAGCGCACTGATGTGATAAAAGACCGGCACGGAGACAGGCGCTCCTTTTTCGGATTTCGTCGTCCCCGTCTCTCCGCGTCCGTCTTTTCCTCCCTTGACCGGACCATGCCCGGCCTCTGTGGTGACCGGGTACTCGCAAGTCGCTTGAAGTGGCGGGATTGGAAAGCGTATCGACGCGCTGGTAGAAAAAGCGAAATCGAGGAATATGCAAGATAGAGATAATTTTCTTCAAATTCATTCCCAATTGTTGCAAAATCGTAGGAGTTTTTAGTTTTGAGTTTTGAGTAAAAAATGGAGTTTGTGAGAGTAACAATTCAGGGCGATTCTGCCACTTTTGGAATAGGACTTCCCTAACCGAACTCAAAACTAAAAACTGTTTTTGAGGCGAGCATGGCTGGTTCAAGAAGCTATCGGGATTTGGTGGTCTGGCAGAAATCCATGGACTTGGCTGAGAGCATCTATTCCTGTACTCGCTCCTTTCCCTGCGAAGAAATGTATGGCATGATCTCGCAGATGCGCAGGGCTGGGGCATCAGTACCCTCCAATATCGCCGAAGGTCAGGCCAGGAACAATTCAGGGGAGTTCCGCCAGTTTCTCGGAATAGCCAGGGGATCAATTGCGGAGCTGGAGACCTGGATTCTGCTATGTGAACGGCTGGGCTATCTGGACTCAGCAAGATCAGAGGTGCTGTTGGCGAACTGCGAGGAAATTCAGAAACTCCTGACGGGTTTGAAAAACTCACTGAGGCCGAAAGAGTTTTGAGTTTTTAGTTTTGAGTTTTGAGTAATATGACTTCCCTTGGCAACTCAAAACCAGAAACTGAACAGGACTTCCCTGGCAACTCAAAACTAAAAACTCAAAACTAAAAACTCCAAGGAGTGTCGGTTGGCAGTATGTGAGCGCAAACTTTACACCATGAAGCTTAGGGGCAAAGCCCTGGAGCTGGGCCGCCGCACGCTGATCATGGGTATTCTCAACGTAACCCCCGATTCTTTTTCGGATGGGGGACAATTCGCCGATTATGAGCGGGCGCTCGCCCGGGCCTTCGAGTTGATCTCGGCGGGTGCAGACATCCTGGATGTTGGAGGCGAATCGACAAGACCCGGATCGGCCCCGGTCCCTCTTCCGCTGGAACTGGAGCGGGTAATTCCAATCATCCGGGCAGTACGTGAAAGTAGCGACATCCCAATATCGATAGATACCAATAAGTCCGAAGTGGCCTTCCAGTCGCTTGCAGCGGGCGCTGACATAATCAACGACGTCAGCTCCCTGCGGTTCGATCCCGGTATGGCGCGGGTCGCCGCTGAATCGGGAGCGCCTGTCATCCTGATGCACATGCTTGGCATTCCTCGTACAATGCAGGTCAATCCTGTATATGAAAGCGTTATCTCGGAGATAATAGCATTTCTGGAAGAGCGGATGAAGTTTGCCGTCCAAAACGGGATAGAGCGGAGTCAAATAATAGTCGATACGGGCATAGGGTTTGGCAAGACTGTTACGCATAATCTCAACATAATAAGGGACCTTGATTCCTTTTCGTGTATGGACCGCCCCATACTTCTTGGCGCCTCGCGCAAAAGATTTATCGGTAAAGTTCTTGGCCGGCCCGAAAGTGAAAGGGAGCTGGGAACGGCCGTGGTGAATGCCTTTGGTATTGCGGCCGGGGCCCATATCCTCAGGGTGCACGACGTTGCTTTTCATCGGGGAGCGGTTGACTTGGCGGAAGCTGTTCGAAGCGGCTGTTTCTCCGAAAGCTGAAAAATCACTGCAAAAGGTGGGCGGTTCCCCTTGAAGCTCTTTTTTTAGAGTGTTATGGAGATCGTATGGGAAAGCTTTTCGGGACCGACGGAATTCGTGGCGTTGCAAACGTCCATCCAATGACGACGGACCTGGCGATGAAAGTCGGGTTCAGCGCGGCGTATATCTTCAAAAAAGAACACCGCCGGCCAAAGATCATCATCGGAAAAGATACCCGCCTTTCCGGCTACATGATCGAGAACGCCATCACTGCCGGGATCTGCTCCATGGGGGTCGATGTGCTGCTGGTCGGACCTTTGCCCACTCCGGGGATAGCGTTCATTACCAGCAGCATGCGCGCCGATGCCGGCATAGTCATTTCCGCCTCGCATAATCCATACGAGTATAACGGCATCAAGATATTTGCAGGTGACGGTTTTAAGCTTCCAGACGAGACCGAGAATTACATCGAAGAACTTATCCTCAGTGGCGAAATAGAACGGTTGCCCAAGCCGCCGGCATCGGAAATAGGCCGGGCGCGGCGTATCGATGACGCTCAGGGACGCTATATCGTCTATCTGAAGAATACCTTTCCGCGAGACCTTACCCTTGAAGGGCTCAAAATAGTAATCGACTGCGCGCACGGGGCTGCGTACCGGGTTGCGCCGGCGGTTTTCGAAGAGCTGGGCGCCGAAGTGGTGCTTACAGGCGACAGGCCCAACGGGAAAAATATAAACAGGGATTGCGGCGCTCTTTTCCCCGAGCACATGGCGTCGGTTGTTCGCGAGCAGGGAGCCAACGCCGGTTTTGCCCTTGACGGGGATGCAGATCGGATAATTCTGGCCGATGAGCAAGGAGAAATACTCGATGGCGACCAGATGATGGTTGTTTGCGCAAAGCATTATATCGAGTGCAACAAGCTGAAAGATAAAACCGTTGTCGCAACAATCATGAGCAATCTGGGGTTCGAGGTGGCCCTGCGTGGCCTGGGCGGGAACCTCATAAGGACGCCGGTGGGCGACAGGTATGTCGTGGAACAGATGCGCCAGAACGGTTACAATCTCGGTGGCGAACAGTCCGGCCACATGGTCTTTCTCGATCACGGCACCACGGGCGACGGCATCCTCTCGGCGCTCCAGGTGCTTGCCGTCATGCTTCGCGAAGGGCATCCGCTGTCTGAGCTCAAGAAGATTATGGAGCAATACCCTCAAAAGCTGGTGAACGTTCCCGTAGGCGTAAGAAAACCTATAGACCAGGTCCCGGAAATAGTGAAGCTCCAGCGGGACATCGAACAGCGGCTTGGGGAGGAGGGCCGGATTGTGATTCGCCCCTCTGGGACCGAACCCGTGATCCGGGTCATGGTCGAAGGGGCCGACCGTGAAGTTATAGAAGAAGTCGCATATTCGATGGCTTCCTGCATCCAGAAGCACATGGCCGGCGGTAAGGATGTCTCTGCCGCCGCAAAGGGAACACGGAACAGGAAATAAGCGAAGAAGTTGATTCCGGCAAAAGATCTGGCAGGCCCTTCTGTTCACTGCTTACTGTCCGACGGAGTGCTAGATGCTGCTTGCATTAGATATCGGGAATACCAACACCGTGCTGGGCCTGTTCAAAGATGGCGCTCTGGTGCGCGACTGGCGTATTCGCACCGAAGTCAACATGACTATCGACGAATACGCGATAACTCTTCGAAGCCTGTTTGAGGTCCATGGAATTCCCATGGACAGCGTCAGCGACGTGATCATATCGTGCGTGGTGCCGCCTGTTTTGAACTCTGCCGAGCGGTTTTGCCAGAGCTACTTTCGAACCACTGCTCTTGTAGTCGGGCCGGGAATCAGAACGGGCATGCCGATCCTCTATGACAATCCAAAGGAG
>Ga0187864_10001733_pt1 | contig 20413 bp, 16 predicted proteins | sample June2016WEW_11_4_FD_132985 | JGI IMG/M metagenome (GOLD analysis project Ga0187864, IMG submission 132985) | Peatland microbial communities from SPRUCE experiment site at the Marcell Experimental Forest, Minnesota, USA - June2016WEW_11_40 | ecosystem: Environmental > Terrestrial > Soil >...
CAGCCCTGAAAAGGCTGGCGTCGGCGGTTCAACTCCGTCCCTGGCCACCATCTTTTCAACAACTTACAAGCCCTCAATATCACAAACCTGTTCCATTCTGTTCCAAAACTTAAACGGACACGCCGGAGTTTGCCTCAACTCCAAGACCGTAGCATCACGCTTTTCCATCCTCAAATACCGCATTTTTGGATGGCGGTTTCGACACCCGCTGACGAATGCCTTTCTCTTCCGATTAGCACGAGCGCCCACTTCCCTTTTCGTGATCCCTATCAACGCAACCGGGAATTCCGACCGACTGGCCTTGTGAAATAGTGACGGCACGCCATCTCGGCTCTCCGGTCAGGTTGGCGCAGGGGGCGGGGTTTACCTTTTGGGTTCCTCCCTGGTTTCGGAGCCGGATACTACCGCTAAGCGGACCCAACAATCGGAACCGTTGCGGATGCCGGAGTTCGCCTCCATCGCCACCAAAGCATTGGCACGAAACGAACTGCGCTCACCGGAAAATGAGGCCAGGGATGGGACCACGACACGACACAAAAAGCGAGGTCCCATATGCCGGGGTACAATGTTTGCTCAACTTCTTTCCTGAAAGCGTGCAATGGCGAAGATCATCTGTCTGTTTAATCACAAGGGCGGCGTTAGCAAGACAACGACCGCATTCAATTTGGGCTGGATGATGGCATTGAAGGGGAAGAGGGTTTTGCTAGCGGACTTCGATCCTCAATGCAACCTAACCGGCATGGTCATGGGATTCAAAGGTGTAGATGACCTCGCATCGTTCTACAGTACAAATCCGCCCAATAACGTCAAAGACGGGCTTGCTCCAGCATTTGAATCACAACCGCGCCAAATTGCGCCGGTAGAGTGCCTTGAAGTTTCCGGGAACGATAACCTGCTTCTCCTTCCAGGACATATTGGTCTCGCCGAATACGAGACGACATTAGGCATCGCCCAGGAGCTTAGCGGCTCGCTGTTGGCTCTCCGCAATCTCCCCGGATCGATCCGCTTTCTCTTGAATGTGACTGCTGCAAAGTACAACGCCGATTTCGTTTTGGTGGACATGAGCCCCAGCCTTGGACCGCTGAACCAAAATCTCCTCACGACCAGCGACTATTTCCTCGTGCCGCTGCATCCCGATTATTTTTCGTCAATGGCACTAAGCTCCCTTGCTAAGGTGCTGCCACGATGGAAGACCTGGGCAGCCACCGCCTATACGATTGAAGCACTGGTAAATGCCGACTACCCGTTTCCCGAGCCAAGCACCACCTTCATTGGCGCAGTAGTGCAAAAATATCGACCACGCCTCGGGCGAGCCAGCAAAGCTTTCCAGAGGTGGATTGATCAGCTCACTCTTGGCCTGAAAGAAACACTCGTCCCCGCGCTTGAGAAAGCTGGCATGGTGGACGCCAAGATGTTCCAGGATCGCTTGGGTATGGACCCGTGGACGCCTCTGCTCGAAGTCGCGGATTTCAATAGCTTGATTGCGCTGTCCCAAGAGTTTCAGGTTCCTGTTTATGCGTTAACAGCGGAGCAGACCGGGCAGAAAGGTGCGGTATGGGACCAGACCGAAGAAAGCATGAAGGTATTCCACGATGCTTTCTCGGCTTGTGCAGACAGACTCTTCAACATAACTCAGTGAGATACTCGTGACGCCATTGGAGCACTTCGAAGCGGTCTGGGGCAGGTGTGCACAAGTATCGGCCCTGCATGCTTACCTTGAAAACAGCGTTACTGGCATCCTGCAACCTGACGAGTTGTTGCGGGCTGAGTGGGTTGCGCGAGTTAGTGCTCTTGATCTTTACATTCACGAACTTGTCGCTCAGCAAATGCTCGCGACTTTTGATGGACGTCGTCCGGCGAGTCCTGCATATTTGAAATTCCAAGTTTCGACTGAAACCCTCAATCGGATTCGGGCAGCAGCAACCCCGTCTGACGCAAGTGCCGCCTTCGACTTATATGTCAGGAGCTATTTGAGTCGAATTACGTATCAATTCCCGGATGATATAGCGGACGGCGTCAGACTGTGCTCCAAGATTGAACTGTGGAACGAAGTAGCGTTGAAACTTGGCGCAACTCCAGCAACGAAAGTAGATATCGCGAAAAGTCTGAGGACACAACTATCTCTTGTAGTGCGACGTCGAAACATTATTGCTCATGAGGGCGATCTCCAACAGTCGCCGCTTCGGGAACCTTGGCCTATAAGTCGGGCGGACCTTGTATTCGTGGGGGATCAAATAGTACGGCTCGTGAGAGCGATAGATGCCGTGGTGTGATTCGCCGCAGTCCCTCGACCCGCTGCATCTGAGCAGTCACTTTGGGATTCCCAAGATGGACGGGGGAGTGGTAGTGCCGAATCGATAGGGTGCGCCCAAAGCGCAAGCGTATCCATCCGGAGAGATTTTGCGATGAGGCTAAGTTCTAAAGTTTCTCCTGCCATCTTTCTCCTCAGCGTCCTGTGTTTTTTCTTCCCGTTCGTGACGGTCTCCTGCGGGGGACACAAAATTGCGTCCGCCACAGGTGTGCAATTAGCCACTGGCACCACGCTGGAACTGCCGCAGGCGTTTGGGCCGAGTCGGGAGCAAAAGGTCGGCCAGGAGCCGTTATCCGCAGTAGCTGCGCTTTGCGCTGTTATCGGTCTTGGAGTGAGCTTTGCCGGTGCAAGAGCAGCAATCGTCCCGGCAATCAGTGGTGTCGTTGGAGCCTTGTCTCTCTTGATCATGAAGTCGCGGCTGGATAATGTGATTGCGAAGCGCGGACAGGGCGTGCTTCAGGTTAATTATGAAATCGGATTCTTTCTGGCCCTGCTGCTTATGATCGCTGGCGCTGTATGGAACGGCTACCTATTCTCGCAAAGTGCCAAAGCGACTGCCGCCAGTCCGTCAGGCGGGCCACCCCCACCGGGAATAAGCGGAGATTCCAACTAATTTCCATGCTCAGCCCGGAGCGTGCCCGTCATCCGGACAGGGTGCCACCACCCGCCCGTCACCTTTCAAACTCGCCATCAACCCCGAATACCGCCTCTGCGGGCGGTCATTGCGAACCGCGATCCCCAACGCTTTCCTCTGCCCCACGAGCACCAGCAGAGTTGCTCGGAAAGCCGCGAATTCACCGTTGGTTCACGTCTTCACAGCCGGGGAGAGGATTCGTCTGCGCCCCGTGGCGGTTTCGAATTGGGAAAGCTATCTAGGGTTTCATAGTTGGCCGGATGAGCACCTCGCTGACGAAGGCCTGCGGGGCCTGCGTGACCAGCATGGCGACGACGTGGGCGATGTCATCGGCCTGGAGCATCTTTGAGGTGTCTTTGCCGGGATGGCGGCCAAACGAGGTGTCGGTTGAGCCGGGGCAGACGACCGAGACGCGAATGTTGTGCGAGCGAAGCTCCTCGGCCACGGAATAGGTAAGGCCGTTCAACGCCGACTTTGAAGCGGCATAGACGGCGCGATTGGGCACAGGATTCTTGGAAGCAAGCGAAGAGATGTTGATGATGTGACCTTTGCCGGCGGCAATCATGAGAGGAGCAAAAGCGCGAATGGCAAAAAAAACTCCGCGCACATTGGTGTTGAAAACCTCGTCCCAATGCTCGGGAGCAAGTTCGAGAAGTAGAGAGGCGGGGCCTCTGACAGCGGCGTTATTGACCAGGATGTCGGCGCGTCCGAAGGCTTGCTGGACACTACTTGCGAGGTGCTCGACGGCTGCGAGCGAGGTCAGGTCGCAAACGATGGGGCGGCACTCGCCACCACTTTGACGAATTTGTTCGGCCGTTGCTTCGAGAGGCTGAAGGGTGCGGCCGGCGATGACCGTAGTGGCTCCCAGTTCCGTAAGCCTGCGGGAGATGGCGGCGCCGATCCCGCGTCCGCCACCGGTGACGACGGCGACTTGCCCCTGGAGAACGCGCGTAGAGTCTGTCATAAGTGTAATGATAATCTCTTTTGGAAAGCATCGATACCTCGACTCCCAACGGGCACTTGGTCTTCGGCATCATTAAAGTATTGTGGAATTCCAAAGGTTGTTGATTGCTGAGCGCGTTTACAGCGGCCAGCAGGCGACACTTAAAACGCGGCATCTGATTCAGTCGGCGACGGCGAGCGCCGACGGGAAAAAAACGGATTGGAGAACCCGGCAGGCCGGTCATCGGGGCGGAAACTATTGACGCTCACTAATTTAGCTAGTTACACAACCTTGCCCATTCCACCGCATCGCCAGCCCAAACGGTAATAAACGGCATCAAAATCGCTTCTGCCGTGCCTCCCCCGACTTTGCCCCCCAGAGGCGATTGCAGGCGGGGGCGACCCTCGCTCCATGGTTCCGGTGCGGCAGGCTGGTACGGAGGTCTCTACGGGTTTTTGCACCAGCTTGGCGGGGCTGTCCTGACCCCCCTTTCCGCTTGCCAGTTCGTATCCACAAGGGAGCCGGTATACTGCAGGTTCGCGAAGGGACGCAACAGAAGGAGGATTAGACGCCCGTGGATCCCGCCGAACTATTGAAGGCAGTCGCATTCGCTGCCGACAAGCATCGTCACCAACAACGAAAAGACGCCGAGGCCTCCCCGTACATTAATCATCCGATAGCAGTCGCAAACGTTCTCGCAGGCGAGGGAGAGATGCGCAATCGTAGCCCACTGGAGCAGAGTGTGCTTGTTCCTTCAACGAAAGCGGTTGGATAACACTTCTTTCTGCAGATCGTCTAAAGTGGCCGCGAAACCTTTGCTTCCTGGTACATCATCGATCACCCGCACAACGCGTCCTGTGGATTCCATTCGCCATGCCTTGGAAGTCGGTTCAATCCCGGTGAAAAGCAGTCCGATGTGGATGGCAGTGCCACGAGGAGGGCAATCACCCACACACCACGTGAATACGCCACCTTTCGAGATATCCCGCGTAAACCCGGCACCTTCCCGCTGTTCCCCGGATTCGTCTACCCAGCCGAAAATGACTGGCACTTGCAACTCATAGCGTGGTGAGCGGCGCTGCTCCACAGTAACTCCGTTCCCGGTCTTGAACGTCGCGTTCGCGGCAACTTCTACCAATTCGCGAGGCATACCACTACTACACGCCTACGACATTTAAGAGCTAACCAAGAACGAAACAACAGGGTATATCACCTAGGCTGAATGGCTCACGCCAGTAGACACTGTCTCCACGCCGAGCAACCCGAAGGGCAGCATTCGGTCTCGGTTGTGACGTAATTGTGACGTGAGGCAGAAAGAGGATGGCTTTTCTGGCCCTCCTTTGGTTTTCATTTTCCTTTGTTTTCAGGCGGTCCTTCCATCTCTTCTGGCTTGCGTTCGCTTTGGGTGCGAGGGGCCCGGCAGTTAAAATCTGCCCGTCCCGGCGGTCTGGCGGGAATGAACCTCTCAGCAAAACTCGTCAAAAGAGCCCGTTTTAGTGACGAGTTCGAAGCGGAAAAGCAAGGCAATAAACGGGGGTAGATGGGATAGCCTCATTTCCCCGCTAAGGGATTTATAGCCTAACAATTGGTTCAATTACCGAGCCGAAATCGAGGTCGTGAAACCTATGATCGGCGGGTGCGAAAAATATTCTTAATCGGTATCCCTCTCCTCGTCCTGCTGCCAATCGCGTTTTTGTTGGCACGATCCGCCTCGCCCGTCGTAGACCTGTCCACTCCAGTTACCATCCTGGGTCAGGCCACCTCCATTACCGCCCATGTACGCGATCCGCATGGCGTGCGTAACCTCGCAGCATTTGTTGACCAGAATGGTGCCCGCTATCGCGTTTGGGAGAGCACACAAGGATCGCATGACTCGGATAGCACTTGGAATTTCACCGCCGGCACCAGTGCCACGCCGCAGCTCAAAGACGGGAAGGCACAACTGATTGTCGAAGCGACTTCCGACGACTTCCTCAGGAAGACTACGCGCTTGGAGCGCGAGGTGATGGTGGTGACACAACCGCCAGCCATCAGTGTCGACTCGGATCAGCACTATCTGTATTTGGGCATGGCTGAGCTGGCCACATTCAATCTAGCCGGTAATTGGACTGAAGCGGGAGTGCGTGTCGGCGACCAGATATTCCGTGCTTGGCCTATGCCCGGCGGCAAGCCCGGCTATTTTTCGCTCTTCGCCTTTGCATGGAATATGCCGCCCGGAACCGCACCGCTGGTCTATGCGTCCAACGGCACAGGTAACCAGGTAACCGGTCCGATGGTTTACCAGTTTCCAAAGAAGGAACAGCCGAAATACACAGTTCACGATCTTCAGGTGAGCGACAGCTTCATGCAAAAAGTCGTTTCCGAGCTAGATTCAAATGGCTCAGGTGACCCGGTGCCGCGTTTTGTTAAGGTCAATAGCGAGATGCGCCGTGCCAACAACAAAACGCTCTTTGAATTGCGCCTCAAGACCACAGACCGCTTCCTTTGGTCGCAGCCCTTTATGCGCCAGTCCCACTCTCAGGCAGAATCGAGCTTTGCGGATGTGCGGAACTACATCTACCAGGGGAAAAAGATCGATCAGCAGGTCCACCTGGGCTATGATCTCGCGGTTACGCAGCATGTGGGCGTTCAAGCCTCCAATGACGGGCGAGTGGTGTATGCGGCTCCACTAGGGATCTACGGCAACTGCATCGTGGTGGACCATGGCTATGGGCTGCAAACCATCTATGGACATCTCAGCCAAATTGCCGTACACGAAGGCGACATGGTGAAGCGAGGGCAGGTAATGGGCACAAGTGGCATGACGGGCATGGCTGCCGGCGACCATATTCACTTCAGCATGCAGCTTGATGGCGTTCAGATTGACCCGAAGGAATGGTGGGACAGCCACTGGATTAAGGATCACATTGCAAAGCGCGTAGAGCTGGTCGGGTTCAACCACTGACACTCGGAGCCGCAGCGCCCATTAGTTCCAAGACCCAGCTGATTGTAGCCGCCGAGAGCCGCGACGTGCCAGTTATTCGTACTTTGCCCCCAGAGTCGATTACAGGCGGGGGCGACCCTCGCTCCATGATTCCGGTGCGGCTGGCTGGTGCGGAGGTCACTGTCACTTGGGTTCTACTGATGTTCAGCGCGGCACGTCACGGAGAAAAGGAGTTTTGCTGATCCCGGCAAGCATTTTGGCACCACGGAGGTTGGCGAACTGAAATGGTCGTCCGTCCCCTGCCTTCGAATCTGCCATTGCGGACCGCGAAGCTCTCTAACCGGCGCCGACGATGGCACGCTAGCCTGGCCAATAAAGGTCTGGCGGCTTTCCGACCAGCATTGGTGACCCTGAGCCTGGGTTGCCTCCGGCAGACATCCCCAGAGGATTGGGACACATTTATAACGAAACCGACCCAGCGGCAGAGACCCGGAGTGCGATAGCCGGTATTGTCCCAACCAGCGTGGGTCCAGATGATGCGGGTGCGCTGATTGGGCGCGAGCAGCCACTCAAAGATGGCGATATTGGCTCTTACAGCGCCTTCTCGGGCACGTGGAAGTCTACGCCACGGCTTTGGTTCACCCGCTCGGTCGCCGGAATGTCCAGCTCGGCGATGGGAATTCGCAAACGCGGTCCGGAGAGCACGAAAAGCGTCGAGCCCATAATCGCGTAGCTGGCGACTTCCTGCCGATGGCCGTCGCGGAAAACGAGCACGGTTGGCTCGGCGAACTCGTCGCTGGCTGAGTCGCTCTGGCTCGTACGTGGGTTGGACATTTGATCCTGGGGCTCAGGCGTGCTGTTCACCGGAGGCGGAGAGCTGTCAGGCGAATAGTAGTTGGGCTGAGGCGCGTATTGCGGTGGGTATGGGTATCCGGGAGATTGACTCGAGTTGAAAGTGCCGGGGACGTGGCTGGTATACGCGGGATCGGCATCGTAATCCGCCGTGTAAGGAACGTAAGCGCCGTAGTAATAAGACCCGTACGGTGAAACAAAGCCGAAAGTCCGGGGATAATGGTGATGATGGGGGACCTTGGGACTTCCCGCACGCACACTACCCGGCGCCGTTCCCAACTGCATGCGCTGATTGGGGGTAATCGGCATGCCCTGAACCTGGGCTATCGCCGCCAGGGACAGCGTGAGGAAAAGCACGAGCGAAGCCCCTGCAAACCACCGCATACCACACCTCGCGATTATGATAACCCTGTTGCTCGGGATTAGATGCGACAGAAAGTAAAAGATGCCACAGGTTTAGCTAAGCTAGTGATTCTGAACGGCGACCAAGTTGGGTCGCGTGGCCGTTCCAGCTGTTGTTGTAAGCCCAAGCCCGCTGAGGGTGACCACGTTGTCAGCGCCTGAGCTCACGGGTATCTCGTGCAGGTTCCCATCGTTGCCGCCGACAACGAATGTGCTGCTGTCGGCGGCAACGTCGCCTTTGAACAACAAACCTGTGGTCGAGTCCTGGAGAGCAGCGCTGTTCTGCAGAGTGGCGGACGACGCTTGCAGCGATTGCGGGTTAGCAAGATTGACCAGGATGACGTTGCCGGTGAGCACAGCGGTGCTGCTATTTGGCGTCACGAGGAACTGGTTTACCGTCGGAGAACCCTGCCCAAGGTTTTGGGGAGCCACGGATTCACTTCCGCTCAGGGTCGGGGGACATCTGACGAACGGTGCCGGCGGGTTGGTCAGCATCACAACGTCGATGTTAAGGAGATCCAGTGCCAACATTCCTGTCCGATTGGGCAAGGCGCGAATGTTCGTCGGAGCGACACCTGTCTGCACGTCGACGACACCGTTGCCCAAGTCGGAGCCGCTCGTAACCTTGGAAACTGTCTTGACATTTTGTTGGCCGCCAAAGTAGGTCGCGCGGGCCGCTCTCCAGGGAGCCTGGCAAACGTGGCCATTAACCTGGAATTGCTTGGCGGAGCCGAGGGTAAGTTCCAGTCGCAGGTGCGCGACAAGGTGATAAGACGAAACCCGGCACAACGAGCGTGTGCTGCGAAACTGTGATCCGGCAAACGGGATGAATACAACAGGTGAGGATTCAACGCTGGACCTGCGGAACTTAGGTAAAATACTTGTTATGAAGCGCCTTATCGCTCTCTGTTGTTGTCTGTTACTGACGACGCTCTCGTTTGCGGCGCCATTGGCCTCCAATGCAAAAACAGCCATACCGTCGGACGTGCAGCAAATCATTTCCGTCGATTACCGCGCGTTGCGGAACTCCGACTCCGGCATGGCGCTCAAAGCCAAGATCCTGCCGGATAATCTGAAGCAGTTCGAAAACGCACTGAAGGACATGTCAATCGATCCCGACAGCGACGTCGAAGGACTATCGTTTGTTATGTTCCGTGCCGGCACGCAGTTGCGCTCTGTCGGATTCGCCACCGGCGATTTTCAGGTCAAGAAGTTCCTCGCCAAGCAAAAGGCGAATAAGACCAAGCCGGAGAAATATCGCACCGCCTATCTCTATCCCGCCGGCTCCGGCATGTTGATGACTTTTCTCGACGACACGACGATGCTGTTCGGCGATACCCAGGCTGTCCACAATGCCTTGGACGCCCGCGACGGAGAGAGTCCAAGTGTGACGAGCAATGCGGACATCACGGGCCTGATCTCCTCCGTGGAGGATAGCGCTGCTATCTGGAGCGTGCTGGACTCGGTCGGAACCCAGAATATGCTTCGCTCAGCCATGGGTGACGCCGCCAAGCTGGCCGACTATGACGTGGTAAAGAAGCGCCTGACGGGGTCCTACTACACGGTGGATTTCACGCATGGCGTATCCCTTGACCTGACGGTCGCGACCGGTGACCCGATGGCCGCCGCCACGCTCTCGTCGTTGCTGAAGGCTGGCCTGATGCTGAAGAAGATGGGATCTTCGCCGGTAGAACAAACCGCCATCGATGCCACCACAGTGGATTCCGACAGCGGCAAACTGATGATTCACTTCAAGGCGGACGACAATCGATTCCAGTCGCTGTTGCAATCGGACTTGTTCAAGGCAATATCGAAGTAGAACGTAAAATTCCCGTGGGAATCGCGTCATTCTGAGCGCAGCGAGGGATTGGCTGTTCCGGCTGACGGCAAAAAGCATATCCTTCGTCGCACGATCCTCAGGACGGGTGGTTGCCGGGCTTTGGTTCGATTCCTGGCACACTTCGCTCGCCAGTCTGCGCAAGGGGCCGCATCCTCGCGGCAATAGCAGACCCAGGTGCCCACTTTTTCGGCCTGCACCAGGCCAGCTTCGGTCATAACACGCATGTGATGAGAGATAGTGGGCTGCGCTCGAGCCCTTCGTGCAACATGGAGTTTTATAGGAGCAGATCGTCGCCCGAGCTTCGATCTTCGGTCGCCGGTTAGGTTCACATAGTGGGCTTCCCGACCACGGAGCCCAAGCAGCTGTCTAACCGGCGCCGGCGATGGGAAGACCGAGCCACAAATTCGTGGTCTGTGCCGGCAAATCGCGAGCGCGCCTGCAGGCATGACAAGGTTCCGATGCCCTCCGAGAAACTACACGCCCCGAACCGGGTTAGAATTAACGAGTTGGGAAATGTATAGGCGTTTGAGGGTGGGATTTATGAAATCTGTTATAGGTACGAGAAGTACTGGATGGCTGAGAGAGATACTGCACGACATTCTTCAACCCGGTCAGGCCGCCGCGGTCACGGGGCAGAGCGTTGGACAATTGACACGGCAGGGTCTGGCAGTCGTACTCAGCGCATTGATGATCATGATTCCGATGTGGCAGGGCGAGGCATTTGCGCAATCCGTGCCAATGCCGCCCAACGCTGGTCCGCCCAGTCCACCAGTTGCGGATAACGGTCAGCAAGTGCCGCAGGGGCAACCCTTGTCTGCTGAGCAGTTGGACCAGTTGGTAGCGCCAATCGCGCTCTATCCCGATGCGCTGGTAGCGCAGGTTCTGGCAGCCGCAACTTATCCGACTCAAGTGGTGGAGGCGGATCGCTGGAGGCAGGCACAGGGCAACGCCCCCGCGGAACAGATTGCTGCCGGTGCGGAAGCCCATAACTGGGACCCGAGCGTGAAGGCGCTTACGGCGTTTCCGACCGTACTGGCGCAGATGGACAAGAACATTCAGTGGACAACGGACCTGGGCAATGCCTACTACAACCAACCACAAGACGTGATGGATTCAGTGCAGGCCATGCGCCAGAAGGCAGAACTTGCCGGTCAGTTGCGCAGCACGCCACAGCAGGTGGTAACCAACGCGGGCGGCGCGATTACGATTGTGCCAGCCAACCCCACGGTGGTCTACGTTCCGGTGTATAACCCTTGGACGATCTATGGAGCGCCGTTCCCAATGTATCCGGGTTATTACTACGCTCCGGCTCCGGGGATTTTTTGGGGTGGATTGGCGATCGGCTTTGGAATCGGGATCGGGATCGGTATCTTCGCGCACTGGGGTTGGGGATGGGGCCACTGGGGAATGGGATGGGGTAGCCATGCTATCTTCTTTAACCACGGCGCGTACATCACTCACAGCACGACCGTGATCAACCGTGGGTTCAACCGTCCGGGCGGCCCGGGACGGAATTTTGGAGCGCGGGGAGCTTACGCGCGGCCCGCTGGTGGAAGTGTCAACCGGTCAAGCGTGGGCAACCGTGGTGCTTCTGTTGCGAACCGGCCCGGCGGTACCAACAGACGGCCTGGTGGAGCAATCAATCGATCTTCAGCAAGCGCTAGCCGGCCTGCGGGAAGCGCTAGCCGGCCCAGCGGCGGCCCGGGAGCAAGCGCTCCTCGGGCGTCGACGAGTCGTGCATCAGGCGCTAAGTCTGGCGGCGGTCACCCGAGTGGTAGTGGTCACTCGAGTGGTGGTGGTCACCCGAGCGGCGGCGGCGGGCATAGTGGCGATCACGAAGGGCACAAGTAAATCAGTTAAGTGTGAAATGCCAAGGGAAGCCTGACAAGGGCTTCCTTTTTTATGTTGGACCAATCTCCTGTCACATCCTTGTTACGGGCCGGGAGTTCGGTGTCTTCTGTCTCAATATGAGCACCAGCAAGGTTAATTTGGGGGGGGAAGCGTCGCGGAGGCAATTTCCGTGAAACCGTTCATGCGAAAATTCCGCCATGACCACCAGCCGTGTTGTCATGTCGATCACAATGCGGGCTGGCAGAATGAGTTGGTCCTGAAGAAAAATCCCCGGAAGCTTCGCCGCTTCCCGACCACGGAGACTGTTCCTCGGTCTAACCGGCGCTGGCGATGGGGCTCTGGCCTGGCCCAAAAAGGTCTGGCGACTTTCCGACCAGCATTGGTGACCTTGAGCCTGGATTGCCTCTGTCGTTCCCCCTGGACAGTTAACCCCGAAGCGTCACCCCAATCTGGCCGCTGCGCAACAGTTTTCCAAACAGGCGTACAAAATCATTGTGCCCAGCAAGTCAACGGCGGAGGCCGCCAACAAAAATCGATGGCCGGGCATCTCGATTGGCGAATGCGGAGGCGCCGTTGTACTCAGTTCCACGCCCAAACAAAAAGGCCTTCCGCGGAAGACCTTTTGCGCTGCTATGAGTTGCACTATCGCACGGGGCCGGCCGTGTACCCGGTGTTGCGCACCGGCGCGACGTCGGCGAAGTAGTTATGGTCATAAAGATTGCGGTAGAACTTGCCGGCAAGCTCGGCGGCCTTGGGGCCAAACGTTGGGCGCCCGCCTTCCAGGAAGAACACTGCAACGACGCGTCCGGATTGCGTATTCGCATAGGAAGCGAACCAGCCAAACCGGGTGCCATCCTTGGAACAGGTACCGGTCTTACCCAGGATCTGCTCTTCGGTAAAGCTTTCGTGCACTCTCCTGGCGGTACCGTACTGCACGGCACCGGCCATCCCCGGGCTTACCTCGGGAATCAGCGAGGCGATGTTCAGGTAGCGTTTTTCTCTTGGCTGGAAGTTGGCAATATCCTCGGGCGTGAGCGGGTGCTGCAAGTAGTAGAGCGTTCCACCGTTGGCGATGGCCGAAATCAGAGCGCCAAGCTGAAGCGGGGTCATCGAGATGCTCTCGCCGAACGAGCACATCTTGCCAACGCCGCCGAGCTTCTGAGGAAGCTCCTCGCTGGGGAAGACTCCAAGATGTTCGCCGGGGATATCCCAGCCCGCCAGTTCGCCAAGTCCAAACTGGTGCGCGTAGTGGCTAACCTTCTCAAACCCAAGGCGGCGGCCCAATGCCTCAAAGTAGGCATTGTTGGAGTGCGCTAGCGCATGAGTCAGATCAATCTGCCCGGCGCGACCGAGTTTCACGGGTGTGTCTTTGGTGACAACGTTTTCACTCAGCGCCGCCAACGCAACGGCTACTTTAATGGTAGAACAGGGCTCGGCACCCTGAGAGAGCGCCAGCTTCTGGTTGACCATCGCCAGGATGCGGCCGCTTTCCGGATCGATGGCGACCACCGTGCCGTTCATGTTCCCCAAGGCATCCAGTGCGGCGGCGCGTACAACCGGATCTTCTCCACCGGTCACGTCGCCCAGCCCCTGGTTTGCGGCGAAAGAGCTGGTGTAGAAGCGCTCAGCGTAGCGCAGCTGAGAAGCACGCGCTACGGTGCGGCGCGTTGCCGCCTTGCGCTGTGCCGTCGCGGTCCGAGCCACGCTGCGGTTATGGCGCAGACGGCTGATACGCTTCTGCGCGCTGGCGTTTTCGGCGATCTTCTGTTTTTGCGTAGGTGAATATTTACGGGAAGAAACGGTCGCGGCAAAGGAGCTGGCACAGAAAAGAAGCGCGAACAGAGACACCATCACGGCTTTTACAGCACGGCGAAACCCAGTCATTGAAAACCCACCCGAAGTATGAAAACTGCACTGCTCGACTCCAGACGGCGCAACTGCCCGCTCCGCCTGAAAAACCACGAGGCCTCCCGTGCACAACGCAAACGAAAAACGAGAGCACCTCTTACGAACACAAACTAAAACCCGACGTAGGTCTGAATATGGAAATGCGATGCGTGTGCGCCGACGCTGCCCGCCAGCATCTACTTTGCATTGGTAGCACAGAATGGGAATAGGACCGTTTACAAAGTTGAGTCTTGGCGAAACGAAAGGATCAATTACCGGAAACTTTTACTTGCCCCAAAACGGAAGACAGGACGCCCAAGCAGACAAGTTTGAGCTTGGAACGAGCCATGTTCCCGCGGAATCGGAGTAGTGGCCGCCTTTCCCCTGCCGGGGATCCGGGTCTGCGACGGAAGGAACATCCGTCTGGCTCTGCGGGCCCGCCATCTTGTGTGCCAGCGGATTGCTTCCGGGTTGTCGTTAGCCCGTGACTCGGGCGGAATCCGCCATGGTGACCGAGCGGACCACATCTACCGTGGGTCGGGTGTACGCCTTACGCGCTCGCTTGCTGGCAAGACCGAACAATGGTCGATGCATTCGTGACGTTCGCGCTGAAACCCGATGGATAAATCGCGCAGATGAAAATGGCGGTGGTTTCGCGTCTGGCCGATTTCAGTTTTCGATTACCGGTACCTGCTGTTCACGCCGGCTTCGAAAGAGTCGGACTAGAGCTGTGCAACGCGGGGACCGACAGCAAGCAGTTCGAAGAGCTCACAACTTGCAACCCGGGCGGCAGCGACTCCCCGAAGCTGCGGACCGCATCTGCCTGTTCGGGCGGGACGTACTTTGACAGAAGCTGGATGGTTTCTTCGGCGATCCCAAGCGCCCTCAAGCGGGTGATCGCCTGCTCGCGAATTGCATCATCGATGTCACGGGAGTGATCATCGGTGCGCCGCGCGATCAGCGCGATGGCGGCGGAAGCCGTTACCTCCATGAAACTGGACAAGTCCAGTAGGGCTTTCAGCCACTCTCCGGCAATCTCAGGGGCCACTACAGAATGCAACGGCCCGTACAGCGGAATGCGCGCACCCAATCGTCCGAGCGACCACAGCCAAATTGCATCTTCGGGTTCTTTTTTGATCTTCGCCAGCAACTCATTGCCGAGGGAAGCACGGGTGCTGCCAAGCAGGTGCTCAAGGCTTGCAACCAGGCGCCACGTCTCGTACTCGAGTTGTCGGTTCATGCGGCCCTTCTTCTGCCTACCGACACCACGACAATGATTTTGATAGAGCACCTGCTGGTCGCTGGCATTGATGCCGCTGGCGATCCGGCGCGAAAGCACCAGCATTTCGATCTGACATTGCAGATCGTCCGCAAAGGCGAGCTCATTCAACGCAATTGTCCGCAACTCCTTAACGCGCGAATCATCATCCGGTGCACCGAAACCTGGCCGCAAACAGAACCCGGATAGATTGAGCCAGCGCACCTCATGGCGCGGAGACTTTTTGCGTCCGGCAGCAACCTCAATAAGCACATCGCTGAACCGCCGAATGGCTGAGATCGACCACGAGTCTCTCTTCGCGCTGAGCGCCGCTTCCATTTGGCTGACAAGAGTCTCGGGCGCGAGAGTGTCGCCATCGACAGAGTCGCCAAAAACGTGGCGGATCAGTTGCGCAGTGGATTCGACAGTTGCATCGGCATTCGTAACTTCTGACGAATGGGTCGGCACGGGTTGGAGCTTCGGCGTAGCGGGTTGCTGCGCTTGTGCCTCTTCGCCGCGCAGTTCGAATTGCAGCCGCCAGCGATGCGGGGTGTCCCGCGATTCACACCAGAGTTCGAGCGTGCCCACCTCCGTAAAACTGGCTCTGAGATGCACACTCAGGTACAGCTCGCGCATTTTCTTGCCATAGCGCAACAAGGTCACCAGCGGAGCATGACGATGTACCTCCGCTTCGTCCAGCGCAGCGATTTCGCCGTGCGCGTCATGCCGTGTGCGCGAACTGTACAGCGTGAATGACACCGGGCGGTTAGCCAGCACCGAAAATTCGCGGTTTTCTAGCGGAAGTGTGGTGCCCTCTTCGGCCCCGGCAGGCAAAACACAGATGCCCTGCAGACTGTCCGCGCCCAACCCGATGTAGTACGTGCGCGCACTGCCGGCCCTGATGCGCAAACCGGTGCCACGCCGTACGCGGCCGTAGTAAGCAGCGCCCCGGGCGACCGCACTATTTACCGCTTCGTTGTCGAGGAGCTTGGGCCTCCAGCCACTTTGGGCTTCACCGAACCAGGCGGAAATTGTTTCGACAATCCTCTCGCGAGTCACCGCTGGCGCACAGAAGCCACCATTGAAGAGGATGGTATCGGGTCGAACCATTCGCTGATTTGCCGGGGAACCGTTCATGGCGACAGTCGCTTGTGTCAGAAACGCGGCAAGGTGCTTGGTGATGGCGGGATCGCTGGCGTAGGGCAGGCCGAGCTCGCGCAACGCTGTTGGCCGTTCATGTGCCGGCATCTCATTAGGTGCAATCACTGGCAGGAATCCGGTCGTCAAAATCTGCATGACTTCCTTGCGCGTTAGGTCAACACTGATCGCTTGTCCGATCACGGCATGGCCGCTGCCCAGCACCGTAACCGGCAGGCGCTCCAAGGACGAATCACTCAGCAGCCGCTCTTTCGCCGCACAGCAGGCCCGGCGTAACGCATATCGCTGTCGCAACGTGAGCTTCATGTCGTTGAGCTTCTCTTCCACGCGGCGGGCCAGGGCGAAATCGAGATTGTCGCCCCCGAGCAAAAGGTGCTCGCCGATGGTGGTTCGCTCAAATTGCGCCTCGCCGTCGACGAAGCGAACGCGAACCAAGCTGAAGTCGGTCGTGCCGCCGCCGATGTCGCAGATCAGAATCAATTCTCCATCGTGGAGGTCTTTACCGTTCTCGTCCCGCGCCAAATAGGGGCGCGAGGGCGGGCCGCCTGACTGCGCGTGCCGATTCGCCGCAATCCACGCATAAAACGCGGCCAGCGGTTCTTCGAGCAGAGTGAGATTGTCGAGTCTGGCCCTGCGGGCGGCTTGCACCGTCAACTCACGCGCTTCCTCATCGAAAGAAGCTGGCACGGTGAGGACGATTTCCTGACGCTCAAAGTGCGTTTCTGCGTCAGTCCCGATTGCGCCGTTCCAGGCATCACGCAGATGCATGAGGTAACGCGAGGACGCTTCAACAGGGGAAATCATCGGCTGCGGCGGTTCAGCTTGCGCGGGGAGGATCTTGGCGCGGCGATCCACGCCAGAATAGGAAAGCCACGATTTGGCCGATGAAACTTGGCGGCTCGGTATGAGCGCTCCCTGTTCGCGCGCGAGTACACCTGTCACCATTGGCGGCTCCTCATTCCACGTGGCGCTCACGGCTCCGTCAGATAACTCATCTTTGGTGGGGAAGTAAAGGAAAGAAGGTAGGGCTGGAAGTGTGCGGACTTCCCCGTGTGCCACTAACTGCGGCACGGGGAACACGTGAATGGCGGCGCTTGCATCGGCAACTTCCTGAGTATCGATGTACGCCACGACAGAGTTTGTCGTGCCCAGATCGATGCCGATTAGATAACGAGAAGGCACCGACGTCTCACCTCCCGGTCTTTTCGCGAATGTTTAGCTCAAGCTTCCAGCGTTGCTTGCCATCGCGCGATACACACCAGACCTCGAGCGTGCCAAGCTCGGTGACGCGAGTCTCAAGCCGCACCGGTACGACCGTTCCCTGCTGGCCATCCAGTTTCAGCGTCACCTCCAGCGGGCTGAGTTCCTCGATATCATCACCCCAATCTTCCAGCAGGCTGCCACCCTGGTCCTGCTTGCGGACGCTGGAACTTAGGAAACGAAATTCGGCTGGTTCGCCGACAACGAGGCCAAACTCTTTGTCGGGAATCGTGGCCTCGGTGCCCTCCTCCATGCCAAAGGGAACGACACAGAGCGCCTTGAGCGGAGCTTCCATGCCGGGCACGGCAGGCATCGCGCTTTCAATTCCGATATAGTACGTGCGCGAGGCGCCACTGCGGATACGCACGCCACGACCGCGACGCGCCTTGCCGTAGTAGGCCGCGCCGCGCGCAACCGCGTGCTCCAAGTCGGGCGCTTCCAGGATCTGCTCTGCCCCAAGCGCGTCGAATCCTTCTTGACGCAACCAGCCGTTCAGCACCTCAACCATCCGGCCACGCAGCACCGCCGCTTTCATCACTCCGCCGTTGAACAGGACATGGGTGGGACATGCTAATCCGCTGCGGCCACGCCGGATGCTTGCCGCCTCCGGGCTGTTGCGAATCTGCTCCGACAGAAACTGCGCGAGGTGTTTGGTGATAGCTGGATCGGCTGCGTATGGCAGGCCCAACTCCTGAAAGCCAACACGGCGTTGCCGCGCTGGTAATTCGCCGCTTGCCACTTTGGGGAAGAATCCTTCGACTAGGATCTGATCTAGATCGTCGCGCGCCAGTTCCGTCTTGATGGTGCCGCCGACAAGCTTTGTTCCCTTGCCTAGTAATGTGATTGGGTGCTTCTGGGTCCTGGGCGATTCGAACAGCTTTTCTTTTGCGAAGCGGCACTGATGCCACAGAGCGTGCAACTGCCAGGTATCGATGCGATGGCCTGACACTGTAAGGCGCTGTTGCAGAACGCGCGCCAGCGCCAGGTCCATGTTATCGCCACCCAGCAGGATGTGGTCACCTACGGCAACGCGTTTCAACATCAGGTCACCGTTCTCCTCGGAAACCATAATGAGGCTGAAATCCGTGGTGCCGCCGCCGACGTCGCACACGAGAACGAGGTCGCCCACCTTGATTTGGCGGCGCCAACGGTCACCCTGGCTTTCAAGCCACGCGTAAAAGGCTGCTTGCGGCTCTTCCAACAACGTGACCTGCTGATAGCCGGCCTGTTCGGCGGCGCGCCTGGTTAACTCACGCGCTTCTTCGTCGAACGAAGCGGGCACCGTGAGCAGCACGTCCTGTTCCGCGAGAGCGAGTTCCCGTTGCTCCCGTGCCTCGCCGCTGTCCCACATGCTGCGCAAGTACTGCAAGAACTGCGATGATGCTTCGACTGGCGATAGCTTGGGCACCTCGTCAGGCGCTTGCCATGGCAGGATCGGCGCAGTGCGGTTCACCGCGGCGTAAGAGAGCCAGGATTTGGCGGAGGCGACCAGGCGGTTTGGACTCTCCGCGCCGCGCTTGCGCGCCAGTTCGCCGATGACAAACTTCGGCTCAGGTTCCCATGGCAAGGCGAAGCTGCCCTTGGGAAAATCGAATTCGCCCGGGATGTAGAGAAAAGATGGCAGCAGGCTGCGTTCCGCCACTTCGTTCGCATTCACAAGCTGTGGAATGCTGCGGATCTCGATGCGGCTTTCATCTTCGGCAGCAGTGGCGTCGCAGCGTGCCAATGCCGAATTTGTAGTTCCCAGATCGATACCAACAATGTATTTGGCCACCAATGAAAGTCTCCTCCTCAACTCTGCATCGTTGCTCGTATGTAAATCCCAGTTACGAGAGTTCGACCTCGGCCGGTGCAACCACCATCCGACCGGCGCCCTGCGGCAACGAGGGCAGATTCACTTCCCTTACGCGCCAGCCTTTGTGGCGTAACATACCGCGAACGGGCAGCTCTCCCGCCACGTTGCCGATAAATTTGATGGCCGCCAGGTCAAAACCCGCTTTCACCGTCACCAGCTGATCCTCTTCGGAGTTCAGAATCGGTTCCAGCTTTACATAATGCTCGAGCACCTGTCGGCAAGTTTCGTGGATTGTGCGGACAGCGGCTCCAAGCTGCGCGTCGGGATACACGGAAATGTTCTCCGCCAGGAAATCGATGAGCCGCCCGTCGCGTTGTAGCAGCGCTAGCATCTGCACAGCGCGATCGAACGTCTCCGAGGCTGGCTGTTCAACTTCCTTCAGACGAGAGATGGAAGGTGCCGCAGCTGGCGCCTGCGGAACCGGACCGGCAGTCTTGGCCAGCTTCTCTGCGATGTCGCTGGGAATGTCAGCGCGGAATAGGATTGAAAAAAAACACCGAAACGCAAAAACCACTCGTTCCCAGAATCTGTTCATAGCTACTCCGGATGGCCAAAAAGCCAACCACTAAGAATAATTCACTGGCGCTTATGCACGCTAAATTCGGGGAAAATACTTTGGATCGTATGCACGGTACAAATACTTGAGAGACGACCTGAACCGGATCGTTGGCAAACCAGAAGTTGAAGACTCCGGACCGGAATGCTGCGCGGTGTCCGACAACTGGCGACTCGCCAGCGATACCCGTAAGCGGCAGTGGCCCGTGCAGCAGGCTGGACTTGCCCGCTGCGTGCTGCCGCTCTCAGAACTGCGTGGTCGTTGGTTGCGCCCCGATTGCTACCGAGGACGGGCCTACGACGGGGAGAACATCCGTCGAGCCCTGCGGTGAGGCATCTTGCGGGCTATCCGAAGCGCCTCTGTCGGATGGTCGGGTCATCACCAGGCTGGAAACAAGCAAAGACGGTGGTTGGCAAAATGACTAGGCCATTGTCGAGATGTAGAACCGAGGCGGCGATTGGGCTTCCGGCATTTGATTGTTGGCAACTCGACCGGGTTCTTTACAAACACTTTACAAAACTTACCGTGACTTTCAGTTTCCACTCGCGTCTATTCATATTGTTAGGAGGCAGTGATGCAGAATACGAGCAACTCCGTCCCGGAGAAGGACGTTGTATTGGAAGAGCGGCATAAACTAGAGGCAGAACGGCAGAAGCTGGTTGCGCAGATTGTGAAATTGCCCA
>Ga0187864_10001736_pt1 | contig 20389 bp, 22 predicted proteins | sample June2016WEW_11_4_FD_132985 | JGI IMG/M metagenome (GOLD analysis project Ga0187864, IMG submission 132985) | Peatland microbial communities from SPRUCE experiment site at the Marcell Experimental Forest, Minnesota, USA - June2016WEW_11_40 | ecosystem: Environmental > Terrestrial > Soil >...
GAACCGCAGAAGCTCTGGAAGGCGCCATCGCAGAAGCCCTGCGAGCTATTACCGCCGACAACGCTTTAGCTTGGTTCTCTCATTGCGGATATGGTCTACGATAACATTGAAAATGCTCTAGCCACCCTTACGCCGCTCTTTCCGCCCTCCGCTCGTATGCTTCCCAGGGAGCAACCAAGTCCGCCACGTCCCACAGCCGGTCTGTGACGCCAGCAGCCATTGCCGGAGTCATGCGAAGTGTACGATGAACCTTGATGAAGTTGTAAGCGAAATAATTGAGCGCCGTCGCTGCCGCGTGATTCTCCAGCTTGCGAGAGAACCCGTTGCTGAGGCGCGTGTAGCGCCGCATGTTTGTGCGAACCCCTATGGTCAAGAACTCATCTTCGCTTCCGAGGAAGGGAAGTTTACCTGACTGAACGCTCATGCCGCTTCCCGCTCATAGTACTTCAGCAGACCACCCAGTCGTTCCTGGCAACGCACAATTCCGTTATCCCCGCTCGCCCCTCGATTCGGCAAGGGGAACAGGAGCCGGTTCTGCTTGCCCTGGTGATTGCGCTCCTCGTGGTAATGGGCCACGTATTGCTGCAGGCCACCGTGAAGAAGTCGGTCGCCACCAATACCGCCATGTGAGCACGGATGAAGTCTTTCCAACTGGTCGCCTGCTTCCGCTGGGGAGCCGGTGGAATGTCATGGCGGAGGAGAATATTGCCCACCGTCTGATCCGAGAGCCGGAGACCCAGGTTGGCCATGGCGCCCACGATCCGGTCATAGCCCCACCCGGGATTTTCCTTCGCCATCCGCACCACCAACCGCTCGCTTTCCTCGTCAACTCTGGGACGACCCCAGGACTTGCGAAACTTCGATCCGTCGAACTTGGTGGCGATGAGCTTTCGGTACCAGGCCAGCAGCGTATCCGGTTTGGCGACCGCCGCCAATGCTTCCAAGGCTTTCCGTCCCAGCCGGTGGGCGATCTCCGCCAACGTAGCTTTTTCGCCATCGGATAACAACAACCGGCCTTTGATTTGGGCTCTCAGGATCCGGTTCTCTGCGGCCAGATATTCGTTCCTCAGTAAAAGTTCCTGGTCTACGGTTCCGGTGATGTAAGCCAGCATGCGAGCCCAAATCATTCCAGAGCCTCCCTAAACTTGATCGTCGAACCCGGATTGTACATGCTCTTGAGGTTTCAGGAAGCAGCTGTGTGAGGAAATTATGAGACCGGAAACCGAGCCTTTTCAAAGCGTTTGAGATTCTTGACCATACGGGTATCGTTCCCCTTGAGGTATCTGTACGTCGGCGTGGATCAAGTCATTCATTCTGCGGACGGTTTGTGAACTTTGGCGAATCGCAGCCAAGTGCCCGCCAGGCGAGATGAACTGAATGTCATCTGGATGCTACGGTAATTCCACTTTGCCTGCCTAAGCTGTGAGCACATGTCTCTGTCATCAGTTTCGAGGGAATCATTGAAGCCATTCGCCGTCTCGACCAGTTCGAGATATGCAGAACGTGTGAATCCTCAGTGGGTCCGATTACTGGATTTGCTGGATATGAATGTGCGCTACGAGCGGTGCGTGGGAGCGGAGCTGTGGACCGAAGACGGCGCCCGCTATCTGGACTTCCTTTCCGGGTACTGCGTTCACAATGCGGGTCACAATCATCCCCGCATTATCCAGGCTTTGAAAGAAGAGCTGGACCGCTCCGGTCCTGCGATGCTGCAAAGCCATGTTTCAGACTTGGCAGGCGAACTGGCGGAACGTCTGTGCAGATTGGCCGGCGGCAGACTGCGCAAGGTTTTCTTCGCCAGCGCAGGTAGCGAAGGGGTGGAGACCGCCATCAAGTTTTCGCGGGCCGTCACTGGCCGCGATGGTCTGCTGTATGCGGAACGCGCCTTCCACGGCCTTACCTGCGGAGCACTTTCCTTGATGGACAATGAATTCTGGCGCGGGGGATTTGGACCGCTGCTGCCGAACACCCATGCGATTCCTTTCGATGACGTCGCGGCCGTCGAGCGAAAACTCGAGACTAGAAAGTTCGCCGCCTTCCTAGTTGAACCTATCCAGTCGGAGGGCGGAATCCGGATACCTTCCCCAGATTATTTGCGACAGGTGCAGTCGCTATGCCAGCGTTACGGCACGTTGTTTGTCCTGGATGAAGTGCAGACTGGAATGTTCCGCACCGGAAGGTTTCTGGCGGCGCAGCACTTCGATTTGCAGCCCGACATGGTCATTCTGGCGAAAGCCCTCAGTGGGGATTTGGTCCCGGTCGCGGCTGTGCTGATGACCGATGACGTAAACGGCGCCGTGTACAGCTCGCTTAAGCGGGCCATCGTGCACACTTCGACCTTCGGCGAAAACGGCTTGGCGATGCGAGCCGGGCTGGCGACACTTGATGTGCTGGAGGACGAGAATCTCGGCGAGCGAGCCGCTCATCTTGGCCACCTGCTACGCCGGCGGCTGAGGGAAACCCTCTCCGAATATGACATGTTTGAAGCTGCTCCCGGCATGGGCCTGCTCAGCGGTATCGAATTTAAAGCACCCTCCAAAACGGCACTGCGCCTCTCGTTCGAGGCATTCAAGGCCATCCATCCGGGTATGTTTGGACAAATGCTGGTGATGAAACTGTTCCGCCGCGAGAGGGTCCTCACGCAGATATGTGGGAACAACTTCATGGTGCTAAAGGCAAACCCGCCGTTGGTGGCGAAAGAACAGCATATGGAGGAGTTCGTGGAATCGGTAAACAGAGTGGTGGCGGAAGTTCATAACTCCACCGCATTCTGGAGCGATGCGTTGCGACTTGCGCGCCGTGCGATGAACGTGTGATGCAGTAGAAAACTGGTCTCTGCGCTATCCTTAGAGTTTCCAAAGCCGATGGCGAGAGGAGACATGTGCGGCTGTTAGTCGTGGAGGATGATTCGGCGATTCGAGAGTTCTTGAATCGCGGCCTGACAGAAGCTGGCTATCGTGTGGATGCTGCACCCGACGCGAAATCAGCGTTAGCCCTCGCGGACGAAAAAGTTTACGACGGCTTCATTGTCGACCTCGGATTGCCCGACATGGATGGCCTGGATGTGATCGGGCGCTGTCGCGCCCAGGGCCACACCGCTCCAGTGCTGATTTTGTCAGCGCGCCGCTCCGTCGATGAGCGGGTCCGGGGACTGGAACAGGGCGGCGATGACTATCTGACCAAGCCCTTCGCGCTGGCTGAACTGCTGGCCCGAGTTCGCAATCTGTTGCGGCACAATACGCCAACTCAGTCGGAACCGACTTGTTTGCGGGTCGCCGATCTGGAGTTGGACCTGATCCGGCGCGATGCCCGCAGAGGGCAAGAGTCCCTTCAACTGACAGCGCAGGAGTTCTCCTTACTGGAGTACCTGGTTCGTAATGCTGGACGGGTGGTAACCCGCACTATGATCTTGGACCGCGTGTGGCGCATGCGCATCGATCCGGCGACCAATGTGGTGGATGTGCAGATCTACCGTTTGCGCAACAAAGTAGACGGCGAAGGCAAGCGCCCACTAATCCATACTATCCGCGGTGTTGGCTATGTTCTTAAGGAAGCGTAAATCGCAGGGGCGGTCAGCGGCCTGGCGCATCGCCATCTGGCCGACCGTGGCTTTCGCATTGGGAAGCGCGGTGGCCTTCGCGATCATGTATCTACTGATTGCGCGAGATATTCGCGAGCGCAGCGACGCCTGGCTGAGCGGAGAGGCCGAAGTGCTGGCCGATGTTTCGGAAAATACCCCGCGTGATGCGCTGTATGACCGCTTGGTGCAGGAGGTGGCAGAGCTTGCTTCCCGGGAAGTGCCGGATACGAGCGATGCCTATGGCAAGCACCAATCTTCTGTTTTCTTTCTGAAGACGGAACCGCGGCAGGAACCAATCTGGGTGGGGCCGACTCCAAAGGAACTGTTTATCTCGGCGGTGACGAGCATGCCATTGGTCTTGGGAGCCCCAGCCAATGTTCGCGTGCAGGGATGGAAAAAGGCTTTCCGGGTTGTGTACCATGCCCAGAAGGACGGCGGCGGGCTGTATCTGGGATTTGCCGACCTCGGCGGCGCGCAGATGCTGGATCGCCTGACGGAGCGCTGCCTTTTGGTATGGGGTGCAACCGTTGCCCTGGGATTTCTGATCACCTGGTTGGCAGCATACCGCACCCTGATCAGAGTGGAACGCATCAGCGACACGGTATCGCGTATCGGCAGCGAAGACCTAAGCAGCCGGTTGCCGGAAGGCCCACATTCGGATGAGATCTCCCGCTTGTCGCGCACCTTCAACCGCATGTTGGACCGGGTGCAGTCATCGGTACACCAGATGCGCATTCTCACCGACTCGATAGCGCACGATCTGAAGAGCCCGGTCACCTCCGTCCGTGGGAGCCTGGAGGTCGCGCTTTCTGACGGGCACGATGGGCGATGGCAGGAGTGTGTCGCCGAAGCCATCGACGGTCTCGACCGGCTTTCGCAATTGTTGAACACGACGCTGGATCTCGCCGAAGCCAGCGCCGGAGCGTTGCAAACCCGCAAGGAACCGGTCGAGCTCTCGGCACTGGTGCAACAGTTGGTGGACCTCTACCAGCCTGCCATGGCGGAGCGTGGACATGAAGTCGTAACGCATCTGCAGCCGGTGGTGATTGAGGCAGATTCGTCGCTGTTGAACCGGACCATCGCCAACCTGCTGGATAATGAAATAGCCCATCTTCCGCCCGGCTGCCGGATCGATATCTCAGTAAGCGCGAAGCAGGGCGAAGCCGAACTTACGGTGCAAGACAACGGTCCGGGATTTCCCCCCGAGCTTCGCAGCCGCGCCTTCGAGCGTTTTGTGAAGGGACCGCATTCCGCTGGACACGGTCTGGGACTGGCATTTGTTGACGCGGTGGTCAGGGCTCACGGAGGACAAGTTGAGATCGCGGACCACGATGCCGGCGGAGCGGTAATTATGCTCACGTTGGGCGAAGCCGTAAGTGAGAGGGTCAGCCGCTAAAGCCGCGTTGCCAATACACCAAACTTTAGTGTGCCGGGGATGCTGCGCGGTCGATCCGGATGCGACCTACGCTGGAGATACTGATGCTTACCTTGTTCTCGACTTTCAACAGAAAGGTGCTTGGGTTCTTCATGCCCCAATCTTGATAGGGCACAACAAAACTGGTGCTCGCCCTGAGGTTGTCACCGCTCTTTTCAACCGGCAAGGACAGTGTGAGGTCATGGTTGGCGCCATGGATATGAAACACGCCTTGCACCTGTAGGTTCGATATCCCTTGGTCGGCGAGCTTTCCCATTACACGTTGGGGAGAAAAAATGATCTCCGGATAACGCTGGCTCTCCAGTACCTCTTTGTGCATTTTCTGGTCGCGAGAATGATTGCCGCTCTCGCCGCTGGTGGCATCCACAATGATTTCGCCGCTGGCGGCGCCGGATTTCGGGTCGAACGTAACGCTGCCACTCCTGAGTTTGAAAGTGCCATGGACAGTGTGCAGCACATCAACCAGCGTCCACTGGATTTTGGTTTGGGCGGGATCGAGACTAACCGTGATCTGCTGTGCCGCCGCCATCGACGGCAACAGCAACAACCAGGCGAACCGCGCGATACAACCCGTACGAAACATTTGGTCTGAATGAAATGGAACCCTAAGCCTCAAATTGCCGCTCCTCCGATTCGTCCCCATTTTATGCAGCCAGCAAATGCCATCCCAGCGACACAGTCTCTCGCCAGCCAAAGTTCAAGGGCGCAATGGCTCCCGTGTGAAGCGCCAACAACCGGCGGAAGTAGTCGGGCTCCGATGCCAGTGCGCGAAACACGCGACGACGAAAACCGGGATGCTTGTCCATGGCCAGCATGAGGGTGGACATCATGCGCGGAAGACGCGCAATGCGGCGGTGCGCCATTTCGTATTGCTGGAGATGGCCGGCCGGCATCGCCGCGGCAAGAGCGATGGCCTGTCGGAACGCCATCGACAGCCCTTCGCCCGTCACCGCGTCAACCGAACCCGATGCTTCTCCTACGAGGGCGATGTTGCCCAGTTGAACGGCCGCGAGGCGACGCGTAATTGACAAAGCTCCCAAGTGACGGTTGCCGGGCTCCGCATCTTTCAGGCGAGATCGCAATGCGGGAAAGTGAGGGAGCGCCTCTTCCCATCCAAGCCCACGGCTGCGCGTAATCAACGCCACGCAGATCTCGCTGTCCGACACCGGAGTGACATACATCTGACCGCAATTGCTCCAGTGTACCTCCACAAAATTTGACCAGGGCGCCACTCGGTAGTGCCTGCGGAATCCGAATCGCCGTCGTGCGGAACGGGAGACGTCCAGGCCAGCAAGTCTGCGCAGGAGAGAATTGTGTCCGTCAGCGCAGATCAACCAACGATAGTCCACGTGCTGCCCGCCGATGACAACTCCTGCGGCGGATAGACCGGTGATGCGTGTGCCCCAGTGCAAGGAAATGCCCGCCTCCGTCGCCCGGTCGACCAGCAGTTGATGCAAAACCGTGCGCCGAATTCCATAGCCAGCCCCGTGAGGGAAATCCGCCTCCACCTGTGCGTCGTCATTAAGGAAACGAATGCCGCGAAATGGCGCTCCCTGCTCTGGGCCTATACGGACGCCGAGTTGGCGAAGTGCCGCCAAGCCATCCGGCATGATGCCCTCGCCGCAAGCTTTGTCGATGGGAGGGTGCGCGCCGTCAACCACGGTGACGGCAAAACCAGCTTGCCGGGCTGCAATCGCAGCCGCCAGTCCAGCGGGGCCTCCGCCGGCAACCAGCACTTCGGCATCCCTGATGGATTTGTACATGGCCTCTACCAGCGCAGCAGCACGAGTTCCGAGCAAAAGCCCGGGCCCATGGCTGCAAGAATGCTGTAACTGCCTGCCTCCGGACGGCGCCGGTTCATGAACTCTTCCAGCACCAGCAGCACAGACGCAGATGAAAGGTTGCCGACGCGCCGCAGAGTCTGCCATGAGACGTCGAGCGCACCATCGGGAAGGTCCAAGGACTGCGCAGTAGCCTCCAGCACCTTGGGGCCGCCGGTGTGCATGATCCACGTGTCGATATCGCCGCGATCGAGCCCGTAGTCGGCGAGAAAGCCATCAACATCTCGCGCCAGATGCTGGCGCACTATCTCCGGAACCTCCGGCGAAAGCACGATCCGAAAACCCTGCTCCGAGATGTCCCAACCCATCACCTCCTCGGTGCCGCGATAGAACGACGACCTGCTGCCGAGCACCTGAGGGCCGGCCGCACTGCGCTCGCTCCCGGCAACGATCACCGCGGCGGAGCCGTCGCCGAAAAGCCCAGAGGAAATAAGATTGGCGACCGAGAGGTCCTTCCTTTGCCAAGTAAGCGAGCAGAGTTCCACCGAAACCAGCACCGCGCACTGCTGGGGAAATGCGCGAACATAGTCTGCCGCACGAGCCAGGCCCGCCAGAAGGTCATCAGCGGCGCCCGCGCCGTGCTCGACAGTTATCGCCCTTACATACCGATCCACCCCGACTGGCCGATCGTGAAGTTGGGTGAAGTCATCGAAAGCAAACCGAAGAATGGCTACTCTGGCAGCCCTGTTGACCGCCCCACAAGTCTGAAAGTGCTGTCTTTGAGCGCGACCACGTCTGGAAAGATGGATCTTTCGAAGTTCAAATTCCTCGATGAGGACATCCCGCTTGATTCCCCGAGCCGGTGCCGACGTGGCGATATATATCTTCAACGCGGCAACACGAAAGAGCTTGTCGGGACCGCGGCGATATTCGATACGGATGACGAGAACTATGTTTATCCTGACCTAATGATTCGTGTTCGCGCGGATGAGTCGAAGATTCAAGAATACTATCTCCTGACAGTCCTCCAAAGCGCATCTGTCCGCGAGTACATGACGAGGAACGCCGTTGGTGCTGCCGGAAGCATGCCAAAGATCAACCAGACGATTGTTGAGAGCATCCCAATCCCTCTCCCACCCCTTGCGACGCAGCAAGCCATCGTCGCCGAGATCGAAGCCGAGCAAGCGCTGGTTGCCACCAACCGTGAACTGATCGCCCGCTTCGAGAAAAAGATTCAAGACACCCTCGCCCGCGTCTGGGGCGAAGAAGAACCCGCCAACCCGGAGGCTTAAGTCATGGAAGAAGCCTACGAACTGGCGAACTACCTGCCGCTATCCTTTAAGTCGCCGAAGGAGCAGGAATACGTCGAGTTTCTGTGGGACGCCTTTGAGCAAGGATCGTTCTTTTGCCAGCCAGGGCGTTGGTATGGGCCGCACTATTTATCTACTTCGGTATCACGGGGTTATTTGAACGTAGGTCCGACTCGAAGCTGCGGCCTACCCGCCGTGCAAGACACGAGGTTAACAGGATCGCTCGCCAGGATTGTCCTAACGCGAAGGTGTTCAGGTTCGATGCAGTAGATGCGAACCCCGAACGTCTCTGGTTTATAGCGATTAAGAGCGCATCACCGAACTGGGGTTGCAGCCGATGCGCCGTCCCACTTCATTAAGCGAGTAACCAGAATCCAGCAACGCCAAGGCTCGCTTGCGGCGATCCTCGAGCAGGTCGGCGCTCCCTTTCAGTCTGGGCATGGGCGTCCTTCTCCTGAACACCCATTATTATATTGCATTCTTTATGCAGAGATCAATAACGCGATACCGATCAGCATAAGGTCGGTGGTGCGTGACGTTTGCTTTTCGCTGCCCACGCCAAGAGGCCCAGTAGTCCAGTGCCGAGCAACAGCAGGCTGGATGGTTCCGGGGTGGTGGCAGTCGAAGGTGGGGACCATATCCCGGGGGTTGTACTATAACCCCAACCCACCGTCGTTGCAGTCGTAGTTTGAGAATAGTCCTCATTGGTACCGAATCCGTAAGTGGAAAATCCATAATAACCGGTGGGGGGAGGCGGGACTAGAGGTATTACCTGCCAGGCGTAGATATCGCCATTGGAGTTGGTTGATATGGTGACGTAACAGCTCGTAATATCGCATGAGTTTAAAAACAGACCAGTTCCGTCGGTAAAAGAAAGAGATTGTACGGTGGCAGTTATGTTGTCGCCACTGAGACCGTCCAATGCAGCCCCCGTCAATGACGTATCAAACGTAATCGACAGAAACGGCGTCGTCCCGTTGCACGTGTACGTACCACCGCAGAAGGTATAGGGATTCCCTGTGTACGTATAAATCGTCTGCGCCCGCAGTGAACCCGGCAGCATGAGACACAGCAAGCCCAGCAAACCAATCGAGAAAACAAACTTCGCCCTCAAATTCATAATTCCTCGTCGCTAAGCCAGAATTTCCGTTTTAGCTCCCAACAGCTCGGAATCCTATACCCTTTCGGGGGTTCCAGCGCATATTTATTTTTCTTGGCCTGTGTCCCTCGTCACAATCCTGTCCGGCTGTGAAATCAACAACTTCGCAGGCAGTCGGTAAAGTCGGTATGCTATAACTTTGTTGCCATGTTTGACCTGTTTAGGCTCTGGCTCGGAGCCGTGCTTAGCGGGTTTCGGACGCGCCGCAGTCTGATGCTCGAAAACCTCGCCCTTCGCCAACAACTCACCGTCTTTAAACGCCAGCAACCGAGGCCAAGGCTGGGAGCCATGGACAAACTCTTCTGGGTCGTAGCTCGCCGGTTCTGGGCTCAATGGAAAAAGGCACTCATTATTGTCCTACCAGACACCGTTGCGCGCTGGCATCGATCCGGGTTCAAACTGTACTGGGCCATGCTCTGCAAAGTGCGAAAACCAGTGGGCGGTGCGTTTCCTATTATCACGACGACCGAAAGCGGCTCATGTACCAGCAGTCCGTTATGAATTAGAATGCGAGTCAGAATGTTACTAGAGTTTGGCAGCAGTGAACCGGGATACAATCTCGGTAATCTTCCCATGGTGGGGGCGACGATGAGCGAAGAAGATCGTTGGCGGGATTGGGCGACTAATGCAGCGGCGAGAATCAAGCAACAACGTGAGACTGAAGTAGTGCAGAACAAAGCGTTCCTCGCTAAAGAAGAAATAAGAAAGCGGGGAGCACTGCGTGTCTGGGAACAAATCCGTAACGAAATGAAGGCAATGGTCGAGGCTCTAAATGCTCACATGCAAACAGAAACCTTGGCATGGGACAACCCGCGAACACAAGAGGCAATTGTGAGAATTGTGGACAGCGGGAGAACGGGGAAAGCAATCTTTGATTCGGAATCCGGGGAGCTACAGTTGGAAGGCCCAGGCATTCAAGCAAGATATGGAGCCGTTCTCGGCCCGAACAATGAGGTTGTATTTGTCAACCCACAACCGCAGCAGCCCCATGAAATTGCTAAGTGGTTTATCAATTCTCTCGTTAACTTAATTCAGTGAGCAACGCATTCAAGAGACACATGAATAAATTGGCTTTTGTCTTCGTCCTACTTGGCAGCGGGTTGACAGCTTTCGGGTTTTCCGGCTGGCAAGCAATCACACAACCTCGCTTCGTATTAGCTGGAGCGGATGCGGTTAACTGGACACTTTGGGCTGGTTGGACTCTAGTTAACCAACTCGAAACTACTATCGGAGTTGTGTTGCTAGTATGCGGCCTTCTGCTACGCAGGGATTCAAGGTAGGGCAAGTCGGTTGCCATTCCCGACGCAAAGTCGGATCAAACTAGGACAGTACCAACGAAGTCGGAATGCTTGAGATCATGACGAATTGTGCCATAATAGGAGGCGGGGAATATGAAGACAGAACCCGCAACATCGCTGCCGGAGTGCATCGAAGGGCCGGAAGCATTTCGCCGCTTCGACGAAGGCACGCGGCAGATTCTTTCCGTGCCACACTCCACGCTTGTACGCCGCGAACGTGCGTACAAGAAGAAGTCCATGGCGAATCCGAATCGGCGAGGCCCCAAACCAAAGGTCAAGCCTTCGGCTTAGGTCCGCGCTTCCCGCGCCATGCTTTAGTTGATCGTTTCTCCCACCTTGCCGGTAAGTTCTGCATAGGTGAGGCGCTTGCCTACGATCTCGCGGACGCCGACATCGAAGCGCTCAGCGTCGGTCATCTTCCGATAGTTAAAGCGGAACGCCTGTTCGTCGATGTACCGGAACAGATGGAATGGCTCAACGCTGACATAGGTTCCATGCAGGCCGCGTTTCAACAGGCTCCAGAAGTTTTCCATGCCGTTGGTATGAACGTTGTCGTTCACGTACTCGACTGCATGGTTGATAACGGCGTGTTGGTAGTCCGATTCCAATCCGTCATACGAAAGCAGTTCATCGGTGAAGATCGCCGCGCCCGCTTCGACGTGCTCGCGGATTTGCTTCTGAAGTTCGTGCTTGCGACGATTGTCTACAACGAAGGCTCGCACGTTGCCGCCGCGTTCCATCATGCCCATCACGACGGTCTTGTCCTTGCCGCCAGTTCCGGTTATGACGCGAGCACGCTTCGACTTGTGCATATTGCGAGACTTGCCGCCGATGAAGGTTTCGTCAACTTCGACTTCACCTCCGAGCTTGCCGCCATGCTTTCCTTGTTGGGCGAGTCGGATACGATGGAGCATGAACCACGCGGTCTTCTGAGTCACTCCGAGCGCTTTCGCAATCTCGCAACTGCTAACGCCATTCTTGCAGTTAAGGATCAGCCACATTGCAGGAAGCCACTTGTCCAACCCGAGCGGCGAGTCCTCGAAGATGGTTCCAACCTTCACAGAGAACTGTCGCCTGGGGTGGCGTTCGCTGCATTGCCAGCGCAATTGATTCTTCAGGAAGCCGACCCTAGAGCTGCCGCACCGTGGGCAGGTAACGCCGTTCTTCCACTCGGGGCGACGGGCGACGAGATAGTCCAAGCAGTTCTGTTGATTCGAGAAATGCAGGATTGCTTGTTGCAAGGTCTTTGGTTCGTATGCGCTTTCCATGCTCCAATAGTACGCCGGAATCGTGTATTAGTCAACTATATAATTGCCCTGTTTTGGCCCAGCCTTCGGCACCCGGCGGTCACTTGTGAGAAGCGGATTCCTCATCCTGTTGACCCCGACAGGTTAGAACGTGAAGTAACTTGGTGTCGGAAGAGCCTGCTGGGTGACCAGGGTGAGGGCTCCACTTTCTGGATCGATACTAAACACATCGGTTTCAAAATTCTCTTCCACATACAAGAATCTGCCGGTCGGTTCCGCAACGACAATGACCGGTTCTCCGCCACCGGGCGTCACAACATTCGTAACTTCCGCCAGATTGCCTGTGGCAGGATCGATGGAAAACCCCGAGACGCTGGGGTTCCCGTTGCAACACATTCCGATGTAGATCCATTTTCCAGTGGGGTGAGCGGCACCGGCCGACGGGTAGCCGCGGGTTTGCGTTGTCCCGATACCGGTTAGCCCTCCGGTGGTGCCGTTTAACCCGAAGCTCTGCAAATCATTGTTGGGATGCATCACGTAAAGGAACTGTCCCGTGGGGTCAATTACCAGAACGTCCGGGGCAGGGCCGGCAATCGCAACGGTCCCCTGCTCAGTAAGCATGCCGTTCGAGGACTGGACCGTAAAGATTCCTACGCTGGGGGGTACGACGATGGCAGCATAAATGAACTTGCCGGCCGGCTCCATAACGATAGCAGCTGTATTGGCAGGAGCGGACGATACCAGAACCGGCGTGGATCCCACCAGCGCGAGCGTCGCCGCCGGATCAACCGAGATGGTGGAGATCGCTTGGGAGTTATTCACGTGAAGAACTTGCTCCGAAGGAGAAAGCAACAGATTGAAATAACCGAAGTTACAACAAAGAGTGCTCACGGGAGGTAAAGAAAACGTTCCTGTTGCGTGATCAACCGCATAGCTGTTCACACTCACCTGAGGCTGGAGAAGGCCCGACTGTTCCGTCGTAAAGAGGAATTTCCCTTCGGAATCGATAGTCATGTCATTAGCACCTGCCAACTGGATCGGCGACCCTTGGACTTGAGTTAGACTGCCATCGGCTCCCTCTGTGTAAATTCCGACTTCCGGGCCGTGTTGTGCAGGCGAGACATAAGCGAAGCGTGGCATAGGGTTCGAAACCATCAGCGTCGCGGTGGCTTGCACCGTGTCCTCGGACGCGGTGATGGTGCTGGTCCCTGCACCAATGCCGGTCGCAAAGCCATTTCGACCATTCTGATTGTTGATGAAGACTGCGTCGGGCTGACTGGAACTCCAGGTGACACCGGTTGTCACATCACCAGACGTCCCGTCCTTGAATTTGCCTGTCGCGGTGTACTGCTGGCTACTACCTAGCCGGAGCGCAGCGCTGCTGGGATTGATTTGTATGGACGTGAGCGATGAGGTTGAATTCGAACCGGAGCCGCAACCCAAGACCAGCGAGAGCATGGCAGCTGCCACCGACAATGAAACATCTCGGGAGCCCAGACACCAAGAGTTTGCTCTGTAAGCCATATACACCTCCCTCGCAAGTCAACAACGTACATCGATTTGTTAACTGTCGCAATCAGGCCATTTCACTCATTGACCTTCAATGAGCGCTATGGGGATTTATCAACAGGTAGGCCTCGCGTTACCAGCATTGGCCGTGTACTGGATGAAGGTCAATGAAGCAGTACCGAGGCCCGTCAATCGCGTTAGGGTCGCAACTTAGAAGCCAATAGACGTTTGAGTTGGCACTGAAGCTGCGTTGCTTCGATTGCTGTTCAGCCCCTTGTTCAAGTCTGACGAGACGCTCTAGTACGCTTCGTGCCTGCTCGTCATGAGCCTCAAATGGAACTCTTGCCATTCCCCAAGGAACCCCGGCCACCAGCGACTGGCAACAACTGATGCGCATCCCTGTCTGCGCCGACAACGCTTTCGCTAGCATCTCGCCGTCTTCCGCGATAGTGCGAGTCCCCGCTGGAATATCAATGTGACGGTCAAAAAGCGGTACTCTCTCCACGACAGCCCCAGCCGCGTCCCGCGTGCGCGTGGGAACAAACGTGTTGAACTCGCCGTCCGTGTCGAGGCGGTACGAGAAAGGCGACTGCGCGTTGGCCGCGACTACGACTTGCTGCAACAGGGCCGCCACGTCTTCAGGAGTACCGTCCTGACGCACACGAAATTCAACCTGCAATCGCCATGCCTTCGGGATGTAAACGCGGATGTTCGGATGGACAGCGCGCCACGCGGGAAGCGCCCTTTCGGTTGTGTCGGTCAGGTCGCCAGCAAAAACGAGGTCGGGGTCTTCGGCGCTGATGACGATCCCAAACTTGTTGGCGAGAGTTTGCGCAATCGCGTTCAGTGGTCGCCATGTATCGGCACTGACCGTCACGGTATCACCGCTCCGTGTCATTTGCGCGCACTGTGCGTGTGCTACTGCAGAAGCTGACGACAGCAGCACGGTGGTCATCGAAATGAGAAACCTTCGCATCAGGCGCTCAGTCTACCTATTGTAGATGCGTAGTTTGCGTTCGACATCGGTATAGCTGGCGTAAGCAGCCCTTAGCACAAGAAATGCTGGCGTTTCCCCACCATCTGTCGCTCCTCGTCGACGTGCGAATCCGGACTTCCCTCTTCGCCATTTTGTTCGCTGCGGCTCTTGTGGCAAGCCTTTGACGATCTCCATCGCTCCCGCCCAAGTCCTGCCTGCGGAGCACTGTCGATACGGCACTACGGATTTTGCGACAGCTATCCGTTCGGGCTGTCACCTCCGTATAATTCTGTGTGTTGGAGTTTGTTGACAAGAGAGGGTGGGACACCTCCCAATGTCCGACAGCGAACTGTCCACTTCGTTCCGGCAACTTCTCACTTCCGGTAGAGCACTAAAAGCGACGCTGCTCCTGCTCATGTTCGCAGTTACCATGACAGCGACTGGATACTCGTTCGGTCAGGCTATTAGCGTTCCGACTGAGTCCAGCGGCATCCCTACAACTTTAACGGGAATTCTGCTTGGGAGCGATGGCTCGCCCAAATTTGCCCTGCGGTCCGGCAAAAAGCTTTATCCAATCCGTGGGAATCCAGCCGAACTTACGAAATATGTGCGCCGCAGAGTCACCATTATCGGAGAGGTTGACGCAGAATGGAAACTGCACGTTCATTCGATCCGGCCAAATGAGGTCACCGACCGAGAAATAGAAAAGCTGGTTGAGCAGCTGAGAACAAACCGCTGGCTGGCGCAGGGCAGGTACAATCCACAGGAGTTCTGCCTAAACCTCACGTCACCGATGATCCAGATTCTGCAAGTCGGACCAGCAGCAGAAGTTGTTCTGTTGCGTTACCTAAATGACGCTCAGATCAAAGATCAGGTCATCATACTTTTGGGTGGCGTGGGAGGCAAGAGATCAGTCGAGCCTATCATCGCGGCAATGGCCGACAGGAATGAAACCCGCGACAGCGCGGAAACAAAGAAGATTAACAGTGTTGCGAACTTGGCCCTCACTAATATCACCGTGAGCGATGTGATCTGGCATCATGGCGGGGGAATGATCGTGGATTGCTGTCCAGACGATCCGAAATCTTGCTGGTATGCGTGGTGGCTTAAAAACAGAGATACGTTTAAGCTCTCGGCGACTCCAAGCCGCAACTATTCAAACTATCCAAACTACGGCATTTATCAACAGGCGGGCGATTGGTCGATTTATTACTGTCGATAACAGGCGATAGCGCTCAGAACCCAGCAACGCGGAACCAAAACTGCCGGGAGCAAGTTGCAGCCGCCACAACTCAGGTGACCTAATCCCAAGCTGCGGCACTGGAGGCCGCCAGGCATGGGAAACAGGAAGGCCAACTATCGTCGCACCGTACTTCGATTGCCGGACCTGGATCATTCCAAGTCTGCGGTACTCAACAGTCTGGCCTCACCCAGGTCACGCCGTGTCTACCAGTATGCAATCGAGCAGTTCACCGCGTGGTACTGTTCGGAACCCCGCTTGGCTTTCAATCGCATCGTGGTGGTTCGTTACCGCATTCATCTGGAAGCGCGAGGACTGGCCGCCAACACCATCAACCAGCAGCTTGCCGCTGTGCGCCGGTTGGCATACGAAGCGGCCGATGCGGGGCTGCTGAGCCCCGAGTTGGCGGCTGGCATTAGCCGGGTGAAAGGGGTTAAGCAGCTCGGGTATCGCTCTGGAAACTGGCTGAGTCTTGACCAAAGCTCGGAAGTGTTGAGCCGCGCCTTCGGAGACGGACTCCGTGCTAAGAGGGACTATGCCATGTTGGCCATGCTATTGGGCTGTGGATTGCGGAGATCAGAACTGGCCGAGCTGCAAATCGACGACGTCCAAACCCGGCAGGGCCACTGGGCGATTGTGGACCTGATCGGCAAGGGTGGCCATATTCGCACCGTGCCAATCCCGCAATGGGCGAAGCACGCTTTAGACCTCTGGATCGCAGCGGCTAGCATCACCACCGGACGGGTCTTCCGAGCGGTCAGTAAGAAGGGCAAGGTTTGGGGTACGGGGATCTCTCCGAATGTGGTCTGGTACGTCGTCCAGGGTTGCTGCAAGCGAGCAGGGCTAGACCATATTGCCCCGCATGACTTGCGACGAACCTGCGCGAAGCTGTGTCACACCAGCGGCGGTGAACTTGAGCAGATTCAATTCTTGTTGGGTCACGCATCGGTCCAAACCACGGAGCGCTATCTTGGCTGTAAGCAAAATCTTGGGAGCCCCGTGAACGACCGCTTTTATCTGGGGATCGTTACCGCTGGTTGAGGCTGGTTGAAGTCGTTGAAGTCGGGAGTCGATTCGCGGTTTTCGACAATTTGGCGAGGCGCGGGCGTATATTGCACTGGTGAAGAGAAGGAAGGGATTCCGCAAGAAGAGATCACCCACCCCATCGAGGTGGGACAGCAACTTCCGCCCCGCTTTCCGCGGCTACCCGGTTGCCACCGTGGCTTTCTACGGACCCAACGACAAACTGGCCACCAAAGTCGTCGTTAGCGTGATCTTGACTGAAAGTAACGAGCCGGATGTTCTCAACCGCTGGTTCTCCGAGGGCGACTTGGACGTACGCTACGATCTCGCCATCGGTGAGCAGATTCTGGCCTTCCTAAAGCCTTACGCACCCCGCTCCACCGTGGTCACCGACAGGATTATCGGCTGCCCGCACGAAGAAGGCATAGACTACCCAGAAGGAGCTTCTTGTCCCCAGTGTCCCTATTGGGCCGGGCGTGACCGATTCACGCACGAGCGGATTCAGTGAACGAACAACACCAGGCCGTAACCATTCAACGAAATCGGTCGTGAGCGCTATCGCCTGATTACAACATCTATCCGACTGACCTGTGGTTTCCGAGCGACCTGTCGATCATCGGTTTCAATGCCTGAGCCTTTTCTGGGTCGAGTGCCGGAACTATTGCAGCTTTGCGTACTCCGCTTTGGCTTGGATGAGGATGGGGACGTCGGGGTCGGCATTTTTCCAGAGCGTGAGGAACTCTTGATACGCCGCATGTGCTTTGGTCGTATTGCCCTGCATGGCGTAAGCACGTGCCAATCCGAGGCGAGCCAGCGCTGCCCATGGAAAGTTCACCACCAGTCCGTAGCGGTCAACGAACTTCTGAAATTCCGACGACAGATCCTCGGCGATAAACTTGTCTGCATTTGAAACTTGCAACACTACCTCCCTGTCAGCCGCACAGTGGGAAGTGTGGTTGCGACCACGAATTTCAACATCTAAGGTCTATCATAAGAGTTGACGAAATTCCCCGGACTCCCGGGTTTGCGACAAAGAGTTTAGCGACAAAAAGCTTTCGCAGAAAGAGACCTCTATGAAAAGCAATCTTACGAAGTTAGGCTGGAGGAGCGCAGTGCTCGCCCTGGCGCTCTCGACCGCAGTCTTCCCCGCGCGAGCCACCGCTCAAGACCAAGGTCAACAGGATGATCCCCCCACTCGTGTCGCTCGACTCGGTTACATCGAGGGTTCGGTTTCCTTCCAACCAGCCAGCGAGACCGATTGGGTCCAAGCCGTTGCTAATCGCCCCATGACGACCGGCGACAAGCTCTGGGCCGACAAAGGCTCGCGCGCCGAATTGCAGCTCGGATCAGCCGTGATTCGCCTGAGCGAGAACACCGGCGTCTCCTTCCTCAACCTGGATGACCATACCGTGCAGATCCAACTTTCGTCGGGTACGATCAACCTTCGTGTGCGCCGCCTCGATCAGGACGATGCCTTTGAGGTGGATACACCGGACCTGGCGTTCACGGTTTCTCAGCCCGGAAACTACCGGCTGGACGCTAGTGAAGACGGCACCTCCACCGTCGTCAGTCTGCGCGACGGCGGAGGCCAGGCCACCGGCAACGGCCAAACCTACACGCTGTCCGCCGGACAACGAGCCACCTTCAGCGCAGGAACCGATTCGCTGAACGCCGATGTAGAAGACCTCGGGGGCCCCGACCAATTCGACAACTGGGCCGACGGGCGCGATCATCGCTACGATGATTCGCGTTCGGCGCAATATGTATCGCGCGATGTCGTCGGCTACGAAGACCTGGATGACAATGGAAGCTGGCGCGACGATCGGGACTATGGTCACGTCTGGTACCCAAACAATGTCGGTCCGGGCTGGGCGCCGTATCGCGAGGGCCACTGGGACTGGATTTCCCCCTGGGGATACACCTGGGTCGATGACTCCGCCTGGGGCTACGCGCCGTTTCACTATGGACGCTGGGTAACCGTGGGCGGCCGCTGGGGCTGGATAGCCGGACCGGTGAATGTGCAGCCCGTGTATGCGCCAGCGCTGGTTGTCTTCATCGGCGGAGGCGGCGGGGGTTTCGGCGGCGATGTGGGATGGTTCCCGCTGGGTCCGCGCGAAGTTTACGTGCCACCATACCAAGTCAGCCGCGGCTACATGAACCAGGTGAATGTCAGCAACACCACGGTCAACACCACCACGATCACCAACGTCTATAACAACACCATCATCAATAATCAAACCACGAACATCACAAATGTGAACTATGTGAACAGGAATGTTCAGGGTGCGGTGACGGTGGTTCCGCAACGTGCCTTTGCCGGCGCGCAGCCCGTCGGCCGCGCGGCAATTGCCGTAAACCCACAGCAGATTGCCAGGGCGCCCGTAAGCGCGAGGGTCGCCGTGGTTCCCACCGAGCAAAGCGTACTGGGAGCGAAAGCTTCGACTGCGAATCATGTGACCGCGCCGCCGGCAGCAGTAATGAACCGGCAGGTGGTGGCGAAGCGGACGCCGCCTCCGCCGCCAGTGCCGTTTGCAAAACAGCAGCAGGCCCTGGCAGCACATCCCGGAGAGCCTTTGGCGAAGCACGAGATCCAGAGCTTGCGTCCAGCCGGCGCCGCGGCTGCGCATCCGATGGTGAAGGTGGCGCCTCCTGGCAAACCGGCGACGCCGACCACTGGCCGTCCCGGCAACCCGCCCAATGCTGGCCGCCCGGGACAGCCGACTCCGCCGCCCGCGGAGACGAATCGTCCTCCGGCAGCACAACCGCCGAACCGTCCTCCGGCAGCGCGGCCGCAGAACCGTCCTCCGGTGGCGCAACCGCCGAATCGTCCTCCGGTGGCGCAACCCAACCAGCCGCCTCCGCGACCGCAAACGCCTCCACCTGCAGCGGCAAAGCCGACGCCTCCGGCAGAATCGAATCGTCCGCCGGCAGCGCAGCCGAATCGCCCGGCGCCGCCCGCTGAGACGAATCGCCCACCGGCAGCACAGCCGCAGAATCGTCCACCGACAGCACAACCGCCGAATCGCCCGCCGGCAGCGCAACCCAGCCAGCCGCCTCCGCGACCGCAAACGCCTCCACCTGCAGCTGCGAAGCCGACGCCGCCGCCTCCGCATCAGCAACCGAACTTGACGCCAGAGCAGAAAAAGAAGCAGGAAGAACAACAGAAGAAACAAGAAAAGCCGCCGGGCGCGTAGAGGCGAGGTTGCGCAGACGAGCATGTGAGAGGTCAGAAATTTAACGGGCATCCCGGGCAGTGTCGGGATGCCTTTTTTTGCAACCGAAAACCGGCGCCGGAATCTGATCACCTCCCCCACTGGACTGGTTCCTGAGCGCAAATCCTGTCCCACCTCCTGCCATACCGGTGCTGGCCGAACGTGGAGGCACACAGCTCAAAACGCCTCGCCCAGTGATAGTGGTGGATACACGTGAGCAGAATCCATTCGACTTCTCGCGCCTCGAGGGCTGGTTCAGCGGAGTTGAAAGGAGAGCACTGAAGCTGGGCGACTACTCGATTTCGGGACTTGAGGACATCTGCGTTGTCGAGCGCAAGGATCTCTCGGATCTGGTGCGCTCCTTCACCCTCGAGCGCCCAGTGTTTGTTGCTCGCCTGCGGCAGATGGCGGAATACCCTCACTGCTTGCTGGTGGTCTCTGCTGCTTTGAGCCAAGTCAAATCGCCTCTCTGACAATGTCGGCGGTGTCAAGCACGTTTCGAGCACACCACGGCATGCGCTCGGAAGAAGAGCGCCATTTCGCTCTAAAGGAAAAAATGCCCAATCCAACCAAGGCTCGCGTCGTAATCCTCTCAGGTCAGGAAACTCGGTCCGACCCA
>Ga0187864_10001744_pt1 | contig 20338 bp, 19 predicted proteins | sample June2016WEW_11_4_FD_132985 | JGI IMG/M metagenome (GOLD analysis project Ga0187864, IMG submission 132985) | Peatland microbial communities from SPRUCE experiment site at the Marcell Experimental Forest, Minnesota, USA - June2016WEW_11_40 | ecosystem: Environmental > Terrestrial > Soil >...
GATGAGCGCGAAGCAGATCTGCTCGAAAAAGAGGGCGTATTTACCGGAAGCTGCTGCATCAACCCGGTCACCGGGAAAAGGATGCCGATTTACGTGGCTAACTTCGTACTCATAGCCTACGGCACAGGCGCAGTCATGGCGGTCCCGGCACACGACCAGCGCGACTTCGAGTTTGCGAAAAAATACGGCCTTCCGATTCAGGTAGTCATAAAACCTGCTGAGGCTCAGCAGGCTTCTTTGGCACAAGACCTAACCCATGCTTTTGAGGAAGACGGTGTTCTGGTTGCCTCCGGCGAGTTTACCGGGATGGGGTCCGACGCCGCCCGGATTGCGATAACCGAGGCCCTGGCAAAAAGAGGGCTTGCAGAATTGACCATGAAGTATCGGCTCCGCGATTGGGGAATTTCGCGGCAGCGCTACTGGGGCACGCCCATCCCGATCATTTACTGTGAGAAGTGCGGTGTTGTGCCGGTTCCCGAGCGGGACCTGCCCGTTGTGCTTCCCCTGGATGTCGAACTTCTGGAAAACGGCGGCTCACCTCTGCCCGTCCACAAGCCTTTCTACTCGACCACCTGCCCGAAATGCGGGGCCGATGCACGCCGTGAGACCGATACCATGGACACCTTCGTGGAATCGTCCTGGTACTTTGCCCGATACGCCTGTCCTGACTTCGACAAAGGCCCGCTCGACAGCGAACGGGTCAACTACTGGATGCCCGTTGACCAGTACATCGGCGGAATAGAACACGCCGTTTTGCATCTGCTCTATTCGAGATTTTTTGTAAGAGTCCTGCGCGACATGGGATATCTACAGGTCGATGAGCCTTTCGTGAACCTTCTCACACAGGGAATGGTCATAAAAGACGGCTTCAAAATGAGCAAATCGAAGGGAAACGTGGTGGACCCCGATGATATGATTCAGGCATACGGCGCGGATACGGTGCGCCTCTTCTGCCTGTTCGCCTCGCCGCCGGAAAAGGACCTCGACTGGAGCGACCAGGGGGGGGAAGGTTCTTTTCGGTTCCTTTCCAGAATGTGGCGGCTGGTTTCCGAAAACCTCGACGCACTGAAGTCCGCTGATCCTTACCGGCCTGGAAGCCCTCTGACCGAAGATCTTGCCCACCTCCGCCGCAAGACTCACCAGACAATAAAGAAGGTTACAGAGGATATTCGCGAAAGGTTCCACTTTAACACGGCCATCGCCGCCATTATGGAACTTGTGAATCTTATCTACCAGGTGCTCGACAACCGGCCTGCGGACCCCATGCTATGGCCGGTCGTCAGGGAAGCCGTGGAAGCCGCAACAATTGTCTCATCGCCCATGGTTCCTCACATTTCCGAAGAACTCTGGAGAATTCTGGGCCATGAAGAGCTTCTTTTGAATACCGGCTGGCCCAAATGGGACGATCAGGCGCTCAAAGCCGAGGAAATGCTCATCGTCGTCCAGATAAATGGAAAACTGCGGAGCAGGATAACCGCTCCGGCGGACGCCACCGATAAGGAACTGGAAGGTATATCGCTCAAGGATTCCAAGGTCAGAGATTTCATCGAAGGAAAGCAGGTCAGGAAAGTAATCGTTGTGCCAAAAAAGCTTATAAATATTGTCGTCTAGGAAGAGCAATGTTACACCAAAACAGGCTTATGCCGTTCTTTCCAGGCCTCCCGCGAACGCCCAACGCGCCAGATGGACTTGTCGCGCGGTCGGCCTGCCCGCTACGCGCTCGCACGACGCAAAGTGGCTATTTTTTTTCGGTGGGGTACTATATAAGTCTACCATACGAGGATAGTTTCCAAAATTTCAGATTTATAGCAGAGTGCGGGGTGCTTGCCATGGTTGCACGAAATCTCAAACGGATATTGATAATAAGCTCCATATTATTTTGCCTTGTCTCATGCGGCTATCACTTCTCCGGCGAGGGCCAGGGGCCGAAACCAGGGCTGAGGTATATCGCCATCCCGGTATTTAAGAACAACACCTCCGAGCCCGACGCCGGGGCGATTTTCGCCGGGGCGCTAAGACAGGAATTTATACGCAAGGGCACTATGAAGGTAGTCCCCATCGAAGATGCGGAAGCTGTATTCAAAGTGACCATCAAGCAAATTGGTATTCAGGCGGTTGCACATAATCCCGTTCATCTTGTATCCAATCGGATTACAGTGGAAAACAGGCTCTTTGTGACCCTGGACATTCGATGCGAGGATAAGGCATCACACAAAGTGCTATGGGCCGACCCGTCTTTCCGTTACTTCAAAATCTACCAGGTGAGCGATAATACGCTGAAGCCCGATCCGATCACCGGCTTTGAAAACAGGCAGGGCGCACTCAGCTTTCTAGCCGATGAGATGGCAACACGCATCCATGACAGATTTTTGAGCAACTTCTGATGCACGCCGAAGATTTCCTCAAAGCGCTGGACACCGGCAAAATCGATCCGGTATATCTTTTCGTTGGGGGGTCCGCTTTCCTTATGGAGGAAGCCTGGAAGAAGCTGCTTTCAAGCTTGCTCCCGAAGCGAGGCAAAAACTTCAACGGGGAGCGGGTACAGGCAAGGGAAACAGAAGCAGGAGACGTCATCGAGCGGCTTGCCACCACTCCCATGTTCGGGGGGCGAAGACTAATCATGGTAAACAATGTCGAGGCATGGGGAAAAGGGGACCGTACAGCCATGGAGGCTTTCGTGCAGCGAATTCCTCCCTCGGCATGCCTCGTTATGACCGCCTCAGACAGGAAAAACATCGAAGGACTTGCAAAGGCGGTCGAAACCAAAGGCAAGGTCGTCCAGTTTAGATCTCCCGGTGACAAGGAGGCCCTGCGCTGGTTGACCGAAAGAGGGAAGCAACTCGGGAAAATTCTTTCCCACCGTGCCGCGTTCCTCCTGGTTGAGATGGTCGGCGGCGATTTCCAAACTCTCGCATCCGAGTTGGAGAAGATTTGCACCTTCGTCGGGGAGCGTGATCGGATCGAGAGTGAGGATATCCTCGAAGCCGCCGGCTCACAGAGAAGTTTCTCCGCGTTCGACATGCTCGATCACCTCAAAGCGCAGCAGGCGGACAAAGCCTTAAGGTCCCTGAGAAGCCTGATCCTCTCCGGTGAACTCCCTCTGAAGATTCTCTCGACTCTGGCCTGGCAGATTCGTATGGTTTGGCAGGTTAAAGACGGTCTGCGGCAGGGCATATCGGAAGCCGAACTGGCTGCACGGCTAAGATCGCATCCTTTCGTGGTCAAAAAGGCGCGGGAACAGGCCGTTCGTTTTTCGGACGCGGACCTGTACAGAGTCATTGATGCTATCGCTCAGACGGACATCGCGATCAAGAGCACGTCAACTCCCCCCGAGCTATTGCTCGAAGAACTGGTCCTCAATCTTTGCCTGGACAGCAACAAGCCCCCCGCCACACATCTGGGGCACGAAAAAGTAATACAGCACAGAAACTAAAGAACGTTGACTGCGCGGGTCAGGCGGGAAATTTTCCGTGAGGCCGTATTCTTATGGACAACGCCTTTGGAGGCGGTTTTCGCAATCACGGAGACCGCCTTTTTCAATCGTTCGGCAGCATTTTCGGGCGACTTGCCGCCTATGACCTCCTCGAGGTCCCTTATCACGTTTTTCATTCTCGTCTTTCGGGAGCGGTTCCGCACCCGCTGCTCCTCGCTCTGTCTCGCCCTCTTGATAGCTGACTTATGGTTCGCCAATCAAAACCTCCTCGTATGACAGACTTGTTAACTACACTAAACGATCATATGGTGAAATGCTCTCGCGGGCATCCCTTAGCGATAATAATCTGGTCTTAATCTGGTCATTCCCCTTACCGCCTTTAGGCGGGAGTCATGCGCGTTGGGCCGTCAGCGGGATGCCTTGAGATTCACCGGTCAGGATGTGAAAAAACTTTTATATACACTTGATGAAGCAAAGATGTCAAGCAGGATCCGGAAATTGCAGGAATTAATCGTCCATCCCCCCATATATAAACTCTAAATCTCTAAATCCCTCAACCGCTAAATTCAGGCCACCTGTTTGGAATCGTCTTCGGCTATCTTGGCCTTCACTTCGCCCAGGAATCTCTCCAACTCCTCACCTTCTATGGATTCTTTTTCAAGCAGGATTTTGGCCAGTTTCTCAAGCATGCTCCGCCGTTGAGTTAGAATCTTCCTCACATCCTGGTGCGTTTCTTCGATTATGCCGGCTATCTCCTCGTCAATCTGCTGGGCGGTCTTTTCGCTGAACTCCCTGTCTCGTGAACCCAAACCAAGATCAAGGTGCGCAGAGCGCGGCTCGCTGACATAGGTAAGGGGGCCGAGCTTTTCGCTCATTCCGTATTCCATGATCATGCGGCGCGCTATGTCGGTTGCGCGCTGAAGGTCGTTTTGAGCGCCCGTCGAGATGTCGCCGAAAATGATTTCTTCTGAAACCCTGCCGCCGAGCAGTACCTTTAATCTGGCAAGAAGTTCGCCGCGCGTCATGAGGTATCTGTCTTCGGTTGGAAGCTGCTGGGTGTACCCCAGGGCAGCGATGCCGCGTGGAATAATGGAGATCTTGCTGACCGGATCAGTGTTGGGAAGGACCATTGCCACAAGCGCGTGGCCGGATTCATGATAAGCGACGATTTCCTTCTCTTTGGGGTTCATCACCCTGTTTCTTTTTTCGAGACCGCCGATTATTCGGTCAGCGGCTTCTTGAAAGTCGGCCATCGTGACCTCTTCCCGGTCGCGTCTTGCCGCAATCAAAGCCGCCTCATTGATGAGGTTGGCAAGATCGGCGCCCACGAACCCTGGCGTCATGGCCGCAATTTTCTTTAGATCGACGTCCTGACCCAGCTTGACCCCTTTTGCATGAACATTCAAAATAGCTTCTCTGCCTCTAATGTCGGGCTTGTCGATTGCCACGTGCCGGTCGAAACGACCGGGCCGCAGCAATGCCGGGTCGAGTATTTCGGGGCGGTTTGTCGCGGCCACTATGATTACTCCGGCCCTTGGATCGAAACCGTCCATCTCAACCAGGAGTTGGTTCAGTGTCTGCTCCCTTTCATCATGGCCTCCGATAGGATTCAGGCCGCGTGCCTTCCCCAAAGCGTCCAACTCGTCCACGAAAATGATGCATGGAGCGTGATCCTTGGCCTGGCCGAAAAGGTCGCGGACACGCGCTGCGCCAACGCCAACAAACATCTCGACGAACTCCGAACCGCTCATGCTGAAGAAAGGCACTCCGGCCTCTCCCGCTACGGCGCGCGCAAGCAGAGTCTTACCGGTTCCAGGTGCGCCCACAAGCAGAAGCCCCTTGGGGATTTTGCCTCCAAGCTTCTGAAACTTGCCTGGGTCCCGCAAAAATTCAACGATCTCCTCAAGTTCAGCCTTTGCCTCGTCTATCCCAGCCACATCAGCGAATGTTACTCCAATCTCTTTTTCGGCGTAAATCTTCACCTTGGCCTTGCCAACCGAGAGCACTCCCTGAGGTCCGCCTCCCATGCGGCGCATCAGAAAACTCCAGAAAAAGAAAAATATAGCCAACGGCAATAGCCAGGAAAGCAATACGCCCAGCCACTTGTTGTCGGAAGAGCCGCTGAATTTTATTCCCTGGGCTTCAAGGTCTTTTACCAGTTCGGGGTCTTCAACCCGCAAGGCGGTGACAGATTTGTTGGGTTCTTGAGCATCTTTTAGAGCAGCAGTGACTCTATCCGGACCGATAGTTACGGACTCCACTTTCCCGGTCCTGACCAACTGCTTGAATTCGGAATAGGAGACCCGGTTTGCCTGCTGCTCGGTTACGAAGGTCTGAAACCACATGATCACAAGCAGGGCCCCGATGAAGTACCAGATTGAAAAATGCACCTTGCGCTGACCCTGTTTTTTACCTCCATCTCCCGACGGTCCTCTGAAATGATTCATAAATTTATTCAGAGGGTCTTTCTGTTCGTCATTCGCCATTTTTGTCAGCCCCCTCTTTTACTGCCGCAGAAAAGAGCCTTCAGCTCTGTCGGGGATCGTTCCCTGGTAAGGAAAACCTGGGTCCCAACATATTCCGGATCAAACTCATTAAAATATATTACAGCTCAGGGCCTATGCAATCCGATATATGGAATTAAGTACGTGCGACACCAGAACATGTTCTGTCACTGCGGCTGTCAAACGTGTGCTTGAGCATATAATTTGCTTGCACTCCTGGATTGTATTATTAATATAGGTGCCAATGACCGCAAATTCAATGAGGAGGCAAACTTTGAAGATAAGAGGCTGGTATCTCAAGGTTGGGTTAATTTCTTTTTTGATGTTCACCTTTTTGAATTCTCCAATCATGACCGGTCAGTCAGGATTCAATATGGCCCTTGCCTCTGCGGCGCAAACCGTCGCACCGCAAGGGGATCAAAATGAACAGAAGGTGAATGATCCTAACGAACATTTTAACAGGCGAGTCTTCGACTTTAACGACCGCTTCTATTTTCACGTGCTCAAGCCTGTAGCCAGGGGGTATTCAGCCTGTTTTCCGTCCAAGCTTCGCGAGGCGATCAGAAACGGGTTCCACAATATGCTTTTCCCCTCCCGTTTCGTCAATTTTGTACTCCAGGCAAAAGCGGATAGAGCAACAAGTGAAGCAGTCCGTTTCATCATAAATTCGACGTTTGGCCTGGCTGGCTTGTTCGATTTTGCCCAAACTCAGCTTCGACTCGAAAACCATGAGTCAGATTTCGGTCAGACGCTTGCCATTTGGGGCGTTGGTTCAGGTGCGTTCCTGATTATCCCGGTGCTCGGCCCGTCAAATGAGAGAGACTTTACCGGCTTCCTGGTGGATTCGGTGATGGACCCGCTATTCTGGATCCCTGCGGCGTGGTGGGTGAGCACTTCTGCTCAGACCGGAAAATTCATAAACCTTGCTTCACTCCAAATCGGTCAATACGAGGAACTGAAAAAAGCTTCGCTCGACCCCTATATCGCTATGAGAGATGCTTATATCCAGTATAGGGCACACACCTTGGAATAGTGTCATTATATGCTTTCGTGAATGCAAATTTGTATCAGTTGTTTCTGTTGATTTTTATCTCACAGAAAATTAAAATGGCGTGATCTGTGCTTTTGAAGTCGGTATTTGGGGTTTGCTGGAGAATCGGTCTTTCGCCTTGCAAGACGTTTCCGCAAGTTGCTCCAATAACGCACCAGGCTTTAATCTATCAATCATGTGAAAGGAATCTGCAATGGCGGAAGGTCGAGTGAAATGGTTCAACGAGCAAAAAGGGTATGGCTTTATCGAAATGAATGGCGCACCGGATGTTTTCGTTCATTTCAGCGCCATTGAAGGCCAGGGTTTCAAGACCCTGAGCGAAGGCCAGGAAGTAGTATTCGAGATAGAAAAGGGGCAGAAGGGACCACAAGCGGTCAATGTCAGAAAAGTCTGAGAGATGCCGCGAAGCTGATGGCGTAAGCCGAATTTGACTTATCGCTGAGGGGAAGGCCGGTTCTTACCGGCCTTTTTGCTTTTATACCTCTATCTCCCGAAAACAGACTTCTCCAGCGTATTCCACGTCGATCGCGTCGAAGAAGTACCTTACGGTCAAAACGGGACAATCGAACAGCCGTTTACCTCGAGTCGCCCCCGCGCACAGGAAAAATCCCTTCCTGTTAGCGGGGCTAAACGGTGCATGGCCCTCGGCTTTTCTCTTATACTTTCGCATATACGAGGCCTGGCCGCGGTCCACCAGCAGCTTTGTCCGGCCGCTCAGTCCGTAAAAGAAAATGGGGTTCGAGATAACGATCCTTTCAGCAGCATCATATTTTCCTGCTGAAACACCCCATTGAATCGCGAGGCCGTCCTTAAAACCCGGCTTTACAAAAAAAAGCTTCATTGTTACTTTACCATCGCTCGTGCGGCTGGATCAGCCAGAATTTGCCGAAATCTGCACCTCTCAAAGTTCGACTGCCAAGGAGACTAAGAATGGCTGACTGTATTTTTTGCCAGATAATAGCGGGAGAGCTTCCCTGCGCGAAAGTCTACGAAAACGAACTCGTAATCAGCTTTCTGGACGTAAATCCGATCAACGCGGGCCACACTCTGGTCCTTCCAAAAAGACATTATGCGACTCTTTTCGAAATTTCGGAAGAAGATCTTCATGCCTGCACGGCCGCGTCCCAAAAAATCGCGATGGCCGTCTACAAGGCTACTAAAGCCTCGGGGTTGAATTTCTTCCAGAACAATTACCGCTCGGCGGGACAGCGTGTAGACCATGTTCATTTCCACCTGATACCACGCTTTTACCAGGATAACTTTTGGAGCTCATGGCCGAGCAAACCCTACCCGCAGGGGGGGCTGGGCAAGGTGCTCAAGGGGATAAAAGCCGAACTGTAATTGGAAGGCATTTCAGCGCGTCTAGCCCGCCTCATAAGTTTAGATGCCTTACCCACCCGAATATATCTTCTCTTTCGCCGTACTGAATGCCCAGGATTTCATCGTAAAGCTTCCGCGCCCACTCGCCCACGCTTCCGTCAGAAATCCTGTACATCCGGTCACGGTAGGAGATTTCTCCAACCGGTGAAATTACCGCTGCAGTCCCGGAGGCAAAAATCTCCTTCATTTCGCCGGACTTGGTCGTCTCGATTACTTCGTCGATTGAAATCCGGCGCTCGGTTACCTTGATCCCCCAGTGCATTGCAAGCTCCAACACTGAATTGCGGGTAACCCCCGGCAGGATCGAGCCGGAAAGAGGAGGAGTTATAAGTTCCTCGCCGATCCTGAAGAAAATGTTGCTTGTTCCCACTTCCTCGACATAGCGCCGCTCGACGGCATCCAGCCACAAAACCTGGGTGAAGCCCTTCTCCTTTGCGATTTCCGCCGCGTAGAGGCTCGATGCATAGTTTGCCATCGTCTTGGCTTCGCCCACTCCACCCCGGACCGTCCGGACATATTCCTCCGTGACATATATCTTTACCGGGTTAAACCCTTCGGCATAGTATGCGGCCACCGGACCTGTTATTATGAAATAGAGATAATCGTCGGCCGGACGCACGCCCAGGTGAGGTTCGGTCGCGATCATGGTCGGCCTTATATAGAGCGACGAGCCAACGCTGTGGGGGACCCAGTCCTTGTCCAGCTTGAGGAGTTGTTTGACAGCCAGCATTTGGAAGGCGGGATCGATCTCGGGCATGCACATCCTTCGCGCCGAACGGTTGAAGCGCTCCCAGTTCTGGTCCGGCCTGAAGAGGCATATCTTGCCGTTTGGCCACCTGTAGGCCTTCAGGCCTTCGAATATCCCCTGTCCGTAATGCAGCACCATTGCGGCTGGGTCCATCTCCAGCAGATGGTAAGGAACGATCCGGGCATTGTCCCAGCCCGTCCCCTTCGTAAAATCCATCATAAACATGTGGTCGCTGAAAACTCGGCCGAAAACCAGGTTTTTTTCATCTTTAGGCTTTGGATGCCTCTTCGCCGGGTCAAGGGCGTGAACGGAAATGTCCATCTAAATACCTCCTGATTATTTCCACCAATGCCAAAGAGTAATTCGAATGCGATTGCGCCAGTCTTTAAGTTCTTATTGCAGAACGAAATGGGGAGAACGCAGAAAACGGCTTATCTGTTTGCTGTAAAACTGGATAACAGCGTGGCTTTCTGTTCCAGGGTGCAATTGTTCCTCGTTTTCCTTATCTCCGCTTACGGTCTTTACAATTACGTTTTTTTCGACATAAAGCTTCAGCGCGTTGTCGAATACTATCTTGGATATGCACTCGTGCCTCTCGACCAGCCCCAGCTTCAGGGCTTTCTGGCCTAACCCCAGGATCTTCTTAATGAAATCCTTTTCCGAAAAACCATCTTTCTGAAGATAGCGCAAGCCGCGCAAGACCAGCCAATAGCCCTCAAAATAGTTCCGCAGTAGCCCGTGAAACGCATGTGAAGCTCGCAGACCCTTGTGAGCTAAAATGAATGGCTGGTCACCTTCTCCAACCCGGTGCAGGAATCCCAAATTCTCATAGATATCGACCACGTCCCCCACGAGCTTTTCGTCACTCAGTTCATTGTCGTAAACGAACTCGAACTTAAAGAAGTTCTTTATGAAAGTTACGTCTTCAAGCACCTGACTCACACTGAATCGGAAAGTCTCCTGCGCAAGAATCGAAGTGGAGACGTAGGCCGCAGGAAGCAGGAAGTGGATGATGTTGTTCTTGTAGTATTCGAGGGCCAGCCGCTTATTGTCCTCCAGAGTGAAAACTTCTTCTTCCAGCTCATCGTCTTCGTCCTTGAGCTTGCCGATTAGCTTGCCGCGCTCCATATTGCGGAGCGAATCCTGAAGGCTTGCTCCAAGGTTTTTCATGGTCTTGGAAAGCCCTACCCCCCGGGCTGCAATGAAGTCGTGAAATGTCTGCGATATTTCCAGAAACTCGGCTTTCGAAACCCCGTGGCGGGCCTGTGCCAGAAGGGCGGAGGCGGCCAGGGCGAAGGGCGTAACCATCGATTCCTGGTTTATATAGTGTATGATCCGGTAAGCAAAATGGCGGTACATCGCATGCCGTTCTTTGGGAGGCATCCTGCCCACATCGTGGTTGTGGCGCTCAAGGTAGCGCCTCAGCGAAATAGGTTCCGCGAATTTGATGTACGCACGCCCGTATCGTTTCCGCATTACTCGCCGCACTCGCACGAGTTGGCCGAGGTTTTCCTCTTCTTTGGGTCCCCCTGTAATCTCTTTAAGATAGGATTCTACCTCCGGAATACGATCGTAGCATATCGAGGTGGGCACGAAGACCAGATCGTCGCAAAACCCTTCCTCGACTGCCTGAATGAGGATGGCCAACAATCCAAGCTTTGGCAGAACGAGCTTCCCTGTCCGGCTCCTGCCGCCCTCTATGAAGAATTCGATATTGTGGCCCTGTTGGACAAGTGTCTTGACATAAAGCGAGAAGACCTCGGCGTAAAACTTCAGTCCCTTGAAGGTGCGGCGTACGAAAAAGGCCCCGCCCATGCGAAAAATCGGCCCCAGAGGCCAGAAGGCTAGGTTTTTTCCCGCTGCTATAAAAGGCGCGTAGAGGTTGTTTGTATACAGAAGCTGCGAGAGCAGAAGGTAGTCCATGTGGCTCTTATGACATGGAATATATACGAGCGTTTGGTTGCGGGCTGCGCGCTTGACTTTCTGCAGGCTTTCGGAATCCAGCTCGATGCCGTCGAACAGATTGTTCCAAACCCAGTTGAAGGCCTTGGACGCAATCTGAATGAAGGTGATGTTGTAAGTGGCGGCGATCTCCTCGAGGTAATTGTCGGCCTCCACCCGTACTCTCCAGATTTCCTGCGAGGTGGCGCGGGCGCGCCGCTGCATCATGGCCTCGAGCCTCGGATGGTGGAGAATTATCTCCTTCATCTCCAGCTTGCTCTTGGTGATCGGGCCGACAACCGCCCTCTTGATTTCATCAACCGAATCGATCAGCGTCCGGCGAAGTTCGAAAATCTGTTTGCGTTTTTGCCAGAGGTCTTGCGACAACTCGGGCAAAATTGCCAGTACGTTCAGCGGCTCCCCGGTCTCCATTACCGCATTGGGATTTCCCCGGATAGACGAAATAACCTTCTGTAAAAAACCGAAATGTTTCTTCTGGCCCAGAAAAAACTCCAGGAGCCCCCATCTCTGACGTCCCTCCGGACGCCTGCTGTAAAGAAGCACGAGTGGTACGATAAAAATCGGTCGATCGCGTGTTTTCTGGATATCTATCAGATGCTCCACCGGATCGTTTCCCACAAGCACCGTGCTGCGATAGTAACCCCGCTTGCCGACAAGAGAAAACAGACCGGACTCGCCTGCCTTGATCTTTTCTGCGTAGTAGCCGCCGGCGTAAGGGTCAGGCAAACAACCGTGGCGCACCAGATGGGCGCAGTGGTAGACCAGGGTCTTGAGCCCATACCATCGGGGCTGCCAAACGTAGGGATGATGATCAAACATGAATACGGGAGAGGGCAGGCCTAGTTGATGCAATCGCATGCTGACATAGGCGAAGTCGATCTGCGATGACTCTTTCATAGTATAGACTATGCTGCCCTTGCCGGACAGATCCTCGAGTGTTTTCTGCTGGTCTTCGGGAACGGTGACATGGCGCACCATTCGCTCAAACCATTTCTGCAGGGGAAATCGGGGTTTTATATCCACGGAATAGCCGTAGGGGTCCCCGCGGAACATGTCTGAGGTTTTCGCGCCTATGCGTTTCAGCCAGTCGATCACGATCTGTCGGTCTTCCTCCTGAACTGGGGTATGTAAACTTAGAACACTAACAAAAATAGTGCTCAAAAACCAAACTTTTTTCAGGAAACAGGCCGGGAAATGGGCCGTGGTTTTTTTCTATTCGGCATCGGTCAGCGCGGCCCTTCCCCTGCCGTTCCAGGGCGCAAAGCGGGCAAGAAGCACAATGCCGGGAATGGCGCCGAGGACGCTCAAAGAGAAGAAAATGGGCCATCCAAGCGCCTGCGCAACAGCCCCGGTAGGCGCTCCCGCAACGATCCTGCCAACTGCCATAAAACTCGTCAGCAGTGCATACTGGGTCGCCGTGAAACGCTTGTCGCAAAGACTCATCATGAAGGCGATAAAGGCCGCGTCACCCATCCCTACGCATATGTTCTCGATCCCGATTGCGGTAATCATCGCAGGGTAGCTTTTTCCGATCAGGGCGAGCGCCGTAAAAGAGAAGTTGGATACTGCCTGCAGGAAACCAAAAACCCAAAGAGAACGGTTTACGCCGATTCTGGATACGATGCTCCCGCCCACCAGAGTGCCCACAATCGTGCTGATCAGCCCGAACACCTTGTTCACCATGCCCACATCCGAACGGCTGAAGCCGATATCCAGCAAAAAAGGTGTGGTCATCGCCCCGGCCATGACGTTTCCCAGTCTGTAAATCAATATAAAAAACAGCATCTCGACTGCACCCGAGCGTTTAAAGTAGCCGGTAAGCGGTCCCCAGACCGCCTCTTTCAAGCTTTTGGGAGGAATTACCCTGATTTCGGGCTCGGGAGCTGCGAGCGTAAAAAGCGTGTTCACGAGCATCACGACGGCCATCAGGCTATAAACGGCACGCCAGGAAACGTGATCGGACAGAATCAGCGCGAGCGCTCCGGAGACGAGAATGGCGGACCTGTAACCAACGACCGCTGTGGCAGCCCCCGGTCCCAGTTCCGTTTCGCGCAAAACATCAGCCCTGTATGCGTCGATCGCGATATCCTGGCTGGCGCTGAAAAAAGCTGTGACAAGGGCCGCAAAACCCACGAGGGCGGGGAAGGAAGAGGGTGAAGAGTAACCAAGAAAAAGGATTGAGACGGCCAGCAGGATTTGAATTGAAACGATCCAACCGCGCCTTCTTCCGAGCCACGGCGGGCTGAACCGGTCCATGAGGGGCGCCCAGAACACTTTCAGAGCATAGGGGAGGCCGACCAGTGAAAAGGCGCCTACAATGCTGAGGTCAACCTTTTCCGTCACGAGCCATGCCTGGAGCGTTGAAGCCGTGAGCGCAAGGGGAAGTCCCGAGGAAAAACCCAGGCCTACCAGGCTCAAGACACGCCTGTTGCCGTAAATTTTTAGCCAATTGCCCATTAGTAAACCAATCTAATCTGTTTCGCAGACCCGCGGTCTCGGCAATGTATCTGATATGGCAGGCAGGGACAATCAAATATCCATTTACCTGCAAGCTTCCTCGTGTTTAATTTAAATCTCTCGTAGTCTTTTTTCGGAGATTTCATGCTCTCGCTAAACGGCTTCGCCAAGAAATGGAAATTCGACTCCGCTCCCCTGGGACCTGTTGTCCGCGAGTACCCCTTCAGGTTAAATTCCTATTTCGAGGGGCTTATTCGAAGCGCCGGGGACGTAGTCTGGAAACAGGTAGTCCCGGATACAAAAGAGATTTCGGATCCCTCCGGTTTTGAGGACCCGCTCTCGGAAGAGGGCCTTGCGCCTGTTCCAAACCTGGTTCACAGGTATCCAAATCGCGTCCTGTGGCTGGTGAGCGACCAGTGCGCCGTCCATTGCAGGTTCTGCACACGTAAGAGGAAATGGCGGAGCGGCCATTCTCCTGCGCTGGAAAATGCGGCGCCGACGAATCTTGCGCCTGCCCTGGACTACATCGCGAGGAATGAACAAATCCAGGACGTGCTCCTGTCGGGCGGCGACCCTCTTCTGCTTCCCCCGGAGCATCTGCGGGAGATTCTGAGCAGGCTGCGGGAGCTGAAGCACGTGCAGATAATCAGGATCGGGAGCCGGGTCCCCTGCGCTCTTCCCCGCTGGATCACTCCGGAACTGGCGGCTATGCTTGCGGAGTTTCACCCCCTGTTCGTAAATATTCATTTCAACCATCCCGCTGAACTTACGGCCGACTCGGAGCGGGCCTGCGCGATACTGGCCAACGCAGGCATCCCCCTCGGCAGCCAGACTGTCCTTCTGCGAGGCGTAAACGACGACGAAGCCGTCCTCGCCGAGCTGTTTCACCGGCTGCTCTCCTTTCGGGTCCGCCCCTATTACCTGATGCAGATGGACCTCGCCAGGAGCACGGCCCACTTCAGGACCCCAATCAGCACCGGCCTCCGAATCCTTCGCAAACTTCGAAACCGGATTTCAGGGCCGGCGATGCCCCATTTCGTCGTCGATCTGCCGGGTGGGCGAGGGAAAATACCGCTCCTGCCGAATATGATCCGCGAAATAGGGAGCGGGAGGATGATCGTCCAAAACTACCTGGGAGAATTGTGCCATTACCCGCTTCTTGACGGAGAAGAACAGGGGCTGAGAGCGGAGGTCGAGTGGCGTATGGAGGGTGGCGGAGGCCGAGGCCCGGAAGTCGGATAGCGGATGTAGGTCGTTGGAACACCGGCTTGCTTATCATAGAGGAAAGTAACGGAAATCTCCTCTTCCCCGGAGTACCGGTCCGTAAGAAAAACCCTGGGCTTCGGTCATCTTCAGTCGTCATCGCTGCCCGGACCCAGATCGCCAATGCCGGGGCCCCCGCCCTCTGCGCTTTCCTTTTCCGCCATTGCCTCATCCATCATGGCGTCCACGTCGAAGTCCTCCCCCAGGTCGTCTCCCATCTCCTTGCTCATGGACTTCATCCATTTCGCCATGCTCTTCGGGTCGTTTTCATCAAGGCCTGAAAAGCGGGATGGATCGGCCAGCCGCTCCATTCTGGTTTCCTCGGACAGACGGACCCTGACTCGAGATGGAATCCGCTCAACCTCGACGCTGCCGCAGTGGCTGCAGTCGGCCGAGACGTCCTCGGACACCCGAAAGGTTATTTTCTCGAATTTTCGTTTGCACTTCCTGCACCGGTATTCGTAGATCGGCATTTAAAAAAACCCCCCTCAATCAGACGATTACATATTTTTTGATCGTGTGGACTACTTCGTCAGGATCATCCAGAAGCGTAAAAAAATCGAGATCCTCGGGCGAAATGTATTTGCCGTAAACAAGGGTATTGCGAATCCATTCCAGGAGGCCCGTCCAGTACTGAGTTCCGACCAGGATCACTGGAAAAGGCTTTATGCGCTTGGTTTGGATGAGAGTAAGCGCCTCGAAGATTTCATCCATTGTCCCGAACCCGCCCGGCATCCCGATATAGGCCTGAGCGTATTTGACAAACATCACCTTGCGGACGAAAAAGTACTGGAAATCGAGCCTTAGCGTGGAATAAGGGTTCGGGCTCTGCTCGAGCGGAAGTTCGATATTGAGCCCAACCGATTTAGCGCCCCCTTCCTTTGCGCCCTTGTTCCCCGCCTCCATCACCCCGGGCCCGCCGCCCGTGATAATATTGTATCCGTGCATGGAGAGTTTTTTTGCGATCTCGTATGTTTTTTCATAAGTCTCATCGCCAGGCTTTACTCGCGCCGATCCGAAAATAGTGACAGCCGGGTAAAGATTGCCCAGGGTTTCGAAACCATCGACGAACTCCGCCAAAATTTTGAAAAGGCGCCAGGAGTTGTCGACACTGATAGAATCGATCAGGTACTGCTTCTCGGACATAAAAATGGTCCCCTATCCAAAGAATTGGATTCCTGCAAAAATGATGAGTTATCGTTGAAACCACCTGTTTTGCGTTTTAACCCGGAATTATATTAAGTAGTTGTAAATCGAACAAGAAAAGAGTTGGAGCGCCGTCGCCAAACCTGTTCATGAGTGGATAAATAGGGTTGAACGTATGGCGCTAATGAGCTATTTTGTCCCGGCTGAAATGCATTTTTTAAAAAGTTTTCAACCGTTTGCTTTCCTGTTTGGAACAGGCCGTTTGCATAGAGGAGGGTGTTGAATGGATATGAAAGAATTTGTCAGGGCGGCCCTTAAGAAGGTTGGACAAAAAATTCGCGACGGCATCCTGGATAAACGCGAAGAAGGCTACAACGATCCGGAGGAGATGCTTCTCGACTGGATCTGGATCGAATTGAAAGAGGAATCGCCTGACAAGGACGCCGTCGTAAACATGGACCTCGACGACCTCTATGAATTAATCCAAAGTTCGGCCGATACTTATGAGGACTACTATATACTGCTGGACTCCGTAAAAGCCGGGGCGTAAAGCTCAAAAGCGGTCCTGCCGCCACCAGGCGCTCTTCGCGGAGCGCTTTTTTATTTTTTTGTTCATTGGGGTCGAACCGGAACAGTTAAACGGGTGAGCGGGTGGCGCCGATTCACCCAGTCGCATTTTCGGCAGTGAACATTTATGAAAAAACCAGCCATGAAAACCTTAACCCTGCATCCAGGGCGCGAGCGGCGCATTCTCCGTGGGCATCGCTGGGTATTCAGCAACGAGATAGCCGATCCGATCCATGATTTTGAGCCCGGAAGCTGGGTCGAGGTGCTCACTGCAAAGGGCCTCTCTCTCGGGGCCGGCTATATCAATCCCGCATCGCTTATCGCAGTGCGCCTCGTTTGCCCCCCGGGCAAAAAGCCCGATGAGAAATTCTTTCGCCTGACACTGCTTGAGGCGGCAAGTCTTCGGCAATTCCTTTACCCCGGAGCAGAAAGCTGTCGTCTCGTCTTTGGCGAATCGGACCGCCTTCCCGGTCTTGTGGTCGACCGGTACGGAGACGTTCTCGTTTACCAGGCCGGGACTGTTGGGATGGCCGGGATGGAGGAGTTGATGAGGGAACTGCTGCTCGATCTTTTCAGGCCTGCGGCGCTGGTATTCCGAAATGACTCGCCCTCTCGCGCCCTCGAAGGCCTTGCACTGGTAAAGGGGGTAGCCTTCGGAAGTGTGACCGGCGATATCCCCATTCACATTGACGGGATCCGTTACCTGGTTGACGTGCTCGGCGGGCAGAAAACCGGGATGTATCTCGACCAGCGCGATAATAGAAACGCCGCCAAACATTGGATGAAAGGCAAAAGGGTCCTCGATCTTTTCTGCTACAACGGAGCATGGAGCCTTTCGGCGGTTGCGGGAGGCGCAGCCGAAGCGATAGGAGTCGATCAGTCTGTAGACGCTGTCGATCAGGCCCGCCGGAACGCCGAGCTGAATGGATTCGGCGGCCGCTCATCTTTTATTGCCGCAGATGTTTTCGATTATCTCAAACGGATTGCGCGAGCATCTTTCGACGTAGTCGTCCTGGACCCGCCGGCATTCGCCAAGACCAGGTCGGCCGTCACAGAAGCCGCGAAGGGCTACACCGATATAAACCGCCGGGCGCTTCTTGCCCTAAAACCCGGTGGAATCCTGATCACCTGCTCTTGCTCCTACCACATGAGCGAAGAACTTTTCCGGGAAGCCCTGATCTCCGCCGGACAGGCGAGCGGAAGAAAGCTCCGCTTGCTCCAGGTCCGCGGCCAGTCGCTCGACCATCCGGTCCTTTTAGCCATGCCCGAGACCAGATATTTGAAGTGCTTCGTAGTGGAAGCGGTGTAAGAATGAAGGGTGAAGGGTGAAGGGTGAATAGTGAATAGTGAATAGTGAAAATTTCACCCCTTGCGAAAATGACAGGACATGACATGAAATGGCTTAGAAGACTAAAGATCTTTAGGCTTGAGCCCTGTTTTCCTTGCGACCCGCGATAGCATGCGCGGCCCAAGTTCTTCATCACCATGAAAGGAGAAGACGAAATCAGGCCATCCAGGACGGCGCAAGGTAAGATGCGAGCCGGACGAGCGCTTGATCTGCCACCCAATACGGTGCAGAGCAGCGAGAACTCGTCTGGCCTTCGTAGCCGGCCATTCACTCATGCTGCAGCAAACTTGATGTCGAGCATATCAGGTGGGACCTCCCCGTGCTCGATTTTGTCTGCAATTATACGGAGCGCCAGTGCTTGCACTTTACTGACGGCCTCCTGGACAGTCCTCCCGTAGGCAAGGGCGCCTGGAAGTTCCAATATCTCAGCCAGCCAGCGTCCATCATCCTCTTGCTCGTATTCAATAGAGAATGTCATGACCTTGCTCCAAATAAGGTAACTGAATCTGGACTACAGTCTTTTCGATTTCGTCGAGAAAAGCAAGCCCGGGGTCAGGATCCCTGTCTTCGCAGTAGAGAGCGGCCTCTTTGACTTCGGAATCTGTCTCTTCGTGAAATGATTCTCCCCGCCAGCTTGGCCCGCGCATCGAGGTTTAGTTTCATGATTTCGGCTTCGAGTTGCTCTGGATTCATTGGATCTCCTTTTTGTTCCGCTTGGAGCGCCTGGCCGTGCTTTTCTTCTCTCACCGGGTCCTGCTCGGGGATCTTGGGAATCTGCCGGTAGAAATCGAAAAGATCGCTGACGATTTTAACTGCTTTTTCTATCCTCGTCATTTTTTTCAAGCTCCGATATGTCCACACGGTCCTGGTCTGAGCTTCGAGACCTTTTCAGCCATATGATATCCCGTTTAGCGGCAACAGGCGCCATCCCTGTCGCCGATTCAGTAAGGTCGGCATCCCGGATTATGCAGAAGTGCTTATCTGTTTTGAGCGTGCACCGGAATTACAGTGGATCGGCCATCAGGATGCCGTATGTAGTGGTGGCTCCCTCTGATCCGAATAACTTCAAATCCGGCTTTACCCAGTGCGGCAATAAGGGTCTTGCCTGCTGGAGCCGGAAGCCTCGTCATATGGTCACACTCACTTCCTGGACACCAATGAAGTCGAGTGGTTCTGTATCCTTACCCTCAACCTCCAGGCACAACTCAGTAGCCTCTCTTATGCGTGTGACAAGCTCATCGAGAGATTTGGCCTGGGTATGGCAGCCCCGTAAGGCAGGAACCGAAGCAACGTAATAGCCCTCCCGATCACGTTCTATGATTACACGGAATCGTTTGGTCATGTCAGATCCCCTCAGAAGTAAATTAACACACGTGTATCGGTTTGCGCCACGAAAAGCCACCGGACAAAAATCTGATGTTAGTGATAACCGGCGCTCGACCGGGGCCTTCAGAGAAAGCCGGCACGTGTCTTCGCGCGTCCGGTTGATTGTGTGGTTAGCTGCCTCGTGTCAATCACCCTTTTTCCTTAACTCGCGGAACAACCTGGACTTTGAGCATGACCTCACCGTATCCGTAGCACTCAACGCCGCTGTCCAGGCAGTGGAGCCGGCGCATGAAATGGAAGTCGTTCGGCTCAAGACCTTCGCTGAGTCTCTCGTTTATCAGCGCCACCGGAATCGTAAGTTGGGATATCAGATACACACACATTCTGCTTGGACATAGCTTCGTTATGAAATTGCCTTCCACATCGAGAATGAACGTCTGCCCGGCGGTGTGGCCGGAGTTGCAGTTCTTTGAGCTAACCACCTCAGCCTGGATCGAATATTTTGCGGCCGCCCGCGATAGACGCGACACCTGCCTGATCCTGTGGCCTCCTTCATGGAAGCGTTCGACCTCCGTTTCCGTGTATCCTACTCTTTGTCCATATCTCTCAACGACCTTGTCTGTCATCTCTTTTTCTTCCTGGATTTGCAGGCTAATGACAGGGCATCGGCGGCGGCGCAAAAGCACCACCAAATTATGGCCCATCGATTTATGTTGAAGCCACACCGTGCACGCCCTCCGCCTAGATGCTTTAGTTATTCAATAAAAATCAGCTATAAGAGCTATCTACGAGTCGCAGATTGATACAGGAGAGCTCTGAGAGACGGACCCCAATTGAAAGTTGCATCTGCTTCAGTGAGTATCTTGAACCTGGATTATGCGTGAGCATGCGTGAAAATTATGCTGCATTCATCCCAACCATCTGATATTATGTCACAAATGCGTTGGAGGGAGGGGAATCTGCATGCGCGCGGTTGGTGACAAACAGAAGGAAACCATAAGGCCGGATTTCGACAGGTCCATCAGCATTGATTTTCAAGGCGCAAAGATCACCTCCGATACCGGCTTCCTTGTCTTGAGGGAGATCGATCAACGCTTCAACATTCTCGGTGGCGCGGCATCCCAAATCGATGACCTGAGGTCGCCTCGACATA
>Ga0187864_10001749_pt1 | contig 20302 bp, 20 predicted proteins | sample June2016WEW_11_4_FD_132985 | JGI IMG/M metagenome (GOLD analysis project Ga0187864, IMG submission 132985) | Peatland microbial communities from SPRUCE experiment site at the Marcell Experimental Forest, Minnesota, USA - June2016WEW_11_40 | ecosystem: Environmental > Terrestrial > Soil >...
AACTCCGCAGTATTCAACTCCATCCGCCTACCATTGGTCTTGCTCATGAAGGTGGGAATCTTTCTCCGCCCCTACAGTAATTGTTGATGGCGAAGATGTCTCACTATTGTTGACACAGAGGGTCGAGGTTAAGGAACCAGTTGTGTGGAAGCTTCTTTCAAATAAAGACAGTACGCCTGTGACTTCAAACAGATTCTTCAGCCGGCCTTGCACTCCCGTGAGCCGGAGAGCAACGCTGTGATTTCGTGCCACCTTCAGCGCTTCGATCAGAGTTGCAATACCGGAGCAATCAACATAGGGACTTTTGGACAAGTCAACGATCACAGAGGGCGTTGCTTCCGACCGCAATACAGCCAGCAGTCGGTTGCGCAACATCGGCGAGGAATCCACGCTGACCCGCCCCGACAAGGACAGAACAGTGCCGTCGTTACCCTGCGTTACCGTGATTTGTAGCTCACTGCCGTTCATTATTTTTAACAAAACGCATAAGCCGTTGCCACGAACTGCACTGGACCGCATCCGAATTGGCTCAACTCCCGGACAGCATAGTTGGTTACAGGGAGAGATTTCCGACCGTAAGCTCGTTCAACCGCTGCGACAAATATGGTATGCAGGCGATGTGCCAACCGGGAGCTGTGACAAAGTGCTAGAAAACACGGGTCTTGGAAAGTGGTCCAAATATGCAGCCGCGCCCAAAGGGGGCCGTGCCCGAATGCGGGCAGTTGGGCAGTGGCGGAATGTGGGCATTTGCCTGCGCGGTGGGCAGCGACGCTGATGCCGCTAAGTGGTTAAAGCCGCGATATTATTCGGGGCATTTTTTGAGATCTAGGCGTTTGGCACGCAGCATGCACAAAGACTTACGGACGCCGGTGATTACTGGCACCCTGGCGCACAATGTAGCCGAGGTGATGAAATCGCCGCGCTTAGAGTCCCTGCTGCAAACGTTGGACTCCAAACGACTCGGGGCTGACAGCTTTCCAGTCGGTAGTTCGGAGCGAGCTGACGGGACGATGCGCAGGATCACAATATCGAGCAGTTCTGGCTGCGGCATAGAGATGAAACGTCGGCTTGCGTGAGGCTCTATGGGATGAAGGTGCTAAAGATCGAACACCGGGATTGCGCCGTCCGCCACGTCTATGACTGCGGCACGTCGATCGTTACCCGGAAGACGTGCTTCGCAGCACGTACGCAGGTTCAGAGTGATTGATGAAAATCCTTGTTATCAATTCGGGTTCGAGCAGCGTAAAAGCGTCTGTTTATGAAATCGGTCGGAGTCTGCCTGACAATGCGCCGCCGGCGATGTGGGAGGCCCGGATCGAGTGGCTGGACAAACACGCCGAACTGGTGGTGAAGAATTCCAGCGGCGCCGTTCACAAGGACCAGATTACGGTGGCCTCGCGTGAACAAGCCGGACGGGATCTGCTCAGCACCCTATGGACCGGGAAGGCAAGGATTGTCAGCTCGGCCGCCGAAATCGATGCGGTAGGACATCGTGTCGTTCACGGAGGCCCACATTTCGCGGTACCTGTCGTGCTTACCCCTGAAGTGCGCTCAACCATTGCCAGCCTGTCAGCTTTCGCTCCACTGCACATCACTGCCGAAATGGCAGGCATGAAGATCGTGGACGATCTCCTCGGTTCCGTTCCGCAGATAGCTGTTTTCGACACTGGTTTTCATCGCCGGATGCCGTTAGCGGCAGCAGTTTACCCTGGTCCGTATAAATGGTTTGAGAATGGAATTCGACGCTACGGGTTCCACGGCATCAACCACCAGTACTGCACCGGACGCGCTGCGCAACTGCTGCGGAAAGAGAAGAACGCTATCAAGCTCGTCATCTGCCATCTGGGCAACGGGTGTTCGTTGGCTGCAGTTGAAAGAGGCCGCAGCGTCGACACCACGATGGGGTTTACGCCACTTGATGGCTTGATGATGGGCACGCGATCTGGCGCGATAGATCCTGGAATTCTGATTTTCCTCGTGAGCCAGGGTCAGATGAATGCCCACGACATCGACACCGTGTTGAACCGTGAGTCGGGGTTATTGGGTGTTTCAGGAGTTTCCAGCGACATGCGAGATGTTCTCGCCGCCATGGAGGGTGGAAACGAACGAGCGAACCTGGCGTTCGACATCTATGTCCACCGTGTTCGCGCGGCCATTGGAAGCATGGCGGCTGTGCTTGGTGGGACCGACGCGGTGGTATTTACGGCAGGCATTGGCGAAAACTCGCCTAAAGTCCGAAGGGCGGCTTGCAGTGGGCTGGAGTTCCTTGGAATCAAGCTCGACGAGGAAAGGAATACACATCCCATCCCCGATGCCGATATCGCCGCACCCGAGTCGCGAGTTCGTGTGCTGGTGATCCGGGCGGAAGAGGATTGGGCCATTGCAGAAGAATGCTGGAAGCTCACGCAGGCTACCGGAAAAGCGTGTGCAGCCGACTGAGTGACTAAACCATACGGCGCTGAAAACTGTCACCCTCTTGTCACTGGCGTCTGGTTGCATGGGTAGCAGACATTTTCTGCTGAACTGCGTCAGTCTAAGTGCGCTGAACTATGAACGCAGCCTCTCCAGGCCCGTGATCCGGCTTAGCGATGACGATCACCACGTGGCCGCGTGAGAACAGTTCTCGAATATCGCAAGTTCCGAAATGAGGTCTTTATGAGCAAAAATACTTCCCTGAGTACTAAAACAAAAGTCGTTGCCATTAAACCAGCCGCAAGCGATGTTCCCGAAGTTCTCAAGCAATATGGGTGTGGGCCAGTCCCGATTTTGGGAAGCGAAGAGGCTTACTATGACCGGCATCTGGTCTGTGACAGGATCATTGACCCAAACGTAGCCACAGTTCGTGAGCGCTTCGAAGCGTTGGCGAGTTCGGTGCGCGATATCCTGGCGCAACGCTGGGTGTTGACGAAGAAGACATACGAGCAAAAGAACCCGAAGCGCATTTACTACCTGTCGCTGGAGTTTCTTCTCGGCCGTTCGCTGGCCAACAATATTACCAACCTGATGCTCGATCCCCTGGTGATGCCAGCCCTTGAACATAGGGGCATTGACTGGCTGGAACTCGTCGAGCAGGAACCAGACGCTGGACTTGGAAATGGCGGTTTGGGGCGTCTGGCCGCGTGCTTCCTCGACTCAATGGCGACCATGCAACTGCCCGCAACCGGTTATGGCCTGCGTTACGAATATGGAATGTTCAGGCAATCGATCGTCGATGGCTGGCAGCAGGAGAACGCTGACAACTGGCTCCGCGAGGGAGATCCCTGGGAGGTTGCCCACCCGCATGAGAAGGTCGAAGTCAAAGTGAACTGCTCTTTCAAACTGGAAGCAGGCAATTTTCAGCTTGTTCCCGGCCGGCCATCCACACTGTTCGGCATACCTTTCGATCGGCCCGTCGTGGGCTATGGTGGAAAGACAATCAATACGCTCCGTCTATGGGCAGCGGCGGCACCGGACTTGTTTGATTTCCAGGAGTTTGGCACCGGAAATTTCGTAGGCGCATTAGGCGATAGGCTGGGAGCGGAATCTCTCACCAGAGTTCTCTATCCGGACGACCACACGGAGGCAGGACAAGGGCTGCGGTTCTTGCAGGAACATTTCCTGGTTGCCTGCTCGCTTGCCGACTTGATCCGCCGCTTCCGGCGCCACAACAACGATTGGGACACGCTTCCCGAAAAGGTTGCCATCCAGATGAATGACACGCATCCCTCCCTGGCGGTGGTAGAGCTGATGCGAATTCTGCTGGACGACGCAAATCTGGGATGGGACAAAGCATGGGATCTGACTAGAAACACGTTGGCATATACCAATCACACGCTGCTGCCGGAGGCGCTCGAGAAGTGGCCGGCTGACTGGTTCAAGATCCTTCTTCCGCGATACCTGGAGATCATCTACGAGATCAACCGGCGACTGCTCAATGACGTCCGGACACGGTTTCCGCGAGATGAGGGACGCGTTGAAAGAGTAAGCCTTATTGAAGAAGGCGCGCAGCCCAAGATCCGCATGGCCAATCTCGCGATCGTGGGCTCGCACAGCACGAACGGTGTAGCCGCTATTCACTCGAAGTTGCTGAGGACGACGACGGTCAAGGACCTGGCCGAGATGTTTCCGGAGCGATTCAACAACAAGACAAATGGTGTTACGCCGCGACGCTGGCTGCTCGAAGCCAATCCGTCGCTGGCGCAGGCAATCACGGATGCGATAGGGACAGGCTGGACAACTGACCTAAGTCAATTGAGTAAGTTAAAACCATTGGCGGACGACCGAGGATTTCAGAGTTCGTTCTTCAAGGCAAAGCGACGCGCAAAAGTAAGTTTTGCCGATTGGCTGAAATCGACCTCGGGCCAAATCGTCGATCCGGATACGATCTTCGATACTCAAATCAAACGAATTCACGAGTATAAGAGGCAGTTGCTGAACGCACTGAGAATCGTCATCGCTTATAACCGGCTGCGGAAAAATCCAACCATGGAGATGGTGCCGCGCACATTCTTCTTCGCCGGTAAAGCAGCACCAGCGTACCGGCTGGCAAAGTTGATCATCAAATTCATCAACAACGTGGGATCGCTCATAGATGCGGATCCAGCTGCCCGAGGGCGGCTGAAAGTGCTGTTTCTACCCGAGTACAACGTTTCCCTCGCAGAACGGCTGATACCGGCCAGCGACGTCTCGAACCAGATTTCAACTGCGGGTTATGAAGCCAGCGGAACGAGCAATATGAAATTCATGATGAACGGGGCGCTGACAGTTGGAACACGTGATGGCGCAACTATCGAAATGGCCGAGGAGGCGGGAGAGGAGAATCTCTTTCTATTCGGCCTGACGGTCGAACAGGTGGCGAATAGCCGCGGGTGGTACAACCCGCACTGGCATTACGAAAACGAGTCTGAAATACGAGCGGCTCTCGATCTCATCTTCTCCGAGCATTTCAGCCGCAATGAGCCAGGAGTGTTTGAACCATTACGCGACATCCTTCTTACAAGTGGCGATCACTACATGCACCTGGCAGACCTCACGTCTTACTGCAACGCGCAGGAAAATCTCGGCCATTTGTACGCCGATCCCGCCGGATGGGCGCGAAAAGCGATCCTGAATATCGCGAGTTCGGGGAAATTTTCGAGTGACCGCACTATTGCTGAATACGCTGCCGAAATTTGGAAGGTGAATCCATGCCCAGTTCTCTAAAAGCGCACACAAGTACGGCTGCACAGGGCAAGCAGAACATATCTGCGCGGGCAGGCAAGCCTGCGCCTAAGGAATTGCTGGTGGACGTGAGCCGCCTGGAGAAGGAGTACTTTGAGCGCAAACCCGATATGGCCGATTCCGGGCAAGCGGTGAAGTTCGGCACCAGCGGACACCGCGGCTCATCATTGCAGGGCACGTTTACGGAAGCGCATGTCCAGGCAATTACGCAAGCGATTTGCGAGTACAGACGGTCCCAAAGAACCGACGGACCGCTCTACATGGGAAGGGACACACATGCGCTGTCCGGGCCGGCGCAGCGTACCGCACTCGAGGTCTTGGCGGCAAATGATGTACAAACTGTAATCCAGGAAAAGGACGGTGTCACTCCGACGCCGGTAATTTCGAGGGCCATCCTGGTTTACAACCGCTGGCGTAACGAACACCTCGCCGATGGAATCGTCATTACGTCCTCGCATAATCCGCCGGAGGACGGAGGCTTTAAGTACAACTCAACGCATGGGGGTCCCGCCGACACGCACGTCACAAAGTGGATTGAAGATCGAGCAAATGAACTGCTGAGGGCGCGAAATGTAGGAGTCAAGCGCGTCCCGTTCAGCCGGGCAATCCAGGCATCCTCCATCCATCAGCAGGATTTGGTCCTGCCCTACGTCCGCGATCTTGAGAATGTCGTAGACATGAAATTGATTGGCGACGCCCACCTGAAACTCGGAGTTGATCCATTGGGCGGAGCCGCGAGGCCGTATTGGGAGCCGATCAATTCTATCTATGGGCTCGACATTGCGGTGGTCAACCCGACGATCGATCCGACATTTTCATTTATGGCGGTTGACCATGACGGAAAAATTCGCATGGATTGTTCCAGCCCATACGCAATGGCGCGTCTGATCGGCTTGAAGGATCAGTTTCAGGTTGCTTTTGCCAATGACCCCGACTCGGATCGCCACGGAATTGTGACTCCAGCGGGGTTGATTAATCCCAACCACTATCTGGCGGTCGCAATCCGGTATTTACTCACGCATCGACCCCAATGGAAAGTCGAAGCGGCCGTTGGAAGAACAGTCGTAAGCAGCACGATGATCGACAAGGTCGCTCACGAGCTTGGCCGCGAATTGCGCGAAGTTCCTGTCGGCTTTAAGTGGTTTGTGCCTGGCCTAGTTGGAGGATCGTACTGCTTCGGTGGCGAAGAGAGCGCCGGCGCAAGTTTCCTGCGCCACAACGGCACTGTATGGACGACCGACAAAGACGGGATGATCATGGACCTCCTCGCCGCTGAGATTCTTGCTCGCACCGGCAAAGACCCCGGGGAGCACTACCGCGAGTTGAGCGCTGAGTTCGGCACGCCCTACTACAAGCGCATTGACGCCGAAGCAACACCGGCACAGAAAGCCATCTTGGCGAAGCTTTCTCCCGGCGCGGTCCGTGAGTCCGAGCTGGCCGGCGAACCAATTATTTCGAAGCTGACTAAAGCTCCGGGAAACAACGCTCCGATCGGCGGATTGAAAGTTGTTGCCGCAAGCGGCTGGTTCGCAGCCCGGCCTTCCGGCACCGAAAACATCAACAAGATCTATGCCGAAAGCTTCAAGAGCGAGACGCACTTGAACGCAATTGTTAGCGAAGCCCAACAGATGGTCAATAACGCACTCAATTCCTCTGCAGGGATCGAAAGGACAAAGTAAATGGCAGCACGCGCGGAGACAATCGCCGGCAGTAACCGAGTCATACAGAGTTCATGGAAGCGCCTCAGCACGCACTGCAAGGAGATCCGCAATCTACACCTGCTGCAGTTGTTTTGCGGATGATCCAGAGCGTGGTATGCGTCTGACGGCGCAGGCAGCAGGTATTTATCTCGACTACTCGAAGAACCGTATCACCGACGTAACGCTGCAGCTGCTAATTCGTCTGGCGGAGAGATCCGGTTTGCGGCAGCGAATTGACGCGATGTTTCGCGGCGAGAAGATCAACGTCACTGAAAATCGAGCGGTCCTGCACATGGCCCTTCGCGCCCCGCGGGATACGTCGGTTTTCGTCGATGGCGAGAACGTGGTGCCCAAGGTACATGCGGTGCTCGATCGCATGGCGACATTCGTGGACCGGGTGCGCAACGGCGATTGGAAGGGCCACACGGGAAAAAGAATTCGGAACGTAATCAACATCGGCATCGGCGGCTCAGACCTGGGGCCGGTCATGGCTTACGAGGCGCTGAAGCACTATACGGAGCGATCGATGACATTTCGGTTCGTTTCCAACGTCGATGCTACCGATTTCGTTGAAGCCGTGCAGGATCTGGATCCGTCGGAGACGCTGTTCATTGTGTCTTCAAAGACGTTCACCACGATTGAGACGATGACGAACGCTCACACGGCGCGCGCCTGGTCTGTCGCAGGGTTTGGAGGTGACGAAAAATCAATCGCCAAACACTTTGTAGCTGTTTCGACCAACGCGAACGAGGTCGCGAAGTTCGGCATCGACGCCAGCAACATGTTCGAGTTCTGGGACTGGGTCGGCGGACGATACTCGATGTCGTCGGCCATTGGACTTTCGACGATGGTTGCCATCGGTCCTAAGAACTTCTATTCGATGCTGCGTGGTTTCCATGAAATGGACGAACACTTTCGAACCGCGCCATTTGAGCGCAACCTGCCCGTCCTGATGGGGTTGCTGGCGGTCTGGTACAACGATTTTTTCGGAGCGGAAACGGTTGCTGTGTTGCCATACGAGCAATACCTGAAGCGCTTCCCCGCTTACCTGCAACAGCTCACCATGGAAAGTAATGGCAAGCATGTAACGCTGGACGGCAGGGTGATTTCTCATCCGACTGGACCTGTCTATTGGGGCGAGCCGGGCACCAATGGTCAACACTCGTTCTACCAACTAATTCATCAAGGGACGAGGTTGATCCCCTGTGACTTCATCGCATTCCTCCAGCCTCTGAATTCGCTCGGCCGGCATCATGACCTGCTGATCGCCAACGTCCTTGCCCAAACGGAAGCCCTTGCATTCGGCAAGACTCGTGAACAGGTCGAGGCTGAGGGTACGCCAGAGTGGCTTGTTCCTCACCGGATGTTCGAGGGCAACCGACCGTCCAACACCATCCTAGCCGATCGACTGACCCCGGAAACATTAGGTAAGTTGGTGGCCTTGTACGAACATTCCGTTTTTACCCAGGGTGTTATCTGGAATATCGATTCGTTCGATCAATGGGGAGTCGAACTGGGCAAGGTGCTCGCGCAGAGAATCATTTCCGAGCTAGAGAGCAAGGAAGAACCAAAGGTGTCGCACGACAGCTCAACCAACGCTCTGATCAGGTATTACCGGACGTGCAAGGAGAAGGCATGAAAACGCGTGGCTTTGAGTCTCCGTCCGGATGAGACTGGGCGAGTCACGCCGCCGGGAGGCTGGCAGGACCCGCTTGCTCACAACCGTGCAGCTGTTACTGGCAAGGCTGCTTGAGGTTGTCGGCCTGCTATGAAGTGGAAAGCTCCGCTTAAGATTGAAGTCTTCGACAGTGAGGAAACGACTGCCCGAGCTGCTGCGAAATTCATTGCCGCAGAAGCGAAGGCGGCTGTATCCTCCCGAGGCCGTTTTGTGCTGGCAGTGAGCGGCGGACACACTCCCTGAATTTTACCGTTATGATTTACCCCGATGCTGTGCATGCCGGCACACCGTGCACCTTCGATGCCGGCAACTGCGTCTTCCACCACGATGCATCTTTGCGGTGGGACGCCGACACGAGAAGCGGCCAATAGGTAAACTTCAGGATCCGGCTTACCCTGATTCACATCTTCGGCTGAGACGATCCCCTGGAAAAAATGTGCGGCTCTCAAGGCCTCCAACACCGCGTCAATGTTTGCTCGCGGCGCTGCTGACGCGATGGCTTGTTGCCACCCCTGCTCGTGAAGCCGGGTTCAACCAGGTTGCAACTCCCGGTTCGGGTGAAATTCCATTGTGACGCACAAGATCACGGTAGAGCTCCTCTTTTGCATCCGCAATGCGCTGAATGGCTTCGGGAGTCGCCGCCACCCCAAGCCACTTCGCAATAATCGTATCGTCGCGCAGTCCGAAGGTATCAAGAAACTGGTCGCGAGTAAGTGCGATGCCCTCGTTCTCCATCGCGGTCCGCCAGGATCTCCAGTGTAGTCTTCGGAATTGATCAGCGTCCCGTCCATATCCCATAGCATTACTGCGGGGCGCGCGGAGCTAGCCGACTTTCTCGCCCACTTGGGAGAGAGCGTAGTCTTGCAGGTGGCGGGCATCGCTATTGAATTTGCGAATGCCCTCGGCCAGCTTCTCAGTCGCCATTGCGTCCTCGTTGTGCATCCACCGGAACGCCTTTTCGTCGAGGTGGAGACGTTCTTCGTTGCCGCGCGCCTTGAGCGGATCGAGTTTGCGGTCCAGAGTGCCGTGGGTTTGCTCCAGCTGATCAAGGAGCTCCGGACTAATGGTGAGCAAATCGCATCCCGCCAAGCGGATGATCTGGTTCACGTTTCGGAAGCTTGCCCCCATTACTTGCGTTTCGTAGCCGTATTTTTTGTAGTAGTTGTAGATGCGGGTGACAGATGCAACTCCGGGGTCCTGCTCGGGCGCGATCTCAGCGCCGCCGCGCTCTTTCTTGTACCAGTCATAAATCCGGCCCACGAAAGGAGAAATCAATGTCACGCCAGCTTCAGCACAGGCGACAGCTTGCGCGAAGCTGAACAGCAGCGTGAGATTGCAGTGAATGCCTTCCTTTTCCAGAATCTCGGCTGCCCGGATGCCCTCCCATGTGCTGGCGATTTTGATGAGGATGCGTTCGCGACCCATACCCTTGTTTTCATATAGGCTTAGTACTTTGCGCGCTTTGGCAACCGTTCCGGCAGTGTCAAAACTCAAACTGGCTGCTACCTCGGTCGAGACACGGCCGGGGACCACCTTCAGAATCTCGCACCCAAACAGCACAAACAGCCGGTCCATAAAGTCCTCGGCCATCTGATGATGCTGTCCACCACGTTCGACGGCCTGCTCCGTGGCTTCTTCGACCAGATGGTGGTATGCCGGCATCTGGGCTGCGTGATATAGAAGGGATGGATTGGTCGTGGCGTCCTGCGGCCGGTGACGAGAGATTGCTTCAATATCGCCGGTGTCCGCTACAACTGTCGTATATTTCTTCAGAGATTCAAACAAAGTCATGATTCGCTCCTGTAAATCTGGTAGCTGCGGCAGATCAGTTGTGATCGCCGACACTCGCCGTCCTGCTTTCTTCGAGCTTGAGCACCTTGGCTAGGCGACGGCGGTGGCGGTCTGCGTCGCTAAACTTTGCATTGAGGAAGCTCCTCGTACAATCCCACGCGACTGCCATGCCGGTTGTGCGGCCTCCAAGGCAAAGGATGTTTACGTTGTCGTCCTCCACGCCTTGCCGGGCCGAGTAATCGTCATGGCAGAGTGCCGCGCGTGCTCCAATCACCTTGTTTGCTGCAACGCAGGCGCCGACGCCACTGCCGCAAATGAGAATACCGCGCTCGATGTCTCCTTGCGCCACTGCTCGAGCCAGCGGAATAGCAAAATCGGGATAGTCATCGGCGGCGTCGCACACATGGTTGCCAAAATCCACGACTTTATGGCCGTCCGCGCCGAGCAGCTTGGATATCTCGCTCTTCATTTCGAACCCGCCGTGGTCCGCGCCAATTCCCACCATCATTTCCTGCCTCCATGCCGCGCGATCTGGTTTTTTGCTGCCGCTACGATGTGTTCGGGGCTGAACCCGAACTTCTTTAACAGTTGCTTCATCGGCGCCGAGGCACCGAAAGTTTCTATACAGACGTTCTGTCCGTCAGTGCCGGTGTATTTGCACCAGCCGAAATCAGCGGACTCTTCCACCGACACTCGCGCTTTCACTTGGGGAGGCAAGACCGAGTCCCGGTATTCTTTGTACTGGTCGTCAAACAACTCCCAGGAAGGTATGCTGACAACCCGTGCCCTGATTCCGTCCTTGATAAGCTGCTCGTACGCCTCCAGGCAGAGGACAACTTCGCTGCCGGTGCCGATCAGAAGCACTTCAGGATTGCCAGCGGGAGCGTCGGCCAGGATGTAAGCACCGCGTGCCAGACCGGACGCCGCCGCGTACTTCGTTCTATCGATCGTCGGAACTGCCTGGCGGGTGAGCACGAGCACGGCAGGCCCGTGGTTTAATTGAAGAATAACTTTCCAGGCTTCTGTCACTTCATTCGCATCCGCAGGCCGAATCACGATCAGTCCTGGCATGGAGCGCAGGTTAGCAAGCTGTTCAATCGGCTGGTGGGTTGGACCGTCCTCGCCAACGCCAATCGAATCGTGACTGAAGACGTAAATGACCGGAAGCTCCATCAGCGCACTTAAGCGCAGCGCGCCCCGCATGTAATCGACAAAGATGAAAAAGCCGGAGCCAAAGGGCCTGACCTTCACCAGGCTCATTCCATTCAGGATTGCGCCCATCGCGTGCTCGCGGATGCCAAAGTGAAAGTTGCGACCGGAATTATTTTCGGCCGAGAAATCTCCCGCGCCCTCAAACACAAGGCGAGTTTTGGTGGAAGGAGCAAGGTCAGCCGATCCCCCGATTAACCAAGGCACGTTCTTCGCAACAGCGTTGAGTACCTTCGCTGAAGATTCGCGAGTTGCGAGTCCTTTCGGATCAGCTGGGAACACCGGCAGATCGCGGTCCCACCCTTCGGGAAGCTGACGGTGTTGCATGCGGAACAGCTCTTTCGCGAGTTCCGGATATTGTTTGCGATATTCGCTGATTCGGGAGAACCAGGCATCGCGAAGTTCTTTTCCACGCTTGCCGATACCTTGGCGGAAGTGCTCATATACGCCCTCAGGAATGTAGAACTTCCTGTCCTCCGGCCATCCGTAATTGCGCTTGGCGAGGCGAATCTCTTCCTCCCCAAGAGGTTCACCATGTGCCCCGCTCGTATCTTGCTTGTGAGGGGCTCCGTATCCTATATGGCTGTCGACAATGATTAGAGTTGGACGATCTTTCGTGTTCTGAAAGGTGCAGAACGCCCTGGCCAACATATCTTGGTCATTGGCATCGCCGACCCGAGTAACATTCCAGCCATATCCAATGAAGCGTGTGGCGACGTCTTCCGTAAACGCCAGAGCAGTGTTGCCCTCGATGGTGATGTGGTTGTTATCGTAAATCCAGCAGAGATTCGGCAGTTTCAGGTGTCCCGCAAGGGATGCCGCCTCGGCAGAGATGCCTTCCATCATGTCTCCATCGCCGCAGAGTGCATAGACATTGAAATCGAACAGATCTTCAAAACCGGGCTGGTTGTAACGTGCCGCCAACCACCGTCCGGCTATAGCCATGCCGACGCTGGTTGCAACACCTTGGCCCAGCGGCCCTGTGGTGGTCTCTACGCCGGACGTCCAACGGTACTCGGGATGCCCGGGACAGCGGCTATTCAATTGCCGGAATGCCTTGATGGACTCAAGAGATACCGAAGGCTCGCCGAGCGCATCGTAATCCTTGCTGACACTTTTCACTTCCGTTAGATGGAGGAGCGAATAGAGAAGCATGGATGCGTGGCCGATCGACAGGACAAAGCGGTCCCTGTTCGGCCAAACTGGATCCTGGGGATCGAAACGCAGGAACTTTTGCCATAGGCAATAGGCTACCGGCGCCATAGCCATCGGGGTTCCAGGATGCCCCGAATTAGCTGCTTGCACGGCATCCATGGATAGTGTGCGGATAGTGTTGATGCACTTAAGGTCGATGTTTCCCGCCGCCGGGGGCGCGGAAACTGCTGCTACGCTCATTTCGTAATCCTTTCTTGCTGATACCGATTTCAATCGTGAGCGGGGCAGCTCGACCCATGTGGATCGGAGCCGCCGCCCACTGCTCACGGAGACCACGCTGCTCAATCGGGCTAACTACGCTTAAGCTGTGGCCATCTCCATCCCGAAATGTCAGGCCGATCGATGCCGTGTTCGTAGGCATACGCGCGGCAAGAGATCTGCTCATTGCGGAATTTCTCCTTGGCGTGACCGCCAATATTCTGCAGCTTCGGAATACGATCAATGGCGTCAATTGCCAGGCTGAAACGGTCCGTTTCATTATTCATGGCCAACTCCATTGGCGTGTTGATGTTGCCTCGCTCCTTGTAACCGCGCACGTGCAGGGAGTTGTTGGTGCGGGCGTAGGTCAACCGGTGGATCAACCACGGATAGCCGTGGAAATTGAAAATGATCGGCTTGTCTTTCGTGAACAACGAATCGTAGTCGGCATCGGTTAAACCGTGTGGGTGCTCCTTGCTCGGTTGGAGCTTGAAAAGGTCTACCACGTTGATGAACCGGATTTTCAGATCCGGGAACTCCTGCCGTAGCAGCACAGTTGCGGCCAGCGCCTCCTGTGTGGGAATGTCGCCGGCAGACGCCATCACAAGATCGGGTTCGTCGTTCTGGTCATTGCTTGCCCAGTCCCAGATCCCGATACCCTTGGTGCAGTGGGTAATCGCAGAGTCCATATCGAGATACTGGAGATGGAGCTGCTTGTCGGAAACGATTACGTTAATGTAGTTCTCGCTGGTGAGGCAGTGATTCGCCACTGATAGCAGGCAGTTGGCATCGGGGGGAAGGTAGATTCTAGTGACGGCCGCACTCTTGTTCAGGACGACATCAAGAAATCCGGGATCCTGGTGGGTGAAGCCATTGTGATCTTGGCGCCAGACCGTTGAAGTGATGAGCAGGTTCAAGGAGGCTATCTTTCGGCGCCATGATAACTGGTTGCAGATTGACAACCACTTGGCATGCTGGTTGAACATCGAGTCGATAACGTGAACAAATGCTTCATACGAAGAGAAGAAACCATTTCGCCCAGTCAGCAAATAACCTTCGAGCATCCCCTCCATGGTGTGCTCACTCAGCATCTCGATCACGCGCCCGTCCGGGGCGAGTTCGCCGCCGTCCCGGTCCTCCGGCAAGTATTCGGCGATCCAGAACTTCTTCGAAGCCTGGTACACGGCCTGCAACTTGTTCGACGTTGTTTCATCGGGACCGAACACGCGGAAGTTCTTCATGTTCGATTTCATAATGTCTCGCAGGAAGTTCCCTAGCGGCGGCACATTTTCCGCATCCGTGGTTCCTGGCTGATCGACTTTGAGTGCGTAATCACGAAAATCAGGCATGCACAGCGACTTCTTGATCACGCCGCCGTTGGAGTGGGGATTGGCGCTCATGCGGCGCGCTCCCTTCGGCGCAAGCTCTTTAAGCTCAGATATTAGCTTGCCGTCCGGGTCAAAAAGTTCCTCGGGCTTCTGATCGTGCATCCACTTCTCGAGCATGCGAAGCTGCTCCGGGTTCTTCTTGACTTCTGCCAACGGCACCTGATGGGCGCGCCAAAACCCCTCGAGATAGTGACCGCTCACTTCCCGGGGTGCACCCCAGCCCTTGGGCGAACGGAGCACGATCATGGGCCACCGCGGCCGCGTCGCCACGCCTGTGCGGCGGCATTGCTGCTGTTGCTCTCGAATTTCCCTGACACAATGTTCCACTGTCACCGCCATTGCCTGATGCATGGTTTCAGGATCGGAACCCTCCACGAAGTAGGGCGTCCAGCCGTAGCCTCTCATCAGATCATTCAGTTCTTCGTGGCTGATCCTGGCGAGCAGTGTTGGGTTATTGATCTTGTATCCGTTCAAATGGAGGATTGGCAGAACGGCGCCATCACGGACCGGGTTTAGAAACTTGCTGATGTGCCATGACGTTGCCAGTGGGCCTGTTTCCGATTCGCCATCTCCGACCACCGCGGCGACAATCAAATCAGGGTTGTCAAAGGCCGCCCCGCATGCGTGGGAGAGCACGTACCCGAGCTCACCCCCTTCATGGATGGAGCCAGGCGTCTCCGGCGTGCAGTGGCTTCCGATGCCCCCAGGAAACGAGAATTGTTTGAAGAATTCGCGCATCCCGCGCTCGTTCTCGCTCTTGTCGGGATAGATCTCGGAGTAAGTCCCCTCCAAGTAGCCTGGCCCAAGGACACCGGGAGCGCCGTGACCGGGCCCAGCCATGAAGATCATGTCCTGGTCGTATTTGTTGATAATTCGGTTCAGATGAATATATGTGAATGCCAATCCGGGGCTGGAGCCCCAGTGCCCCAGCAGGCGGCTCTTAATGTGCTCGGGCTTGAGAGGTTCCTTTAGCAGAGGGTTGTTTTGAAGGTAAATCATCCCCAGCGCCAGGTAGTTACAGGCTCGCCAGTAGGCGGTGGTCTTCCTGAGTTCCTCTGGCGTTAGTGGCGAACCTTGAATGGTAGATCTCGCTTTCCCATAAGCACTGAGTGCGGAGGTCGCTGGTTCGATTGCTTCTACAACAGGTGTCATTTTTTAAGCTCCTTGTATCTATCGGCAACGGAGTGGCAAAACCACTAACTAGAGTGCAATGCTTCATCCATTCGTAAATCGTTGAAAGCGGATTATGAACTTTCCAGATTGTCTTACTCACAAGCAAGTGACGACTGGTTGGCAGGGCCGCGTTGCAGAATTCACAAACCCGCCGGGCCAAACACGTCAGTCTGCTTTCTGGTTTGCTTGCGCCCCGCAACGCCGAGCTCGTGCGAACGATACATGCAAAATCACAATTGGTTGACGGTACGCTGAGTTCTCCGCTCGCCGGAACGTCAGACGCCATCTCCAACGTGCGAAAGACTCCGAGAATGCGCCCTGTTGGGAACCGCTCAAAGCACGGCAGCCTGCAACTCGCGCGCATGAACCGCGCCAGCGGTTAGTTCAGCCAACCATTCTCTCGCCCGACTCCAATCTGAACTCCTGTGTTCCATTTGGGTCCGTGACGGCGTAAACGACTTCGAACTGGCCGCCTTGGACTCGGTGCAAAATTCTTTTCTCAGGGATTAAAGGATTCGGATTTCGCCAGACAATTGCGAGTGCTATACCGAACTCCTGTTCACACTCACTGCCGCGTGTCGGGGTCTGCCCATTGATCGTCGATGACATCACAACACCTCATCGAACTCGCGTTCAGTTCGAAACTCTTTAGGAGATATTGCAGGCGATGTGCCAAACGGGACCTGTGACAAAACGCTAGAAAACACAGGTCTTTGGCAAAGTGATGCAGCAGATCAGCCCAGCCCAAGCGCGGAAGTGCCGGAATGCGGGCAGTTGGGCAGTGCCGCGAGGTGAGCACGACACGCCACCGCTCCGGCCAGAAGTGGGTTGGAGAAAGCAGAAGATCGACCTTTTCCCTGATCCTGATTAATAAGAGAGGCGTGACGGCGGAGGACTGGCGTAGGCATTGTCTTGCAAGTGCAGGCTGACATTGAACAAAGATTTGCTGATGAAGCAGGCTGTCAACTTCCGATTTTATGTCTCATCAACAAAATTTAGGCAGCTTTCCCGAAGATGTGCAGGACTACTAAGAAGATGAAGAGATCACATTCTGCGGAAGAACCGAAAAAACGAAACGCCCAGCAACTCAGTATCAAATTACCGGGACTGGTGCCAGATGGACCGAGGTAGCGCGGCACTGCTCAAGTAGAGAATGAGACCGTGCCCATGTCTCGGCAGTGCCCGTACGAGGGCAAACAAACCGGCAACGTCTTGGCATCCAGTTTCGCAACACATTTTGCAATGAAGTAATTGCACATCTCGATCTGTACTCGCCTGTTGGCAACGCAACTGCTCGTTTACAAGTCAAGTGGAGGGAACTCCACGACTTTCAGGAGGGCTTATGGCCTGGGTCGTAATGGCGTTTAAGTTCCTGTTCGGCTGCCATCACCGCAACCTCAGCCGGGTATTTTCGATCGGCGGAGAGACTTACAAGGTTTGTTGGCATTGTGGGTCGAAGTTCAGCTATTCACTAACAGACATGTCGATTAAGCATGGTACACATGCACCTCGACGCCTGCGGTACGGGATGCACACATGATCAGGGCCGGCAAATAGTGGCCGATGCTTGAAATGGCGAGGTGCGGCAGCGGACGCTGTGCGTCCGACCTGAAGATTCAGGAACTGGCCGGCCAGATAGCCGATTTGGCCGCGGAGATGCGGAAATAAGGAGGAAGGGACAATGAGTAAAACCACGCTCAACGCAGAACGGCAAGCACGGGAATGGCTGGATGAAATGGGAATCGTTCTCAATCCCGACATCACGACGGGCGAGGAAGCCCGGTTGGTCAACCAGGACAAGCGGTTGACGGTAATCCAGTCGGCGGTTCCGCTGCCCGAATGGCTTGAAATTGCGGAGGAACTAAGGCCGCGGCTTCCGGGACTAGGCTTGCGGATGAAGGAGTCGTTTCGAACATGTCAAACAATATTCACGAAGTGATTGAGCAGCACCATGCGTTCTACGAGGTGCTGCCCTACTACATAGTCCAGGAGGAACGCACGCACGGAACCACAAGGACAATTCACGCTGGGTTTGATATCGACGTGTACGGCATTAAGCCCAGTCATGAGCGACATCCTGGCTGCGATTATGTACGCGGCTACGTTTTGTTAGAAAAGCTGGTGGAGACGATCTTACCTGACCCCGGCGAGACCTGCTCAGTGGAGGTCATTGCGTTTCCCTCGACCGTCGTCTTGGACCCCAAAAAGCAATTTCAGGAACAGGGGATGCTGCGAATCAGGATCACCCACAAGGGTCTGCAACCCGCCGGCGAAGCGGAAACTCGCGCCCTGAAGGAGATCAAGGAGCGCCTGCGAGATCTGAGTTTAAGTCAAAGATGACTCGACACATTGCTTTCGGCGGGTAACTGTCCAAAATGATCGTTGGCGACAAATCTTGCTTCCCCGAGCGGCATTGGACTGATGAGATATGGGTAAACTCAAGTGTCTAATTCGTAATTCTTTTGCATATTTTGCAACTCTCCTTGGGCTTGGCCTTCTTGGCTACTTGGTGTTTCGAACCGGTCCTGGAGTCGTTTGGAAACAACTCCAGGCAGTGGGCTGGGGCTTGGTCGTGATCATTATTCTGGGAGGGCTTGCTCAGTTCATCAAGACGTGCGCGTGGCGACAGACATTTGTGTGTGACATTAGTGGGCTCTCCTGGTCGCGCAGTATTGGCGTGCAGTTGGTTTCTGATGCGGCCGGACAACTCGGTCTTGCCGGGAAATTGATTGGAGAGGGCCTTCGTGTATCTCTCTTGGGTTCTGTTGTGCCGCTGCCTAGAGGAATATCGGCCGCCGCGATTGACGCAGGGCTGCATGCCCTGACGGCCGCAGGCGTTACTGTGTTGGGAATCATTGCCACTTTGCTGCTGGCACATGTTTCTGGAGCGTGGCGACTCGATGCATTACTGCTCGCCGCCGTGCTCGTAGGACTGGTGGTTCTGGCGGCTGTGGCCGTCGCAAGCCGTTGGCCGCTGATGGGGTATGCGGCCAGAACGATTGGGCGAATGCCCCTGCTTCAAAACTGGCTCAGAACCAAGCAGCCGATAATTGATTCGGCAGAACATAATCTTCTATCGTTTTGTCGCGATGCGCCTGCTGCATTCTGGGCGAGCCTACTCCTTAATTTGCTATGGCACGTGCTGGCAGCCTTGGAGGTCTATCTTATACTGTGGTTTATGGGGGCGCACATCGAAGTGATCAACGCCTTTGCCCTGGAGGGACTGACCAAAGTGATCAACCTAGTGGGTGTGCTTAATCCAGGTAACCTCGGGACATATGAAGGCGGGAACATGCTTATTGCAAAGTTGTTGGGAGTCCCCGGCACCACTGGATTGACTCTGGCACTGTGCCGGCGAGCACGCATCGCCTTTTGGGCAGGAGTTGGGGCCACGTGCATGATCGCGATGAAACGGCCGAGTCACCACAATATATATCAACGTGATGCCGCAACCATCCCCTAGGACTTCGTCTCAGCCGAATGGGTCTGTTACAAACAGAGTCAGCACGAACGGGAACTTACGTCAGGTGACCACCGGTCACCGTTTCAACGTTGCAGCGCGTCAGCAGCATCCAAATATGTTCCGCATTATCAGCGACGGAAGTGCAGGCCATCCTCAAGCTCGAAAACCAGCTTCTTTCATGCCCGGATTTGGGCAGTGCCTCTTTCTGAGGCAGATGACACCGATGCTCCCGTTGAGACTGTAAAACAATGATCTTGAACGCCTTCGTGTTTGGCACAACAAATGCTCGGTAATAAGCTGGTGCCGTCTTGGAGAAAAGCGAAAGACGCCACAACGCGGCTAAGGTGATTAGAACATCACCTGAATCAGCAGCGGAAGTTGTTACTGGCTGATACCGCTTAGAACTCTCGCATGGTGACCGGCCCTGCAAAAGCCGAATGAAAAACAACAATCGGAGGCCATTCAATGTTAGCCCACAGTTTGATTCTTCTACCCGCAGCAGGTTTCGTACTGGCTGCTGCTACCGGAATACTTATCCGCAACCGCCGCGAACGGGATGATAGGCGAGTTCGCAGCCAGTTCAGGATTAGCGACTAAGACTCGGATACAGAAGACGTGCGGGGACAGGTATTACCCTGCCCCTTGCCTTCTGCCGCCTTACAAAAGCCTACCGCGCACGTCTGATCATGTTGATTATCACTCACAATATTAACGATCTCGCGTTACCGGTCGGAAGAGCGATGAGTTCGATGACCCTACCTCATTTCGAAACGGGCAGATTAGCGAGTGCGTGGCATTCTTCCATAGCACAGGATCAGGCACCCTGCGTGTCGATACAGTCTGAAGGTAGAGAAGACCAACGCCAAAATGAGCTGCTGGAATACATCTACTCACTTCTGGCAACCAGATGGTTCCACTCTATGTTCGGCTGTTTCGACGCTCGAGCGCTCGGCCTACCGAAAGCCGGTCGACATCCAATCTAATGCTGTTCTGGTCGCCACAAAGCCCCTATTGGCCTCTGACGAGCCGTCATCGTGGCGAGGCAGTACGAGCGAAATTGTACTTCTTCCAGTGGTCTCTCCATTCAGTTTCACAATAGCTGCTCCCAGCGTGGTCGCAAGGTCAAGACCCTTACCATAAGAAACGTGGAGCAGCTCGGAGCATAGCTTAGGAATTGCGCATAAATAACTTGTACATGTAGCGAATGTATTGTAGTCTAACTGCATGAAGCGGAATGGACTAGTAGGAGCGGTTCGCGAAAAGTACGAATCACTGCGCAGGGTGCTGT
>Ga0187864_10001752_pt1 | contig 20277 bp, 16 predicted proteins | sample June2016WEW_11_4_FD_132985 | JGI IMG/M metagenome (GOLD analysis project Ga0187864, IMG submission 132985) | Peatland microbial communities from SPRUCE experiment site at the Marcell Experimental Forest, Minnesota, USA - June2016WEW_11_40 | ecosystem: Environmental > Terrestrial > Soil >...
GAAGGGCGGAATGCCGATTCGCCCCACACGCCCCCATGTCGCCACTCACCGCCACCCAGCATTCGCGGTGTGGCGCTCTCTAGCCCGCCAAAATGGTTCCCTCCCCCGCCGCCGCTAACACCCCCAGTCGGCTCTTCGGCGCCAAGAATTCCCGCCGGCGTCAAGCGGAAGCCGCACCGGCGTGTTTCCGCCAAAACACGCTAAAATCACCTTGTCAGGAAGGGTTTGAGGATGAGAATTCATTTCGACGAAAAGAACCTGCTTGCGGATATGGTGGGGAAAGCCAATGGCATCACCCGGTTTGAGTTGGACCGCAGCCAGTCTCGGGCACTGAAGGCGCTCCTCTCCTTTCGCAAGCGCGCCGACAGCGGTGCGTACGGCTTCCCTGAGTTGCCTTCCGCCGCCGCGGTAATCCAATCCATACGCAAGTTTGCCGGCCGGGTGAAGGGCAGTTTCGACACCGTATGCGTGGTGGGCATTGGCGGCAGCGCCCTGGGGGCTTGGGCGCTCGATTGCGGCATTCGCGGGCCGCACCCGGTACAAGGCGCATTTACGCCCGCCCATCCTCGCCTTGTCATTCTCGATAACGTGGATCCGGACTTTACCGAAGCGGCGCTGGCCTCCATGAATCCGCGCAAAACCCTGGTGGTGGTGATCGCCAAGTCCGGCGGCACGGCGGAAACCGTGTCGACCTTCCTGATCGTTCGCGAATGGCTCGCCAACGCCTTGGGGCGCGAGTCTTCCTCGCGCATTGTGGCGGTGACCACCCACGGCAAGGGCGACCTGTTCGCTCTGGCTGAACAGGAAGGCTACCCCACCTTCGCCATTCCGGAAAATGTCGGCGGGCGTTTTAGCGTGCTGTCTCCGGTGGGTCTGGTGCCGGCCGCGTTGATCGGCATCGATATCGGCAAGCTGACGCGCGGCGCCGCCTCCATGACCGAACTTTGCTGGCAGCCCGACCTGGTAGCCAACCTGGCGCTCCGCTCCGCCCTCTGCCACTGGCTCGTCTGGACCCGCAAGGCCAAGCCCATCCAGGTGGCATTTCCCTATTCCAACCATCTGTGGGGCACGGCTTTTTGGTTCCGCCAACTGTGGGCCGAATCGCTGGGCAAGGCGGTCGACCGCAAAGGCCAAACTGTGCATACCGGCCAAACCCCCATAGCCGCCTTGGGCACCACCGACCAGCATTCCCAAGTGCAGCTGTATATCGAAGGCCCCAACGACAAAGTGTTCAGCTTCTGGGCGGTCGAGAAGTTCTCCGCGGCGGGCAAGATTCCGGCCGCGCCGGTCGGACTTCCGGCGTTCGACGCCCTGGCGGGCCGCACGCTCGCCCAGTTGATCGACGCCGAACGCCGCTCCACGGCGGCGGCTATGGTCGAAAACGGCAGGCCCAATTGCACCTATACCCTGGCCAAGGTGGACGAGGAACACCTGGGTGCGTTTATGCAATTGATGGAATTCCAAACCGCGTTTCTGGGCGAGCTGCTGAACATCGATGCCTTCAACCAGGAAGGCGTCGAACTGGGCAAAAAGTTCACTTTCGGGTTGATGGGCCGTGAGGGCTTCGAACAATATCGCGATCAGTTTGCCTCCTATGAGCGCAAACGGGAGGCGGCCGGGTAGCGAAACCCGGGACGCGATTCCGCGCGTCCATCGATCATTAAGCGTGTGGCGCAGCAAGCGTGTGGCGCAGCCGATTTGAAACTGACCATTCGAGCGCGGGGGTCCTGGGCGGTGCTGTGGTGGACCGTCCAACTGATGGCCGCGGCCGGTTCCGTCCGGGCGCAGGAGGCGGCAAGCGCGGGCGTGGCGGTGGAGGTGGACGTGTCCGATCCCACCCAGCAGCCGGTGCCCGGCGTTCGCCTGACCTGGAAGCAGGGCGCTACCCTGGTCGCGAGCGGCGAAACCGACGCCCGCGGCGTCGCCACCTTCCACCTCTCTGGCGCCGGCCAATATTCGCTCTCCGCCGTCAAAGAGGGTTTCCAGTCTCTCACCAAGAACGATCTGGAAGTCGCTCCGGGGTCGGCCACCGTGGAGCTCACCCTGGTGGAGCGCCTCAGCTCGCATCAAACCGTGGACGTGGAGGCATCCGTGCCGCCGGTGGAGCAGGGCGCTTCCACGCCCACTAAACTGCCCCCGGAAGTTGCCCGCGAGCTTCCTGCCCGCCCCGCCAACGTGGCCGAAGCTCTGCCCCTGGTGCCTGGCGTGGTTCGCAAACCGGACGGAGCCCTGCAGATTTCCGGTTCCGCCGAACATCGCAGCTCCCTGATCGTCAATTCCGCCGACGTCAGCGATCCCGCTACCGGTCAGTTCGGCCTGACCGTGCCCATCGATAGCGTCGAGACCCTAAACGTCTACCAAACGCCGTATATGGCGGAGTACGGCCGCTTCACCGCCGGGCTGGTCTCGGTGGAAACGCGGCGCGGCGGAGAGAAGTGGAAGTGGGAGCTCAACGACCCGTTTCCCGATTTTTACGTCCGTTCCTGGCATTTGCGGGGTTTGCGCGACGCCACCCCGCGCCTCAACGTGGAGGGCCCCATCCTGCCCGGCAAGCTTTATTTTTCCGAGGGCCTGGAATACGAAGTTCGCAAGACCGAAATCTACACTCTGCCCTTCCCCGACGATCAAAAGCGCAACTGGGGCATCAACTCTTTCGCGCAACTGGATTGGATCGTGTCGGACCGTCACCTGTTGACGGCCACCGCGCACGTGGCGCCGCAACATATGGAGTACGCCAACCTGGACTACTTCAATCCCATGCCCACCACCCCCGACGCCGCCACCGCCAATTACACCATGACCATCTCGGACCGGCTCACGCTGTGGGGCGGGTTGCTCGAAAACACCATCTCCGGAACCCGGTTCGACGCCAACGTTTGGGCGCAAGGCCCGAACGATCTGGTGGTCACCCCGTTCGGCAACGGCGGAAACTACTTCGCCCAGCAGTATCGGGTTGCATCCCGCGTCAGTTGGCTGCCTTCGATGAGTTTCCACCCTTATCGTCGCTGGGGCACACATAACCTCAAAATCGGCTCTTACATCGCCTATAGCGCCGACCGCGGGCTGATGCAGGAGAACTCGATTCAGGTCCTGAATACCGCCTACCAGCTCACCGAGTCGATCGACTTCAGCGGCAGCCACGGGTACTCGATGACCGATACCGAGTACGCATTCTATGGGCAAGACCACTGGGTAATTTCTTCGCGGCTGGCGGTCGATTTGGGCGTCCGCACCGAATCGCAGGAGGTCTCGGAGAGTTTTCGCCTGGCGCCGCGCGCCGGCTTCGCTTACACTCCTTTCAAGCGTACCGGCACGGTGCTGCGCGGCGGGTTCGGGTTCTTCTACGATCACGTGCCGCTGAACGTCTACTCGTTCCCTCACTATCCGCGCCAGACGCAGACGTTTTACGACGGCCAAGGCAACATCGTTGCCGGCCCGTATTTTTATGGAAACGCCCTGACCCAGGTGGACGTGCATATTCCGTTCGTGTTCCATCACCTTGGTCCGGGCGATTTTTCCCCGCGCAGCGACAACACTAGCCTGGAGCTCGATCAGCCGCTCGGGGAACATCTGCAGCTACGCCTTTCCTTTATCCAAAGCGAAGGCGCCGGGCTGGTGGTGATGGTGCGGCAGCCGCCCGATCCCACTACGCTAACCGGTGCGTTCGACATCACCGGCGCGGGATCCTCTCGCTACCAGCAGTGGGAAGCCAGCGCGCGCTGGCGGCTGAACGACAAACGCCAGCTTTTCTTTTCCTATGTGAGAAGCCGATCGAGCGGCGATGTCAACGACTTCAATAATTATCTGGGCAGCTTCCCGGTGCCCATCATCCGCGACAATCAGTCCACTCTCCTGCCCGGCGACCTGCCCAACCGTTTCCTTACCTGGGGCCTGTTGCAGTTGCCGGCCGGCTGGCGCATCGCCCCGGTGGTGGAATACCGCAGCGGCTTTCCTTATTCCAGCTTCGATGCCGCGCAAAATTACGTGGGCCTGCCCAACAGCTCCCGCTATCCAAGTTTCTTTTCGCTCGATTCGCGCATCGCAAAAGATATCGCGGTGACTCCAAAATACAAAGTTCGTCTCTCCCTCTCGACCTTCAACCTGACCAATCACTTCAATCCCGAAGCGGTCCACTACAATATCGACGATCCCGCTTATGGCCTCTTCTTCGGCCAGCGCGGCAGGCGCTTCACCGCGGATTTCGACGTGTTGTTCTAGGCGGGCGGTTGCCCGCATCGTGCACAAAGATGCAGAAGATGATCGACAACAAGGTCATGGACGTGGTGCAGTCCGATTTGAACTATAACGGCGGCTTCATTCGCGCCGCGCGGGTGGCGCGGATGGCGCGCAAGGCGAACATGTGGATCTGCCCGCACGACACGCAGACGGTCGCCGCTACGGTGAACATCCTGCAATTCGCCGCGACTACGCCGAATATCGGGCCGTGGATGGAGTACGTGTCGCGGAAGGCGCCGAAGAAGGAATCGTGGTACGCGCCCAACTTCGATATCAAGAATGGCGTGATCCCCGTTCCAACCGGACCGGGTATGGGCCTGGAATTCGACCCGGATTTCCTGAAGAACGCCACCGTGGTGAAACTCGGGTAAGGCTTCCCGAGCGCACGTTCTTGCTATGATGGAGCATGTTCCCCGAAGTAGAAGCGGGCCAAGAGTCGGCCGCATTGAACTACTTTGGCTGCACAAGTTTGGGCCGGTAGCTCAGGTGGTAGAGCATGTGCCTTTTAAGCACAGGGTCGCGGGTTCGAGTCCCGCCCGGCTCACCAGACTAATTTCATTGTGTAGATCGCCGATTTCGGTTTGCGACATCCTTCATTAGCCGGAGGTCTTCAATGCCGGCCCGCACCGCGCGCTGATGGCTAGATCGAAGCGGCTCCCCACGCAACCGGCCAAGCGACAACCCACCGCAAGCGGGGTCCGGCATCCCCTCCATGACCTCGCGCTGAAACACGGCCTCCTTTTGGCTGCACTCATCGGCTTCGCGTTTCTGGCTTACTCTAATTCCTTTGGAGGGCCGTTCCTCATGGACAACAACGAAAGGCGGCCTGGTTGTCGTGGGTGGATGGCGGGCGTCGTGGTCTTCTGGCTGCGCCTACTGGGCGGATGGATGATGGCGGAGCGGCTTCGCCGCCGGCAGGTGCGGCTCGCGCCCGCCCAATGGCAGCAGGCGCTCGACCGGCTCCGCACGCGGCTGCGCATCTCGCGGCCGGTGCCACTGCTGGTCTTTGGGCTCGTGCACGCGCCCGCGGTCGTGGGCCTGTGGCGCCCCGTCGTGCTCGTGGTTTTGCAGCCGGCTTCGATGACTCCGGAGCCGACAAATAGATTTTGCTTGCGGAATTTGGGATAGCGCATGCGTTCGGCATTGCGCTCGAAATAGTTCGCCTCCACTCGAACCGCGGCGGCCAACTCCGGATTCAGCCCGGTATCTATTTATTTAAGGTTCATTATATGTTACGTTAACATATGTAAGACGTGCTATAATGGACGCTATAATGAAACAGAGCAGTAGATCGCCGACCGTGCCCTTGCCGGTTGTCCGTGCCTTGCGCAAGCTGGGCGGGGACATACGCGATGCCCGGAGGCGGCGGCGCATACCCGTCTCGATTCTGGCGGAACGGGCGTCTATCAGCCGGACGACCTTAAGCAGGATGGAGAAAGGCGACCCCGGCACCGCCCTCGGGAATTATGCCACCGTTCTCTTTGCACTGGGAATGGTCGACAGGCTGGCCGACGTCGCCGATCCACGCCATGACGCCGTGGGGCTTGAACTTGAGGAGGAGCGCCTCCCTCAGCGCATCCGCCTCTCGCGCCGGCAAAGGCCGGCCAAACCTGAAAAGGCAGGCGCCTGATGGACAGGGAGATTCTGGTCTACGTCGACCTGCGGGGCACGCCTTGTTTGGTGGGGCGCCTGTGGGCGCGCATCCGCAAGGAGCGGGAGGGGGCTACTTTTGAATACGACAAAAGCTGGCTTGCTCATCCGGAGCGTTTCTCCCTTGAGCCGGCCCTGAAGCTCGGGCCGGGGCCTTTTCATACGGCGTCCGACCAGCCACTGTTCGGGGCCATCGGCGATTCCGCTCCCGACCGGTGGGGCCGGGTTCTCATGCGCCGCGCGGAGCGCCGCCGCGCCGAACGCGAAAGGCAAGCCCCGCGCACGGTCAAGGAAATCGACTACCTGCTCATGGTGGACGACGAGGCGCGCCTGGGCGCCATTCGTTTTGCGGAGCGGGAGGGCGGGCCGTTTTTGGCTGATCGGGCGCCGACGAGGATTCCGCCGCTGATCGAGCTGCCGCGCTTACTCTCGGCAGCCGAACACGTTCTGGATGACAGAGACAGCGATGAGGATCTGCGCCTGCTGCTGGCGCCCGGCTCGTCGCTCGGTGGCGCGCGCCCTAAAGCCTCGGTTCGGGACCGTGACGGTCATCTCGCGATCGCGAAGTTTCCAAGCAAAGGAGACGAGGTAAACACGGTTCTATGGGAGGCGTTGGCTCTGACCCTCGCGGAAAAGGCCGGCATTCCGGTGCCCCTATGGCGGCTCGAATCCGTCGCCGGCAGGCTGGTTCTCCTGCTGCGCCGTTTCGATCGCGAGCGCGCCATGCGGGTTCCCTTCGTATCGGCGATGAGCATGCTCGATGCGAAGGACAACGAAGCCCGCAGCTATCTGGAATTCGTGGATATCCTTCGCCGGCACGGCGCCGCGCCAAAGGAGGATATGCACGCCCTGTGGCGCCGGATCGTTTTCAGTATTCTGATCTCAAACACGGATGACCATCTCCGCAACCACGGGTTTCTGTGGGCCGGACCCGCCGGGTGGCGCCTGTCCCCGGCGTACGACCTGAATCCGGTGCCCACTGACGTCAAGCCACGAATACTGACGACGGCAATCGATCTTGACAACGGCACAGCGTCTCTGAAACTGGCGCTCGATGTGGCCGGGTATTTCGAACTTCTCCCCAGCGAAGCACGGCGGATTGCCGCCGAAGTTGGCCAGTCCGTTGACAGGTGGCGAAGAACCGCTGCGAGTCTCGGGTTGTCAAAAGGCGAGATTGACCGCATGGCATCGGCTTTCAAGCACGAAGATCTGACGGCAGCGCTGGCCGGCGCGAAGAAATATCGCCACGGATGAACACAGATGAACACGGATGAAAACCAATGAAGTTATCGCGGTTCATCGGTGTCATCCGTGGCTCAAAGAAAACCACGTACTCAGTTTGGGAAACTCAGTGACGTATTCCAGGGCAACCGCTCCTTGACAGTCGCGGCTCTGACCCGCGGCTCTTTCGCAAACGCGAGCATGTTGGCATCTGTCAAGGAGCGGTTGCTGAATACGTCACTGTAATTGCGAAACGGTGTACTATGCGGCGCTAAGTTAAGGTTTGGAAGCCGCATGGGAGGCGGCGTTGCAGGCGAAAGCGCCGGCTCCACGGTGCATTTCTAACTGTCCGCTCATTGGGAAAACCAGCCCGTTCATGGCTAAGATCTGCCCGCCGGCAAGTTCGTTCTAGGACTGACCACGCATGAGCCGGGACAATGGTAAAGATGAGGAAAAGCGTGTCTGGCGGGCTAGCCGGCGTCGGCCTGTTGGTTCTTTGCGGGGTTGGTTTTGCGCAGTCGAGCAGCGGCACTGCGGGCACTATTCGAGGCTCGGTGCTCGACCCTTCGGGCGCGGCCATCGGGGGCGCGGTAGTGCAACTCCACAACGCGATTTCGCACTATGACCGGAGCGTGCACGCGGACGACCAGGGCCGGTTCGCATTCGACAACGTTCCCTTTAATAGCTATCATCTGAGCGCCACGGCGCCGGGTTTCCAGACGGGCAGCCAGGACCTGGACGTGCGGTCGGCAATCCCGCTGGATATCAAAGTCGCGCTCGCACTCGGCACTGCCAACACGACCGTTACGGTGGAAGCGGAGGGCGCGGACCTGCTGACGAACGATTCGACGGTCCAAACCGACGTGGACCGTGCGTTGTTCGAAAAGCTGCCGCTCGAAAGCCAATCTTCCTCGGTCAGTTCCCTGGTAACGCTGGCCACGCCGGGGATTTCGGCGGATTCCAACGGCCTCTTTCACGGTTTGGGCGATCACGCCTCGAATTCTTTCTCGGTGGATGGCCAAAACATTTCCGACCAGCAGAGCAAGGTATTCTCCAACCAGATTCCGATCGAATCGGTGCAATCGATGGCAGTGATCGAGGGCGCGCCGCCGGCCGAATATGGCGACAAAACGAGTGTCGTGATCGTGGTCACAACGCGCTCGGGCATGGGCATGCACGAACCGCATGGCGATGTTACGGCTTCGTACGGGACGTTCGGCAGCGGAAGCGGGTCGGCCAATCTGGGATACGGCGGGAATAACTGGGGCAATTTCATCGCCCTGAGCGGCATGGATACCGGCCGGTTTCTGGACGGGCCGGAATTTCAGGTCATGCACGATCACGGCAACCAGGGGAACGTATTCGACCGCTTCGATTTGAAGCCGTCTTCGGCCGACACGGTGAACTTCAATGTCAGCTATACGCGGTCGTGGTTCCAGAACCCGAATTCCTACGATGCACAGACGGCGGACGCCTGGTCGGGGCTAATTGTGGATAACGGCGGCTTGGGGCCGAATGGCCAACCGGTGGGGCCGACGGACCAGCGCTCCAAGATCCGCACGTTTAACATAGCGCCCACCTGGACCCGTCTGACCACCCCGCACACGGTGTTCACGCTCGGCGCGTTCGCGCGGCAGGACCAGTATAATTACTATCCGAGCGACGATCCGTATTCCGATTTCATCCCGGGCGTGCAGGGGCTGATGATCGGGCAGGACCGGCGGCTCACCAACCTGGGAGCGCACGCGGCCCTCTCCTACGCCAAGGGCATCCACAACCTGAAGGCGGGCGTGATGTACGAAGACACGATTGTGACCGAGCGAGACAGCTTCGGGCTGGTGGACCCGACCACCAACGCGGTTTGCCTGAATGCGGACGGGAGCCCGGACACGAATTCGCTGCTGAGCAATCCGGCCGGATGTGTCGGTGCGCTCCAACCCAATCCGAATTTCATCCCATTGCTGGGCTGCTACGATTTGACCCGCCTGGCGCCGCTGCCGGGTTCGGATGGCTGTCCGAGCTCCACGGCGGGGATTTACGATTTCTTCGGGCACGCGGACATTCGCGAGATTGCGTTGTTCGCCGAGGACAACATCACCAAGGGGCCCTGGAGCTTCAACCTGGGGTTGCGCTTCGACATCTATCGCGGTCTTACCAGCGCGAGCCAGGCGGAGCCGCGGCTGGGCATCGCTTACAATATCAAGCCGACCAACTCGGTGCTGCGCATTTCCTATGCCCGCACCCTGGAAACGCCGTTCAACGAAAACCTGGTGCTTTCGAGCGAGGGCTGCAACAACCCGGTAGTGAACGCGATCATGTCGTCGACGGTCAGCCCGTGCGTCTCGTCGACGCCGCTGGCGCCGGGATGGCGCAACGAATTCCACGCCGGCCTGCAGCAGGCGTTCGGTAAGTACCTGGTGGTGGATGCGGAATACATCTGGAAGTATACGCACCGGGCTTACGACTTCAGCGTATTCGGGAACTCGCCGCTGACTTTCCCCATCGAATGGGAGCGCTCGAAGATTCCCGGTTTTACCGGCCGCGTCACCATGCCGAACTTCCACGGTCTTTCGGCGTTTGTGGTGATGTCGCACGTAGCGGCGCGTTTCTTCGAGCCGCAGGTGAGCGGCATTGGCGCGACGCCGACGGGCAGCGAAGTGTTCCGCATCGACCACGACGAAGCGTTCAACGAAACCACGCACCTGCAATACCAGCCGTTCAAGAAGGGACCGTGGTTCGGCTTCAACTGGCGCTACGACAGCGGCCAGGTGGCCGGAGCGATTCCGTGCGCCGGCGGAAACTGCGCCAACGGGCCGGACGGCAGCGATTCGGTGGTGGACGTTTCGAACCTGACGCCCGATCAGCAATTCGAAGCGGGACTTTTCTGCGGCAGCGTACACGCCACGCCAACCATGGGAATCAGCCTTAACGGACTGTGCCCAGCCGGGCAATACGGTTCGACACTGCTGCGGATTCCCGCGCCCGGCACCGAGAACGACGACCATAACCCGCCGCGCATTGCGCCGCGCAATCTGTTCGACATGGCGCTGGGTATCGACAATCTCTTCGGCGGCGAGCGCTATAAGTGGAGCGCGAGAATTTCGGTGGTCAACCTGACCAACGAATATGCTCTCTATAACTTCCTTTCGACCTTCAGCGGAACGCACTATGTGTCGCCAAGGACGGTGACGGCGACGGTGGGGGTGCACTTCTGAGGGAGGAGTCAGAAGTCGATGAAGTCAGAATAGCCCCAGGAGCGCCGGTTTTCATTCCGACTTCCTCGACTTCCTTGACTTCTGACTTTCTGATCACTTGGCTGCCCACTTACCTGGTCATGGAGAGGCACTTCTCGATGCGCATGATGGCCGTCGTGGGCTCGGTTCCTTTCTGGGGGCTCGCCATGCGGTCGCGCAATTCTTCGGGCGCGATGCGCGCCACTTGGATCTGCTTCAGGAATCGCCGCCTCTGGACGACTTCCACAAAATCCACAACGCGAACAAGCCGCCCACCAGGATCACGAGTCCTGAGCCCAGCCGCTGGATATGACCAAGCGCCAGTTCCAACTGCTCGCTGAAGATGTAGCCGACCTGGTGGTACAATCAGCCAATAAGCGTCGGTGTGTGTCTTTGCTCGGCGCAGCAATACACTGTCCGTCAGTGAAGTACGGGCTATGAGGTGTGTCGTCCAGGCTGCCGGGGGAACTCCCGAAATCGCTGGCCCGGTGAGATGCGGCGGTAATTGCGGGGCCTTCCCCAAGTCGCGTGGGCCGAACGCGAAATGCCCGGTCTGTGCGGTGTGTTGACTTAGTCGCCCGATTTCACCGACTGCTCCGCCACGTCTGCGGCGGGGAACTGGCGCTGATCACCAAACGGCGTTGCTCGCCCAAAGGAATGGCCTTATGGACAGCCGAAATGCGTTGCCCAGCAGAATCGACCGAAGGGCTTTTTTGAATCGAACCGCTTATTGGGTGGCGGGGGCGACGGCAGTTTTCGACGCTCGAGTGCGTGGTGCTGACGAGCAGTCCACGCCCTACCGATTTCATCATTCCATGTGCAATGAGACCTTCAAGCAATGGCGACTGGAGGACACTTGCAAAGCGATTCGGAAGACGGGCTATACGGGCATCGAGATTGCTCCGTTCACCCTGACTGAAGACCCAGTCGGGATCCCAACCCAAAAGCGTCGGGAGTACTCTTCCATTATCCGCTCGGAAGGACTGAACTTTGTGGGTCTCCACTGGCTGCTGTTGGCCCCTAAAGGCCTGCACATCACAACGCCGGACAGATCTGTACGCGAGCGAAGCTGGCAACACATGCTTAGGTTGATCGACTTGTGTTGCGATCTTGGGCCTGGCGGCGTCATGGTGTTGGGGTCTCCTCAACAACGCGGGGCCACCGGGGGGCTAAGTGTTGATTCGGCGCGCAAGAACTTCGTCGACGGTTTGGCCGGTATCGCGCCGCACGCGGCCGAGCGCGGCGTTAAAGTGCTCGTGGAAACCTTTAGCGCCATGCCGGCCGACGTCGCGAGGACTTTGGACGAAGCCGTTGCGATTGTCCGGCAGATCGGCAGCCCCGGGATTCAAACCATGTTTGACACTGGGAATACGATCAACGAAGTGGAGCCGTACGCCACCCTGGTGGACCGGTACTTCGATTTTATCCGTCACATACACATCAAGGAGACTGGCGGGCCCTATCCGGGCACGGGCTCATACGACTTTAAGCCAGTGCTACGTGTGCTGCGCCGCCGCGGTTACTCTGGCTGGCTCTCTCTGGAGATGGACGCCGATGTGTTGGCGAAGATGGATTTCAGCACGGGTCCCGAGAGCCCAGAGAAGATCGGGCAATACTCCTTGCAGTACATTGAAGCCGAAATCGCGAAATTGGAGTGATGTCGTTCGCGGACTTCAAGCGGCGGCGATCAATTGTGTTACCTGGATCTTCCGCCAGCGTGCGTTTCTCAGGCGGTCCGCATGCCGCATGATATGCTCAACATACGAAAGAAGATCCAGGTGCCCTATAAGCTCGCCCTGATTCATACCGGATCGATTGTCGTTCCCCTCTTTAACGATATTTGCCACGATGTGCTACCGAGTGTAAGCATCTTCCACATGCTGGACGAGAGCCTGATCAAGAACACTATCGCGGCGGGCAAGCTGGAGAAGGCGACTGTCCGGCGATTGGTGAACCTGGTTGGTGCGGCAGCCGATGGCGGCGCAGGCGCTGTACTCGTGACGTGTTCATCGATCGGACCCGCCGTGGAAGTTGCGCGCCAACTCTTCGACGTCCCCATATTCCGCATCGACGAGGGGATGGCGGAGGAAGCGGTACGGCTTGGCCGGCGAATCGGCGTTATTGCGGCCCTGCGGTCGACGCTCGAACCCACGGTCAACCTGCTGCTGGATACGGCGTCCAAAACAGGCGCGGGCAGCGAAGTAGAATCCTGCCTGTGTGAAGGCGCGTTCGACGCAGTTGTTGCGGGCAATATAGCGCTCCACGACCAGTTGGTCTCGGACGCGCTGTGCCGTCTGGCCTCAAAGGTCGACGTCATCGTGCTGGCGCAGGCCTCCATGGCGCGGGTCGCCCAGCAGCTCCCTCCTGGCGCCGCGGCTGTGCCGATCCTTTCCAGTCCCCGTCTGGCGAGGCTCGCGCCGAGTTGGTTACGCGACGCTGCAGTGAGTGGCGCCTCCGATCGGTGCGCGGTATATAAGACGACGCTGCGACCCTCCTGAAGTTTGGCGGTGGCCCGGTCCACGATTGTCCTTGATGAAGTCGATTCCTCCAGCCGCCAATTCGCCAACCACCGCGGCAGTGCTCTCGGCCGTGAGACCGACGCTAGGCTTCACGATCGTGCCGATGACCGGCCGGCCCCATACGCCGCACAACCGGCGCGTTCCCTCAACTCCGAATCGTGGACCGTGGTAGCGATCGAGAAAGGGCGGTGGAAACCGGACGTCGAGAAGGCGCAATCCCGAGAACCGATTCAATTCGAAAAGATTCCCGGCGACGGTAGCGAACACGTTGGGCAGCGACGGGCCCATGTTCGAGAGCGGCCACGACAGCGTGACGTGCGCGCGGCGGTACCGAACCGGTCCGCCGTGAGACGGCACGCGAGCGCCCGGAAGCGAAGGTTCATCGGCGCCGTCGAGGTCCTCCACTTGCTCCACCATTGCGCCGTGGCGCTCGCGCAACTCGCTTGTCTCCCCGGGTACACGTGTGAACGTGCCGGTGGATTATTCGCCGGCCATAGCCTGCGCCGCATCGGACAGGGGGAAAGCCGTCTCTATCCAATAGCGGGCGAAGATGCGCTCTTGCACCAAGTGTCGCTCTGTCTCCTTATGTACAGCCGCGGTAGAGCTCGTTAACGCACCGTAAATGCGCCACCCCAGCTCCTCGTCCACAGCTTGCGAAATGGCGGTCTGCTTCGTCTGAACCGTGCTCGCCCTTCCGAGCTCCCACGCCCTCCGAAACCTCGCCAACGGCCGGCTTGATGTTACTCCCGAGTCTTGTTCAGTATACACCCGGGGGCCTGAGACACATTCGATCTACCCAATTCTCTCATCGATGAAATGTGATATGAAAGAGCCGATGCCCCTAATCACTCGGCGAGATTTCGGCGCGCTGGCGCTCCTGTTAAGCACGCGGCCCAGCCATCTGTCAGCCGCTGACGGCCTGGACGAAACCATCGGTGCGGGGGTTAAGCGCCGGGCGATCCCCCTCGCTGCCGGCATGGTTGCCACTGCGACGAATAAGATCTATGAGGGCGCTTTTGGCAAGCGGGATTCCGCATCGGGCATCGATGTCACCACCGAATCGATCTTTCGTATCGCCTCCATGACCAAGGCCGTAACCGCCACGGCAGTCATGCAACTGGTCGAGCAGGGGAAGCTCGGGCTCCGAGAACCGGTGGCCAAGTATCTTCCGCAGTTGGGCAAACTCCAGATTCTCGAAGGCTTCGATAAAGATACCAACAAACCGGTGCTTCGCCCCGCCCGCAGGCCTGTTCTGCTGCGGCACCTATTGACGCACACGTCGGGTTTCGTCTACGAAAACTGGGACGCGAACCTGGTGCGCTACCTGGAGCAGGCCGGCCCGACCGATCCGGACACAGGCATGCCAGTTCCCCCTCTGATGTTCGAGCCGGGGACACGTTGGGAGTATGGAACCAACATGGATTGGGCCGGCCGGCTGGTGGAAGCGGTGAGCGGGCAGACGCTGGAAGAGTATTTCCAGCGGAATATCCTGCGCCCACTCGGTATGAAGGATACGAGTTTCATCGTAGCGGAAGACAAGTTTGAGCGCCTGGTGAACGTCTGGCAGCGGCAAAGCGATGGGTCTTTGAAAGAGAACCCGCGCACGCCGCCCAGTCCCCCCAAGTCGTACAACGGAGGGGGTGGTTTGTACGGGACGCCCAGGGACTACGTGCGTTTCATGCAGATGATTCTCCGGCGCGGGCGCGCGAGCGACGGGCAACAGATCCTCAAGCCGCCTACCGTCGACATGATGGCATCGAACCAGACCGGCAACCTGAGCGCGGGGAAATTGAAGAGCGCCAAGCCCGAAAATTCGAGTGACGTGGATTTCCATCCCGGCTTCACCGACGGCTTCGGATTCGGATTCCTGATCAACGCGCAAGCGTACGACATTGGCCGTTCCGCCGGCAGCCTGGCGTGGGCGGGGCTGCGAAACACGTTCTTCTGGATCGACCCGCGGCGCGGAATCTGTGCCGTGCTGATGATGCAGTTCCTGCCATTCTGCGACAGCCAAGCCATGGGACTTCTGCACGATTTCGAGCGGAGCGTGTACGCTACTTTGGGAACGAGACAAGCCAGCGGCGGCTGAGCTCCCCATGGGTATTCGCTTGAGCCGGCCTTTGCCGCTCAGACCGCCGGCAGCGCCGCTGGTTGCGCGACGTTTGGAATTGGCTCGACTTTCCGGACCACCGTAAGGATCAAAAGGAAAGATGCCGGGTGCATCAGTCCGGCAATGAGAAACACGAGCCCATAGCTGCCATATGAAGTGAGCAGCGCCCCCACCAGCAGGTTGAACAGCATGCCCCCGAACGAACCGGCGGCGCCTCCCAGGCCGGCCACCGATCCCACCAGCTCGGAAGGGAACAGATCGGCGGGCAACGTCTGCAAGTTGGTAGAGAAAAACTGATGCCCGAATAGGGCCGTGCTGAAGAAAAGGATGGCCAGGGGCAGCGGCGAAACGGCGATGAGAAGGCAGAAAGGCATTAACGCGGCACTGATTCCCAGCGCGATTTTGCGCGAGAGATCGAGACTCATGCCGCGGCGCAGCAGCGAACTGCTGAGCCACCCGCCCAGCAGACTTCCCACGGCGGAACAGGCATAAGGGATCCAGGCATAGTAGCCGATGTGCTTGATGTCCAGGTGCCGTATGTCCGCCAGATACTTCGGCAACCAGAAGATGAAAAAGTACCACGCCGCGTCGGAAAGAAACTTGGCCGAGATAATCCCCCAGACCTGCCGGTACTGCAACAGGCTGATCCATCTGACCCGCTTTCCAGCCTTTACCGCCGGCCGGGCGGCGCATATGTACTCGCGCTCCTCCGGCGTAATGGAGCGGTGGCGTTCCGGCAGTTGGTAGATCTTCAGCCACACCACGGCGATGAGGAACCCCACCACTCCGGTGAGATAGAAGACCCAGCGCCAGCCCAGCCAGACCGCAATGCCGGCAATCAGGGGAGGCGCGACGAGCGCCCCCACGCCCGATCCCGTATTGAAGATGCCGAATGCCAGGGAACGCTCTTTTACCGGGAACCACTCGGAGACGGCTTTGGCAGAACCCGGAAAAGCGCCACCCTCACCCAATCCCAGCAGGAACCGCGCGGAGCCGAGCCCGAAAACGCTCGCAACCAGGCCGTGCATCAGGTTGGCCGCCGACCACCACACAATCATCACGGCGTAGCCGGTGCGCGTGCCCAGCCAGTCCATGATCCTGCCTCCGCCGGCGTACATCACCGAATAGGCGAGCAGGAACATCACCTGGAACTCGGAGAACTGCTGGTTGGTGAGCGGAATGCTCTTCTGGATCTCCGAAATGGCCACCGGCAGGTTCTGCCGATCGAGATAATTTAGTGCGGTAACCGCTGCCAATAGACCGGCAACATACCATCGCAGGTGGGAGATCCTTCTCATGGTTGCGCCGCCTGCTGTGTCGTCATGCGGTCCAGAAACGCTTCTCTTAACTCTCGATCCGCAATCGACTCTGCGTCAATCAGACCTTTCATGCCGGGGTACTCCAACGCTGGGAGAACGGCATCGTCGGGAAGCGCGCGAATAATCTCGGCCAAAGAACGATGGGTGATAGTCGAGACTCGCTCCAGCTTGTTCCGGTATTCCCTTTGAGGAACGGCTCGGTGCGCCGGGTATCCGCCGCCGCGCTCGACGCTGAAAATCCGGTCGAATATGAATCGCAGGTTCACATCGGCGGCCCAGCCATAACCCTGGTGCAAGGCCAGCGAGATGCAGTTGCCGCCATTGATTTGGGCGAATAGCCAGGCGTCCAGGCCGTTCAGGATGTGGCCGCAGAACACGCCGGGATATTGCATGGCGGAATTCAGAAAGCCCTGCCCGGTTCCGCAGCCCCCGACCACAAAGTCGACCCGATTCAGATTGAGCAGGATGGCCGTCATCAGGCCCGTGTGGATGTAGGACAACTCGGGCTTGGCCCCGGTCTTGACCATGCCGGCGTTGATGATTTCGTGCTTCCGCCCTTCCAGAGCGCCAAGAATGTCCGCGTTGCGGTCCGCAGCGCTGGTTTCATTGATTACCGCTATTCTCATCTTTAGCTACCTTTCGCGCGGCCACGTCAGGTTGCCGCGATCTTGCGGTCCGAGGCGTCGTCAGGGCTTCCGCCGGAGCGCGAACACGCCACAGTCCACGGTGAGCGACTCGCCGGTAAGGAACGTGGCATCGGCAGCCAGGAAAAGGGCTGCGGCTGCGAACTCTTCCGTCGTGGCGAGACGTCCCAGCGGGGTCTGCCCGGAAATGCCCTGGTAAAACTCCGGAGGCCAGCCGGCAAAACCCGTCGCCACTGTTCCGGGGATAAGCGTGTTGACCCGGACGGCCGGGGCCAGGAGCCTGGCGAACGATTTCGTCATCACGATCAGGCCCGCTTTGGCCGCCGAGTACGCAATCGAGCTACCGTCGCCATAGAAGGCCGCGGTCGACGAGACGTTGATAATGGCCGCACCCGGGTTCTTCGTTAGCAGCGGGGCGGCGGCCCGCATGCAATAGAACGGGCCCCGTAGGTCCGTGTTGAGAGTGCGGTCCCAGATTTCATCGGTGAGGTCCTCCAGATTCTGGTGTGGCACTCGTTTGGTCCACGCTCCGTTATTCACCAGAATGTCCAGCCGCCCCCACTTCTCCTCGGTTTGACGCACCATCTGTCGAACCTGCGCGTCCACGGAAACATCGGCCTGGACCGCCATGGCCTCTCCGCCTTGCTGCCCAATGCGGGTTACCACTTCTTCAGCGGCCTGGCCGGACCTGGAGTAGTTGACTACCACCCGCGCACCTTCACGGGCGAACAGTTCGCACATAGCCCTGCCCATGCCGGTTCCGCCACCAGTTACGATTGCAACCTTATCGCTCAGTTTCACGGTCTGAGATTCTCCTGTTATTAGCCGGATGCTTGAGTTCCGCCCCTCAGCGCCTCGCGCCCGCAGGGAAGAAGCCCGGTGGCAGACGCAACCGCGCGGTCCGGGATGGCGTGAGAGCCAAACGCGGTCCGGCTTGTGCCAAGACCAATACACTTATGTCAGAGCATCACCCATGTCAAGTCTTTTGGACGTGAGCATGTCATGGAGATAGGAAAACCGTGCCAGTGCAAGCCTTTTCTCCAAGCATTGCGAAAGTGTCCTAAAAATGGCCGCCCGGGGATCCCGTCGCGGACGACAGTGTCCGCCCCGCCAAGCACCGCGAGGGCTAGTAACAATAGCAGTACAATCACGACGCAGCAATTTGACAGGAGAACAAGTGTCTGTTAAAGTCCGGTCATGCGCTTACTTGTCGCGTTTCTTGCGCTGGCTGGTTTGGCCTTTGGGCAAGAGGCCGATATCCGGGCGGCGGAGCAGACTTGGTCGAAAGCGATTCTTGCCAAAGATACTTCGACGCTGCAAAACCTTCTGGCAGATGGCTTAATTTATGCTCACTCGACCGGGATCGTAGATACAAAAAGTAGTTACCTCGCAAAGATCGCCGGCGGTGGGTTGAAATACCTAGCCGTGGAATTTGAAAGCATGACAGTGAACTCTTATGGGACCACGGCGGTCATGTTTGCCCATATGCACATCCGCGGAATTAACCAGAACGGTCCTTTTGACGATCGGATGCTGATGACGCACGTCTGGCGCAAGAATGGCAAGAACTGGCAATTAGTTGCCCATCAAACCACCAAGATACCTTAGCCTGGTAGGATGATGATCAAGTTACGTCGGCACACTCTCGTCGTGCTCTCTTGGGCCGCAGCCATGGCGGCTGGGCATGCCGCAACCGCACCGGCCGTGGAAGAATTCGCGCGTTCCCCCCGCTACCAGGCAATGGAAAGAATGACGCCAGACCGCCTTTTCGGATGTTCCGAATTAAGCTTCCGGAGTAAGTTGTGAGCCGGAAACCGGTGGGACAGACGATTGTTCTTTGTCGTCTGTCAGGCTGTTGTGCCCCGGCGAGGCCCTGACAGACCACAAAAAAGCGATGGTCTGTCCCACCCTTACGCAGGCCGCAGCGCCGCCAATTGGCGCCTGGCATCGCTCGCCAGAAGATCCAACCGGTTCACATCGAGCAACCAGTAAGCGTGGTGCGTGAAGGACGTTTTCTGCAATCTGGCGGCGAGTTCCCGGCGAAATGCCAGCAGATCGTCCGCGGCTTTCCCCGCCGCCCGAATGTCCCCCGCATTTGAGGTTTTCATGGCCTTCCTGACGCGGAAACAGACGATCGCGCAGTACTTGAAGCCGCGCACATAAAGCTGATAAAGGTCCAGCGTTGTTTTCAGGGACGATTTCACGGTGGCGGGCAGTTGGGCCTGCTCCACCTTCAGGATTGCGGGCAGGCGGCCCACCTCCCGTTCGGCCGCTTCCTTTTCCGCGATGATCGCCTGAATATTCTCTTCGGTCGGCTCGACTCGCCTGGAAGCGCCGGGGTCCCAGTCGTCGCGACCGTGAAAACTGACCATGGTGTCGAAGGCGCGCGCGACCGACTCGGGGAACATGCCGTCGTCGTGAAACACGTGCCCGCGCACAAACAGAGTCTTCTCCATGATGGGCCAGGAAGCCTTCATCATGTCCCGGAACCGGTCCATGTCCGCCGGTTGCACCGGCACCGGCGCGCTCTGCGAGGATTCCGCCTCGAGGGAGTTGAGCAAGCCATAGGACAGCCAGGCGCGATAAATCTTCTCGGGGGCCTCCTGGTGGTTCTGCGCCAGCATGGCCCCGGCGAACAGATTCAGCAAGTTGAGACTGTTGAAGACGCTCCCCTCGCTCATCACCTCCCAGTCGGTTCGGAGCTGTACCCCGGTCACGCCGTTCTGTTTCGAGTACGCGAGCCTTCGTTGAATGTCCTCCACCTGGCCGCACGGAAAGAATCCCAAGCCGTAGAACTGGCCCCAGGTGTCGTATTCGACCCATTGCGGATGCCCGCCCACGTGGCCGATCCGCGGGTTGTTGGGAAACGTCGGATAGAAGTCGTGGGGGGTATTTTTTAAAGCGATTACGATGTCCTTCGAGACCTTGTCGCACGCGTCGATGGTCAGGTTCTGCTCCTCCTTGGTATAAGCAAAATCGCGGACCACCAGGAGCTTTCCCTTGGCCTTGAGGGGCTTATACATCGCTTCGAAGAGGTTGGCGTACCACGTGCCCGGATCGTACCGCTTGCATCGTTCGCAAGTGCACAAGTGTGTGGCGATGGTCGCCTTGCTTTCGCGCGTTCCGGGACTGACAATGACGCCCGCTATATCCGGGACTTCTTCCATCAGTTCCGTATACTTCTGGCGCTCGAACTCCCACCAGAAGGGATGGGTAGGGCAAACGTATTTGTTTACCAGCCTGAGAGACCCCTGAAATCAGCCGTTTGAAGATTTTGCTGGACAAAAGGGGCGGGTTCGGTTACCGTAGGGTTGGATGAAACCGGTTGGCCAGCGCACCGGAGAC
>Ga0187864_10001757_pt1 | contig 20230 bp, 19 predicted proteins | sample June2016WEW_11_4_FD_132985 | JGI IMG/M metagenome (GOLD analysis project Ga0187864, IMG submission 132985) | Peatland microbial communities from SPRUCE experiment site at the Marcell Experimental Forest, Minnesota, USA - June2016WEW_11_40 | ecosystem: Environmental > Terrestrial > Soil >...
ACCAAAACCGACTTGCCACCACAGGAGGCGGCAGGATAGAACAATCTCAGTCCTGGACGGCCACTTCCGTTGGCCGGTTTTGAAGTGATAACCGTTGGCCGCTTTTGAAGTGATCACTGAGGCGAGCTCTATTCGCTTTCGATAACTGAGCAATCTAGGTGTGGGGCCGGGGTCAATGAGTGTAATCGCCTGTTTTCGTAAACTATCCAGACTCCTCCCCCAACCTGACTTTTCCGTTGTGGATTATTTCCGGTTAGTCCGTGAATCGTTGGCAAACATTTCATGGAGCTGCCTGGGTACAGGTACACTTGCGAAATGATGAAGAAGCTCCGATTCCTGGTGTCTCTTCACACCCGCGAAAACGACTTCCAGGCGGCACAAGCCCAATCCGCGGAAGATATCGCGCGCAAACTGGGGAGCGATGCGGAGATCGTGTTTGCCGATAACGACGCGGTGAATCAGAGCACGCAACTTCTAAAGGCAATCCAAAGCCGGGTTGAGTCCCGACCCGATGCGATTGTGGTGGAACCGGTTGGGGGCACGGCCCTGCCTCAGGTGGCCCGGGCCGCCAGCGCCGCCGGAATCGGCTGGGCGGTCCTGAACCGGAGGCCGGATTACTTGTCGGATCTGCGCACGGCGGCAACCGCACCCATCTTTGCTGTTAGTTCCGATCACTTCGAGATTGGACGCATTCAAGGAAGACAATTCGCAGCGTTGCTGCCCGGAGGCGGTTCTGTTCTGTACATTGAGGGACCTTCACACAGTTCCTCGGCCCAAGAACGTAGGTCCGGGATGCTGGAGACGAAGCCGTCGAACATTCAAGTGAGGATGCTGAAGGCACAGTGGACAGAGGAAAGTGCCTGGCGGGCGGTGCGGTCCTGGCTGAAACTGGCCACTTCACAAAGCGCGTTAATTGAACTGGTCGGTGCGCAGGATGATTCGATGGCCATGGGCGCTCGCAAAGCTTTTCAGGAGATCACCAACGAAGCAGAGAGGTCGGGATGGCTGAGCTTACCATTTACCGGATGCGATGGTCAGCCGGCGACGGGCCAAGCCTGGGTACGCGAAAAATGGCTCACGGCAACGATTCACATTCCACCGCTTACGGGACCGGCGATGGAGATTCTCGCAAAAGCCATTCAGGACGGAACCCAACCGCCGGAACATTCCTTGACCACGTCCTTCTCGATTCCTCCCCTCGAATCATTGGTTCCGCGAAACCCATAGGGATTTAAACGATGGCGGGGTCGTTCACAGCAACCTTTCCGCAGTCCGCGTATGGCAGCTCGATTGGCGAAATATCCCGATTACACTCATTGACCCCGCCGGAAGGGGTTTTGAGTGTAAACGCCTGATAGCGTCAGTTGAGAATTTCCGCACTTAAAAAGCAATCGAGCCATGGTTCGGCTGGGGGTCGACCTGCGCTATTGCAGCTTCGCGTATTCGGCTTTGGCTAGCTTCAGGATGGGGATGTCGGGGTAGGCGTCTTTCCAAAGGGTGAGGAAGTCTTGATAAGCCTCCTTTGCTTTGGCCGTGTCTCCCTGCATGGCATAGGCGCGAGCCAGTCCGAGGCGAGCGAGCGCACCCCATGGAAAGTTCATCACAACTCCTCGGTGGTCGATGAATTTCTGAAATTCCGCTGCCGCTCCGTTGCCGTCGTGTTAACGCGGATGTCTCGGATGACTTCACCATTCAAGCAGAAGCGAAACTCAGGCTCCATTTAAGCGATATTGGGAAGGTAAACAAGCTCGCACTCCAGTGCCGTTCGGGTAAGCAGAAGGCTTGTCGCGAATTGGCAAGGATTGCAGTAGAGGACAAAAATGCTGGGCCCTTGTTAGACGCTTGTTAGCGTTCATCCACGGTCAAGCTCTTTGCCGTTGATACAAAGGGGATGATCATGTGTAAATCGAATGCGCCTATGCGTCCGACCGCCTCGATTCCCAGCGGCCGAACGCTTCCGGATTGACACAAGTGGGCGGGATCCTCAAAACTGCCAAAACTGCCCCTGTATTCAGCGCCTGATTGCGACACCAAATGCACAACGCCAGTGGGGAGCCCATTGCAAAGCCCTAAGGCGCGGGTGGCGACGACATCGAAGCGAAGCTCACGAACCTTGTTCCAAGTGATGTCATACTTCGCTCCACCATCGGTCACGAAGGGGAGGCTGCTCTTGTAACTGAAACCCACGAAGCAGCCATTCTTGTTCCATTCCTCGTAAATGAATGTCGCTCCCGTCAGGCTACGCTTTTCAGAGTCGGTGACGTAAAGCGTAACGGCCCGACTGCCATTTGCCTTAGCTTGGTGGGTTGTCTTTGGTGACGAGAATGTTATCTGTGAAACACTTCGCCACGGAATGGAAAAATCGCCAAGGTCCGCCCTGGCCTTGAAGTCCTCGAAAGTCGTGGGGTTGCCAACAAGCCTGGTGTCGTCCGAAAGCACGACTGTCCACTGCTCAGACCTGCGGGAAAGCTTGTCTTTCGCGTCGCTCTGTCCACGGGTGGCAGTCTTGATGATGTCCAAAGGTATCTCCACTCGATAACTGTTGTCATGCACCAACAGGAAAATGGAGTTCCACTCCGTGTCCGTCTCCGTCGCCACGTCACTGTAGTAAAGCAAGGGCTTGCAGATCTCCTGTAGGTGGGCACGGATTCCAGTCACAGAGGTTTTCGTGCCTTTGTCGTCGGCGATGACCGCGTCGGTGGCGGCAGCCTGAAACGAACTCCAAGTCAGAACAAAGCAGAGAAACTGAACGACCGCCGCTATGGTGGGTACTCTTATTTTCATGGTCAACACGGATCTCCTTTTTGACTTCAAACACGGCGATAATAGTACACACCCATCTTGCCTGCTCGCGATATTGCGAAACAAATTTTCATCCGGACCGTGCCCGAACTGTGCCTGCTGGATAGCTTCTATCCGTGAAAGGTGAGAAAAACGCCGCCCTTGTCGTTATCAGTATTTGGCACGATCCTAAATCTCCGCTCCGCAACTGCCATCAAAATGACTTCAATATCCGCCGGAGTGATATTACCGTGGGCACATTCAACCGCTAGAATCCCATTTAGAAGGCTCGATTTCAGCGCGCTACAGTTCTCAGCGTCCGCCTTGGTTCTGAACCAGATTTTCCATGTAGGCTTGGAGCTTGAACTGTCCTGGCGTTGGACCTCATTCGGGGTGGATTGAGGTCGAGCAGCATCGGTCTTCCCAAAGAGCTTTGCGAAGAAACCCATTCGGAATCTCCTTTCTGACCTCAAAAGCCTTAAACCGACTTTCCCACCATGAATGATGGAAATGCGTTTCCCTAGAATTTGGGCCATTCGCCTCAGGGGGTGCTGCGTCTCAACGGGCGGGAAGTGCTCTTCGGGGAGGCGGCGGGTCAGTCTTGCAAGCCTCTGTCCCTATTGGATTACGAGGGTTTCCGGTTGCGGCGTGATCTACGCTGAAGTTCAAGTCCTGTCAGTGAGAACTGTCACATATTGATGTGCGGTGATCGCCAAGGGCCGCAGCGCAAGGCAAGACTGTCAATTGGCGTAAAATCCCGTCTCTAACAATGTCGGCAGTGTCAAGCACTTTGAAGCGTACTAATAGTGCGCCAACGCTGTGAGATCATTCTTCCTTGTTGGTCGTAGCTGTTCAGATACAAGGTATTTGAGGTGTCTGTGTATGGCAAGTTCTCGTGGGTTGTGGTCGTGGTCGTTGTTGTCGTCGTGGCTGTCCCGTCATACGTGTAATTCCACATGCCGCCATAGTTGTCCGTGACAGTTCCGCTGCCTGACACAGGCGTCGTGCTCGTGTTCGTGCTGGTGTTGGTTCTTACGGTTGGGTAAATTCCGTTGAAGGCCGACTGCGAGGTCGAGAATACCAACAGGTAATTCGTCGCTTGGGGGTCAGGCACCTGCGAAAAGCATAGGCCCATATATTTCTTCTGATTCTTTGAAATCCATTTTTCCGCAAAGGCAGGGACACGAGAGACGATCTGCCCGCCCCCGGCAACAGCGAATGATATGTTCTTGTCGCAACCTGATTGGACAACGGGACGAACCATATTTGCGTTGCTAGGGATCACAGCCGTGCTAGCTGGAGGATGGGCTTGCGATGGAGGCACTGTAGGTGCTGTGGCTGCGTTGGTATCGAGTCTCTGCGCCACTCTCGCGTCCAGAAAAGTAAAGTAGTTATTCTAGTAGACCATCGCGCCGTCGAACTCGCTTTCGAGCGTTTTGTCATCAGGCAGCGATCCTTCTCGGTGACACTTCGCTTGGCTCCCAGAAGGGTCCGCATACTGTTCATCAGGATGGTAGTAGCAAAAGGCGGCCACTAATTTGGCCCAGAGGTCGCGCCCGTCGGGTAGCATCCCCGCAAATATACCGTTTGGTTCTCTATCAGCAAGCGACTGGACATCCTGAAGGGTCTGCCTCATCGTCTTCAACGCAATCTCAGATCGAATTGTCGGCGGAAGGTAATAAGTCTTTGCATTAGACCTCCCGTCAGCACTCCGCGTGATCACCATATATACATGCGCAAATATAAAGATCATGCGGTCGGAATGATTCGGGAATACCACGGAAAAGGTATCTTTGTTGGCTTTCTAGAACAGGTATTCAGTCGGGACGTACCCGCCTGGGCACCACCTGGATCAATGTGGGAAGATACTCCTCAAGACAACTTAGGCCAGTTCCGAGAATTGGCGTTCCATGTAGATGGGAAGGACCAAATGATTACCCCAAATTTCTAGACACCTTCGTCAGTTCTTTGTATTCGAGGTTGTCAGAGGTCTTCAGGCTTAAGTCCAGTTTTCTTAGCGATACGGGAGAGCATTTTAGGTCCAAGTTCATCGCTATCAGAGAATGCCCATGTATAGGAATAAGAAAAATTCGGATTTCGGAGTTTAAGGTGAGAACCTTCTTGTGTGTCGGCTGGTTTCCATCCGATACGGACAAGCGCTCTGTACACGATCCGCGCTTTAGTACTGGACCACTGACTCACGCAATGGCGCGTTCGAGCCTTATGTTTGGCGGGTCTTCATCTGAGTTTTCCACGTCGTCCGCCACTGCTCGAAGCGCTATCGCATACGCTTTATTTATCGCTTCCTCTTTGGTCTTGCCATACGCCAGTGCCCCAGGAATTTCAGGAATTTCAGCTATCCAACGACCATCAGTTTCCTGCTCAAGTTCGACGCTGAATCGCAAGTCTTGGCTCCTCGTACTTCGCGGCGGTTTGGATCCGATTATCACAATGCTTAGGATGCCCGAAGGCCGATCCAGTTGCACGTTACGGAGGTTTTTTTAATGAGGGAACATTACATCCGATCATTGGAGAATGGCAAGGCAATTGTTAAGCCGCTGTTAGCTCTTTATATTCAAGGTTTTCCGAATGAATCAGCTTCAACATCGTATCCCGAAACAGGAATGGGTTCTTGCGGTTGTTGAACCGCCATGTCATTTCGTCAAGGTAGGCCGCCAGATGCTTCGCAAGAGACCCGATGCCACGTTCCCATAATGCCGCGCTTGAGCAGGCAGAATGCCGCGCCGCACATGCCAATCACATGCCATTCGGTGAGGATCGGCGAACAATTCATTATTGCGAGATTGGGCATAATCAGTAACTAAGCGGCTTACGGAACTGTGGGGATGCAAATAGCCCTTGGAGACATGAACCATTTCGTCCGCCACGACGCAGACACGGCCTGCGTCTGATTGTACGTACATTTTATTCTCATTCCCCCACTTCAGGTATTCCTGCGGTGGGGGATTTTTATTGCCTACGACTTTGTCCCCAGGGGATTAGGTCAACTTTCAGGTCAACTCTACGACGCCCGCCCACCCAGTGAATTACCCTATTTCCTTGGAAAAATAGCCCTTTGTTTGCAATAGATGCGGCAATTCCAGAACTTGCCAAGCTGCGGGACTCGTCAACATTGCGTCGCAGGTGTTGGTTCCTTTACATGGGGAACCAATCTTATCCTCCCCGGCTGGGGAGCCCCCTCAGGTTCTGCGACACCGTCTTCCCGGATTGGTGCTTTCCCGGAAAGGATACTCTTACTCCGTCTCCGGGTCATATGCAAGAGTCTTTTTCTTGATACCATAAATTTCGAGGTAAGGTTCCTCAAAATGGCACGCGGCTGGGCTGTGAAAAGGGCCAGGCGAATGGCGGATTCTGGGTGCGGTTCAACCGGTTCTCGACACTTTACGCCGATTACTTGCCGGCGAGAACTCCGTCAATCTTGCGCAACTCCTCGGCTGAGAATTTCAAGTTTTTCAGTGCGCCCACGTTGTCGTCCACCTGCGACACCTTGCTGGTCCCAACCAGCGCGCTGGTAACGCGCGGATCGCGTAGCACCCACGCGACCGCCATCTCTGCCAGCGTCTGCCCTCGCTGCCCCGCGATTTCATTGAGCGCGCGAACCTTGGCGAGAGTCGCTGCTCCGATGTCCTTCTTCTTTAGAAAGAAATTGCGGGCGGCGCGCGAGTCGCTGGGAATTCCGTGCAGATAGCGATCTGACAACAGTCCCTGCGCCAGCGGGCTGAAGACGATCGCTCCCACGCCTTCTTTCTCCAGCACGTCCAACAATCCCTGCTCGGGATCGCGCACGAACATCGAATACTTCGGCTGATGGATCAGGCAGGGCGTTCCGAGATCGCGCAAAATCTTTACCGCCGCGGCCGTCTGCTTGGCGTTGTAAGCCGAAATGCCCGCGTAGAGCGCCCGTCCCGAGCGGACCGCCGTGTCGAGCGCTCCGAGCGACTCTTCCATCGGCGTGTCGGGATCGGGGCGATGATGGTAGAAAATATCGACATACCCCAGTCCCATGCGTTTCAGGCTCTGATCGAGACTGGCCAGCATATATTTGCGCGAACCAAGATCCCCGTACGGCCCGGGCCACATATCCCAGCCCGCCTTGGTCGAAATGATTAGCTCGTCGCGGTAGGGAAGAAAATCTTTTTTCAGGATCTGCCCGAAAGTTTCCTCCGCCGATCCATACGGAGGACCGTAATTGTTGGCGAGATCGAAATGTGTAATGCCGAGATCGAATGCCCGGCGCAGCATGGCCCGAGAATTTTCGAAATTATCCGCGCCGCCGAAGTTGTGCCACAGTCCGAGCGACACGCCGGGAAGTTGGATGCCGCTGCGTCCGGAGCGGCGATATTGCATGGAGTCGTAACGCTTGTCATCTGCAACGTACATGATTGCTCTCCTCAGCAGCTAAGCCGCATCCAAAATAATGCCGTTACCGCAGCGCTGAAGCGCTGCGCCACCCAAAATCAGACACAAAAATCAACACTCATATTACGAGGTCAGTCGTATTTTTCGTAACGGATCGAAGTTCGATTCCAACCCAGACTTTTCAGCAACTCCCGATTCGCCTTGACCATCTTGTCGAGGCCGCAGATGTAGGCGTGCATATCGGTGCGAGTTCCTACGATTTCGGCCAGATGTTCCTGCACGTATCCTCGCAGCCCTTTCCACTCTGCTTCACCGCGGCTCAACGTAGGCAGAAAATGAAAGTTGTCGTGATCGGCGGCGAGACGTTCAAACTCTTCGCGATAATAAATGTCCTGCTCGCGGCGCGCGCCGAAGAGCAGCCAGAATTGGCGTCCATGATGACGGTCGTGCTCCGCCAGCAACCAATGCAGCATGGAGCGGAACGGCGCGATCCCGGTTCCCGTGGCAATGAACGCGGTGTCACGCAATGGCGGGCGCAGAATGAAGTCGCCGAACGGCCCCTGAAACCCTATCTTCGCGCCTTCGTCGAGACTGCAAAGATAGTTGGACATGAACCCATCCTGCACGCGATTCAGGCAGAAGGCGAAGTGCCCGTTCTCGGACGGCGGCGACGCGATCGAATACGCGCGCGTCATCTCTTCGCCATCGGGAGTGGTGGCCTTCACCGAGAGCCATTGTCCGGGAACGAAGCCGAAGCGGGGGGCGTTCACTTCGAGCTCGATATGCCTCGTAAATTCGGAGAGCGGGACGGAGCGAGCCACACGTGCATCGAGGGTTTTGAACTGGGCCATCGGTCAGTTAGATGATGGCGAATGGCTGCAGGACGCGAAGGGCCCTTTCCGACGGCTGAGAGCTGACGGCTTCTTACTCCACGGTCACCGACTTGGCCAGATTTCTTGGCTGATCTACATCGCAGCCTCGGCGCACGGCGATGTGATAGGCGAGCAGTTGCAGCGGGACGATTTCCAGGATCGCCGACAATTCATCCGGCGCCGGCGGAACGAAGAGGACGTGATCTGCCTCCTCGGCGATCTCTTTGTCGCCTTCGGTGGCAAGCGCGATGACTATGCCGGAACGAGCCTTTACTTCTTTCAGGTTCGACATCGTTTTCTCGTAACGGGTCATCGACTGCGGGCTCGTCACATCGCGCGTGGCGATGATGACCACGGGAAGATTTTCGTCAATCAGTGCATTCGGGCCGTGCTTCATCTCGCCCGCCGGGTAACCTTCGGCGTGAATGTAGGAAATTTCCTTGAGTTTGAGCGCGCCTTCGAGCGCGATGGGATAGTGAATGCCGCGTCCGAGGAAAAGGAAATCCTGCGCGCGGATATAAGTTTTCGCCAGCTCGTCGCAAGCCTCATCGTGTGTGAGAATCTGTTCCAGCTTGCCGGGGATGCGCATGAGCTCTTGCACGGCGGCCTTGGCCTGTTCGGGTGTCATGGCGCCGCGCACCTGCGCCAGATACAGGGCGAATAAATAAAGAGCGGTCAATTGTCCGGTGAAGGCCTTGGTGGAAGCCACGCCGATTTCCGGGCCGGCGTGGGTGTAGATGGTTCCGGCGGCCTCACGCGTGATCATGGAGCCTACGACGTTGCAGATGGCCAGCGTCTTCGAGCCCTTGGCCTTGGCTTCACGCTGGGCCGCGATGGTATCCGCTGTTTCGCCGGATTGCGAAATCAGCAGCGTCATCGTGTCCGGCCCGAGGATCGGGTCACGATAGCGCCATTCGCTGGCGTAATCGACTTCGACGGGAACGCGGGCCAGGTTCTCGATCATGAATTTGCCGGCCAGTCCGGCATGCCAACTGGTGCCGCAGGCGGCGATATTGATTTTCTTCAGTGCCTTGAACTCGGCATCGCTGACCTGCATCTCGTTGAGGAAGATGGCGCCGGTATCCTGCGAGACGCGGCCGAGGGTGGTGTCGCGGACGGTGCGCGGCTGCTCATAGATTTCTTTGAGCATGAAGTGCTTGAAACCACCCTTCTCCGCCATGATCGGATCCCAGGTGATGCGCTGCGCCTTCCGCTCCAGCGGATTGCCGTCGAAATCGGTGACCCGCACGCCATCTGCGGTGATCACGGCAAGATCGCCATCGGCTAGAAAGAAAAGCTCGCGGGTGTGATCGAGGAGCGCGGGCACGTCGGAGGCGACGAAGTATTCATCCTTACCGAGGCCGATGACGACGGGCGGTCCATTACGCGCCGCGACGATCTTGTTCGGTTCGTCGACCGCAATCACCACCAGCGCGAATACGCCGGTGAGTTCCTTGACCGCTTTGCGCACGGCTTCTTCCAGGAGCGGCCTATGACCGTTGCCAGTTTGCAGGTAGTACTTCTCGATCAGGTGCGCGATGATTTCCGTGTCCGTTTCGGTGGTGAACTTGTGTCCTTCGGCTATCAGCTTCTTCTTGAGCGAGAGATAGTTCTCGACAATGCCGTTATGCACGACCACGATTCTGCCGGTGCAGTCGCGATGCGGATGGGCGTTTTCTTCTGTGGGGCGGCCATGGGTGGCCCAGCGCGTGTGTCCGATGCCGTACGTGCCGTCGAGCGGCTTGAGGCGGATCACTTCTTCCAGATTGCGCAGCTTGCCTTCCGCGCGGCGGATCTGCAGGCCCGCGCCGTTTCCGGCCACCGCGATTCCCGCCGAGTCGTAGCCGCGATACTCCAGCTTTCTTAGTCCCTCAATAATGACGGGGACGACCTGCTTCTTACCCACATATCCAACAATGCCGCACATTGGTTAATTGGCTCCTTGACGAATGGTTCGGTGGGGAGGACCGGTGATTGTTCGGGCACAGCATTGCCCGTCAAGCACAAACGGAGATCTACTCTTCGAGGGAGAAGCGAAACTCTTCAATGACCGGGTTCGTTAGAACTTCGCGCGCGATCCGCTCTACTTCCGCTTGCGCCTCATCCTTTGAGATGCCGCTGTTGAGAGTAATTTCGAAATACTTTCCTTGCCGTACATCGTGCAGACTCTTGTAGCCGATTTTCGTAAGGGCGCCATGGATGGTTTTACCCTGCGGATCCAGAACGCTCTTCTTCAATGACACGTAGACGTAGGCTTTCATCAACGTGTCAATTATACGTCAGGTCGCAGCGAACAGGACCGTGGTTTCCGTTATAGGGGGTATGCGGTTCGGGCCACTCACTTTCGTGAAGTCGAATCCGTAACCTGTTCAAAAGATGCCAGTTGATGGTCCAACTCTGCGATCGCCTGCTCCAGCATCTGGCGGTGATGACGGTTGCTGGCTGCCTGCAGTTGTTGCGTGAGGCGTCCACGGGAAAGAAGCAGGCCCTCGCGTTTCCGGTTGCATTGCTGTTGCTCTGGCGAGATCGGTGCGCGGACGGTCTCCCGCCGCTCCGACATTTCCGCTTGTTGTTGTTCTACAGACTTACTTTCCCAACCGCGTGCCATTTGAAGAATCTTACCTCGAAGTTTTTGGCTGGTACCAAGAAATAACTTGTCCCCGCATTGCCTTCAGGTGCGATGCTCTGTGGCTAGCGGATAGCGAGCGGTTCTTGCGAACGCAGCGAGGCAGCGCGCTCACGGGCATTCTGGAGGGCGCGCTTGACGTGACGAGGCGCGGTGCCGCCGGGGACGTCGTGCAGCGCGACTACTTCCGTAAGTCCGAGGCAGGAGTGGAAACCCGCATCAAAGCCCGCGTGAATCGCTTGCAGGTCGGCGAGCGGCAGTTTTTGCAAATCGCATCCGCGTTCCACGGCCAGCTGCACCGCCTTGCCGACCGCTTCGTGGGCGAGGCGCGACGGCACTCCGCGTTCGACGAGATATGCGGCTGCGGCCCACGCATTCATAAAACCCAAACTTGCGGCCTGATTCATCTTTGCGTCGTTGAATTCGACGGTGTTCATAAATCCGGTCACGAGCGGCAGCATGCCGATGACTGTGTCGGAGGCGTTGAACACAGGCTCCTGCGTTTCCTGCAAGTCTTTGTTGTAGGCGAGGGGCAGTCCCTTCACCAAGGTTTGTAGCGTGATGGCGCATCCCATGACACGCGCCGCTTTGCCGCGCACCAGCTCCAGCAAGTCGGGATTTTTTTTCTGCGGCATGGCGCTGCTGCCGGTTGAGTAGGGCTCGGACAATTCGACGAAGCCGTACGCGGGCGTGGAGAACAAGATCATCTCTTCGGCCCAGCGGCTGAGGTGAAGAGCGAGCAATGAGAGCGCGTCGACGAATTCGATGGCGAAGTCGCGGTCGCTTGTAGCATCCATGCTATTAGAGGTCGGGCCAGCAAACCCCAGCTCCGCGGCCATCGCTTGACGATTGAGTGTGAGCGTGGCTCCGGCTACGGCGCCCGAGCCCAGAGGACAAAGGTTCGCGCGCTTGCGGCAGTCGGCGAGGCGACCGGCGTCGCGCAGAAACATTTCTACGTAAGCCAGCAACCAATGTGCGACCAGAACGGGCTCTGCCGGCTGCAGGTGCGTGTAGGCGGGCATTGCTAATGGCGAAGATGCGCTGGCCGCAGCCTCGGCGCGCGCCAGGAACGCCTCGATCCAATCGGCGATCAAGTTCTGCAGGGCATCGATGCTTTGACGCACGAAGAGCCGGAGGTCGGTCGCGATCTGTTCGTTGCGGCTGCGGCCGGTGTGCAACTTGTAGCCGGTAGCGCCGATCAGCGCGGCGAGTTGCTTTTCTACGAAGTGGTGAACGTCTTCGGCTTCCGGATCTTTCAGAAATTCCGGCGACGATTCGGCGCGATGGCCGATTTCTCCCAGCGCTTTCACGATTTCGGAAAGCTCTTCGGAGGAAAGCACTCCGGCGTGTTCAAGAGCGTTGGCGTGCGCGCGGCTGGCGGCGAGTTCGAAGGGCAGCAGCCGTTGATCGTAGGGGAACGACCGCTGCCATTTTTCAAATTCGGGGTCAAGCGGCTGCCGGAAGCGGCCGGACCACATCTTCATTGTTCGACCTTCATTGTTCAACCTCTACCTTTACTCTCGCCTGCGTCTGGGCGCGGCAACGCGACGGCAATCCCAGGATGCGGATGAAGCCTTCGGCGTCTTTCTGATCATAGCTCGCACCCATGGTGAATGAGGAGAGGTCGGTGCGGTAGAGCGAGTAATCGGATTTGCGGCTGACGATGCTGACGTTGCCTTTGTAGAGCGACAGCGTGACCGCGCCGGTCACGTTCTGTTGCGTGGTTTCGACGAAGGCGTCCAGCGCTTCGCGCAGCGGCGTGAACCACAGGCCGAAGTAAACCAGTTCGGCATACTTGAGCGCGACGTGCTGCTTGAAGTGCAGCAGGTCCCGATCGAGGCAGAGGGCTTCTAGTTCGCCGTGGACGGCCAGCAGCAGCGTGCCTCCGGGAGTTTCGTAGCAGCCTCGCGATTTGATGCCGACAAAGCGGTTCTCGACCAAGTCGATACGGCCAATCGCGTTGCGCCCGCCGATTTCGTTCAGCAGTTCGACCAGCGATACGGGATCGAGATTCATGCCGTTCACCGAGACGGGCACTCCTTTTTCAAATCCAATTTCGACTTGTTCTTCCTGATCGGGAGCCTCCTGCGGCGACTTCGTCATTTGCCAGGTGCTCGGGAATGGCGCGTTGGCCGCGTCTTCGAGCTCTCCACCCTCGTGGCTCACGTGCCAGAGATTGCGATCGCGGCTGTGAATCTTCTCGCGGCTCGCGGTCACGGAAATGCCGCGCTTCTCGGCGTAGTCGAGACAATCTTCGCGCGACTTGAGATCCCACTCGCGCCACGGCACCACAACTTTCAGCTCGGGAGCGAGCGCCTGGTAGGCCATCTCGAAGCGGACCTGGTCATTGCCCTTGCCGGTGCATCCGTGGCTGACGGCCGAGGCGCCTTCGCGCAGCGCGACTTCGACCTGATGTTTCGCGATCACGGGGCGGGCGAGCGAGGTGCCGAGCAGATACTTGTTTTCGTACACCGCGCCCGCTTTCAGCGCCGGCCAGACGTAACCGGTCAGAAACTCTTCGCGCAGATCTTCGACTACCACTTTGCTGGCTCCGGTTTTGTAGGCCTTTTCCACCACGGCCTCGATGTCATCCCCTTGGCCTACATCGGCGACCATGGCGACCACTTCGTAGGCATAATTTTCCTTGAGCCACGGAATGATGATGGAGGTATCGAGCCCCCCGGAGTAGGCGAGAACAATTTTCTCTTGCTTAGGCATGTGCGCTCCTAGCTGGGAAGTGGCCCACGCCACCGCCCAACAGCCATACGAGAATGGCTTTCTGAATGTGCAGGCGATTTTCCGCCTGATCGAAAACAACCGAGTTCACCGAGTCGATGACCTGATCGGTCACCTCGCAGCCGCGATGCGCGGGCAGACAGTGCATGAACAGCGCATTGGGCTTGGCAAGTTGCATGAGCGCGGCGTTCACCTGGTAGGGGCCGAAGATGGCGGCACGTTCTTCCGCCTCGTGTTCGTGTCCCATGCTGGCCCAGGCATCGGTGTAGACGGCATCGGCTCCGGCAACAGCTTTGCGCGGGTCGGTCAGGATGCGGAGCGAAGCCTTGGTCTCGTCCGCAATGGCCTTCGCCATGGTGACGATAACGGGATTGAGCCCGTAGCGCTCCGGGGTAGCAATGGAAACTTTTGCGCCCACCGCGGCGCCAGCCAGCAGGAGCGAGTGCGCCATGTTGTTGCCATCGCCAACGTAGGCGAAATGAATTTTCGAGAGATCGCCGAAATGTTCCTGCAGGGTAAAGAAGTCGGCGAGCGCCTGGCAGGGATGTTCGAGTTCACTGAGGGCGTTGATGACCGGAACGCTGGCGTAGGTGGCCATCTCTTCGACGACCGAATGACTAAACGTTCGCAATACGATGATGTCGATCCAGCGTTCGAGATTGTGGGCGATGTCGTAAAGAGACTCGCGCGCATTGAGGCGGCTGGCCGTCTGGTCGACGAAGAATGTGGTGCCGCCCAGGCTGTCCATGCCGGCTTCGAACGTGAGCCGCGTGCGCAGGGAGGGCTTCTCGAAGAACATCACCATCTGCTTGCCGGCGAGAACGCCGCGATAGTCCGCGGGCCGCTGCTTGAGCATCAAGGTGAGGTTAAAGAGCGCGAGGATTTCGGCAGGGGCGAGGTCGTGGATCGAGACGAGATCGCGCGGCGCGACCGGTTCCGCCAGCGGGTTCGTCTTCGTCTTCATTGTTGGCGGATTCATCAGTGCCATGGGAACGGTTCTCATTTGCATTTCGTAACACTCCATTTCCGGAGAAACTTGACGCGGCTCGAGGAATTGGCCCCGGCAAACCGCTTACAACAGCTCGCGAATGCGTCGGGCGAGCGCATGCGCTTTCTTTTTGTCGGTGGCGATGACCAGCACCGTATCGTCGCCGGCGATTGTGCCGACGACCTCAGGCCAGTGCGAGGTATCGAGCGCGGCGGCAACGGGCTGCGCGCTGCCGACCGTGGTCTTCACCACGAGCAGGTTCTGGGCTTGGCGGATTTCGACCACGAATTGGCGAGCGAGATGCATGACCGAGGGCAAAAAGCCTTCCGCGCCCAAGCTCTCGTCAGCGCGCCGATAGCCCTCGGGCCCTTTGACGAGTTTCAGTTCGTGGATGTCACGGGACAGCGTCGCCTGGCCTACATCGAAGCCCTTGCGCTCGAGCCTGTGCTGAAGGGAGTCCTGGCTTTCGACAGGACCGTCGTCGAGCAGATCGAGGATGGCTTGGTGGCGCGCTGTTTTCGACATGAATAAAAATGCAACTGAATGCATAAGTATCCATCCAGTGCAGGAGTCGTGTCAAGCGGGAAATGCCCGGTGGAATGCCCCGGGGCATGCCGGAGGAGTGTGTGTCAAAGCTTGAGGTCGAGCGAAAAAGTGGAACGCACGATGCTCCAGCCGCGCAGCGGCGGAACAGGAAAGCCCGCACGGCAGTGGCTGGCATGATTCCAGCCATTCTCTGCGTTACTCAGCTTCCTCTTCCTGAGACGCGCCGGCTCGGACCAGGTTTTCCAATTCTCGGTGCAGACCAGCGCGGCTGGTCTCGGGCAATTCTAAAAAGCGAAAAGGCTGGAGGCATCCTTGGGTGGCCCACATGGGAAACAACATGTGCACGCGGCAGCGGATGCTGGTAATGCCGAGGTGGAACAGGATTGTCACCCGGATGCCTTCGTCAAGCGGTTGTTCGATCGAGACCAGTCCGCCGTTAACGGAGAGCTGGCTCAGGCGGCCACGGACTTGACGTCCGTTTTCGAGCACCATCAGAGCAAGGATGGAGCCGCCGAGCTTGACGCGCAAGCTCCGGTGTCCTTTGTGCGTTATCGGCGTGGAGGGCATTCTCTACCAATTTTGCATCAGGCGGAGGCGGCTGGGCAGATTACGAAAGTCAGGCCGCCCTCGGCTTTGGTCGCACTTCCGTAAGGAGTAGACGCCCCGGCAGGGCTGCCGCTCTCGCGTGCTAGAATCGTTACTGTGACTCCCCCAACCGATGCTTCCTGACATCGACAAATTGCTGGAGCTGCAGGCGGCGGATAAAGAGATCCGCAGACTGCGGGACGAAGTGGCCGCGCTGCCGAAACGCGTGGCGGTGATTGAGCAAAAGCTGGCCGGGACCAAGGCGCACCTGGAAAAGGTTCGGACGGCAGCCAAGGGCGACGAGGCCAACCGCAAGAAGTTCGAAGCCAATATCAAAGACCTGCAAGGCAAGATTTCCAAGTATCGCGACCAGTCCCTCGACGTTAGAACCAACGACCAGTACAAGGCGCTGCTGCACGAGATCCAGTTTGCCGAGCAGGAGATCCGCCTCAACGAGGACCGCATCCTGGAGGTGATGGTCAACGTCGACGCGCGCGAAAAGGAAGTTAAGGCGGCGGAGGCCGAGCTCAAGGCGGAGACGGCCGAGATCGAAAGAGAAAAAGAAGACGCGCGAAAAGTTACCGCGGAAGATCAGAAAAAGCTCGCCGAGTGGAACGCCAAGCGCGACGCTTTGCGCCACGGGATTTCCGAGGATACTCTTCGTCACTATGAGCGCGTGGCGAAGTTGCGCGGCAGCGGACTGGCGGAAGTCCGCGACCAGAAATGCATGGGCTGCCAGGTGATGCTGCGTCCGCAGACCTACAACGAAGTGCGGAATGGCGAGAAGGTAATGGTCTGCGAATCGTGCCAGAGAATTCAATACTACGATCCTGCGAACGAGGTGAAGCCGGAGCAGGAAGTGGTGACGGTTACCGGGAGAAAACGCGCCCGCCCCAAAGCGGATGCTCCGCAGGCGTGGTTCTACCGTCCGGACTACGGCGAGGAAGGCGAAGTGCTGCTGGTGTTCATCAATGACGGCGCCAGTTCGACGCGGCGCATCTACGAAATGCACACTGGGCGCCAGGTCGGCGATGTGCTGGTGCGCGAAGGAATTTACCGCCTGGCGTTTCCCGAGGACCTGACCGACGCCGCTCTCCGCCTCAACGGCCATTGGGAAGAAAAGGAAATCGACGAGTGGGGCTCGGAAATACCTTCGAATGCGCTCGATCTTCTTCATAAAGATCTGCTGGCCATTCGGCGCGAGCACAGATCGAGCCCCAAGCATTCCGCCTCTCCGGCGGAACAACCGGCCGCCCGCTAGATCTTTGCTGCACGGCAGGCGCCACCCCGGCAGCCAGGAGTGATGCCCGAAACCTCCACCGGCAGGCTCTTGCGGTAAAATTGCGCCCACGAGGTGAGTGATGGCCCCCAACGTCAATGACTTCAGCCTTCCTTCTACATCCCGCCGTTCGTTTCTCAGCCTGTCTGCCGCTGCTTCGGCCGCGCTGGCATTGCGCATTGTCACCGAACCGATGCTGGCTCGCGCCGCGCGGGAGAGCTTGCCGACCGATGGCGTCAAGATTGACGCCAACGAAAATCCGCTCGGGCCCGCTGCTTCTGCGCGCGAGGCACTGGCCGCCATCGTCCCGCAGGGCGGGCGCTATTCCTTCGGGCTGACCGACGATCTGGTAAAGACGCTCGCGGAAACTGAAGGCCTCAAGCCGGAACAGATCCGCGTCCACCCCGGGTCGAGTGACCCTCTGCATCACACCGTGGCCGCCTTCGCCTCCCCGCAGCGCAGCTATGTCACCGCCGATCCGGGATACGAAGCCGGCATGTTCGCCGCCAATGCCATTGGTGCGAAGGTAGTGAAAGTTCCGCTGACAAGAACGTACGCGCACGATGTGAAGGCGATGCTGGCCGCGGCTCCCGACGCGGGCGTGTTCTATGTTTGCAGCCCGAACAACCCGACCGGCACCCTCACCAGCCATTCCGATATCGCATACCTGGTCGAAAACAAGCCCAGGGGTTCGGTCGTGCTCGTGGATGAAGCCTACATTCATTTTGCCGACGCGGTTTCCGTAATGGATCTGGTGAAAGCCGATAAGGACGTGATCCTGCTGCGCACGTTCTCGAAGATCTACGGGATGGCGGGCCTGCGCTGTGGCGTCGTCTTCGCCCGCCCCGACCTGCTGGAGAAAATCGAAAACTACGGCGGCTGGAATCCGATGCCCATCACCGCGCTCGTCGCCGCCTCGGCCAGCCTGAAAGACGCGCAGCTGGTGCCCGAGCGCAAGCGCATTAACGCCACGGTTCGCGGCCAGGTCTTTGCCTGGCTCGACCGCAACGGATACTCCTACGTTCCTTCCGAATCGAACTGCTTCATGCTCGACACGAAACGCCCGGCGAAGGCTGCGATCGACGCCATGGCAAAACAAAATGTATTCATCGGGCGCATCTGGCCTGTGTGGCCAACCTACGCGCGCATCACGATTGGAACCGCGTCCGAGATGGAACAGTTCCAGGCCGCGTGGCAGAAGGTGATGTCGGGTGCGGTGACGGCCAGTGTCGGCGCAAGGCCAAGCTCAGGAGAACTGGGCAAACGGAATCTGGATGGGATCGTGACCCGAGCTTAAGGCAACTCATGCTCGTGTGGGACGGGCGCCTCGCTCGTCCAAGCCGAGCGAAGCTCGGCAATTGCCTGCGCCCACAACAACTTTGGGTTCGCTATAACATCTATCCATGCCGAAAAAATGCCCTCCCTCCGCCAAGCACGCGGAGCCCGCCGTAAAACTCTCCACCCGAGGAGCCATCCGCCTGCAAGCCCGTCACCCGTGGGTCTACCGCTCGGATGTCACCGAAGAAAAAGATGTGCCGCCCGGCGCCGTCGTCCGCGTCCTCGATCAGCGCGGCAAATTCCTCGGAACCGCGCTCTACAGTTCCTCGTCGCAGATCGCGATCCGCATGATCTCTCACGGTTCCGTGGCCGATCTGCCGGCTCTGGTAGCGGAGCGCATTCGCGCCGCCATCGCCTACCGCAAGGGAAATGATCTCGTCCGCAACACCGACGCCTACCGCATCGTCTTCAGCGAAGCTGATTTTCTGCCCGGCCTCATCGTCGATCGCTATAACGACGTGCTCTCGGTGCAAATCCTCACCCAGGCCATGGACGCCGCCCCCGTGCGCGAAGCCGTCCTGCAAACGTTATGTGACGAACTGCAACCGGCGGGAATCGTCGAGCGCGTCGATGCGCGAATCAGAGAACTCGAGCAATTGCCGCCGCGGCAGTCCGGCCTGCTTTGGGGCGAGAAGAGTTCGACTGTCATCAACATGAACGGCGTCCGCTTCCACTGCGATGGCCTCGAAGGCCAGAAAACCGGCGCGTTTCTCGATCAGCGGGAGAACTACGCCGCCGTCGCGCAGTACGCGCACGGCGAAGCCCTCGACGCGTTTTGCTACCAGGGAGGATTCGCGCTGCACCTTGCTCTGCACCCCGCCGCAAAGTGTTCCAGCGTCACGGGAGTGGATAGCTCGCGTCCGGCGCTCGAAATGGCGGAAAAGAACGCGCTTCTGAACGGCCGCGAACTGGAGTGGATCGAGGCCAACGCTTTCGATCTCCTAAGGGAGTACGCCGCCGCCGGCCGCCGCTACGACACCATCGTTCTCGATCCCCCGGCGTTTGCCAAGACCAAGCGCGACCTCGAAAAAGCCCTCGGCGGCTACAAGGAGCTCAATCTGCGTGCCCTGAAGATGCTGCGGCCCGGAGGGATTCTCGTCACCTGCTCCTGCTCCTTCCACGTCAGTACCGCCGACTTCCTCAAAGTGCTAGCCGCCGCCGCCCAGGACGCCCACAAGTCCCTGCGGGTGGTCGAGAACCGCGGAGCGGCGAAGGATCATCCAATATTATTGAACGTGCCAGAAACCAGCTATCTCAAGTGCCTGATATTGAGCGTAAGCAATTGAAAAATAATAATATAATTTGCTTGACAATAACGCACTAAGATTTTATGCTTGTTTGACACTAATTGACAACCCGGGAGCTTCCGAAAGCTCCCCGAATGAACTTCAAGTAGGAGGAGTTAAGTTATGACCATGATTACCCGTTGGGATCCATTCCGTGAGTTCGTCACCCTGCAAGACCGCATGAACCGCTTGTTCCCCCGTGGGCCGGAGGGTCAGGATGAATCTCTGACCTCGACCGCATTCGCTCCGCCCGTGGACGTTTACGAGGACGAGCACAACGTCACCCTGAAGATCGAAGTGCCGGGAATCGACGAGAAGGACATCGACGTCCGCATTGAGAACAACACGCTGACCGTGCACGGCGAGCGCAAGTTCGAGAAGGAAGAAAAAGAAGAGAACTTCCGCCGCGTGGAGCGTCAGTACGGCAGCTTCACCCGCACCTTCGCGCTCCCCAATACAGTCAACCATGACAACGTTCAGGCTGATTATGACAAGGGTGTGTTGAAGATCAAGCTGGCCAAGAAAGCCGAAGCCAAGCCGAAGCAGATCAAAGTAAACGTAGGCAGCCAGAAGACGCTGGAAGGCAAAGAGCCGAAGAGCGCCAGCAAGGCCGCATAAGCGATGCGCGTGTGGGGACGGGCGTCTCGCCCGTCCAGCCGGGCAAAGCCCGGCAGTTGCGAACTCAGCGGGAGGCGAGAACCAGCGCCTCCCGCTTTATTTGTAATTGGCAATTTGTAATTGGTAATTGAGAGCTGCACCCAATAATCCGTGGTACAAGTGAGATTCGTATCAGGGCATGCCTTCAGGCATGCC
>Ga0187864_10001765_pt1 | contig 20144 bp, 26 predicted proteins | sample June2016WEW_11_4_FD_132985 | JGI IMG/M metagenome (GOLD analysis project Ga0187864, IMG submission 132985) | Peatland microbial communities from SPRUCE experiment site at the Marcell Experimental Forest, Minnesota, USA - June2016WEW_11_40 | ecosystem: Environmental > Terrestrial > Soil >...
CCCGCTCTCGGAGGCGCTCAAAGCCTACCCTGAGATATTCGACAACCTCTTCGTGTATTCGGTGTCGGCGGGCGAGAAGACGGGCGCCCTCGATTCGATCCTCAAGTATCAGGCGGACCTGCTTGAGAGCCGCGCGAACGTGAAAGGAAAGATCAAGGCAGCCTTAGTCTACCCCGCTATTATGTGCGTAGTGGGAACAGGCGTTCTCCTCTTCCTTATCGGCTACGTGGTCCCCATGGTCACCAAAATCTTTGACCGGATGAACCAACAACTGCCCATGCCGACCCAGGTGCTCATGGCCATCACGAATTTCGTGAACAGCTATCTCTTTATCTTCGCCATCTCTCTCGGGCTCGCCATTTTTGGTTTTTCCCGGTGGGTCAAAAGCAACCGGAAGGGCAGACAGTTCTGGGATGGATTTGTCCTGCGGTCTCCCCTGTTCGGGAGCCTCTACCGGATGGTCCTGATCAGCAGGTTTGCCAAGATCATGGGAACTTTATTGAAGAGCGGCGTCCACATGCTCCAGTCCCTTGTGGTGGTGAGCTCGACCATGAAAAACAGCATCGTATCCGATGCCGTCATGAATATGTCCAGGATGGTCGAGCGCGGCGCCGACCTCTCGATAGCCCTGAGGGAAACACCGATTTTTCCATCCTACGTCGCGGATATGGTCTCCGTGGGAGAGTCGAGCGGAAATCTGGAGGAAATGCTCGCAAGCGTCTCAGAGTATTATGAGACAAACGCCAATCAGAAGATAGCCGCTTTTACCTCTATGGTGGAGCCGCTCATTATAGTCATTCTTGGGGCGGTCATAGCCTTTATCCTCGTCTCGATAATGCTGCCGCTCTTCGAGATGAACAAGGTGCTCGTCCGATGATAGGGCAAGGAGGAACCATGCTGCGCAAAAGAGACCACAGTAACAGGAAGGGTTTTACCCTCATCGAGTTGATGATTGTTATCGTTATCATAGGCATTCTTGCCACACTCCTCATTCCGAGGATCATGGAAAGACCCGAGGAGGCCCGAAGAGTCAAGGGCAAGATGGATATCAAGGCCATCGAGAGCGCGCTCAAGCTCTATAAGATCGACAACGGGTCCTATCCGACCACGGAGCAGGGTCTTATCGCCCTTCTCAAGAAGCCCGAAGCAACACCGATCCCGAAAAAGTGGCGTGAGGGCGGGTACCTGGACGGCACCGCCGTTCCGAAAGACCCCTGGGGCAACCCTTACTACTATGTCTCTCCCACAGCCGACGGGCAGGATTACGAGATCGTAAGCTACGGCTCAGACGGGGAGTTGGGCGGGACAGGTAAAAATGCGGACATTTCCAGTACCGACCTCACGAAGGATTAAGGGATTTACCCTTGTTGAGCTGCTTATCGTAATCCTGCTCATCTCCATATTTATCACCTTCGCTTCCGTGAACTGGAATGTCGCCACAAAAAAAGGGAAGGAAGCGCTGCTGGAGGATTTTTCGATCAACATCGCCGTGATCCGGGAAGATGCAATCTCCCACTACGAAAACAGGGTGATCGAATTTGACGTCTCGAAGGGCGAGGCGCGTGTGGGAAGGCTGGATGTAAAGGACGGATTTGTAGAAACAGGCCTCCTGCACCTACCGGAGGATTACCGGATTAAAGACGTTGTCATCAATGGAGAGGTCTTTCCGCAGGGGAAATGTTACATGACCTTCCACGCGAGCGGGATGGTGGACAGGACTCTGGTCCATCTTGAAGGAAGCTCGGAATACTATTCGCTGCTCACAAACCCTTTGACGGCACAGGTTACGGGCAAAGATGGCTACATCGAGGAAATATCGCTCAAGGGAAGGAACAACCCTTCTTGAGGTAATGGTTGCGTTAGCAATCGCTTCCATTGCCCTTGTCTCCTTTATCACGCTGGTTATCACTTCCATGGATCTGGAAGATCATGCGAGGAAGGTTACCGACGCGACCCTCGCGGCCGACGATAAATTGAAAGAAGTCGAGAGAACGGGTTTCCCTGATGTAGGAAAAACCGAGGGTCTCATAGACGAACAGGACCCTGACGGCTTCTCCTACGTGATGGTGGTCACCGAGACGTCTATCGATCAGGTCAGGCAAATCGATATCGAGGTCTTCTGGGAAAAGAAGAAACGCTCGGTCATGCTTACCACTTTTATCGCAAAACAATAGTTATTGCTTTTTGCCCTCTTTGTTCGCCGGCCCGGGTGCGCTGCCGGCAGCCCCTCCGGCCTGGGGCGCCGCCTCGCCTATGGAGAGCAGCTCCACCTCAAAGATGAGCATGGCATTCGGCGAGATGACGCCTCCCCCCGCCCCCGCCTCCCCGTAGGCGAGCTTCGCGGGGACGAATATCTGCCAAATCGATCCGGTCTTCATCAACAGCAGCGCCTCGCGCCAGCCCTCGATCACACCGTTGGCCGCGAAAGTGGCCGGCTGCTTCCGCTTGTAAGAGCTGTCGAACTCGGTCCCATCGATAAGAGTGCCGCGATAATTGACGGTTACCTTATCATAGAGGGTCGGCTTGTTTCCGCTCCCTTCCTTTATGACCTTGTACTGCAACCCGCTTTCCAGGGTGTGCACCCCTGCCTTCTTCTTGTTCTCGCTGAGGAACGCCTCTTCCTGCTTCTTATTCTCCTCGGCCGCTTTCTTCATCGCCGCCTGTTTTTTTTCAGTGAACTCTTTTTTGAATGCGCTCATCGTTTCCTGCGCGTCCTGGTCGCTTATGGCCAGCTTTGCGCCGGAAAGGACATCCCTGATCCCCTTCATAAACAAATCGGCATTCAGGTCGACGCCCTGCCTTTGCATATCCCGGGCGACAGTCATCCCTATGACGTAGCTCACCTTGTCTTTCTGTGTCTTGAACGGCTCTTCCGCCGCGCACATGCTTCCTGCAAAGAATAGCATCGCCCACGCCAACACCCATCGTCTCATAGCCGCTCCTTTTTATCGATTTTGCGCTGCCTTGGCCCCCGGCCCGTCGTCAACGTCCGCTGCGCCCACGGCCTTGAGCCTGGCCTCGAACTCTCGTGCCCTCGCAAGGTGTTCCTTCGAGGCTGCCTCCAGCTCCCCGAAAACCTCGTCGATCCTCTTTCTTGCGTCGTGAATGGAAATGGAAAGGGCCGCAATCGTTTTACCCTGTCCGGCTTGTGTCGCGCGACCAAGCGTGAGGTTGTCGGCCTCTATGCGTCCCTCGAGCTCCATGATCGTCTTCTCCAGCCGGGAGATCCGCTGGCTGAGCGGCGAGAGGGCAGCCGAGCGCTCGGCAATGATGGCAGCACGCAGCCGCTTCAGTTCTTTCTTCTCTGCCCGCTGCCACTTCTTGTCGATCCGGTCGACGACCCGGCCGGTTTCGGGGGCCGCCGTCTGCTCGTCCTGCCAGCCTACCCTCTCCAGGAAATCCCCGTATGTCCCCTCAAAAAGCCACGGCTTCCCTCCCTCGAAAACGATGAGCCGCTCCGCGAGGGCGTGGAGGATCATCTCGCTGTGGGTGGCGAGTATGACGGCCCCCTCGAAGGCGTCGACAGCCTCGATGAGGGAATCGACAGATTCCATGTCGAGGTGGTTGGTCGGCTCGTCGAGGAGCAGCAGGTTTGCCGGTGCGGCGAGCATCTTTCCGAGGAGCACACGGCTCTTCTCCCCACCGGAAAGCACCGCGATCTTCTTCAAAGCCCGGTCCCCCTCGAAGAGCATCGAGCCGCAGATGTTCCGGGCAGCGCCGCGGCTGAAATCTGGTGTTGCCTGAAGGATCTCCTCTTCAACCGTCCCCTCCCCGCTGAGGCGGTCGATATTGACCTGACCGAAATAATTGGTCCGCAGGTTCGCCGAACGGCCGACCGTGCCTTGTACGGGTGTGAGATCACCGGCGAGGAGGCTGAGAAGCGTGGTTTTCCCTTTGCCGTTCTTACCGATAATCCCTATCCTGCCCCGCCTGCCGACGGCAAAGGTGAGGCCGTCGATGAGAAATGGTCCGCCGTCATAGGAGAAGCACAGGTCCCGCGCCTCAATGAGCCACTTGCCGGAAAAAGGCGCCGCCGGGAACTGGAAGTCGAGGACCTTCGCCTGCTCCAGCCTTTCGCGGCTCTTTGTCCTGTCGAGGACCTTGATCTTCGACTGGACCACGCGGGCCCTGGTTGCCTGCGCCCGGAACCGGTTGATGAATTGCTCCAGCTCCTTCCGCTTCCTCTCGTCGTTGACCCGCGTCTTTTCGTACACCTCTTCTTCCTGGAGGATCTGCTGGTAGAGCTTGTGCGTCGAGCCGGCTATCTTTCGCATGGACTCGCGGTGGATGCCCATCATGTGGGTTGTCACGCTGTCCATGAAGGTCCTGTCATGAGTGATGAGGATCAATTCACCCTTCCACTCCCTCAAAAACCGGCCGAGCCAACGGACCGAGACGATATCCAGATAGTTGGTGGGCTCGTCCAGCAGCAGAAGGTCAGGCTTCGAGACGAGCACTTTCGCGAGGTTGAGCCGGATCTGGTAACCGCTCGAAAGCTCCAGGGGGTTTTTCCGGAAATCGGCCTCGTCGAAGCCAAGGCCGAGAAGGATGCTCTTCACTTTATAGGTCTCATCCGTCCCGTCCTCCCTCGGCGGCAGGGCCAGAGAGGCCTCCCCGAGCACGCTCCCCTTCACGAAGGAAAGGGTCTGGGAAAGATACCCTATCGCGTAGTTTCGCGGGATATTGATGCTTCCCGAATCGGGCTCTTCCTCAGCCGTGATCAGTCTCAGCAGCGTGGTTTTCCCACTCCCGTTCCTGCCCACGAGGCCCACGCGCTCCCCGTCTCCTACCGTAAAATTCACCGCGTCGAAGACGACCTGGGGACCGTAGGTTTTTGTCAGATCAGCAACTGAAAGCATCGGAAATCCTGGCTCATAGTCTCATTGGGATGACTGCAAAAATAGGCAAACGCCATAGTGTACACGAGACAGGACGGAAGTTCAACCGACACAGGTTCGCGACGGAAGCACGTTGAAGCTTGCAGTCAAGGAGCGTTTGTGCTACGGTGTGGGAGCCGCGCCACGAGGTTTCACGTGTGTGCAAAGGGCCTCCCCGCGTAACCGGAGGGGGGGACGAAAGGGCTAAAGATGAAGAAAATCCCTATCGATATCAACGCCGACTTCGCAAAAGCCCTCGACCTCATGGAACACTCGAACCGCCACATATTCATCACCGGGAAGGCAGGCACGGGGAAATCGACGCTCCTTGACCTCTTTCGAACTACCACCCGCAAGGAGGTTGCGGTACTCGCGCCCACAGGCGTGGCCGCCCTCAATGTGCAGGGTCAGACGATCCACTCCTTCTTCAATTTCAAGCCGAGCGTCACCCCTGACAAGATCAGGAAGGTACGGGATGGCGACATCTACAGGGAGTTTGACACGATCATCATCGACGAGGTCTCTATGGTGCGCGCCGATCTCCTCGATTGCGTCGAAAAATTTCTGCGTCTGAACGGCCCTCACCGCAACCGGTGGTTCGGGGGCGTGCAGATGGTCTTCATCGGCGACCTCTATCAGCTCCCGCCGGTGGTAACTGCATCCGAGCGGGAGATCTTCACGCATCGGTATGAAACGCCCTATTTCTTCTCGGCGCAGGTTTTTAAGGAACCGACGTATGACATGGAGTTGATCGAGCTGGAGAAGGTCTATCGCCAGACAGAGCCTGAATTCATCGCCCTCCTCAATGCGATCCGGAACAGGTCCTGCACCGACGCCGACATCGAGAGGCTAAACGAGCGACACCACCCCGGAATTGTCCCCCCTGACGGCGCCTTTTGCGTCACCCTGACGAGCACCAACGCCCTTGCGGCAGCCTGCAACGCCGAGAGGCTCGGGTCCCTTTCCGGGCCCCTTCGGCAGTATGCATCCATTATTACGGGTGTATTCGACCGGTCCTCCCTGCCCGCGGAGGAAACCCTGAGCCTCAAAGCAGGCGCCCAGGTAATGCTCGTCAACAACGACAAGGCCGGCCGGTGGGTGAACGGGACAATAGGCATTGTCTCGGGCATCAAGAAACCGCAGGGCGAGGACGACCGGGTAGCCGTCACACTCCCCGACGGCGCTCTTGTCGAAGTGTCGCCCTGTACGTGGGAGATCTTCGAATATCAGTATGACAAAGCGACGAAACGCATCTCCGCCAGAAAAACAGGGACCTTCACCCAGTATCCGATCCGCCTTGCCTGGGCGGTCACCATCCACAAGAGCCAGGGCAAGACATTTGACCGGGTCGTCATCGACATAGGCCGCGGCGCGTTTGCTCACGGCCAGGTCTATGTGGCGCTCAGCCGCTGCACGAGACTGGCCGGCATCACCCTCATCCAAAAGATCACGAAGGCCCATATCCTCGCGGATTGGCGGGTAGCCGATTTCCTCACGAGGTTCCAGTACAGAAAGGCCGATGAGAGGATGGGCATTGACGAGAAGCGCAGGGTCATTGAAGACGCCATGAGGCGCGGACTTAACCTCGAAATCCTCTACCTCAGACCTGACGACACGCGGTCGCGCCGCACCATACGGCCGATCTCCGTAGAGGAGATGGAATATAGGGGGAAGGTCTTCGAAGGTCTCAGGGCTTATTGCTGTCTCCGAAAGGGCGAACGCACCTTTAGGATCGACCGGATACTGGAGATAGCTTACGACGTTGGAACAGTATGAGGCTCACTTCTCTTCCGGCTCAACTCTGTCGGGGGCCCACACGGTGTTCCGGTGCGGCGGGACTCCCGGGCCCCAAAAACGTGTGCCGCTTATATCGCCGATGGCCTCTTCTCCCTGATCACCACCTTATTCTCCGACAGCGATACCGAGACGATCTCCGCTTCAAGTACCTTCTGCTCACCGAAGATCGTCTCGAACCTCAGTCCGTCGACTTCCTCCTCTATCAGATACACGTCCCTGAGCAGCAGGATCTCTTCGTCCTTTTCCTTCTTGAATACCTTTACTTCACACATCTGCCTGTCTCCTTCTCTATCATATCGACCAGAAGGCCGACCATCTGGGGAATCGAATGCTCCCCCTTACCTACCACGACCACATTTTCCTGTGCGACCGGCAGGACGTATTTCGTCGCGGCCGACTTGGCTATTGCGGCCGACATCCGCGGGGTCAACTCCCCCAGCATGGAATTGGCCATGAGGATGTTCATGGTGCCGATGATAATATCCGCCTTCCTGACGGTCACGGCAATCGCATTCTCTCCCGAAGCCCCCCGGTTGGCCCTTGCCTTCATCATGTTCTGGGTAGCCGCGGAATTCGTCCCGAGAGCGATAACCTCTATGTCCTCTTTCAAACGCTCCTTAAGCTTTGCGATAATGATACTCCCGATCTTCCCACCCTGCCCGTCCACCACGCATATTATCATCGAGAAAACCCTATCCGGTACAATGGAGACAACGAAGTCCGGCACTCATCGCTCGTCACTCAACCTGTAAATAGTATATAGGTTCTGAGGGGGCTTGCAAACATCTATCTTGCCGCCGCAGACGCAATGTGAAAACCTTTATCCCTCACGGGCGGACGGCCCGTCTCCTTTTACGCGCGTCCGCCTTCGTCCGTAAGAGGGCATGCCGGACAGTCGGGCCTCTTTTTACAATGCCGCTGGCAAAGACACACAAGAAGCGCGTGAAATTCGTTAAAAATATACGTATCCCGGGGAAGATTATCCATGAAAAACTTCTGCACGTCATGATAATCGCCGTCGCCGTCATAGAGACCGTGATTCTTCAAGAACCGCTTCGTATAGGCGTCGACCACGAAAACCGGGCGATTGAGCGCGTAGAGCAGTATGCTGTCCGCCGTCTCGGGGCCCACCCCCTTTACCGACAGCAACTGATCCCGAAGCTGCCGTGTCGGCGCCTGCTGCATATGCTCGATAGATGAGCCATACCGATCGTGGACGTCCGTGATGAGTGCTTTCAGGCGCTTCGATTTCACGCGATAGAATCCCGCGGGTCGGATGACGTCGGCGAGGCGGTCCTCCTCTATCAGGTGGAGGGCGTCGATCTCCAGAAGACCCTTCCCTTTCATAGTATCGATCGCCTTTTCCACGTTCCGCCATGACGTATTTTGCGTGAGGACGGCCCCTACCATGATCTCGAGAGGGGAATCACCGGGCCACCAGTGACGCTGCCCGAATGCGAAAAGGAGTTTCTCAAATATCGCTCGCAGTCGCTTCCTCATCTCTCGCGCTCGCCGGATAACCGATCTGATGTAGTTTTTGCACACATTCGGCGCATCAGGTCCGGCCGTTGCATCCGTAAGGCTACCATAAGGAAGGCATCTTGTGAAGTCCTGCTTAAATAATAGGTCCTATAAGACTTATAGGGCCTATTATTAAGCTTGCAGAGAGGGTCCAGATATGAGAATCTAAACGGTAGGAATTGTTCTATCGGGAGGTCCACGTGAGCGTCATCTCTGTCAAGAAAGGCCCTTTTCATGAGCGGATATACCAATGACGTGGTCTTCGAGAAAGGCATCCGCAAAGGCCTAGTGGATTACGTCTCCAAGCCGCTCTCGCCGAGCCAGCTCCTCCATAAGGTCAGGGAGGTGCTCGACGCGGACAAAGAACAAGACCAGGGTCAAGGGCGGGCAAAGAAGACAGCTACGAAAGAAAAACTGGAAAAAGCCGAAGGAAAACTTGTATAATAAGAGGCCGCACAACTGCTCCACGCGGCACGATCACGAATGCCGACGTAGCTCAGTGGTAGAGCAAGTGATTCGTAATCACTAGGTCCGGGGTTCAAATCCCCGCGTCGGCTTTAATTTCAACAACTTACAACTTTTTCCCCTTTCACAATCCACGAAGCAGTCACCACCAGTCACCACATGTGCGCTGTGCGGGAATCGCCCTACCCTTTTCCGTCCATATAGCCCTAAATAACAGTCAGTTCGAAACGATAGCGAGACGCCCAAGGTGCGGAACCAAGGGCGTCTTTTTTTGTCCAGGTGTCGGATGACGTAGGCTCGGAATAAAAAGGCCCCCGGTGCTTGGCGGCGTCACGGGGGCGGGGAGCATATCACATGCGGTCAACACGTGACAATCTTATTGTAGTCGATTTTACAGTAAAGTCAAGTATATCGCCCGAATCGGGCAAACCGTCCACTCTGCATGTTATTTCGCCCGGTCCCGATCTGCCGGATAGGTGGGCGCTTTATTACGCGTTTCGCCCGCTGAGGCTTCGCAGCCGAAACCCTTTGCTCGGGCCTCCCCTGCATCGGCTTCCTTCGGTGAAAACCGATGAGTAACGGTGTGGGCCTCTGGTGGATCGATACAGCACAATTTACAGGGGGGATACAGCCTGCCCCGAGCTTGTCCCCCGACTCCCGCGCGGACGGAGGAGCACGGGGGCGGGGGCGAGATCGGGGCAGGGCTCGACGCGAAGCGGCGAGGGTCTTTCTAGATTTATATTATGGAGGACACATCTCGTTAAAGTGTGAACTGACGGGGGATTGCCATGATTCCCCGACATAAAATCACACTCATTGACTATGGAGAAGAGGACGCAGAAGTCACCTGGGGAATATCAGGGAAGAAAGAGGGGAAGAAAACACAGAAGAGAGGAGAATCTAAAAGCAGGGCCGCAAATCTTGATAGATGCATACGCAGGGCGAAGGCAAATCTCAGGCGTAAGGTCATGGCGGCCGGGCTGGACCACCTTCTCACACTGACGTACAGGGAGAACATAACCGAGAGATGGAGGGCCTGGGCGGACTTTGAAAGGTTCGTCCGGCTGGTTCATAAACATCGCTCCGACTGGCCTTGGGTCGTAGTTTCCGAAACTCAAGGGAGGGGCGCTGTCCATTTCCATCTTGCCGTGAAAGGATTCCAGAATGTGGACCTTCTCCGGGGTCTGTGGCGCTCCATCATCGGAGAGGGCAACATCGATGTCCAGTACAAGAGATCGCCCGCAGGGTTCCAGTGGCGGAAATCGGCGCTCGCCTCCTACCTGACCAAGTACATCGGGAAGGCGATGGAGACGGACTTGAACGAGAAGCGTTTCCGCTGCTCCCTGGGGATCGAGATCAAGGGGCAGGTGATATGGGTTCCCCTTCGGGTGCCCGCGAAGGATTACGCCCTGTTCAGGCTCGAAGCTGCGGCCGGTCGCGTCGGTCGCGTCTGGTGCCCGGAAGAAGGCAACGGGGAGTACGGGTGGGCGTGTTCATGGTGATGACCGAACCGGATCGCCGCAGTTTCTAATGTACTTTCTCTCTGATATCCTTGGTTGATCCGTAAGCATTTGCCGAAAACAACTTTGCTTGTTCAAGGCAACTGTTGTAATACTCTTCAAGGTTACTTGGCTCTTCAATAATCCCAATAGCTTCCAGATGTTTTATAAGCCACTCATGATAATAAAAACAGATTTGAGAATATTATCTAAAACCGGATAGTCTTTTACGTTGTCGTTTTTCCGGTGATGCGCGAGTGCATTGTTCCTGTAATCCCTAACTTGTTCCCAGTAGCATTTCCAACCTGTTTCATCGAGGCCGATATGCTTCAAAAGGCCATTCCGAAAAGAGTTGCACTCGCTCACAAGGGTTTTCCAGTGGGTTGGTTCGCTGTCAGTGCCAAAGACTTTACACCATTCTAAGATAGCCATGTCAAGAAAGTTATTAGAAATAAGAATCCAATAGGTCGGACTATCCCTGCGGACTATCCCTGCGTACCATCCCTAATGAGCGATGATGCGCAGCGTTACGAACCACGTAAAGAAGCCGAAAGATATGGTCACTGGATTTTTCTTTGAAATTTAGCATCATTGATCCTATATAACAAGACCATCCTCAAGCAAGAAATCGATGACATAAATTTTGATGAGATGTGCAAACATTTCTTCGGGTGTCAGTTTTCTAACTTGTTTAGGATTTTGCAACCTTACTTTGAGACGGAATTGCAAGATTTCAATGGTCTTATCATCAAATTTTTCATCACCATGATTTAAAAAGAAAGATGTGGCTTCATGAAAGGATCGTTCATAAATTTCGTTCTCTACCTTTAGACGCGAATAGCCGCCTTCAAGGAGTCCGTCTAAAAAAGACGCAACCATTGATTTATGTTCTATCATCGGATCTTCACCGTATTTTTCGAAAACTATTTTGGCAATATGTTTGCCTTTTTCTTCGGCAACATTTTCGATGTCGATTTTCATCAGTCTATTGCGTTAATATACACGCAACCCTTTTTTTCGCAATTCTCGTCATCCGATCCCCATACCCTACCACCCAAACAAGAATTGACGGAAGCAGGATGATGAAGCAGGTATCCACATCCGAGCCTTAGGGGAACGTGAACGGTAATTCACTATCAATTGCTGATTTAGAGCATTCCCGATGAAAATATTCGTCGCTGTCCATGTAATTGTCTGGCTCTAAGGTTCCAAAGATAGTGCGCCGTATATTAGAGAGGTCTGTTTCGCATAGTTTGTAGAAAACTGGTCCTGATTCACGGTCTTCAAGTGTCAGGATTCCTAATTGCTGTAACCTATATAAAATAGCCGCATCCTGAATAAATATATCGTAGCCATATTCGCCGCTGTAGGCATCGAAGGCTCTGCTGCTATTTTGACGAAGCGTTAATCCCTTTTTCCATTCCTTGATTGCGATTGCGGTATACATTGGCTTGTATAGCGCGTGCCGCCCTAACGTTTGCGCCTTCTCAGAGACTTCTTTTATGAAAAAGGCAGAGGATCGGAGAGCCGTCTCAGACCGGAACTCATTGCTGCGGTCAATGTGCCGTCTGATATCCGTTATAAAGACGGCTTTTGTGTAAGCTTCGTCAGGGGACAGGGCCTCTCCGTTCATTAGATGGTTGGCATATAAGGATATCAGGGCTGCTTTTTTGCTCTCATGGGCGGAGTCATTGCCCCAGGCGGGGTTGTTGACCGTAACTACTTCCGATAACTCGGTCAGTTTCGTATCAAGTAATCTTCCAATATCGCCAAGATGATGAAGGATGGCATCGAATTCGTGGTGATATTCGCCTCCCCTTGTACCGTGATAAACAGATGCCCGCGCAATCGCTCGACCCAGTTCAAGGGGCCACAGAAGAATTATGAGAGACTTACTCTCAGGCCAATCGTAATAGAGCTCGTTCATATCATTCCGCAGCACCTTCGCACATCCTATGCCAATGAGGATATAGCAAAATACCAACGTAATTGCCGCGAAGAGCGTCATGGCCACATCCTCCCGCTGTAGAAGTATTGTACCACCGGCAGAAGGGAAACTTAAGAAAAATGTTCTTCCGGGTGTGGCTGGAAAAAAAGTTTGGCCGTATATACATTTTTTTGTTGACACCGTATTTACAGTTGGTGTATAACAGAAAAAGATGAGGAAAGGAGGGAAAATGGGAAAATCCACTAAGCGGGTGAGGCCACAAAGGATGATGAGCCTGAGCAATGAGTGTTGGGACACGCTCACGGAGATAGTCGAAGGCTCCGAGGATGCCAAGGTGTCCAGATCAAAAGTAATGGAATTCCTCGCACAGCTGGTACGAGACTTCACGTTTGATGAAGCCACGCTTCCTCTGGTGAACAACTTGCGGGCTAAGCTGGGTAAGAAGCCATTGAAAAATGAAAACAGATCGTATCGGGACATTCTGAAGGATTAGGGGTGTAATGGCCGGCCGGATATTGTATAAAGTAGAGGCGTGCCCGTGACCGAGACGGAAAAGGAGATCAAGAAGATAAGCGCTAAACTTGATGCGGTCCTCCACGCCCTCGGTCTGGACGGCTCAAGGCCACGGGATGAGATTCGGGAGAAGGCGAAGAGGGAAGCACGGGCCTTTAGTGAGAAACAGGCATTGAAGCACGGAAAGCCGGGCCACCAGGATAAGCCATGTCTGTAAGGAAACGAGGAGAAAACAAATACATTGTTGACATCAGGCAGGGCAGGAAGCTGCCGAGATTTTATAAGGTTTTTCAAGGGACAGAGGCTGAGGCGCACCAGTATGAGCATGAAATCAGAAAGGAGTTGGGTCGGGAGAAACAGTATCCTGTATCCCTTACTGTCGGAAATCTCATCGAACCTTACCTTGAATGGGCCAAGAACAACCTTTCTGACACCACGTACAAGAGCCATAAGAGAAGGCTTCTCGGTTATATCGTTCCCTACTTCGGGAACATGGTTATCGATGCTGTTCCGTCCTTCATGATCGAGAGGTTCAAAACAAAACGAAAGGCGGAGATCAGGCCGAAGGGCACCAAGGGCGGAAACAGAGAGATCAACCTTGAACTGATGGCCCTCTCAGCAATGGCGAATTGGGCGGCCGATCCGAGACGGGGAAATTTAGGAACCGACACCGTAAAGATAGGCACCCTACCCTATAAGCGCCCTCTTCCCGTCGTGCTCAATCAAGATGAAGCGAAGCGGTTCATTGCGTGCTTTAACACGTTCTACCGCGCCCTCTTGCTGTGCAAATACCACGTTGGCATGAGGCGGTCGGAAGTGGCAAACCTGGTCGAGGACCAGATAGACTACAGCATCGTCAAGGACGAAAAAGGCAACGTGATTTCCTGGGGCCAGATATTAGCACATGGGAAGGGAGATAAAGAAAGGGTTCTGCCGATGACAAAGGCCCTCTGGATGGCTCTGGTTGCCCACGAGATGAGCCAGGTTAAAGCGAAAAGGTCTCCTTTGGTATTTCCATCGAGAAGGACAGGAAACGCCCTCACTGACGTGCGTAAAGCCATAGAGAAGGCAAGGAAGGCGGCGGGCATCACGAAAAGGATTACGCCCCACGTGCTCCGTCATACTTGTGCCACACATCTGCTTGAAGACGGAGCGGACCTTAGAACGATTCAGGTTCTACTTGGGCATGAAGACATTTCGACCACGCAGATTTACACTCATGTAGTGACAAAGCATCTGAGGAATGCTGTTTCGCACGCATTCGAGAAGGACGATTGACGAACGCAGCAGGTCCGCACCTTGGGGAATGTATTAAGATATGAACGGGGGCTGAATGTTTGAGCGAATCCTGAAGCTGATGCGGGAAAAGATACGCACGAACGAATACATAATGACCGTTCATGCTGAAGAGGAAATGAACAATGACGATCTCACCATCTATGATGTCGAGTCCGGTATACTTAACGGAAAGATCGTCGAAAGACAAAAGGATAAGGAAACTGCGGAGTTGAAGTATCGTATAAGCGGACAAACACTGTCGGGAGACGGAGTTGAGGTAATCACGAAAATGAGTCCGACCGGCAAACTGGTAATCATCACGGTTTATGTACCGTCAGAGTAAAGGGGTATTCAAATGATATGTGAAATCTGCGGAAAAGAAGGCGCACGTGTTCGCCGGGTAACAAGAACTTACGGGAAAGGGAAAGACATGTTCGTTATTGAAAACATCCCCGTCATAACCTGTCCGCACTGCGGGGAGAGCTATTTTGAAGCGGAGACCCTTCACGAGATCGAGCGTATCAAGCTTCACAAGAAAAGCGTGGCGACCACTCGTGAAGTCCGCGTTGCTCAGTATGCATAGAAACACATGAAGGATAGGAACAGAGCGGTTCGAGATGTTGGAAGAGGAGTACCATTAAGGAGCCATGCGCTGCCACGTGGTGAATCGAAGGCTGCGCAAAGTGTTGTGACATGCGGACTGTAGAAGACTGCGACTTCTTCGTAATCACTAGGTCCGGGGTTCAAATCCCCGCGTCGGCTTTCCTTTTCAACGAGTTATAAAGCCCCCTTTCAGGCATCAAAATATAATGGGAAGTGTTATACTAAAGGGGCGTGTCGGATTATAGAAACTGACACCTTAAACACTGGAGGGCATGAATGTACAAGACGGTCGCTTACATTGAAAAAGACCCTGAAACGGGATTCTACATTGCGACAGTTCCGGGGATTCCGGGCGCTCACACCCAGGCGGAAACACTGGACGAGCTACAGGAGAACTTAAAGGAAGTGGTGGAACTCTGCCTGGAGGAGATGGACGCCGAGGCAAGAGAGCAGTTGCCCGAATTTGTCGGATTGCAGCAGGTTGAGGTAGCGGTTTGAGCAAGCTGCCGCTGGTTGATGCGGCCACCTTGGAAAAGCTGTTGCTTTCCCTCGGGTTTGTCAAAACGAGGCAAAAAGGGAGTCACGCATTTTACCGCCATGACGACGGCAGAACGACTACCCTGCCCCACCATAAAGGGAGAGTCTTGGCCCGCCCTCTGATCAGGGAGATATTGAAGGAAATCAAAATCACGCCGGAGCAATATGGCAAGTATTTGGAGGCGCGGTGATATACCATCAAGGTTCAAGGATCGGTAGCCACATGGTGAATGGAAGTGTTCGGAAATGGTTGTGACATGAGGGCCGGAAAGAACAACAACTTCTTCGTAATCACTAGGTCCGGGGTTCAAATCCCCGCGTCGGCTTCAATAAAATCAACAACTTACCGGCCATTTTCCCCATCCTCATTTTTTGTGGTGTCCCTATGGGTGGCACCACCGCTCATACCGTCCAGCCTCTTTATCTCTTCTGCGCTCGTGACCTCCCATTCTTAGGCCGCCGCTCTGAGCGTGACGCGCATGCCCACCTTCGTCGCAAGAATGATGAGCATTTCGAGGCTGAATTTCTCCCATTTGCCTCTAAACAGGTCCGAAACCCTGGACTGGCTGACCCCGAGGAGTTCTGCCGCCCTGGCCTGTGTAAGCTTCTTCGCTTTGATAAATTTTCTCAAACCCGCCATGAGATCGACGCGCATCTGAAGAATTGCGGCCTCATCGGGAGAATATCCGAGATCAACGAAAACATTGCCCGACGATTCAACGATGGTCTCGCTCATATAGTACCTCCAATCTCCTTGTAGCGGCTTCGGGCCAGCATGAACGCAAGCCGCTACACAGCCATGAGAATATTATATAAGTTTTTATATTTTTGGCAAGTTTATCAATCATGATTTTCCTGTTTGGCAGCGGCAATGGCGCCTACAGGGACACCGCCTGCGGCCTTCTTGGTCTTATACGCTCTTAATCCGAACACCTTAAGCAGCCTGTCCAATCCGTTCTCGATTTTCAGCGCCGTCGGCTTGATCCTCTCCACCCTGTATTTTCTGAACCCCTCTCCCATCGAAGCCTCTATCGCCTCGTACTCGAAAGTTGACTCCCGTCTATTTTTGATGTACTATTTGAATGTGTACATAATCGTGGAGGAGTCGCTGCCATGCCGAGAATAGCGGTTGAAAACAACAGTCGGATGTCCTTGCGAATTCGGGCCGAGGAAAAAGCGCTGCTCTTGCGTGCGGTGGCGCTGAACCATACCGACCTGACGGATTTTGTCATTCGTCATGCCTTGCTTGCCGCCAAGGCCGTCATTGAGGAGGCGGATCATGTGCGGCTCTCCGGGAGGGATAGTTTGCGGGTTCTCGATCTCCTGGAGAATCCGCCCGCGCCGAACGCAAAACTGTTGGCAGCCGCGCGGGCATTGCCAAAGCAGCGGTCATAATCGTGACGGCATGGCACGAAGAGCCGATCAACAAGAAACATGATCGGGAAGCGTTCGACTGCGGCGAAGAAGCGCTGAATGAATTCTTGCACCGTTACGCCCGCAAGAGCCACAAGCTGGGCGGTGCGAAAACGTTCCTTGCGATTGACGATGCCGACAACAAAACCATTCTCGGCTTTTACAGTCTGAGCCCCGCTTCGGTTGACTATGCCCGGACGCCGGAGATCATACGGCGCGGGCTGGCGCACCATGACGTACCGGGCTTCCGCTTGGCGCGCCTGGCCGTGGATCGCAGGCTGCAAGGGCAGGGAATTGGAGGACAACTTCTGCTCGCGGCGGGCAGGCGCTGCCTGTTGGCCTCGGCGGAGGTTGGCGGCGTGGTGCTTGTCATCGATGCCAAGAATGAAAGGGCGGCAGGATGGTATGCCGGCTATGGCGCTATGCCGCTGCTGGATGCGCCGTTATCTCTGCTGCTGCCGCTCGCAACAATCGAGGCCGCGCTTAAAAAGGCGGGGAAATACTAAAGCACCTTCAGATTAGCGGGAACACGTCAGAAGGAATTAGAACGATAGGCAAGAAGCATATGGGTTCGTGCTTTGGTGAAATCCTGAAGCGCAAGCGCACGACGGTAGGGCGGGGAAGTGACGACCGTCTGAAGTGTACCGAAGAGGGCGCTCGGTCGTTTGCGGCGAGCAAGTTTCTGCGATAATCCGTTTCGGCGGGCTTCTTCGGCTGCAGCGGGCGCTTCACGGCGATGTCGTGGTCGAGGCCGGTGTGATACTGACGTAGTTGCTCGGCCTCATGGCTCTGCCAAAGCCCTGAAATATTCGAGAAGCTCCTTAAACGAAAAACAAAATCGAAGCAAGCCGTTCGGTAGTCGTCACAAGTCTTCCGTGGCGAGGCCCTTATGTTTGGCTATCCTGGCCAAACATCTTCGGGCGGATCTCTTCTCCCTCATGAAATGCAAACACGTAATCAGGCCAACCGGGACGGGCCAGGACACGATGAAAAGTGCCGTGCTGTGACTTGACTGTCCAGCCGATGCGGAGCGGGGCCGCGAGGACATGCTGTGCTCGTGTTGACGCCCATCGGCTCATGCTGAGATCGCGAAGACTTCCTTAAGCTCCGGGATTTCTTCCTCATGCTCAAGCCTGTCCGCCATGACCCGCAAGGCTAAAGCTTCGGCCTTTGCAATAGCCTGGTTCCGCGTAGCTCCGTAAACCATCACGCCGGGAAGCTCCGGGATTTCCGCTATCCAACGGCCGTCTTCTTCTCTCTCGATTTCAATCTTCATGCATCACTCTTTGTATATCATAGTCCACGCAAGGAGATTTTCGCAAGTTCTTTTCTCTTTTAGCATCACCCCCCATTTACATTACAAACCTTGCTTGCCCGCTTTCACGAGTCTTCACATTCGGCCTTTCGGGCTGAGCAAGGAATACCACTTCAAAGTTGCAGGAAACATTTTTTTAGATGCTATGATTTACCTTGACAATGTGTTCTACAATGTTTTAGAATGCAGAAAATCTGAAAAAACCAAACCGCCCGCGAGGGCGGGACGGAAAGCAGCGGGTCTCTGATCCCCATCATCGGTCATCACCAGCCAGGCAGCCGCGCTACCAGAAGAAGCCACGCATCTTATGGGTGAGATCATAAGGGGAGAAATTTATCATGTCGAGCCGCACTACCTTTTTGTCAGCCGCCATGCTTTTCGTCTGCTGCCTGTTTTTTCTCACGGCATGTGGCCAGCAAATACCGACCTTCAGCACCGAGTATCAGGCGGTCTTCATGGACAACGGCCAAGTCTTCTTCGGGAAGATGAAGAATACCGGAAGCAACTATACCCTGCTCAGGGACGTCTACTACATAGGGAGACAGACATCCCCGGACGGCAAAGAGGTTAAGAACATACTCATAAAGCGCGGCAACGAGTGGCACGCGCCCGACTATATGTACATCAACAAGCTGCACATCGTGATAATCGAGCCGGTCGCTGCAAATTCCCGGGTCGAGCAACTCATCAAGGAAGCGAAGAACCAGAAGCCCCAGCCTTCGCAACAACAGTGAGGCATCGGAAGGGCCGGCCGCTTGCAAGCCGCGGACGGCGAGGAGAACGCGTCGGGAATGGACATCGGAAAATTGCACAGGGGGATAGACAGATGAGAGGACGGGATAGAAAAGTTGGGTGGCCGGTGAGTTTTGTCGCAATCATCTTCTTTTTAACGACTTTCTTGCCGATCGCCGCGCGGGCGGGCACCTCCTGGAAGGGGGGGGATGGGCTGTGGAGCACGGACGCCAACTGGACCAACGGAGCGCCCATGGCCGGAGACGCCGCGTCCATCCAGACATACAATGCCTCCGTCACCTTTGACGGCAACTACGGAACCGTGACCGATTGGGCCGGCCCCTTGTCTCTCAGCATCGATTTCTACTCGACGCTGAACATCGGCACCGGGGGAAGCCTGGTGCTGGGCTCTCTTTCCAGCCCCGGCGATCTGAAGATCGGGACCGGGGGGTGGTGGTCCACCGCTACGGTCAACCTCTACAACGGCAGCCTCGCCGTCGCCGGCAACACCTTCGTCGGCTACAATGCCACGGGTATCTTCAACCAATCGGGCGGGGCCAACATGGTGGTCGTGACCTTAGACAACAACGGTGCGCCCATGCCGGGCACGGGCAACCTCTACCTCGGCGGAGGGTCCGATCCATACGGCAATTACCCTTTCTCAGGCTCCGGAACCGGCACTTACAACCTCAACACCGGAACTCTGACCGTCGGGGGCAACACCTACGTCGGTTACAACGACGCCTCACAGCAGGGCAGTACCTTCAACCAGGGCGCGCCCGTCTACGACCCGAGCAGCCTGGTGTGGGCGACGCCCGACGGAGGCACCCACACAATCGGGACCTTCGACACCAGCAATGTACTCGTACCGGGCACAGGCAATCTCTACATCGGCGGCGGGTCCGACACGACGGGCTTCGGCACCTCGGCCACGGGTACTGGTACGTACAACCTTTACACGGGAAATCTGAAGGTTAACGGCACCACCTACGTCGGCTACAACGGCACGGGCGCCTTCAACCAGGGGCAGCCCGTATTCGGACCGTACGGCGAAGGACCGGCAATGCCCGACGGCGGCACTCACACGACGGGCAACCTCTACATCGGCGGAAGCCCCGACGGCGCCATTGGCACGGGCACCTACAACCTGTATGCGGGAAATCTGAAAGTAGGCGGCAACACCTACGTCGGTTACAACGACGCCTCACAGCAGGGCAGTACCTTCAACCAGGGCAAGCCCATGCTGGACCCTGGCAGCCAGTACTTTGTGTCATCCAAGGGCGGAACCCACACGACCGGCAATCTCTACATCGGCGGCGGGCCGGACACGACGGGCTCGGGCAGCCTCGGCTCAGGCACGGGCACCTACAACCTCTATGCGGGAACTTTGACCGTCAACGGCACCACTTACGTCGGCTACAACGGCACGGGCACGTTCAACCAGGGCGGCTCTATCTTCGACCCCTACAGCCAGGTGTGGTCAACCCCCGACGGCGGCACCCACACGACGGGCAACCTCTACATCGGCGGAAGCCCCGACGGCGTTGCCGGCACTACCGGCACGGGCACCTACAACCTGTATGCGGGAAATCTGAAGGTTAACGGCACCACCTACGTCGGCTACAACGGCACGGGCGCCTTCAACC
>Ga0187864_10001767_pt1 | contig 20136 bp, 19 predicted proteins | sample June2016WEW_11_4_FD_132985 | JGI IMG/M metagenome (GOLD analysis project Ga0187864, IMG submission 132985) | Peatland microbial communities from SPRUCE experiment site at the Marcell Experimental Forest, Minnesota, USA - June2016WEW_11_40 | ecosystem: Environmental > Terrestrial > Soil >...
GCAGCCTACCGCCGCATCTTTCCGAGTCTGTTCAAGGATGCGGCCATGATGCCGCCCGGCCTGCGCAAGCACGTGCGCTACCCTGAGTTGCTGCTCAAACTGCAGGCGGAAGTGTACGGCCTCTATCACATGACGGATGCGGAAGCGTTCTACAACCGTGAAGATCTGTGGACGGTCGCCACCGAAGTCGGCATGGGCTCGGCAGGTGAGCAAACGACACAGGCGATGCAGCCAAACTTCGTGCTGATGAAACTGCCGGGCGAAACCGGCGTGGAGTTCGTGGAGATTCTGCCCTTCACTCCGGCCAACCGGAATAATCTGATTGGCTGGATTGCCGGACGCAGCGACGGCACTCATTACGGTACCTCGGTGGTTTATAACTTTCCCAAGACCAAACTGGTCGACGGACCGCTGCAAATCGAGGCACGAATCGACCAGAATGCGCAGCTTTCCGGACAATTGACACTGTGGAATCAGCAAGGCTCGCACGTGCGGCGCGGGGCCCTGCTGGTGATTCCGTCCGGGCGCGCGCTGTTGTATGCGGAGCCGATTTACTTGCAGGCAGAGCGCAGTCCAATGCCGGAGTTGCGTCTGGTCGTGCTCGCGCTGCAAGATCGGCTGGCGTATGGACCCACCTTCGAGTCGGCGATGGCGGCCCTTTTTGGCGGAGCGGCCTCGTCCATGAGTGCGGCATCAACGAGCGCCCCAGCCATGACCACCGCCGTCCCCACCGAACCGGTGCGAGGCGCACCGTCATCTGCGGCGTCGCCTCAGCCCGCAGCGGATATCAATGCTCTGATCGCGGAAGCCGCCAAAGACCTTGCCGACTATCAGCGCCTGACGGCGGAAGGCAGGCTCGGCGAGGCCGGACAGAAGCTTGAAGAGTTGAAGCGCGCACTCGACAAGCTGAACACGCGCCAAAGCCAAAGATAGTCTCGCTGCGGTGCTGCGCTCCTGAAATGGACTTATCGGAACAACTCTCGGGGCCGTGTATCATAATGCTCCTGGCTCCTCTCAATGCTGCGAAAAGACATCCTTGCTCTTCTGGAAGGAGGGGATCGACGGACGATCGGCCGCTCTGATCAGGTAGCGGCAATTGTCTCCAACGACCCAGAACTTTTTCCTGAACTGATCTCAGGTTTGTGGTCCGCAGATCCGCTCGTACGAATGCGGGCCGCAGACGCGACCGAGAAGGTCACGCGGAAGCAGCGTGAACTCCTCCAGCCCCACAAGAAGGAACTGCTAGGCTTGATGACCGAGGCCCAGGAACAGGAATTGCGCTGGCATCTGGCGGTCATGGTGCCAAGGCTCCTGCTGAACGCCAAGGAAGAGCAAGTCGCGATTTCTTCGTTGAATAGTTACCTGGAAGACCGTAGTTCCATTGTCAAGACTTTCGCTCTTCAGGGACTGGCTGACTTGGCGCAAGATGACCCAAGTATTCGACCCAGAGGGATAGAGATTCTACGCGAGGCTACTCGGAACGGTACGCCTGCGATGAAAGCTCGCAGCCGCAAGTTGCTGAGTCACCTGGAGCGTATTTGATGGTCAGTATTTTCCGCTGAATTATGAAGGCATCGCTGAGCCAAGCTATCGACGAGGCGCTTAGGTATCTGGGCCGCGTCATCGATCACGGGACAGGAAGAAGCCTGACTAACTGCCCGAGTTAGCCATCATGAGCGCGAACAGCGCAGGCAGATAGATAATCGTCGCCCGCAGCAAACGCCGAGCCGACGGTTTGGATGCCGCAGCCGTTGCCGGCCGTTGCGGATACGCCATTCCAATGGAAGCGCGGAACAGCGCCGCGCCCATCAGGATCGCGCCAACCAAATACAATCGTCCCGCCATTCCCAGCGCAACCGGCAAAATACTCACCGGAATCAACGCTCCGGAATAGGCCAAAATCCGCCACACCGTGGACTTCCCATCGGAATCCACCACCGGCAACATCCGAATGCCGCCTTGCGCATAGTCCTCGCGATAGAGCCAGGCGATCGAAAGAAAATGCGGAAACTGCCAGACGAACATGATGGCAAAAAGAATCAGCGTCTCGACTTCCAGTTTTCCGCGCACCGCTGTCCACCCCAGCACCACCGGCATCGCTCCCGGGAATGCGCCCACAAATGTGCACACCGGAGAAACTTTCTTCAATGGAGTGTAGGCCGCCAGATACACCAGCGCCGTCAAAAACACTAATAACCCAGTTAGTAAGTTGGCATAGATCGAGAGATAAGCGGAACCACCCAGAGTCAGCGCCAATCCCACTGTGGCCGCGTGGGCTGTGCTCATTCTTCCCGCAGGCAAGGGACGCCGCGCCGTGCGCCCCATCCGCGCATCCACGCTCGCTTCCAGCACTTCATTCAGCGCCGCCGTTCCGCTCGAAACCAGCGCCACACCCAACAGGGCGTGGAATAAGCCCAGCGACCACGACGAAACCCCCAAGCGGTGCGCGCCAAAGAAGTAGCCGGACCACGTCGTAAGGACGATCAGAGTCGTAATGCGCGCCTTGGTAAGTTCGGCGTAATCGCGCAACCGAGAGACTAATTTTTGCACCATGAACCCCACACGCGCCCGTTTTCCCTGCCGCATCCGGCGGTTTAGCTCAAACCGGCGTCCCCAATGAATTCCCCACGAAACATTGGAACAGCGAAGGTCAGAAGACAGCATTGATACCGCGCCACCGCTTCAATGTCAAGCCAAAAACCTAAAGCGCCACCGCGTTTTGCTCTCACGATGCTCGCATCAAACGCAATCCTTGGCAACAGCGACAACAGTCAGCGGTTGCTCGCAGGACTGGGACCCGCAGAACTGGAAACACTGAAGGTCTCGGGCGGATCAAAATAGCACCGATGCCACAGGGCCGCGTCGGTCAACCTGCCCGCCTTCCATTGCTGAACCGTGGGCAGAGTCATTGCGATCATGCCCCCATCGACCGAATCGAAAATCAGCACCACTCCGGCGACCTCCTGTGATTTTGCCGCCAGCTCCGCATAGTTCTTGTCGAGCAAAGACTTGGTGAACTCCAGTTTTGCTCGCGCACCGCTGTTTTCTTCGTCCTCCCGGATCTTTTGCACCGAGATGATTTTCACGTTCTTGCCCCGAAGCGGATCCCAATCTCCCGGGAAGGGCGCAGTTTCCTCGCGCGACACCAGAAAGAGATCGACCGCAACCGGTGCGGCCTTCGTGCGCGCCAACGGAACGTCCGAAATACCCTCCGGCATCTCCAGGCTGGTGCGCCAAATCCACCCCCGCGACAAGCCCGAAATCCGCACGTGAACCCAGTCCTCATTGAAATCCAACATCTCAAATTCATCGTGCGCGGTCGCCAAAAACAAAGTCTTGGCATCCAAACTGGGAGACGTAACGACCGGCGTCCCGGTTTTCTTTATCGCAACCAGATTCTTCGGATGCGCCTGGTTCTTGAGCACTTCCTCCAAACTCGCCGCCTCCTCCCGCAACCTGGCTGCTGCTTGATCGGCAGTTTTGTTCTGCGAATTTTTCTTCTCTGCCAGTTGCTGACTTGGCAGGCCCTGTTGCAATGAAGACGAGAACGGGCGCCCGGTTTCCGGCAACTGGGGCATCGGCGCCGAGATCGCGGGTTCCGCAGTGCCCGGGTCCGCAACTCCTTTTTCCGGGGTTGCTGGCCGCTTAGCGGACGCTGCCGGTGGAGCGGTCACCGGAGAGCCTTCCCTCGAGTTCCCGCTCGAACTCCCGCCCGAATTCGTCGCACCAGCGCTGCCCGTCAGCAGATCGGATAGCTGGTCAAGGAGGTCGGTTTCGATCCGGCCATTCGAAGTCAGCAGTTGGTATCCCGAACGAGATGGAGTCGAATCCGCGTACCATGCCGTCACCTTCGTGCTCAGCCGCACCACCGATCCGCCCGACGCAGTTGAGCTCACCTGCACGGCAGCTTGGTAATACGCCCGCTGGTAGCGGTTCAAGGGATGATCGCCAGGCAAAGCGAATCCTTCCAGTACCGGCAACCGTCCACCCATCGACGGCTGCAACTCCTTCAAAGCTCTTTCCACCGCGCCCTTCGACTGAAAGTAGGTGCGCTCGTACGGCTCCGCTTGCGCAGTACCGCTCTGCGACGCGGCCATCACCAGCACGACCAGCAGAAACGCAGCCCGCAGCGTAGCGCGAATCAATCGGTGAGCGATTGGCAAACTCCGCCGCGTCATGGCACCTGCTCCAACTGGTCCCTTCGAATCCATCCGTGCTGCCCGTCGTGCGTCTCGACCCCGTACCAGTAAGGGGTTGAAACCAGAATCAGAACTTCGACGCCAGGCTCCAGAGATTTCAGCGTGCTCGCGGTGTGGAACGGAGCGGACTTGAGCGGAGCTCCGGGCTGCTTGACCAGTCGCTCCACCTGCTGCCGCAGCTCGGCAATGTGTTGTTCCAGCGATTCATCGGATTCCGTCGTCGGTTGCGGCATCGCGGATATCGGTGACGCAGGGGATGGTTGTAGCGCAGCAGCCGCCTGGCCATTCGTGCTCTCACCGCTCGTACTCTCGCCCGCCGTACTCTCGCTGGACTTCGCCGTCGACGGCGGAGCGCCCACCACGACTGTGTCACTGCCCAAGCCGAAGTTTTGCTTCGCTAAGCGTTCCTGTTTCGCTTGTAAGGCCTCGGCGGTTTCCTTTTTCACCAGCTCAACCGCTTGCAGGTGGTCCTGAATGTCCTTGTACTCGGCGCTTTCCACCGAGCCGTTCGACAGGTGGATGGTGTGCCGAAAATCCTCCACAAACAGAGCGTCAATGCGCAGGACGGTATTTTTGTCGCCCTGCGGTTGCACCACGTAGCGCACGGCCAGCGTTCCAACATCGCCGCTGTCTTTGAAATTTCGCGGATCCAGCGCCTGCGTCCGAACCTTGTAGAAGACCCTGCCGCCCTCCGTCCATGCCGCAAACACCGGCGTAGACGTGGCCGCGACCGCTCCCGCGACGTACTCGTCTTTGTTGTATTCCTTGGTTCCCCGGATAATCGTGTTCTGCGCTACGTCCTCCACAACCTGCGCGACTTCGGGCTCTGGCAACGGAACGTTGACGATCAGGCCCGCACCATACTGGAGAACATTTTTTTCGCGGCCGTGCAAGGGGACCGCCGCCGCAGTGAGCAGAAGAAATGCAGCGGTCACCCGCAGATAAAGCGAAGCTCGATGAAACATAGCCCCGTGAAACCCAACCCAACGAACCTGCCCCTCACGGCCAAAACTCTTGTCCCACATCACGACCAGCTCCGGTGCTCCTGATGCAAGAGTCTCTTACGCTGGGTTCATCGCTGTCAACTGGCACAGCGAGCACCCTACTTGCCGTTTCTCTGATCACGCTCGGGCGGCATGTCAAAAGATTGTAAAAAAACATTTACAAATCCCTTGCACTTCATTTCTGACGGTAGTACTATCCCCGCCGGTGGGCTGGTCGGATCACTGGACCACCCAACCGTAAACTTTTGGGGTGGGGCCCACGAGCTACTAAGCCGTCGTCTTTACGCTTAGCCGCTTCCAACGCTCTCTCGTTTGGGTGTAGTGGGGAATTCCGTTTTTGCAAAAACTTGTGACCTTAGTCTGAGGAGTGCAGCATGCGTATGTGGGCGCAGTCTCATCTCTGTCAGAAGCCGCAGCGGATAACCTCCGTCCTCGCCGCTGCTTTGGCGTTGACTTGTGTGATCCTGGGCGCTAGCCAGTCGGCGAGCGCGTTGCCGGCCTTCGCCAGGAAGTATGGCCTGCGTTGCTCCGCCTGTCATGAAAGTTGGCCCATGTTGAATTACTTCGGCCAAAAGTTCAAAGACAACGGCTACCAGCTCATGAACGATCGCGACGCTCCGATCTGGCAGAATCCCGGATACTGGCCAGTCACGTTTCGCATCACTCCCATCTGGCATCGCGTCAGCACCAACAAAGTCCAGGTCGACGGCAGCGCCGGTCCGGGCGGCAACGAAGCGAAAATTACCTCCTCCGGCTTTGACCTCAGCGGTCTTGACTTCCACACCGGCGGCACGCTGGAGAAAAACTTTTCCTTCTATGTGCTCCCTTCCTCCGATGCCACCGCCTCCTTCCACTTTGAAACCGTCATGGCCCGGCTCGACAACATCTCCGGCAGTCCGTGGTTCAACGTGAAGCTGGGCAAGTTCGAGCTCGACAACTTGCTTTCTGAAAAGCGCATCCTGACGCTTACCGCAAACGGGGGCATTTATCAGCTCTATCACTTCATCCCGCTCAACGACCACAACATCTTTGGGCAAATGGGAGACAACCAGCTCGGCCTCGAGGTCATGGGGCACTCGTACAGCGATCGCACGCGCTATTCTATCTCGCTTCTTAGCTCGAACGATGGCCAGGTAGGCTTGCCCTATGGTTCCGAATCTTATTCCACATTCATTACCGGCAGTCAGGCGTTCGATGCTGGCAAGCTCGGGGTTGATCGCCTCGGCTTCTACGTTATGGCGGGCGTAGCGCCGACCAGTTGGCTCACCAACATGGGGGCGCCGATTGGCGGTTCAGGAACGCAAAACAAGGGTTACAGCCGCGAGGGCTTCGTCGGACAGTTCTACTTCGGCCACCGTGTTGACCTCACGGTTGTCACCCAGCACGGCGAGGACAGCGCGTGGTTTGGCCAGGGCTACGGCGACTTTGTCGATTACACGACCGCCCTTTGCCCCAACGCCAACCCAACCGGGCCCTGCAACAACGTGGCAGGAACGACGTTGCCCGCTGGATCGCGCAGCCCGACTTGGAATGGCGTTCTCCTCGAACCTCACTATGTAGTCAGTCCGCAAATGATTTTGCTCGCGCGCTATGAAACGATCAGAATGTCGCAGCAGTCGACTCCCGGGACTGCTTCAAACCTCGGCAACATCACGACTTACACTTTCGGCTACCGCTACAACCCGTTTATGACTAGCCGGGCCGGCTTTGCCTACCATGGCGAATACAACTGGTTCCACCAGGACGGAACCTCGCCTGTTACTGCAACTAACTTGACCAGCAGTGAGCTGTTGTTTGGAATTGACTTCGACTTCTAACCATCAGGATGACCCGCCGGCGATCTCGATTCGCCGGCGCTGACTTCGGTTTAAGGGTGCTGACCATGAACAGCTTGAAGCCAATGCGTTTTATCGGCGCGATTCTTTTCACCGCGATCCCTTGCACTGCGATTCTAGGACTGACCTTCGTCGCCGGGTTCACCGCTACGGTCTCCGCTCAGGATGAACCTCTCGTGGGTCCGAAGCCACATGTCGTAGTCAAGCCCATGGAAAGCCACATCGGGAATATCACCGGGCACGCCGCGGACGCGAAGTCCGACTACCGCCGCTATTGTGCGGGCTGTCACGGCGAGTACGGCGATGCCAACGGCGAGAACGCCGTTTGGCTGGATCCGAAGCCACGCGACTTCACGACCGCCACTTTCAAGTGCCGCTCCACTCTGACCGGCACGCTGCCCACCGATCAAGATCTCTTCAACTCCATCGGACGCGGGTTTGCCAATTCGAACATGCCGATCTGGAATGTCTTCACGAAACAGCAGCGCGCCAACCTGGTGGCTTACATCAAGATCTTCTCGCCTCGTTGGGAGCACGAGAAAGCCGGCGAGCCGATCAAAATTCCCGCCGAGCCCCCGGTCACCATCGAGAGCATTTCCCACGGCCAGGCGCTCTTCGCGAAATTGGAGTGCTGGAAGTGTCACGGCACTCACGGAGAGGGCGACGGTCCGTCCGCCTCGACCCTCACCGACAGCAAAGACAATCCGATCCGTCCCTACAACTTCGCTTCGGGCGGGAAGGATGCGCGGTTCAAGTGCGGCAGCACCAACGAGGATATCTACAAGATCTTCATGACCGGTGTGGACGGCACGCCCATGCCTTCCTTCGCGGACGTGATTCAGCCGAACGAAGCCTGGGATCTCGTCCACTTCCTGCGTACATTGCAGGTCAACCGTCACGGCAAGGAGAACGAAGTTCTAATGGCTGCGCACGGAGTGATTCCTCCGTACGTGGATAGGACCCCAGCGCCAGCAGCCGCCCCACCCGATAACAAAACACCCGGTGGCGGCCAGTAAGTGAATGCCAAGACCCTGGAAGGAGCACTCGAATGCGCACCAACCAAATGCTGCTAGCTTTTTTGACGCTGCTCGTTTGCTCGTCAATGATGTGTCCGTCCCTGATGTTCGCTGGAACCGTTAGCGGCAAGGTGACCTACACGGGCACGCCCGCCCACCAAAAACCCATCGATATGTCCAAGGAACCCAGCTGTGCCAAGCAGCACGCCACACCCATTTCGACCGAAACGGTTGTGACCGGGGCCAACAACGCGTTGGATAACGTGGTGGTGTACGTTTCCTCCGGAGCTACCGACGAGGGTCAAGTTCCGACGCAGGCCATCACCTACACTCAGAAAGGGTGCCAGTATATTCCGCACGTTTTGCCCATGCACGTCAACCAGGAATTCGATATCCTCAACGACGACCAAACTTCGCACAACATTCACCCGCTGCCCAAAGTGAACACGGAGTGGAACAAATCCCAGCCCCCCGGTACGCCGCCCATCAAGGAGAAATACGACAAACCCGAATTCATTGAGGTGAAGTGCAACATCCATCCGTGGATGCACGGCTGGTTCGTGGTGCTCAAGACCTCGCACTACGACTTAAGCAAGGATGGAGGGGACTTCAAGCTGCCGAACCTGCCTCCCGGCAAGTACACCATCACCGCCTGGCATGAAAAATACGGCACCCAGACGGCCGACGTCACTATCACCGGCAACGAAACCAAGGACGTCAACTTCACTTTCAAGGCGACGGCATACTGACGGAACGGCGGCGGAATGGAGTTCTCCGCCGAGTGCGTATCTAAAGGGAAACGACGGCGATGGGCGCAGGAAGGCTCCGCCGGTGTCGTGGATATTGACTTGACAAATCGTCACCCTCGGCACAGAGTTCTGCGCCAGAAAAGACTGGCCGACGCAGACGGCGCGCCCAGCTTAGCATGCAGCGGGTTGGCGGTAGACGGCCTTGAGCACCAAATCCGGGCTGGAAACAAGGAGAGCATATGGAAACTGCAATCGGAGTATTTTCTTCGCGTGATCACGCGGAGCAGGCGGTCAAGGAGCTGCGGGAACGGGGTGTGCCGGAAGAATCCGTCGTTTTCTTAACTCGCTCGGAAAACGAAGCCAAAACCATCGCGAAGGAGCTCGGCGCATTTGTGGGAGGCTTCGTCGGAGGAGCCGCCGGTGTGACAACCGGGGTGGTCGCTGCAACGCTGCTTCTTCCCGGGATCGGGACAGTATTCGCGCTAGGGATCGGCGCCGCCGCGCTGCTCACGGGCGCCGGTGCGGGCGCCGGTGCGGGCTCCGCCGTCGGATCGGCGGCAACACACGAGTCGGACGCGCCGCGACCGACCGCGGCTGAAAAGTCCTCTGAGGACGTGGCCTTCTTCCGGGAAGTACTCAAAGAAGGGCGTTCGCTGATTGTGGTTCGAACAGAGTCAAAGGAACTTGCGAGTTCCGCGTGCGCGGTTCTTGACCGGTTGGGAATCGGAATGCAGGAACGGACCCCTGTCAAGATGCAAGCCGTCACCCGGCAGGTGGGTGGAGTCGCCGTCGTTGACGTCAGCGGAAGAATTACGCTGGGCGAGGGAAATGTCATTCTCCGCGAGATAGTTCGAGATCTGGTGGGAAAAGGCGCCAAGGCGATCGTGCTCAACCTGGGCGAAGTCCAGTACATAGACAGTTCCGGCGTCGGGGAATTAGTCAAGGCCCACACCACGATTCGGAATCTGGGTGGGCAATTGAAACTCACCAATCTGAACAAGCGAGTACATGAGTTGCTCGAACTGACCCGGCTGTCCGCCGTTTTCGATATTCAAAAGGACGAGACAAGCGCGATCAAGTCCTTTGGCGGATCGTCCCAAGAGGCGGCATAGCGCATCGGTTTCGCGAGGAGTTTATCGTTAGGTCCTCCGCGCGGAGGGCGCGCAGTCACTCCTGAAACAGACTCATGAAGACGAGCTGAAACCGGCCAAGGCGAGGGCATCATGGCGAAGTTTTTTGCGGTCACCATCATCGTAATCGCGATCCTTTCCGCGATTCCCATCCTGCGGCACACCTGGGTGGCGCCAGAGGACATCTCGACTCATGGAGCTCTGATCGATGAGCAGATGTCAGAAACCATGGCGGAGGCTGGAATCTCCTTCCTCGCCGCACAGTTCGTTTTGGCGATTTTCATCTGGAAGTTCTCCAACCCTGGCCCCAACACAAAGATCAAGAAATTTCCCGGCGGCGCCAAGGGTTTGGTGATTGCTGCCTTGCTGGTCGTAGGCTTGGAAGTCATGGCCCTCGGAATCTTCGGAGTGAAGGCATGGGCTAACGTATATCTCACCGCGCCCTCAGCCGACGCCATGCCCATCCAGGTTCAAGCCGGACAGTTCGCTTTCTATTTCCGCTATCCCGGTCCGGATGGGAAGTTCGGCTCCATTCATCCCGAGCTCATTAATGAGGGATCGCAGAATTTCTTTGGTCTCGACCCCGAGCATGATACGGATTCCCGGGACGACATCGTGACCGCAGAAATGGCGATCCCGGTGAACAAGGAAATCCATCTGCTCATGCATGCGAAGGATGTTGGACATTCCTTTTATGTGCGGGAGTTGCGGGTGCAACAGGATTTTGTTCCCGGACTGGATGTCTCTCTACATTTCACCGCAACTAAGGTCGGCAAGTACGAAATTGTCTGCACCCAGCTTTGTGGCCTGGGACATTACAACATGAAGGCATACCTGGAAGTCATGTCGCAGCAGGACTTCGATGACTGGATCAAGAAAGAAGCGGCAATGCAGTAATCTTTTTCCTTCCGTGTTCACGCGTGAGTGGATCAAGACAACTCTTTGAGGTGAGGATATGCACGACGTAGCAGCGCACGCGGCGCACCACGTTCCTCCGACAAGTTTCATTCGGAAGCACGTCTTCAGTCTGGACCATAAGGTGATCGGCAAGCAGTATTATGCGCTGGCCCTGGTCGCCGCTCTTGCCGGAATGGTGCTTTCCTGGTTCATGCGCATTCACTTGGGCTGGACCAACGCCGCGATCCCCGGCCTGCAATTGCTTTCGAAAAACGGCGCTCCGGGCGGCCTGATAACACCAGAGTATTACCTGCAATTGATGACCATGCATGGCACCATCATGGTCTTTTTCGTGCTCACGACCGCTCCTTTCGCGGCCTTCGGTAACTTCTTCCTGCCCATCCAGGTCGGCGCCGAGGACATGCCCTTTCCGCATTTCAACATGATGTCGTTCTGGGTCACCTTCGTGGCCTTCCTCGTCCTCATGTCGTCATTCGTCCTGGGCGATGGACCAACTCTCGGGGGCTGGACCCAATACGCGCCGCTCAATGCGGTGGGTTCGGTTGCGGGTCCAGGCCAAGGCCTGGGGGTGGTGCTTTGGGCAGCTTCCATTGCGCTGTTTTGTGTTGGCCAGTTGCTGGGCTCACTAAACTTCATCACCACCACACTTGATCTCCGGGTCAAAGGTATGAGCCTCCTGCGCCTCCCGCTCACCGCGTGGGCATGGTTCATTACCTCATGCATGGGGCTGACAGCATTTGCCGTGTTAATGCCGGCATGTATCCTCGTCATTCTGGATCACGTGGCCGGGACCAGCTTCTTTGTCGCATCGAATCTGGTCATCAATGACCAGGTGCAGCCGCACTCGGGCGGATCGACTCTGCTCTGGCAGCACCTGTTCTGGTTCTTCGGACATCCCGAAGTCTACATCGCAATCGTGCCCGGCATCGGCATCGTCTCCCACATCCTGATTACCAATATGCGCAAGCCGATGCTGAGCCATCGAACACTGATCTATTCCATGGGCGCACTTGCCGTCCTTAGCTACATGGTCTATGGGCACCACATGTTTGTCAGCGGGATGAATCCCTATTCGTCGCTGGCGTTCTCTTTCCCCACGCTGGTCATCACCATCCCCTCCACCGTCATCGTGCTGATCCAGGTCTTCAGCCTGTATGGTTCCAGGCTGCGTATCAATTCGGCATCCCTGTTTTCCTTGGGCTTTATTTCGATGTTCGTCGCCGGAGGCGTGAGCGGCTTTTTCCTGGCTCAGCCATCGATCGATATCATGCTCCATGCAACCTACTTTGTCGTAGGCCATTTTCACATGGTGATGGGCGTCGCTGCCATGTTTGGCATCTTCGCTGCAACTTACTTCTGGTTCCCCAAGATGACCGGACGAATGATGAACGAGACCTTGGGAAAAATTCATTTCTGGCTCAGCTTCGTGGGCGCCTATTGCATCTTCATGCCATTCCATTACCTGGGCATGGCCGGAAATGTGCGCCGCTACTCGACCTTCGTGGACGACTTCCTCCAGCCCCTGATCCCGGTGCACCGCTTCATCACTGTCGCGGCCCTCATCACGGGTGCTGCCCAGTTGATTTTTCTCTACAACCTGATTCACAGCCGTTTCTGGGGCGCGCCCGCACCGGATAACCCGTGGCAGGCCACTTCGCTGGAGTGGAGCACGCCCACGCCTCCGCCTTTCGACAATTTTGCCGGCAAACTTCCGGTGGTTTACCACGATCCCTATCAATACGGCGTGCAGAGTTCGGTGGGTGACTATGTGATGCAGGCTTCGCCGGAGCAAGTCAAGACGGAGAACGATGAGAAGTAACTCGCAAAGATAACTCTTAAAGAACACCGGCATCTGAGGGGAGTTTCGTTGGTTATGGCAACTACAATACATGAACCGCTGCAAATCGACCCGCACCGTTTGCCCGATCAAGGACACTCGGGAAACGGCGGTTGGAGAAACTTGGTTCCGGCGGATGGCGACCTGCGTGTGGCGCTGGACTACTCGCCACCACCGTCGTCGACTGGCATCTGGGTGGTGCTTTTCGCCATTACGATGATGTTTGCCGCGTTCACCAGCGCGCTGATCGTTCGTAAAGGTTCATCGCTCGACTGGCAGACCTTCAAGCTGCCCTCGATCCTCTACTTCAACACGCTTCTGCTCCTCGCCAGCAGCGTTGCCCTGGAAGTCTCGCGTCGCCGCGTCGCTACTTTCATGGGCGGCCTGAAAAGTCAGGTTGAGAACCCGGCACGCTGGCTACACATAACCTTATTTCTCGGCCTGCTTTTTGTGGTTGGTCAGTACGCCGCGTGGGCGCAGTTACGGGCCGAGGGGCTCTATCTGGCCACGAATCCGAGCAGTTCTTTTTTCTATGTGCTGACCGTTACCCATGCCCTGCACGTACTGGGGGGACTCGTCGGGCTGATCTACGTCATTCGCAAGCTGAGTAAGTCGGCCCTGCGACGGAGCACGCTAGTCGCCACCGCGCGCTACTGGCATTTCATGGGCATTCTTTGGCTGTACCTGCTTTTGCTGCTTTGGATGAAACTTTAACCGACTCGACAGTTAGGAGGCGCCGTGAGCCCAGCGGATTTGACCATGGAAGGACACACGACAGGTCTTACTGTAGGACCAGCGTTTTCGATTCCTACAAAAAAGCTGGCGATGTGGCTGTTCATTATCGCCGACACCATGACTTTTGCCGCGTGCCTGGTTGCCTATGGATTTCTGCGCAATGGGACTCCCAACTGGCCCAGACCGTTCCCCGGCATCACCAACGTCGCGCTGATGACCTTCGTTCTTCTGACCAGCAGCTTGACCATGCTGATCGGACTGCGCTCCGCGCGGGCCGGCGACAAAGCCGGAGCCTTCCGTTGGACCATGATTACCGCGGCTCTGGGTATTGTTTTCGCCCTGCTTCACATTCGTGAATGGCTGGAGCTGATTGGCCAAGGCATGACGCTCTTTAAGAATCCGTGGGGAACCGGTTTGTTCGGGGCGTCATTTTTCAGCATCACGGGCTTGCATCTTACGCACGTCACCTGCGGCGTAATCGCTCTAATCGCTGTGGGTCTGCGCTACAAGGGCGGCCGCTACAATGCCGATGACATCGAGATTTTGGGCCTTTACTGGCACTTCGTGGATCTGGTTTGGATGTTCGTCGTACCGTTGGTCTACCTTTTGAATCTCGCCCACTAGATCAAGAAGCTTGGGAGCAGAATGCTATGACCACAGCGGAACAGCACAAGAGTAACGGAATCGGCAAAGACCTGGCCGTCTATGTTTGCCTATTGGCTTTGGCCGGCTTGCAATTCGTAATTGCCTATCAGAATATCGACGCATCGCAAATGTTCTGGCGCATGCTGACGGTCGCATGTGTCGAGGCAGCGCTGGCAGTATTGTTCTTCATGCATCTTTGGTCGGAAAAGCGGGCTTTTCTGTGGTTTGTCCTCATCTTTACGATTTCTGTTTTGCTGGGGATGCAATATGGGTGGACCGACGCCTTCCGGATGCTGGTCGGCGCGCCATTTTCAAGATGACTTATGTAAGGGAACGGCGCGTGGAGAAGAAATGTTAAGAAAAGAGTTACGAGGAAAGTTGCGACGAGAGTCACGAGGAAAGTTAAGAGCAAAGATGCGGGTCGAGAGACCGTTCCTGCTTGCTGGTATTGCGCTGCTTGCGCTGGTCATGCTCGCCGCCCCGCTCCCCGCCTTCTCCCAGAGTTGCGCGCTCTGCTATACGCAGGCGGCCGCCGCCGGTGCTCGAATGATTCAGGCCTTGCGCAGTGGAATTCTGATTCTTATCGTCCCTCCAACCCTTATGTCGGTGGGCATGATTTTTGTTGTTTATCGCAAACGCCATCAGTTCAGGCAGGACGCTGACGCACCTGACTCCGACCGCAATTGATAGTGATCCGGGAACAACACATCGAGACCGTGATCGAGTCCCAATACGAACCAAGCCCTACCCAGCCGCTTTCGCCGGCGGTATCCAGTAGACCTCTTCTTTGAAGTTCTCTTTCTGAAATCCGACCCGTTTCAAGATGCCCTTCCCGTGCTCGATCATCTCCGGATGCCCGCACAGATACGCAATGCTGTTGGCCGCCGTGCATCCCCAGCGGTCGGCCCACTTCCGTATCAACTCATCCACGCGGCCGACTTCGCCCTTCCAACTCTCGTCCTCCCAGGGACGGCTGATGGTGGGCACGTAGGTGAACCACGGCGCCTGCTCGGCAAACTTCTCCAACTCCTCGCGGTAACCGAACTCCCGTGAGCGGCTGGCGCCGTGCAGCAGAAACAGGCTGTGATCGCCGGCGAAGTTGCCTTTCTTCCAGTCCGTGAACAGCGTCCGCACGTAGCTGACGAACGGCGCCACACCGGTCACGGTGCTCAGCAAGAGGTGGTTTTTGCGCGCCGGATGGGAAGTGTCCAGGGTAAAACGCCCCTTGGCCACCTTGCGCATGAGCACCTCGTCCCCGGGCTGAAGATCGTACAGGGGCGGGGTGGTCAGGCCTTGCGGTACCAATTCGAAAAAGAATTCGAGTTCCCTCTCGTTGGGCGAAGAGGCGATCGAGTATGCCCGCTCCACGCGGCGCGTGTCACGCTCGACCCCGAGGGTGGCGTACTGCCCCGGCGTGAACCGGAATTCGGCCCCTGGATCAATGCGGATCATCCAGAGGTCGGGCGCGAAATCGGCGCGCTTGGTAATACGGGCCCGGTAATGCTTGTCATCCATGGTTCAGTTGCCCCTCTTGTTTCGATATTGGGCAGTGAAGAAAAGATTCCGGACACGCCTCGCTCTCCAGCCGCTTGCCAGCGATCCAGAACCGCAGGCCCCAGCATCGAACTCAGGCACAGCCCGTCAGGAGGCAAGCCGGCACGAATGCATCGCGGAATCCGTATTGGCCTCAGAAGCCTGCCGCCGCGGCCGCGGCCGTGGGGTGTAGCACGACAATCTGATCTATGTTCGTCATCTTTAATACTTCTTCCACATGGGCGGTGGCGCCCGCTATTCGCAGTTCTCCTCCCGCCTTCTTCAGCTTGCCGGAAGACATCACGATGATCCCAATCCCAGTGCTGTCAATGTAGGTCACGCCGGTCAGGTCAAAGATAACTTTTTTCCGTCCCTCACCCACCACGCTTTCGACGGCCCATTCCAGTTGCTTGCAATCCCTGCCCAGCGTGATTCTTCCTGCAATTTCCAGGACAACAATGTCAGGCTGCACCTGCTTGGTCTGAACCTCCAGCATATGCCAAACTCCTTTCCGGACTCGTTTCCGAGCTATCAACTGCTATGAAGGACTGCTCCTGGGTACTGCGAGATGGTTTGCCCGATCATTCGGGAGCTGCCTGCCTTTCGGGTCGCTTCATCTTACGGACGCGGCATCCGCTAGTCAACGAATGACGGGGAGAAGGGAAAGGAGAGAGCTCAGAGCGCCCCCCCCGAAAGAAAACTGAAAGCCTCATTTGGCCTGTGTTTCTTCTACTCTCGTGCGCTCTGAGTGTGGACGGGCGGGCTGGATTCAAGGGCGCGGGGGGGCAGACGGGATGGGCGCTGGTGCGGCGGGACGGCGACACGTAGCTTTCCCACCTTGCCTTTAGGGACTACATCGAGTTGGTTAGTGCGCGCCCCACTCTCCAAATAGGAGTCCGACCTTCTTCCAATCATCCTCGAAGCCGAAGTGTTTGGTTACGAGATTCGAGATCATGAACATGGCGCTGGATGTGACATTGACCACTTCAATGATCTCACCATCATTATAAGTCTGCTTGATATCGCTTCCGTCGAAGCGTCTTCCGAGTTGATGAACTCCCGAATGAGTGTAGCTGTGAAGTGCGCTGCGCGTTTTCTCATTCAGAAATTTCTCCATCAGACCTTCTAGCCCGAAAGCGGCATCAATTCTCGTTCCGATCTCTTTGAAGTTGACTCTGTAATCGTCATTCTGAAGCGCCGTAAGTTCTTCGTTAGAGCCGCAGATGACGATATGGGCGCGAACTACAGCCTCCATAACGGGACGGACTAGCGCGAATGCCGAGCCGAAGATTTCCGCCTGTAAGAGGCTGAGTATCCCTTTGTCGTAATCGAACAGCAACGCCCAGTATGCGATGAGCAGGTTGTTACGATCACTGGTTGGGAATTGCTGCTTGCTGACGACAATCAACTCTAGTTGTTCGCCGAACTTCCTAGCGGTATCAATTCGCTTCTGAACCTTCTCGCTGATCATGAAATTAGTCTATCGGGGGCCAAGGGTCTACGGGGCCAAGTGCGGCACTGTTGGCGCGTATTGAAACAATTCTGAACGCAAGTTTTCTGGGGTGCTGTTTTCTATTTTGCGTCCGTAATGCCGCCATCCAAAATCGCTAGCACTTTCCGAACCGGTTGGCCTAATTTGAGATATTCGTAAGCGCCCTCCGTGTAAAGCTTCGGAGCAGGCGTGACGGCAGAATGCTCGCTAGTGGCAACCATTCCCATAATTATCGTTTTCGGAGGAAGCTTAGAAGAGTGGACGGCAATCATGTTCCCCGCCGCAGACGCTTGGACATCAGTCTCGTTGTTTATCGCAGCTTGAACAACGGTACATTCGCCTTTCGCATCCTTACCTCCTTCCCAGAGTTGCATGGACACCCGATTCGCGTCCATCGTTTCAGCCTCTTGAGGAAAGCCAACTTTAAAGTTGTTAATGCTGGTGGGAAACTGAAACTTGGCATATATATATTCTGTCGGTTCATCGCTGCTGATCGTAAACATGTAAAAGGTACAACCAGCGGCGTTTCCAGAAGTAGCATGAAGTCCGCTAACTGTGGCCCCAACGTGTGGCCCCGGCAGCAGAGCCACAAACCATTGGACGACATATAGTCCGAACAGAGTCCCCGCAACAAACCAAGTGAATCCCTGCAGCAGGGACCTGAGCCTTTTTGGTTTCCCCTCAGGTTTCTCTGCAAGTGCCTTTTTCCTTGCTTTGGTCACTGAAATTGCTTTCCGGCTCTACCATAATAATAGCGTGATGCGTCTAGCCGCGCTCCTGACGCCAGCGGGGGAGTGCTGAGGGCCTTTGCCCGCATGGGCGGGGCCGCCAAGCTCATCCACAACGTGGAGCAATGCGACACAGCTCAACGTCAATCCACGCGCATGTTCTCTTGCCATTCAAAGGGGGGCGCTCTGAGCTCTCTCCTTTCCCTTCTCCCGTCAACGAATGACGGGGTTCGGGGGAACTATCCAAATGTAGTAGTTTCCAGAACTTAGTGGTTTTGGCTAAGCCACCTGGGGGCTTGTAAAGAACTCACCATAAGGTCAATCTTTCCTTAAGCGCCGATAGCTCACCTTCCTCCTCTAGCGCCGTGCGCCTCACAAAAAACTGGAGGATCCAAAAAATGAAAAAGCTCGGATTGTTGTTTCTTCCGATTCTGGCAATCGCCCTGATGCTGGGGGGCAATGCCCTCGCTCAAAACGTGGGTGACAACAGCGACTATTTCGTCACCTATTATTCCAATGCAAATACCACCGGGGCTCCGGATGGAACGCTGCGCATCGTCAACGATGGCGACAATGCAACCACAGATTCCGAGGGAATCGAAAACGGAACCCTGTGGGCGGCGATCTACGTGTTCGATGACAGCCAGGAGTTGAGGTCGTGCTGCGCCTGCCAAATCACCTCCGACGGTCTGCTTTCGGAATCCGTGAATAAAGAGCTCACGGCCAACGAATTCACCGGCAGAGGACAGATCGCCCGTGGCGTTATCAAAGTCGTTTCGTCTAGGACCAATGACCCGACCGCCCCCATCGCGGATCCCGGACTGCATGGATGGATGACGCACATCCAGGCGACGACGACCACGTTTCCTGCTCCCGGTCCAGGGAACGCTGTGAACGCCGTGGAGAAGGGGCCGTGGTTCGTTACCGAAACCGCGTTGTCCGACTCCAACCTCACAGCGCTCGAAGAAGCTAACCTGGCGACCCTGTGTTCCTATGGGCTAACCATTGGCAGCGGCTACGGTATCTGCCCCTGCACCGTGGAAGACTACGACTTCTAGCCTTCCCGCTTGAAGGGCTGTAACGGCACGGCTGAAAGAGCTTCGTTGCTGATAGAGCTGTTGCAGCACGGTCCTCTTGTTGGAAACGGCTGGGAGCTTTTCCCGGCCGTTTTCTTTTTCACTTCCAATGGCAAAAGAAAAGCCGCTTTGACAACGAATAGATCTGTATAGAACAAAAAAAGGCGGCGAATGTTCCTTCGACAACGCGACGTCCGGGTTGATTGGGGCTGGGATGAGGCGACCTGCCGCTCGACCAAAAATCAAAGTAGCCCACTACCCTCGCGACTACTCTTCTCGCTCTCCCGAACTCTGCAGCCTTAGACTCCAGCGCGCTTATATCGTCGTCCTCTTCCTGATGTGCGATGACATCGCGGCGGCCTTGAAAGATCTCAATCGTTTGTCGATGCCTCCTTAGGGCTGGGGTTGTGCCAATGGCCGTCTGAAGCGATGAGTACGTCAGCCTCTTTTGGCCCCCAACTGCCGCGCTTGTAGGGGCGAGCCCGGTAGTGGGTCTTAAGGACTGGATCGACCACCGCCCAGGCGGCCTCAACCGCGTCCTCTCGCGTGAAGAGCGCGCCATCGCCGCTCATCGCGTCGCCCAAAAGCCGCTCGTAGGGCGATTCCTCTCCCTGCTGTTCTTCGAACAGGTAAAGCTCTCGCTGGTCCCCGACGAACTCCTTCCCTGCGCGCTTCACGCGAGCGGCGAGGGCGATGGCCGAACTGGGAGAGAGCCGGAAGCGCAGGTAGTTGGGCCGGCCGGTCTTTGGAGTTGGCGCGGAGTCGGCGAAAAGCCTCTGCGGCGGCGGCTTCAGCTCCACCATGACCTCGGTTGCGGTATCGGCCAGGTATTTGCCGGAGCGCAGGTACCACGGAACGCCCTCCCATCTCCAGGAGTCAATGAAAAGCCGCAGGGCGCAGAAAGTCTCGACGTCGGAGTTCTTCGCCACATCTGGCTCCTTCCGGTAGCCGGCGTACTGGCCGCGCGCCAAGTCGTCGGGCGTCAGGGGGCGCATGGCTTGAAAGACCTTGGCTTTTTCGTTGTGCACGGCGCCAAAGTCCCTGCCGGCCGGCGGCTCCATGGCCAGTAGCGCGACAATCTGGAAAAGGTGGTTCTCGATCACGTCGCGCAGACAGCCGGCAGTTTCGTAAAACGCGCCGCGCTTCCCGACGCCGAAATCCTCGGATAGGGTTATCTGGACGCTGGCCACGTAGTTGCGATTCCAGATGGGCTCCAGGAAAGAATTGGCGAAGCGGAAA